>Ga0066709_100000264_pt1 | contig 25090 bp, 27 predicted proteins | sample GraSoiAngelo_158_FD_79665 | JGI IMG/M metagenome (GOLD analysis project Ga0066709, IMG submission 79665) | Grasslands soil microbial communities from the Angelo Coastal Reserve, California, USA - 14_1009_16_30cm | ecosystem: Environmental > Terrestrial > Soil > Grasslands | place: USA...
GACGCGCCCGAACGACTCCTCCGCATCCCCGTAACGACTGATCGCCATGAAGTGCGTCTCGACGGGAAGGTCCACGGCACGGATCAGATCGGCGAGGAACACGGCGCCGCCCGTGAGGACCGTGACGAGCACGGGCTCCCGCCCCACGTAGTCCCCGGTGATCGTGCGGCCGAGTTCCTCTACCCGGCGCCGGACGTCCTCGCGTCCGTACAGGACGCTCGCGACCTCCGTCATGTCGCCGAGGAGGCTACCAGGGCGCTCGGCGAGGCCGTGGAGGACGGCGTTTCAGGGCGAGATCGCACGAACCGCGCCGGCGATCGAACGCCCCAGGGACATCCCTGCGCGTACCCACCACGGGCCGGGAGATGCCGGCGGAGGCGGGACCACGCTGACGAGCAGGGGAACCGAGCCGATCGTGAGCCCTGGGATCGACACGACGAGCGTGCCGACACGGGAGCGGGGAGCCGGTGGGAACGCGGCGCGTGGATCGACGCTGATGCGCTGCCGGACGTGATCGATCGATGCCGTGGGAACCAGGGCCGAGAGCGCGACGCCCGCGACGACCGGCACCGCACCCCCGCGGATCGCGATGGTCCCCTCGTCGTCCCCTTCCGACGCGAGGATCCGCCTGGTGAAACCACCGAACCCGTACGCGAGCAACGCTGCCGCATCGGAGAACGACTCGTGGGGCGCGCCCAAGACGATCGCGACCAGTCGTCGGTCTCCACGGGCGGCGGACGCGATCAGACACGATCCAGCGAGCGCCGTGGAGCCCGTCTTGGTTCCGAAGGTGCCGGGATACAGCCAGAGGAGCGCATTGCGGTTCTCGATGCGGCGATCGCGGCCCCCCGGGCCCGGGATCGCCCGGAACCGGGTGGCGGTCATGCGATCGAAACCATCGATCGCATCCGTCACCCGGATCAGACGGAGCAGATCGCGGGCGGTGGACCGGCCTCGGTCGTCCAGCCCGGTCGACGAGAAGAACACGGTGTGCGTCATATCGAGCCGTCGCGCCCGCGCGTTCATGAGCCGGACGAACCCCGCCTCGCTCCCGGCGATGTGGATCGCGAGTGCCAGCGCGGCGTCGTTCGCCGACCCGAGCAGCATCGCGTACAGGAGGTTCTCGACGCTGATCTTTTCACCGGGCTTCAGCCCGAGGATCGAGCTCGCCCCATAGTCACGTCGGCGGAAGACGGCTCGCGGATCCACGGTGATCATGTCGCTGAGGTTGGTGCGCTCGACGGTGATCAGCGCCGTAATCAACTTCGTGAGGCTGGCGATCGGCACCGGTCGGTCGGGAGCCTTCTCGTCCAAGACGTCGCCGGTCGTCAGATCGGCCAGGAGTGCGGACCGTGCGGTGAGCGCCGGGGAGGCGGTGGGGTCCGCCGGTGTCGTCAGCGATCTGGGGAACGGGGAAAGGCTGCCATGCGGAGGGACCGGGGTCGGTGGCGGCGCGCTGCCGCGCGGCGCCGCGAACGACGTGAGGACCGCTTCCCCCGAGATGACCGCGACGACGAGCAACGCCGTCGCGATCCTGCGTCGGAGCATGCGGCTCACGCGGACGTGAGGTGCTCACGAAGCGCGTTGCGCAACAGAGCCTGCTTGAACTTCCGGGACGTCACACTGAGATCCGTCAACGTCTGGGTCGCCGCTCGGCGAGCATCCGGGTTCCGTTGGCGAAGCGTCGGAGCGACGAGCGCCTCGAAGAACGACGACTCCCGGTCGGCGAAGTGCTTGTACATCGTCAGGTGCCGCGGCTCGATGCCGTGGCGGAGGAAGTCCTTGACGATCGACAAAACGATGTAATCCTCGCCGTCGTAATAACGGGCTCCCTCCGGTCCGTGCGTGCAGACGATCCCGAACGACTCGAGCTCCTTGATGCGCTCGCGGTCGACGCCCGTCGCCGCGGACATCTCCTCGAGCGACATCTGCAAACCCGTCGGAGCTTCGGCGAGCTCCTCGGAGACCGAGGCTCCCTCTCCGTCCGCCTGAGCCTCGAGGTCGACGTCGTCTCCTTCGGCGCCGGCGTCGGACTGCACGAGGCGCTCCTTGATCACCTTGAGAGGTAGGTACTCGTCCCGTTGCATCCGCAGGATCGACTTGAGCCGGTCGACGTCGTCGACGTAGAACTTCCGGTATCCCGATGGCGTCCGCTCAGGCGTGATCAATCCCTCGGACTCGAGGAAGCGGATCTTCGAGATCGTGATATCGGGGAACTCGGTCTTGACGGCGACGAGGACCTCTCCGATCGACTGGTAGTTGCGGGTACCGGCCATCTTCCTCACTCCCCCGCCGAGAAGAACGTCAACTTGAACCTGCCGATCTGGACCTCGTCACCCGTCGCGAGCTTGGTCTCGTCGACCTGCTCGCCGTTGACGTAGGTCCCGTTGAGGCTCCCGACATCGCGAACGAACCAGGCCGGGCCCGGTCGACGCTCGAACACGGCGTGCTTGCGCGAGACGGTGACGTCGTCGAGGAACACGGCGCTGTCCGGGCTGCGACCGATCGTGGTGGCGTCGTCATCGAGCAAGAAGGTTGAACCGGCGTTGGGCCCCCTCTTGACGAGGACGAGCGCCTGGCCGGGTTCAAGTTCGTCATGGGGGAACGGGAAGTCGTCGTGAGCCTCATCTTCACCCTCGATCCCCGGGAGGGTTACGGTCACCTCGTCCTGCAGCGGACGTCCGCACTCAGCGCAGAACCGGGCATCGTCGCGGTTCGGATGTCCACAGTTGGTACAGAACACCGTGAACCTTTCCCTCGGTCATCGTTCGAGCTGACGGTGGTCGTTGTGCCCAACCCTCGACCTCGATCCGGACTGGAAGCTACCGTACGCGGTGAGAAGGGTCAATGAACGTGTTGTGCCACGCTCGACCTTGGCGCGGCCTCACCCTCCAGCGCGGCTGGATGGCGTCGAGGGTTCACGCTTCGGTCTGTTCGATGAAAGATCGATACGCCGCGGCGTCCATGAGGTCGTCCAGGGACGCTCCCTCTGCCAGCGTGACCACGATCAGCCAGCCATCCCCGTACGGCTGTTCGTTGACGAGCTCGGGCCGGTCCTCGATCAAGGGGTTGCGCTCCACGATCGTCCCGGCGACCGGGCTGTAAACATCCGACACCGATTTCGTCGATTCCACCTCGCCGAACGGTGTTGCTGCTTCGACCGCCGCTCCGACGTCGGGCAGATCCACGTAGACGACGTCGCCGAGGGCGTCCTGCGCGAAGTCGGTGATCCCGACCCGAACGCGCGCGCCCTCGAGACGCGCCCACTCGTGCTCGTTCGTGTAGCGAAGATCATCCGGGAACTCCACCGATCTCCCCTCTCATCCCGCCGGATCGACATCCACCGGCCGGGCACCACGATAGCTCGCGAGTCGGATGTCACCGAGGTATGCGAGCGCGGCGACGTAGTACTCGACGATCCCGACCGCGTAGGCTGCCCATCCCCCGACGGTCGCCGCGGCTGCGAGCGGAAGCCCGAGGCTCCCCCACGACACCATCGGGATCGCGGCCATCAAGGAGAAGGTGGCCAGCTTGCCGATCCAACGGACCTCGACCCGCACATCGTGCCGAAGGAGCGCGAACGCGCCGACCAGCAGGACGCTCAGGTCTCGGACGAGGATCAGGGCTGCGGCCCAGAGCGGGAAGACCCCCCGGACCACCAGTGCGATCAAACCGGCGGCGATCGCGAGCCGATCGGCGACGGGGTCGAGCACCTTGCCGAGGTCGGACACCTGCCCCGTCCTGCGGGCGATCATGCCGTCCACCCAGTCGGTGGCGACCACGATCGCGAACAGCACCAAGCCCGCCGTCGTGGTGTCGTGATCGAGGATCAGCGCGACGAAGACCGGGATGAGGGCGATCCGGGAGGCGGAGATGCCGTTGGGGACCGTCAGGACACGCGATGACGACGGCGACGGCTCGCGCGCGGTCGGATTCATCGGTCGGGCCGGCCGGATTCGAACCGGCGACCTTCTGACCCCCAGTCAGACGCGCTAACCAAGCTGCGCCACGGCCCGTCAAGCGCATCCTACCGCCCGCGGTCGCCGCCGGGCCTCCTCGCCCGGAAGCGAAGGCGGACCGGCACGCCCGACAGGCCGAGCTCACGACGGAGCCGGTTCTCGAGGTACCGCTGGTACGTGGGGTCCGGCTCGTGGGCTCCGCCGAAGATCACGAACGTCGGCGGGCCCGTCGCGACCTGCGCCGCGTAATGGAGGTTCCCCGAAGTCCGCGGGGTCGGCCGTTCCCGCTGGGCGCTCTGGATGATCTCGTTCACCCGTGCGGTCGGCGCCCGAGCGCTCCACCTCCGATGGAGGTCGATGAGGAGCGGGGGGAGACGGTGGATCCCCTGACCCTGGGTGGCCGAGACGCGGATCGCCGCGGCGTCGGCGAACGGGACGATCTGAGGCCCGAGTTCCTTGAACGTGCGGTCCTTCTCCTCGACGAGGTCCCACTTGTTGGCGGCGACCAGGAACGCCCGCCCCGCCTCCGTCACGCGACGGGCGATCTTCTTGTCCTCGGCCGTGAATCCCGCTCCCGCATCGATGACGAGGATCGCGACGTGCGCCCGATCGATCGCCTCGGATGCCCGCAGGAAGCTGTAGTACTCGACACCACGGACGCTCTGCCCACGCCGCATGCCGGCCGTATCGACGAAACGGACCTGGCCGAGATCCGGCCACGTCACCAGCGAGTCGACGCTGTCCCGCGTCGTTCCCCCGGTCTCGGACACGACGCTTCGCTCCTCGCCGAGCAACCGATTGAAGAGGCTCGACTTCCCGACGTTCGGGCGGCCGACGATCGCGAACCGAGGCTCGTCGAGGTCCTCGCCGGACTCCGTCCCCTCGGGTAGGAGCTCGACGACACGGTCGAGCAGGTCACCGGTCCCGCTGCCGTGAAGTGCGGAGACCGCCAAGGGCTCACCGAGCCCGAGACGGTTGAACCGTGCGATCTCCGTCAGATCGGCAGGCCCGTCGGCCTTGTTGGCGATCACGAGCAGCGGCACGGGGGATCTCCGAAGACGACGTGCGAGCTGGGCGTCTTCCTCGGTGATCCCCGTCCGGGCGTCAACCACGAGCAGGATCACGTCGGCCTCGTCGATCGCGCGCTGGGCCTGTTCGCCGGCGAGTGCCTCGATCCCGTGCGCGCCGTGCAGGTAGCCGGCGGTATCGACCAGCCCGAACGAACGGCCGCGCCAGGTCGCGTCGAGTTGGATCCGATCGCGTGTCACGCCCGGCATGCCGTGCGCGATCGCTGCCCGTCGGCCGAACAGCCGGTTGACCAGGGTCGACTTGCCGACGTTCTGACGTCCCACGACCGCGATCTTCGGGAGGCTCACGGAACGAGCTCCGGTGCGTGCTCGAGGATCAGCGAGATCGCGGTTCGAAGGGTGGCGTCCGAGTCGAGGGAGCCCGTGTCGATCACGATCGCCCCCGTGGGTGGCGTGGGCGGGTTGGTACGGGCATCCAGATCGTCGCGGGCCTCGAGCTCGGCCGCGATCTCGTCCGGACCCTCGCGGAGGCGCTCGCGTGTCCGTCGGTCGACCCGTGCACCCCGCGGGGCCGCGAGGTAGAGCTTGACCACCGCATCGGGGAACACGACCGAGCCGATGTCCCGACCCTCCATCACCGCACCGTTCGCCCCGAGCCTGCGTTGCACCTCGTGCATCCACGCTCGGATACGCGGATGTCGCGCGACCCGAGATACCGATCGCTCGACCTCGGGCGTCGTGAGCTCTCGCTCGTTGAACCCCTCCACCTTCAACTCACGCGGGTCCGAGCCTCCGAGCGTGAACGTCAAGCCATGGATAAGGTCGATCAACGCTTCCACGTCGTCGTCAGACACCCCGTTCCGGATCGCCGACGCCGTCAGCGCTCGATACATCAAGCCGGTGTTCACATAGGGAAGGTGCACCGTCCGGGCGAGGTTGCGCGCCAGGGTGGACTTCCCACTCCCTGCTGCCCCATCGATCGCGATGACCTTGTGGTCACTCATCCGATCACCTCGATCGCCGCTCCCATCGAACGAAGGGCCTCGACGAACCCGGGGAAGCTCACGGCGGCCGCCTCCATACCCTCCACCTCCGATGGACGATCCGCAGCGAACGAACCGACCGCGAACGCCATGGCGAGCCGATGATCCCCGCCGGATGAGGCCACGCCGCCGCGGAGGCCGCCACCCTCGACCACGAGGTCGTCGGCCTCCGCGGCGGCGTGTCCCCCGAGCGCGCGGATCCCCTGGACGAGTGCCGTGAGTCGGTCGCTCTCCTTCACCCTGAGCTCGGATGCTCCGAGGAACCGGGTCTCCCCCCGGGCATGGGCGCCGAGCATCGCAAGGACGGGCACCTCGTCGATCACCAAGGGGAGCTCATCCGCGCGCACCGTGGTCGGGCGCAGCCCGGCCGTGGACGCCACGTGGATCGAGCCGACCGGTTCGCCGAGTTGCTGACCCACGACCGACGTTCCCGTCACTACCCCCATCCGCGAGAGCACCTGGAGGAAGTGCAGCCGGGTCGGGTTGAGCCCCACACCCTCGACCGACACCTCCGAGCCGGTCAGGGCGGCGCCGGCGATCACGAAGGCCGCGGATGAGGGGTCGCCCGGGACGGCTGCGTCGAACCCTTGGTGCTGGAACCGGGCGATACCGATCCGCAGCCCTTCGCGCCGGAGCGGCGCTCCGAGCGCGCCGAGCGCCCGCTCGGTGTGGTCGCGCGTCGCGGTAGGTTCGACCACGACCGTCTCACCCGACGCTGCGATCCCGGCGAGGAGCAGCGCCCCTTTGACCTGTGCGGAGGGAACCTCCATGCGGTGTTCGATCCCGAGCAGCGGTCCGCCGGTCACCACCAGCGGCGGATGGCCGTCGGTCGTCCGCACCGTCGCTCCCATCGATCGAAGCGGGGCGGCGACCCGCTCCATCGGGCGGGCGCTGAGGCTTCGATCGCCGGTGAGCTCCGCGGTGAACGGTGCCGCCGCGAGGAGCCCGGTGAGCAACCGCATCGAGGTCCCGGAGTTACCACAGTCGAGCCGGCCGCCGGGGTGGACCAGTCTGTCCCGGCCTTCACCCTCAACCTCAAGCGTTCCGTTCGACACCACCGGAGGCATGTCGTTCCACGTGGAACCGCCACCCTCCACCCACGACGAAGCGTTCCGTGCCCACAGGTCGAGGGCAGGTCGAGCCTTGACGGTTAGTTCCGCGAGGCAGGAGGCGGTCGATCGCACGTCGTGGGATCTCGGGATGCCGGTGAGACGGCTGGGGCCCGAAGCGGTCGATGCCAGGATCAGCCATCGATGGGCGATCGACTTGTCGCCGACGACGCGGATCGTCCCCTCGAGCCGACCGCCGGGCGTCACGCGGATCCGCATGCCCCAATCTAGGCCAACCGGATCGGGTCGTACCCGCCGGCGGCGAGCACGTGGCTCGCCTCCTCGGCCGTGGCCGCCGCGACGGTGAGATGCACCGTTCCCCGACCGCCCTCCGGAGAGTGGACGATCTGCAGGTCCTCGATGTTGACCCGGCCGTCGCCGAGGACCGCGGTGATCCGCGCCAGCGCCCCCGGTTCGTCCGGGATCTCGACCTGCACGACCGCGACACCGGCGCGGACGGTTGGCTTGGTCGCGAGGGTGAGCCGTGCCCGTTTCGCCTCGTCGAAGGTCCGTTCGACGTCGGCGCCTCGCCCCTCGAGGACCTCGTCACGGATCGCCACGAGGCGGGAGACGTACAGGTCGATCGCCGACGCGACCCGGTCGCGGTTGGCGACTAGGATCTCGCTCCAGAGAGAGGGGTTCGAGGCGGCGAGCCGTGTCAGGTCCCGGAAGCCGCCGGCTGCGAGCAGGAGGATCTCCGGCTCTCCGGCCTCCTCCGTGGCGGCCAGTCCCATCAGGGATGTCGAAGCGACCTGCGGGAGATGGCTCGCGAACGCGACGAGCCGGTCGTGCCGCTCGGGCGAGAGCCGCACGGGCTGGGCTCCGATCCGCCCGATCCATCCCTCGAGCCGTCCCACGGCCTCGGGCTCCACCTCGTCCGTGGGGGTCACCGCCCACACGATGCCGTCGACCACCGATGCCGATGCGTGTTCGGGCCCCGAGCGCTCGCTGCCGCCCAAGGGATGGCTCGGCACGTAGCGAGGCAGGTCCTGCGGATCGGCCATCGCATGAACCTCCGCAACGACGTGCTCCTTGATGCTGGCTGCGTCGGCAACGACCGCGTCGGGCGCAGCCCGCAGGGCGGCCGACACGGAGCGCGCGACCGCCCCGATCGGGGTGCTGATGATCACGAGGTCGGCGCCGGTCACCGCCTCGTTCACTGTCGTGCACGCCGTGAGCCCACTCCGGGCGGCGGCCCGCGCGGCGACATCCGGGTCGATGTCCCAGCCGCGCACGGTGCAGCCGGCGCGGGCCGCCGCCATCGCGATGGACGTCCCGATCAAGCCGGTACCCACGATCGCCACCCGGTCGGCCGGTCGTTCGGCGGAGGGATCAGGCGTCCGCATCGAGGTCATCGCGCAACGCTTCCGCCCCGTCGAGATACACGTGGACGACCTCCCTGAGCCCGCGCTCGGTGTGGAAGTGCATCAAGACCCGTACCACCGAACCCATCGCGCCCTCGACGGAGATCTCGCGCGCGCAGAGCAGCGGTACGACGCCGAGGCCTATCCGCCGCGCCGCCTCTGCCGGGAACGCCGAGCGGAGGTCTTCGGTCGCCGTGAACAGGATGCTCACGAGGTCGTCCGTGGCGACGTCGTTCCGTTCGATCATCTCTTCGAGGAGGCGCTGGGTCGACCCCAGCACGTCTTCCTCGCGATCGGTTCCGACGACGATGGCCCCCCGGGCGGCACGCACCCGCACGCGTATCCTTTCTGACGGTCGACGGATCTCGAAAAGGTCGACGACCGGGCATCCCGCGCCCGAGGGCATCAGGCTACATGCCGGACGTAGGCGACCGGGGACCGCCATCGGCGGTCCGCCGGGCGCGGCGCTCCCCTTCGGCAGCGGCACGCTGGAGCTCTAGGAGCTCCTCGGCTGTGAGCTCGCGGCGCTCGCCTGGTTTCAGTCGACCGAGGCGGATCGGGCCGACGCGCACCCGGACCAACCGGGTGACCGGGAGTCCGACCGCCGCCAACAGCCGTCGGACCTCACGCTTGCGCCCTTCGGTCATCACGACGGCGACCTGCCCGCGACCCTGGCGAGCGTCTACGAGCCGGACGGACTTCGCACGGGCGACCCCGTCGTCGAGAACCACGCCCGCGCGGGCGCTGGCGAGGAGCTTCGGGGTCGGGGTAGCGGCGACCTCCGCCAGGTACTCCTTCTCGATCCCGAAGCGCGGGTGAGACAGGCGGTTCGCCAGCTCCCCGTCGTTGGTGAGCAGGAGCAGTCCCTCCGAATCACGATCGAGCCGCCCCACGGGGAACACGCGAGGCCCCTCCGCAGGCAGGAACGAGCGGATGTCGGCGCGGCCGCGCTGATCACGCATGGTGGTCAGCACACCCGAAGGCTTGTTGAGGACGAGGTATCGCGCTTGCGGGTCCAGGTTGATCGGGGTGCCCGCCAGGGTGACCTCGTCGCGGGTCGGGTCCACCTTGTCTCCGAGCGTCGCGATCCGCCCGTTCACCCGGACCTTTCCTTGAGCGATCAGCTCCTCGCTCGACCTGCGGGAGCCGTATCCGGCGCGCGCGAGCGCACGCTGGAGACGCTCTTCGACCATCAGCCGTCGCCTGGCTCGATGGGCTCCTCGACCCCGGCCTGCTCCTCGTCGGTGTCTTCGACGCGGACGGCCAGGTCGGCCACGTCCTCGAGGTCATCGCCCTGCCCGCTCAGCAGCGGGGCCAGGGACGGCAGGGCCGCGAGCGACGGCAGTCCCAGCCGCTCGAGGAAGTGCGGCGTCGTCCCGTAGAGCAGCGGCCGACCCGGCCCCTCGTCTCGGCCCGCCTCTTCGATCAAGCCGCGGTCGGTCAGCGCCCGGAGCACCCCGTCCGAGTTGACCCCCCGGATGGAGCTGACCTGGTGACGGGTGACGGGTTGCTTGTATGCGACGATCGCGAGGGTCTCCAATGATGCCTTGGTGAGACGTGCCTGCCGCGAGGACAGGATGAACCGCTCGACCGACGCCTGGGCATCCGGGTGGGTGAACAGCCGCCACCCTCCTGCGACGTTCCGCAGCACCAGACCCGACCCACGCTCCTCGAGCCCGCTCGCCAGACGGTCGCACAACCGATCCGCCGCCTGACGGTCCAGGTCGAGGGCCTGAGCGATGACCGACGATGCCAGTGGCTCGTCGGAGACGAACAGTAGGGCTTCCAACGCGCGTGTATCGTGCGTCTTCACGTCATCCGTCACTCCAGCCTCACCCCGTCCACTCAACCTCGATCTCGCCGAACGTTGGAGCCTGCTGAAGCTCGACCTTCCCTTCACGGTACAGCTCCAGGATCGCCAGGAACCGCACGACCACGTGGATCCGATCCTCGCAGTCTGCGACCAGCTCGCGGAACGACGCTTGCCGGCCGTCGAAAGAGGCGAAACGCTCCTGGACGGCCGTCATCGCTTCCGACACCGTGTAGCGGATCGGGGTCATGTGCGACAGGTCGACCGCCGGAGGTGGCCGAAGGAGACGGGAGGCGAACGCCGCCAGGTCCGCCGCCGTCACCGCCGCCAGCGGGTCGGGGTAGAGCCGCGAGAACTCCGGGCCGGGCCCGACGTCGCGGGCCGAGTACCCCGCCTCGTCTTCAAGCCTTCGGGCCAGATCGACCGCGACCTTGCGGAAGGCTCGAAGCTCCAGGGACCGGGCGTACAGCAGATCTGGGGAGCCGCCGACGATGTCCTCTTCATCCGGTTCGACCCGTCTCGGGGTCAACCGCGCGAGCTTGAGCTCCAGGAGGATCGCGCAGATCGCCAGGAACCAGGTGGCTTCCTCCAGGTTCCACCGCTCGGCCTCCTTGGCATACGCAAGGAACCGATCGGTCACGATCGCGATCGGGACGTCGCAGACGTCGACCTTCTGTTCGAGGACGAGATCGGCGAGCAAGCGGAACGGGCCAGCGAACCCTGGCACGTCGACCGCGAAGCCGCTGCTCGGCTCCGTGCGCGCGGTCTCGGACTCGCTCATCGGATCATCCTTCGAACCGCATGGCGGCTCGCACCGCTCCGATGGTCTCGGTTGCGATCGGCTGCACCCGCTCGATCCCGGCGGCGAGGACCTCGCTCGCGAGCCCGGGCGTGCGCTCGAGCTCCGCTCGGCGCTCGCGGAACCCCTGGAAGCGTTCGATCAGGTGATCGGCGAGCAGGGATTTGCAGTCAACGCATCCGAGCTCGCCCGTGCGACACGTCGCCTCGACCCGTTCGACGTCGTCGGGCGAGAACGTGGTGTGCAACGCGAAGATCGGGCAGATCTCCGGGCGTCCCGGGTCGCCCCGTCGGATCTTCTTCGGATCGGTCACGAACGAGCGGACCCGCGCGCGGATCGTCTCGGGGTCGGCGCCGAGCTCGATGGTGTTGTCGAGAGACTTGGACATCTTCCGTCCGTCGGATCCGGGGATCAGCGGTGCCTCCGACAGAAGCGGCTGCGGCTCAACCAGCACGTCCCCGTACAGCCGGTTGAATCGTCGAACGATCTCCCGAGAGAGTTCGAGATGCGAGACCTGATCCTCGCCGACGGGAACGACCGCCCCACGGACGATCACGATGTCAACGGTCTGCAGGAGCGGATACCCGAGCAGGCCGAAGTTCGCCACGTCGCGCTCGGCCATGTCCCTGAGGCGTTCCTTGTACGTCGGCACACGCTCCAGCCAGCCGAGGGGTGTGATCATCCCCAGCAACAGCGCGAGCTCCGCCACCTCGGGGAGCTGGGATTGCCGGTACAGGACCGACCGTTCGGGATCGATCCCGGCCGCGAGCAGATCCAGCACGAGACCCTCGGTGAACGCGGGGAGCTCGTCGACCCGATCGTAGTGCGTCGTCAGCATGTGCCAGTCGGCCACGAAGTAGAAGCACTCGTACCCCTCGTCCTGCAGGCGGACGGCGTTGCCGACGTTCCCGGCCCAGTGTCCGACGTGTAGGGGTCCGGTCGGACGGAACCCGGTGAGGACGCGCGTCCGTTCGGCGACTGCGCTCACGATGGGGGCGATGATAGCGCCGGTCCCGGGCGCCCCCGGGAGCCGATCCGTTCAACCGCCCATCAGAACTGCAACAGGAGCTGGCAGTTCACCCCGGTCGCCGAATCGCATAGGGCGCCGGTCAGGGTTGTCAGGAATCCAACCGCGAGCGAGCTGAAGACGAACAGGATCACGAGCACGACGAGCGGCAGGTACCGGTCGAAGTTGCGGTAGGCCTGCGCCGCGTCGGGAGGGAGCGCGAGCGCCAGCATCCTCGCTCCGTCGAGTCCCGGGATCGGCAGCAGGTGGAAAACGGTCAGGGACATACTCGTATAGCAGAGCGTCAGCATGATCCGATAGGTCTCGGCCGACAGCCCGGAGACCCTCACCACGAGGCCGGCGGCGATGCCGAGCGCGAGGGTCGCGATCGGCCCTACCGCCGAGACGATGATGACGTCGCGGACCCGGCGACGGAACCGCGAGGGATCGATCGGAGCCGTCTTCCCGTACGCCGCGGGGATCAGGAGGGCCTGGACGGTCCACAGGACCGCGATCAGACCCGGGAGGACCCCGCTGCCGAACGGGTCGAACCACGACGTCGGCTTCCAGGTGAGGCGTCCCCACAGGCGCGGGGTGGCATCCCCGAGCGACATCGCCGTGCGCGATCGCACGTATTCCCGCAGCGACATCCCGACGAGGAGGGACGCGAGCATGTATACGGCGAGGCGGAACCCCAGCGCCGTGAAGTTGCCGAGCGCAAGCAACGGGCTCACCTTCCTCCCTCCGGCGGGAACCAACCGTGGATCAACGGTGGCGGCTCCACCGGGTCCTCGGCGACCGTCAGCGCTTCGAGGGTCCGCTTCGACGCCAGCTCGGCGGCGTCACGGCTCCGAGCGTGGATCTCGCCGAGCGGTTCCTTCGCATCGATCCGATCACCGATCTTCGGTCGGAAGACGATACCGACGGCGGGGTCGACCTGCTCGCCTTTGCGCACGCGACCCGCGCCGAGCGCGCTGCTCGCCATCCCGATGCCCTCCGCGTCGACCGCCCCAAGGATGCCGGTCCGGTCCGCCAGGAGCGGCACGACCAGCGGCGCGCGGGGCAGGACCGAGCCCGGGTCCTCGGTCACGCGAGGGTCGCCGCCCTGCGCTTCGATCATCCGGGCGAACCGTTCCGACGCCGACCCGTCGTCCAACGCCGTCGCGGCGCGGGCGCTGGCCTCGTCGAAGTGGATCCCCCCGGTCGCCTCCAGCGCCCGCGCCGCGAACCAGATCGAGAGGTCGCGCAGCAGGCCTCGGCGGGAGCCGCGCAGAACCTGCACCGCCTCGTTGATGTCGAGCGCGTTCCCGATCGCCTCCCCGAGCGGCTGGGACATGTCGGTGATCGCCACGCCGCAGGGTCGACCTGCCCCATAGGCCAGCGCCAGACACGCCTCGGCGAGGCTCCGCGCCCGCGCCGGATCCTTCATGAAGGCACCCGACCCGGCCTTCACGTCGAGCAGGATCAGATCCGAGGCGACGGCGAGCTTCTTCGACATCACGCTGGCGGCGATCAGCGGTACGGACGGGACCGTCGCCGTGGCGTCGCGGAGGGCGTAGAGCGCCCCATCGGCCGGGACGAGGCGTGACGATTGTGCCGCGACCGCGCATCCGACCTCGTGCACCTGCTGTGCGATCCGTTCGGGCTCGAGGTCCGTCCGAAGGCCGGGGATCGACTCCAGCTTGTCGAGGGTCCCCCCGGTGTGCCCGAGCCCACGGCCGGAAAGCTTCGCCACCGCCAGACCGAGCGACGCGGCGAGCGGCGCGAACACGAGCGTGACCCCGTCGGCCACCCCGCCGGTCGAGTGCTTGTCGACGGCCGGTCGCCCCAGGTCGCCGAACGTCACCGTGTCACCCGAAGCGATCATCGCCCTCGTCATGGCGAGCGTCTCTTCGTCGTCCAGACCGTTGAGCAAGGAGGCCATCAAGAAGGCGGCCGCGGGGCCGTCGCCGATCTCACCCGTCGCGTAGGCGAGGACGAATCGCTCGACCTCGTCGGGAGGGAGGGTCTGTCGTTCGCGTTTCGCGGCGATCGTCCCACGTGGATCCCAGGTGGTCACCGAGAGGATCCCCTCTTCCGAGCGTCCGTGGTGAGCCGAGGCTCGACCACAGGCTCAGGGTTCGCCCGGCGGATGGGCGCGACGAACCCTCCATCTCGACGGGAACCCGCCCTCACGTTCGGTAGCCGATCTGATCGGCGAACCCTTCCCCGACCAGACCCTCCACCTCGACACCCAGGAGTTGAGCGACCGTGTGCCCCAGGTCGCCGAACGTTGCCCGGGTCCCGAGGTCGTACGGCCCGGCGGGGAGGCCGGCAGCGAGCAGCGGCGTCCGCTCCCGGGAGTGGTCGGTGGATGGCGTGGTCGGGTCGCAGCCGTGATCGCCGGTCATCAACAGCACGCCGCCGTCGACCGCGTCTATCACCTCGGGCAGCCGCCGGTCGAGGGCTCGGACCGCGGACGCGTAGCCGGCCGGATCGTTGCGGTGGCCGTACTTGGAGTCGAAATCGACGAGGTTCGAGAACACGAACACGGGTCCTGGTTCCCGCAGGAGCTCGACGGTCAGATCCACGCCGTGGTCGTTCGAGTCGGAATAGACGGCGTCCGTGATCCCCCGCTGGTCGAAGATGTCCTGGATCTTCCCGACCCCGAAGACGGGGACCCCGGCGTCGTTCAGACGGTCGAGGACGGTTGGCCCTGGCGGCGGAACGCTGAAGTCTCGGCGATCCGGACGCCGTTCGAACGCACCGGGCCGGCCCTGGAACGGCCGCGCGATCACGCGTCCGACGTTGTGCTTGCCGGTCAGGAGCCCGCGGGCGACCCGGCACCACGCATAGAGCAGCTCGAGCGGGACGATGTCGATGTGCGTGGCGACCTGGAACACCGAGTCACCGCTCGTGTACACGATGGGGAACCCTGTCCGCAGGTGCTCCTCGCCGAGCTGCCGGATGATCTCGGTCCCGGAAGCCGGGATGTTGCCGAGGACCGGCCGCCCGATCGCTCGCTCGAAGGGTTGGATGATCTCCGGCGGGAACCCGCCGGGGTACAGTGGGAACGGGCGCTCGAGCCGGATCCCCATCATCTCCCAGTGGCCCGTGGTGGTGTCCTTGCCGGCCGAGATCTCGGTCGCTCGCCCGTGTGCCGTGCCGGGCTCAGCGCGGGGAGCCACGCCCTGGATGTCGGTGAGGTAGCCGAGGCCGAGGGACTCCAGGGTGGGAACGTCCAGACCGCCGACCTCCCGTGACGTGTTCCCCAACGTGTTGGAACCGGCATCGTCGTACGCTGCCGCATCGGGTGCATCACCGACCCCCCACGAGTCGCATACCAGCAGGCACACCCTTTGGACCCATCGAGCCGACGGGGCCGACGCCGTCATCCGGTCAGCTTCTTGCAGTCGATGCACAAGAGCGCCCACGGGATCGCTTCGAGGCGCTCCTCCGCGATCGGGCTTCCGCATCGCTCGCATGTCCCGTACGTGCCGGCGTGCATCTTCGCGAGGGCACGGTCGACGTCGTGCAGGTTCGAGCGGAGCGCGCGAACCACCGCGATCACGCGAGCTCGTTCCTCGGTGCTGTGTGAGCGATCGGAGAAGCCGGCGTCGGCGTCGAAGGTGACATCATCCGAACCGGGATCCGCTCCGTACCCTTCGATCTCCCGATAGAGGTCCGCCTGCTGCTGCGTCAGTGACGCGCGCAACCTCTCGAGCATGGCCCCGTCGAGCACCCCTCATCGCCCCTTCCCCATCCCGCCGCGCGCCCGCGGATGCGCGGTGTAGTACACCTCGCGGAGATGTTCTTTCGTCACGAGCGTGTAGATCTGCGTCGTGGCGACGCTCGCATGACCGAGCAGCTCCTGGACAACCCGCACGTCGGCTCCCCCCTCGAGGAGATGCGTCGCGAACGAGTGTCGCAGGTCGTGGGGCGACACGCGACGTCCGATCCCGGCCCGAGCGGCATACACGGCCAGGAGCCTCGCGCACGACTGTCGCGAGAGTCGACCACCCCGCGTGTTGAGGAACAAAGCGCCACGTGTCCGCTGGCCCACGAGGCGCGGCCGCGCGCGGCCCAGATACGCCCGTGCCGCGCGCTGCGCGTGGCGGCCGATCGGAACCTCTCGCTCCTTGCCGCCCTTCCCGACGACACGCACGAACCCGCCCTCCAGATCGAGGTCGTCCACATCCAGCCCGGTGAGCTCCGAGACGCGCACGCCCGCCCCGTAGAGGACCTCGAGGATCGCGCGATCGCGGAGACCGGTCGGGCTGGAGCGGTCCGGCGCCTCGACGAGGCGCCGGACCTCATCCACGCCCAGGGGATGCGGGAGTGCGCGAGGCACCCGCGGACGGACGACCTCGCTCGTGGGGTCCTGCGCCAGGATCCCTTCACCGACGAGGTACCGATGGAACGACCGTACGGCCGAGAGGACGCGCGATACCGACGTCGACCTGTACGGCGCCTCATCGGGTCCGTACGTGGAAGCCGACACCGATGCGATGAAGGACCGGACGACGATGTCGTCCACCTCGTCGGCCCCCACGATCCCGCGCGATGAGAGGAAGCCGACGTACCGGCGGAGGTCTCGCCGGTAGGCGGCCAACGTGTTCACCGCCAGCCCGCGCTCGACGGTCAGGTGGACCAAGAACCGCTCAGCGTCGCGGCTCAATCCGGAGTCGGTCACGCCGAGGATGGTTGCGCGGCCGCCAGGACGAGTGCAAGGGCGCTCATCGCGTCGCGGACCCGCCCGGTTCGCGCCGCGCGCACCATCTCCTCGAACGGCCGAAGGATCACCTGGATCCCTTCCTCCGGGGACCCGGCGGGCTCGGCGTCCGTTCCTCCGACGAAGAAGTGGACGTACTCGTCGGTCGCGCCCGGCGACATGAAGACGCCGCCGAGGAACCGAACGTCATGCGCCCGGTACCCGGTCTCCTCGAAGAGCTCGCGGATGGCACACGTGCGGGCGTCCTCCCCGTGGATGTCGAGCAGGCCCGCCGGCACCTCGACGAGCTCTTGTCGGACCGGGATCCGGAATTGTCGAACGAGGACGACCTGACCGTCGGGAGTGATGGGGACGATCGCCACGGCGCTGCGTTTGTGCAGCACCTCCCATTCACCGATGTCGGGCCACGTCTCGGCGACCACCGTCAGGTACCTCCCCGCGAACACGACCCGGGATGCCACGGGTTCCGGCATGCGGGGTGCGGTTCAGCCGGTGACGACGATACGATCGCCTGACCGGACACGCTCCCGCCGATGCTCCGCGGCGGCACCGACGAACTCGCGGAACAACGGATGCGGCCGGGTGGGTCGTGACCGGAGCTCCGGGTGGAACTGACCGGCGACGAAGAAGGGGTGATCGGGGAGCTCCACGATCTCCGCGAGTCGGCCCTTCTGCGACGATCCGCTGATCACCAACCCGCCGCTCGTGAGCGTCTCGTGATACGCGGGATTGACCTCGTACCGGTGGCGGTGACGTTCCTCGACGACGTCTGCTTCGTACGCGGCGGCGGCGCGCGTTCCCGGCTCGAGGTAGCACGGCTGTGCTCCCAACCGCATCGTCGCGCCCAGCTCCGTCACGTCCTTCTGTTCCGGGAGCAGGTCGATCACCGGGTGCGGGGTGGCGGGATCGAACTCGCTGGAGTTCGCGCCGGCGAGCCCGCAGATGCTCCGCGCGATCTCGATCACGGCGCATTGGAGTCCGAGGCAGATCCCGAGGAAGGGCACCTTCTGCTCGCGTGCGTATCGCGCGGCGTCCACCTTGCCCTCGACGCCCCGAACACCGAACCCACCCGGGATCAGGATGCCATCCATCGGCCCGAGCTCCTCCTCGGTTGCGGCGCCGCCCAGGTCGTCCGACGCGATCCAATGGATCTGGACCTCGCGTCCGTGATGGATCCCTCCGTGCCGGAGCGCCTCCATCACCGACAGGTACGCATCGCGGAGATACACGTACTTGCCGACCAGGGCGATATCCACCCTCTCCGTCGCCGCGTGGACACGGTCGACGAGCGTCGTCCACTCCGAAAGATCAGGGGTCGAGACGATCTCGAGATGGTCGGCGAGGAGCTCGTCCAGCCCCTCCTTGTGGAGCACGAGCGGGACCTCGTAGATGGAGGGAGCGTCGGGGGCACTGATCACGCCGCCGATGGGCACGTCGCACAGCAGCGAGACCTTCTCCTTCAGGTTGCGGCCGATCGGACGGTCCGAGCGGCATACGATGGCATCCGGCTGCAGACCGAGGGAACGAAGCTCCTTCACCGAGTGCTGCGTCGGCTTGGTCTTCAGCTCGCCGGAGGGTCCGATGAAAGGCATCAGGGAAACGTGGACGAAGGCACAATGCTCGCGCCCCACCTCGTTCCGGAGCTGCCGGATGGCCTCGAGGAAGGGGAGAGACTCGATGTCCCCTACGGTGCCGCCGATCTCGACGATCTGGAGGTCGGCCTGTTCCGCCTCGGCGAGGGCCCGAACCCTCGCCTTGATCTCGTCGGTGATATGCGGGATCACCTGGACGGTCTTGCCGAGGTAATCGCCACGGCGCTCCTTCGCGAGCACCGACGAGTAGACCGCGCCGGTCGTGAAGTTCGAGCCTCGGTGAAGATCCGCATCGAGGAACCGCTCGTAGTGCCCGAGGTCGAGATCGGTCTCGGCTCCGTCGTCCAGGACGAAGACCTCGCCGTGCTCGAAGGGGTTCATCGTCCCCGGATCGACGTTGACGTACGGGTCGAGCTTCTGGAGCACGACCTTGAGTCCGCGCGACGCGAAAAGTCTGCCGAGGGAGGCGGTCGTGATGCCCTTGCCGAGTCCGGAGGCGACACCACCCGTGACGAAGATGTACTTCGTTCGCTCCCTCACCACGGGACCCGACTGTAGCAGAGGTTGGCCTGCCGCCGGGTGCGTTGCGGGGAGAACTTCATGGATCGCCGGCTCCGCGGTCCGATCTTCTCGCTCAAGGGACCCCCTGGCGGGAACGGGCCGCCTCCGCCAGCAGCTCCTCGGCGTGCGACGCGCCGTGCTCCGAGGCCTCGAGACCGGCCAGCATCCGTGACAGTTCGGGGATCCGCTCCTGGTCGTCGAGCACGTCGAGTCGCGCCAGGCCGTCCTCTTTCCGAACGCGGACGTGCCGGTCGGCGAAGCACGCGATCTGCGGGAGGTGGGTCACCACCACGACCTGGCGCGTCACGGCCAGGTGAGCCAAGCGGCGACCAACCGCGAGCCCGGCCTGGCCCCCGATCCCCGCATCCACCTCATCGAAGACGAGCGTTGGGACGTCGTCCAGGTCCGCCAGGACGCTGCGACACGCGAGCATCACCCGCGAGAGCTCTCCCCCGCTGGCCGCTTTGGCGAACGACAGCCACGGCTGCCCGGACGCGCCTCGGAACCGGATCTCGATCCGTTCGGCGCCCGAGGGACCGGGCTCGGGGAGCGTTTCGAGCGTCACCTGGATGCCGGCACCTGCCATCCCCAGCTCTTGCAGCTCCCCTTCGAGCGCTTCCGCCAGCGGGGCCGTGGCGCCCACCCGACCGGCGGTGACCTGCTCCGCGAGCGCGGTCACCTCCGGTCCGAGCGCCTCGACCTCGCTGCGCAGCTCCTCGAGGCGCTCGTCGGCGCCGGAGAGGCTCCGGAGCCGCGCCGAGGCCTCGCCCAGGAACCCGAGCACCTCCGCATCCCCCGGCCCGTACTTCCGCTGGAGGCTCTTGAGCTCCCCGATCCGGTCTCGAACCGATGCCAGCCGGGCCGGATCCAGCGCAAGCGTCTCGCGGTACGCGCGGAGATCATGACCGAGCTCAGAAGTCTCGGCGGCGACGGCCTGGGCCCGGACGGCCAGATCCGCCGCGTCGGCGTCGAGCTCGACGATCGACCCGAGCGCTCGAGCCACGGATGCGGATCCTTCGGCGACGCCACCCTCGCCGGCGAGCACCTCCTCGGCAGCGGCGGCGAGCTCGAGCAGCCGTTCGCCATGGGCGAGCCTGCTCTCCTCCGCGCGGAGCGCGTCCGTCTCGCCGGGCTCCGGCGCGATCGTGCGGATCTCGTCGACCTGGTACCGCAGCAGATCGAGTTCGCGTTCCCGGTCGCGGGCGTCATCCTCGAGCCGGCGGAGCGCCCTTCGTGCCGCGGTCGAACGCCGGTACGCCTCACCGTAGGCGGCGACGGCGGCCACGTGCTGGGCCCCCGCGTACCGATCCAGGAAGGCCGTTTGCGTGGAGGGATCCAGGAGCCGAAGGGAGCCATGCTGCCCGTGGATCTCGATGAGCCGAGCACTGAGACCGCCTAGGGCCGAGGCGGTGGTCAACTGCCCGCCCACGCGGGCACTGCTCTTGCCGTCGGCGCCCACGCTGCGTGCGAGGATCACCTCGCCATCCTCGACCCAGTCCGCCGGCACGTCATCCGAGCCGGCCGCCGCGGCCCCCCATCCGTCGGGTACCTCGAACCGTGCCTGAACCCGTGCGGCCTTCGCGCCGGGACCGACCAGATGCGCGCCCGCCCGCGCTCCGCCCACGAGCGCGAGCCCCACTGTGAGCATGGTCTTGCCCGTCCCCGTCTCACCGGTGAGGACCGTGAGCCCCTCGGTCAGCTCGAGATCAAGGTCGCGGATGACACCGAGACCGCTGATGTGGAGCTCACGGAGCACGCCCGCATCCTAGTCGGGACCACCGACATCGCCGGCGGTCGAGACCGTCGCCGGGGTTTCGCTGGGGTCTCCGGGGAGGTCGAACTTGTCTCGTACCCGCGTCAGGAAGCCCGCCGCGTCGTCACGGCGGACGAGGCGGGCGGGTCGCCTCGAGGCGAGGATCCTGACCTCGGTGCCGACGGGGATCTCCTGCGTCTCTCGTCCGTCCGCCGAGACCAGCCCCGGCTCGTCGCCGACGACCTCGAGGCTCACCACCCTCGTCGCCCCGAGGACGAACGATCGATCGAAGACCATGTGCGCGGCGATGGGCGTCACGATCAGGCACGGCACGTCGGGCGAGACGATCGGACCGCGCGCGGAGAAGGAGTACGCGGTGGACCCGGTCGGCGTCGCCACGATCACGCCGTCGGCCGAGAACGTCGTGACGTACTCGCCATCGACGGCAACCTGGAGTCGGATCAGCCGATGCCTCGCGCGCTTCTCCACCATGATCTCGTTCATCGCCCACTGCGGCGGGAACGGATCGCCGCCGCCGGGCTCGGCCACTACGGCCAGCCGTTCCTCGATCGTCGCCGTACCCTCGAGCGCCTCGCGGATCAGCGGCGCCGCATCGGCCGGCTCCACCTCGGTGAGGAACCCGAGGCGGCCGACCTTGACGCCGAGGACCGGCGAGCCCGTCTGCGCCGCGACGTAGGCGCCCCGAAGGAAGGTTCCGTCGCCACCGACGGCGACCACGAGGTCGACGACGTCGACGCCCCCGCGGAGCTCCACGCAGGAGATCCCATCCCTCTCCAACGATGCTCGGAGCTCGTGCGCTGCATCCACCGCCGCCGGTCTGCCCTCGTGGATCACGAACCCCACGGAGCTCATCGCAGGAGCGCCTCCCCCTCGCGTATGGCGGCTTCCAGGTCGACCGGGAACGGCGACGATCCGGCGACGAGATGCAGCGGGAACTCCACGTTGCCCGCTGGTCCCGGCAGCGGCGACGCCATGACGTTCAGGGGCGCGAGCGATACGGAACGGGCCGTCGCCATCACCTCCGACAGGACGCTTCGCCACACCTCCGGATCGCGGACGACGCCACCACTGCCCACCCGCGCCCGTCCCGCTTCGAACTGCGGCTTCACGAGGACCACGAAGGTCGCCCCCGTCGCCGCCAGCTCCGCCAGTGCCGGCAGCACGAGCCGGAGCGAGATGAAGGAGAGATCCGCCACCAGGAGGTCGGGGACGTACACGAGCATCGAGGACGTGAGATCGCGCACGTTCGCCCGCTCCATCACCGTCACCCGTGGATCCGTCCTCAGGCTCCACGACAGCTGGCCGTATCCCACGTCGACCGCGATCACCCGCGCGGCGCCTCGCTGGAGCAAACAGTCGGTGAACCCGCCGGTGGACGCACCGGCATCGAGACAGTCACGGCCGGAGGGGTCGACCGCGAAGCGATCGAGCGCGGTGGCCAACTTGCCGCCCGCCCGGGAGACGAAGGGCGGCGGGGCCCCCGCCAGCGCGACCGGGGCGTCATCCGCAACCAGAGACGCCGCCTTGGTCGCCGTCACCCCCGCGACGGTGACCCGGCCGGCGTTCACGGCCTCCTGCGCTTGAGATCGACTGGCCGCGAGCCCACGACGCACCAGCTCCGCGTCGAGACGCCGGCGACCCATCGTCGAGGCTCGCTATGCGTTCCCGCTCGTCGACGGCTTCTTCGCGGCGGTCTTCTTGGATGACGAGCGCTTGGTGGAGGTCTTCTTCGTGGGGGCACGGCGACCGCCCGACGCCGTCATGCCGGCGGCACGCTCGAGCTCGCGGACCCGTTTGCGGAGGGCGTCCAGCTCATCCTGCGTCGCGAGACCCATCTGCCGCATCTGATCCTTGATCTCGGTGCGGATCCGCTGACGGTTGCGTTGTGACCACTCCATCATGTCCGCGGCCGTCTTGGCGACCTGCTCTTTCGCGGCGCCCGGCTCGAGGAAGCCCTTCGCGAGCGCCTGGGCCCGGGTCGGGGTCAGGTTGCCGATCGTCGCCTCGAACGCCTTCCGCATGTCATCGACCCTGGTCATCGTGGCACCTCCGTTGGTGAGGGTTCGGGACCAGCATACCGATGGTGGCTATCGGGCCGTTCCGTCAGTCGTCCTCGATGAGTCGATCCAGCCGCTCCACGACGTACGTCGGCGGGTCGTTGCTGTCGAGGTCGGCCTTGGTCGTGATGCCCGTGAGCACGAGGACGGAATCCCATCCCAATCGCCGGGCGCCCTCGACATCCGTATCGAGTCGGTCGCCGATCACGAGCGGTCTGCCACCACCGGCGCGGTCCAAGGCCGCTCGGAAGATCGGTGCGTTCGGTTTGCCCACTACCTCGGCGTGCGCCCCGGTCGCCGTCTGGATCGCGGCGATGATCGCGCCGGTCCCCGGGAGCACCAGTCCATCGGCGGCCGGGAACGTCGCATCGGCGTTCGACGCGACGAGCGTCGCGCCGCGCTGGATCAAGACGCACGCGGTGGCGAGCTCCGCGTAGTCGAATCCCCGGTCCCAGCCAACCACGACGCTGTCGGCGTCGGCAGCGTTCCCGCCCACGACCGAGAGACCGGCAGCAGCGAGCGCATCACGGAGCCCTTCCTCACCGACGACGTACGCGCTCGCGACCGCGCGGCTGCGGAGCAGCTCCGCGGTCGCGAGGGCCGACGTCTCGACCTCGTCCCCCCGAGCCTCGATCCCGAGTCCGGTGAGCTGTGCCGCGATCGCCTCCGGCGTCCTCGAGGAGTTGTTCGTCATGAACGCCAGGCCCTTCCCGAGGCTCCGGAGCGTGGCAACCGTTCCGGCCGCTCCCTCGATCGGCTCGTCGCCTCGATAGAGGACGCCGTCGAGGTCGAACAGGAAGGCGTCGTAGCGGTCGGCGATCATCCGGTGCCGGTCACGATCGGCCCGCGCCCGACAGGCGGGCCACGACCCGCTCGTAGTGCGAGACACCGGGAACCATGGCGTTGGCGAGCTTCGCGTGACCCAGGGCGCGTTGGCGTTGGCCCGTCCGCTCGCATGCCAGCGCCAGCGCGAAATGCGCGTAGTCGTCGGAAGGGTTCAGGGCCACGGCCTTCGTGAACTCCCGCCTCGCCCGCGTCGCTCGCCCGGACATGAACAGGGCTCGGCCGAGCGCTTCGCGGATCGACGCCTTGTCGGGCTCGAGGAGCTTCGCGCGCCCGAGGATCAAGGCCGCGGCATGGGGGTGGCCGTCGTGGAGCATCTCGCTGCCGCGAGCGTAGAGCTCGTACGCAGGAGCCGGTTGTTCGTGCCTGCTATACAGAGCGGGTGCCACGCATCTCCCCCTTCCGCGGTCTGGTGTATGACCCTTCCGTCGCGGGGCCGCTGGACCAACTGACGGCCCCGCCGTACGACGTTATCAGCGAGTCGGATCAAGAAGGTCTTCGAGCGCTCAGTCCCTACAACATCGTGCGCGTCGATCTTATGGAAGGCCGGAATGATGGTGGATCGGCCGGCCGATACTCCAGGGCCGCGTCGCTGCTCGCGGACTGGCGCACGTCGGGCGTGCTCACGACGACACCGGCGCCCCACTACTACGGCTACGAGCTGCGCTACCCCTCGGATGGCACCCATCGTCGGCTCCGTGGGCTCGTGGGCGCGATGGAGCTGGAGCCGTGGGGCGGGACCGTCCTGCCCCACGAGCACACGATGTCCGGCCCGATCGAGGATCGGTTGCGGTTGCTTCGCGCCACGAAGACCCACCTCTCGCCGATCTACGGAACGATCACGGGTCCATGTGACCGGCTCGATGATCTCCTCGATCGGACGGCCGATGCCCCTCTGATCGCGAACGTTCGCGATGAAGAGGGCGTCGAGCACCGGATGTGGGCGATCCCTGGCGAGGAGGACGTGACCTCCTGGCTCGCCGACGAACCGCTGCTGATCGCGGACGGCCATCATCGGTACGCCACCGCGCTGGCATATCGCGACGAGCGTCGCGCCGCGGAGGGGCCGGGCCCGTGGGACCGGATCCTGGCCCTCGTGGTGGACGCGGGCACCGAGGAGGTGCCCGTCCTCCCGTATCACCGGATCCAGGTGCGCGGCGTCCCGCCGACCGGAGGGCAGCCCGTCGAGGATCTGGCGCAGGTACTGGCGAGCGCGGACGATCTCCATCTGCGGTACGGAACCGTCACGAAGGTCAAGGATACGGTCACCTACCGGATCCACCACTTGCGAGGCGAACCGCCGACCGTGCTCGCGCTCCATGAGCAGCTGTTGGACCGGATCGCGCCGGGTGATGCGCTCCGGTTCACGCATGTGGCCGCCGAGGCCGACGCTGCCGTGCGGGACGGGTCCGCGACCGCTGCCTACCTCCTTCC
>Ga0066709_100000266_pt1 | contig 25032 bp, 22 predicted proteins | sample GraSoiAngelo_158_FD_79665 | JGI IMG/M metagenome (GOLD analysis project Ga0066709, IMG submission 79665) | Grasslands soil microbial communities from the Angelo Coastal Reserve, California, USA - 14_1009_16_30cm | ecosystem: Environmental > Terrestrial > Soil > Grasslands | place: USA...
AACGTGCTGCCCGAGCCGGTCAAGAGCGGCCTCGCCGCCAAGGGGCACAAGCTCGATCTTCGCGACGTGCACGGCGTCGGATCGGTGAAGGCGATCATGGTCCATCCGGTCACCGGCGCACTGATGGGCGGCGTCAGCCCGACGGGCGACAGCTATGTCATGGCGTGGTAACGCGGCCGTCGGAATCGCGGGCGTCGGGATCGCGCTGGTCGCCGTCATCGCGTCGGCACTCGCGCGAGCTCAAACGTCCGCCGATCTGATCCTCGTCAACGGAACCGTCATCACCGTCGACGCGGCCGATTCGATCGCGCAGGGCGTTGCCGTCTCCGGCGGCAAGATCGTCGCGGTCGGCGCGAGCCGCGACATGCGCGCGCTCGCAAACGGCCGGACCCAGGTGATCGATCTTCACGGTCGCACGGTGACTCCGGGCCTCATCGACACACATGTCCACTTCTCCGAAACCGCCGATCTCTTCTCGATCAACCTGAGCGACGTCGCGATCACGAAGATCGATGACGTCGTGAAACGTGTGGCCGAGAGAGTTGCGACCGCGAAAGGCGGCGAGTGGATTCGCGGGAGCGGGTGGGACGAAGGCAAGCTCGCCGAGCGCCGGTACGTCCTGGCGTCGGATCTCGACAAGGTGGCGCCCAACAATCCGGTCTGGCTGGAACATACGACGGGCCATTACGGCGTCGCGAACAGCTACGCGCTGAAACTGGCGGAGGTGCGAAAGGTGACGCCCGATCCGCCGGCGGGCACGATCGATCGCGATGTTCAGGGCAATCCGACCGGCGTGATGAAGGAAGCGGCGCAGGGACTCGTGACGCGGCTCGTTCCGCCGTTCACGCGCGATCAGCAGCGACAGGGCCTCGTGAAGATGATCGAAGACTTCAACAAGGAAGGGATGACGGGCGCGAAGGATCCCGGCATCGGGCAGCAGAAATGGGATCTCTACGCAGAGCTTCTGAAAGAAGGGAAGCTCACCGTTCGCATGTTCGCGCTGTGGTCGGGAGCACGGCGATTGGAGGACAACGCGCAGGTACTGGCGAGCGTGCAGGCGCATCCCAAAGCGGCGGCGTCGATCGGCGACGGCGTGCTCATCTCCGGCGGCGTCAAGATGTTCATGGACGGCAGCGGCGGCGCGCGGACGGCGTGGATGCACGAGGAATGGAACAGGAATTTCACCGACAAGGATGCAGGCAACGTCGGCTATCCCGCGACGCCGCCCGACGCGTACCGCCGCATCGTGGCCGACCTGCACAACGCCGGAGTGCACGTCAGCACGCACGCGATCGGCGATCGCGCCATCGACTGGGTGGTCGATACCTACGATCAGGTGCTGGCCGCGAAGCCGACGCGCGGTCTTCGTCACGGCATCATCCACGCCAACACGCCGACCGATCACGCCATCGACGTGATGGCGCGGCTGCAGAAGCAGTACGACGCCGGCTACCCGGAATCGCAGGCGGAGTTCATGTGGTGGATCGGCGACAACTACGCGGCGAATCTCGGCCGGCCGCGCGTCTTCAGGTTGAAACCGTTCAGAACGTACACGCAGAAGGGCATCATCTGGGCCGGCGGTTCCGATTACGGCGTGACGCCGTTTCCCGCGCGCTACGGCCTGTGGTCGACCGTCGCGCGCAAGACGCTCAATGGAAGATTCGGCGGGACGCCTTTCGGTACTGCCGAATCGGTCGACGTGCGCACGGCGCTGCGCTCGTACACGATCTGGGCCGCTCATCAACTCTTTCTCGAAAACCGCATCGGTTCGATCGAGGTCGGCAAGGACGCGGATCTCGCGGTCTGGGATCGCAACCTCTACACCGTGCCAACCGACACGCTCAAAGATCTGAAATGTGAAATGACGCTGTTCCGGGGCGCGATCGTGTACGGCAGTCGCTGACTAGAAATAAAACAGCACGCCGCGCTGATCGTCCGCAAGCTGTTGTTGCCGCACGCGACCAGTGTCCTGGGCGTGTGCCGTCGTCGTCATCGAAAGCAGAACGAACGCCTGAACGAGTCGCCGCATCGGAGCCTCCTGCGTGGTAGTGTAGCGGCGGTTGTCAGTGAATCGAGTCGCGGTTAGGGATTAGGGATTAGACGATGGTTGCGCTTGTGCTGGCGGCGGCGATGATGCAGCAGGCGTCGTTGACCGATGCCGTTCTGTACGGCGACACGAAGGCGGTGCAGTCGCTGATCGCCGGCGGCGCCGACGTAAACGCGATGGACGAGACCGGCATGACACCGCTCATGGTCGCCGCGTCGGAAGGGCGGACAGCGATCGCGCGCATGCTGATCGCGGCGGGCGCCAGCGTGAAGGCCTCCAGCAAGGACGGCTCGGACGCGCTGATGCGCGCCGCCTCGGCGAACCGCGTCGACGTGATGAAGCTGCTGATCGCCGGCGGCGCGGATGCAAACGCGACGAGCGGCGGCGGGATGACCGCGCTCATGGTTGCGGCGTTCGGCGGCTATGCCGATGCGGTTCGCGCGCTCCTTGCGAGTCGCGCGAACCCGAACGCGAAAGACAGTCAGGGGCGCACCGCGATGATGGCGGCCGCGACGAGCGGCGACGCCGGCACCGTGGAGGCGCTCATCGGCGCCGGCGGCGATCCGGCAATTGCCGACGCCGGCGGCAGCACGCCGCTCACGTACGCGGCCGCCGAAGGTCACGCCGAGGCGATGGCGGTTTTGCGGAAGGGCGGCCTCAAAGCGGGGCCGGGAGATCTCGCGCTGGCCGCGGCGGGCTGTCATTCAACCGTCGTGCGATCGATTCTTGCGGACGGCGTGAACGTGAACGGCGCCGAAGGCGACGTCGTGCCGCTGGTGAGCGCCGCGGGCGATAACTGCGTCGAGGTCGTCCAGATGCTGCTCGATCGCGGCGCAAGGGTTGACGCGAAGGACCACGACGGACGGACGGCCCTGATCAAGGCGTCGCAGGCGGGTCATCTCGAGATCGTGCGCCTGCTCCTGCAGCGCGGGGCCGATATCAATATCAGAGACGGAAACGGCCGCACGGGTTGGACGTTTGCCGCGATGAGCGGCCGCCTCGACATCGCCGAGCTGTTCAAGCAGGCGCGCGCCGCTCACATCGTCCCGCAGCCTCTCGAGGTGACCAGCACGGCGCTGAAGGCCGATCAACCGATCCCGAAGCAGTACACCGCCGACGGACGCAACGACTCGCCGCCGCTGGCGTGGAGTGGGGTGCCGGACGGCACGAAGTCTCTGGCTGTGGTGTGCGAGGATCCAGATGCCGGCAATCCGCCGCCGTTCGCGCACTGGCTCGTCTACAACATTCCACCGGACGCGAACGGGTTGCCCGAAGCGATTCCGTTCGAGCCCGATCAGCCGATGCCGAAAGAGATTGCCGGATCGACTCAGGGCGTGTCGGGATTTCGCCGTCCAATCTACCGCGGTCCGGCGCCGCCGCCCGGCAAAGTGCATCACTATCACTTCGTCGTCTACGCGCTCGACATGACGCCCGATTTGAAGCCCGGCTTGACGCGCGCGGATCTTCTCGAGGCGATTAACGGTCACATCCTTGGCCAGGGCGAGCTCATCGCCACTTACGAACGCAAATGACATTCATTTCACGACGCGATTTGTTGAAGAGCGCCGTTGGCGCCGTCGCAGCGGTACCTGTAGCGCGAGCCTTTGAGGCGAGCGATGGCGCAGCGATCGTCTCACCGGAGCGCTCTGCTGAAAGCCTCGCGCTGCGCGACGAGTCCATGGCGCGGGCCTTTCAGGCGAGCGGGACCCCCGAAGCGCTTGAGAGCCTCTCGGCGCACGAGATGGACGTGCTCGACGCGATCGTCGGACGGCTGATTCCAACCGACGCGAATGGGCCGGGCGCCGTGGAGGCCGGCGCCGCGCGCTACATCGATCGCGCGCTCGCCGGCGCGTTGTCGCCGACGCGTGAGGCCTACCGATCGGGACTTGCAGCGCTCGACCGTTACGCGCAGTCATCCCGCGGCAAGACGTTCAAGGAGCTGTCGCCGACCGATCAGGATTCCGTGTTAATCGACGTCGAGACCGGCGCCGCAACCGGCTTCACCGGCAGCTCCGCCGCCTTCTTCGCGATGGTCTTGAACCACACACATCAGGGAACGTTCGGCGATCCGTATTACGGCGGGAACAGAGATTTCGTCGGCTGGGATTTGATCGGCTATCCCGGCGTGCGAACGATGGTGAGTCCGACCGATCAAAAGACGCTCGAAGCGCATCAGCTGAAATCGAATCACAAGTCGGCGTACGACTACGGCTCCTTCACGAAGTCATCGGCACGCTTGTCCGCCGACGCCGGCGGAGATCGGCAGGCGTAGGCGGAATGGCGAACAGGCTGAAAGACACGGACGTCGTCATCGTCGGACTCGGCGCCGCCGGCGGCGTCGCCGCGCTTCCGCTGGCGCAGGCCGGAATCGAGGTCGTCGGCCTCGAGGCCGGGACGTGGCTCACGCGAAAGGATTTCGCGCCCGACGAGCTGCGCAACAACGTGCGCGGCTGGCCGCAGTCGGTGCAGAAAGCGAATCAGGAGATTCCGACGTCGCGGCCCAACGCCTCGTCGCCGACTGCGCCGCGCGGCACCGTCCATCCGATGCAGAACAGCGTCGGCGGCACGACGCTGCATTACTGGGGACAAAGCTGGCGTCTCAATCCGTGGGATTTCAAAGTCGTGAGCGAGACGACGCGGCGGTACGGCGCATCGCGAATTCCGAAAGGGTCGACTGTCGAGGACTGGCCGTTCGATTACGACGAGCTCGAGGCCTACTATGACAAAGTCGAGTACGAAGTCGGCGTCTCGGGTCAGGCGGGCAACGTCGACGGCCGGATCGATCCGCGCGGCAACCCGTTCGAAGCGCCGCGCAGGCGCGGCTATCCGATGCCGCCGCTCCGCTGGACCGAGTTCATCGAGAAGATGGCGGGGAGCGCGAAATCGCTCGGGTTTCATCCGTTCCCCGGCCCGGCCGCCGTCAATTCGCGCTCGTACCAGAATCGCTCGCCCTGCATGTATCACGGCTTCTGCAATCGCGGCGGCTGCCACGTCGATGCCAAGAACTCGACGATGGTGACGACGATTCCGCGCGCGCAGGCGACAGGACGCCTCAAAGTGGTGACGCGCGCGCATGTGACGACGATCGAAGTCGACGCGAACGGTCAGGTTGCCGGCGTGAACTACCTCACCGACGGCGTCGAGTATTTCCAACCCGCGAAGGTGGTGCTCGTGGCGGGCTACACGTACGAGAACGTGCGGCTGCTGCTCCTGTCGAAGTCCAAAGCGTTTCCGAACGGTCTATCGAACAATCACGGTCAGGTCGGCCGCCACTACTTCAGCCACAACATGCTCGCCGGCGTGTCGGCGCTGTTTCGCTCCAATACGAGCTCGTGGTACGGCCTTCCCGCGCAGGGCGTCGCCGTCGACGACTGGGCCGACGACAACTTCGATCATTCGGGCCTCGATTTCATCGGCGGCGGCAACCTGTGGGTGTACTCGGATCGCCGTCCGATCGGCGCCGCCGGCATGAGCACGTTCGGCCGCGCGCCCGCATGGGGATCGGCATGGAAGGCGTTCATCAAGGAGAACGCCGATCGATCGAACACCGCGTACATCCAGAAGACGACGCTCCCGTACGAGGACAACTACATCGATCTCGATCCCGTCGTGAAGGATCCGCTCGGCTTCCCGGTCTGCCGCGTCACCGCGGAGTTCAAGGAGAACGAACGACGCGTATCGCTGTTCACGCAGGGAAAAATGGAGCAGTGGTATCGCGAAGCGGGCGCGGTCGCGATTCAGCGCGCGCCGGTCGGCGGCGCGATGGGAATCAGCACGCACGCGTACGGCGGAACGCGCATGGGCGACAATCCCGCGACCCACGTCGTCGATCGCTGGGGCCTTTCGCATGAGGCGCCGAATCTCGGCGTCCTCGGCGCGTCGACGATGGGGACGAGCGGCGCGCACAATCCGACGCTCACCGTGCAGGCGCTCGCGTGGCGCACGGCGGAGCATCTCGCGAAGAACTGGAACAGGATTTCGAATCGCCGTTCGTAGTCGTCAATTGTAGATGCAGCCGGCGGGCTTCTTTCTCTTGACCGCTGCCTTCTTCTTCTTCTTTCCGGCCCCCGCCTTCTTCTTGGTTCCGGCCTTCTTCTTCGCCATCGTCGCGCCTCCTCGTCAGCGGACAGTCCGCCGCACGTACAACTCGTTGGCCGCGTCGAGCTCGAAATGCGACTTCGTCAGCGGTGAGCGATCGTGCGCTCCGCTCGCGCTGAATCGGATGCGGACGCCGTCATGATCGCGCGTCGTGGACGAAGCGAACATCGCGCGCAGCCGCGCGGCGGCAATCCCTTTCGGCGTGTAGTCTCCAATCGGAACGGCGAGCGACAGGTAGCGCGCACCGTCCTTCAGCATCAGCCCGCGATCGACCATCGCGTTCAATCGGGCGATGCTCGAGGCGTCGACCTGGCTCGAGTCGGTGATCGCGTCGCACGCGAGATACAGATCGCGATCCTCGCCCGACAGCATGGAAATCGGCGCTTTGGCCCGCGGCCTGGTGTCGAACACCAGCAGCCGATTGGCGATATCGATCGATACGAGCTCCGAGTGCCGCCAGGTCGTCTTCCATGCGTGCACGCGGCGGATCAGCGGCGCCGCGTAGCTGGCGACGTCCTGCGGCGATTGGTATTCGTACGCAAAGAAGTACGCGAGGTTGCGCCGCGCCGACTCCGGCAGGTCGTAGAGGAATTCGTAGAACGGGAGCGGCCGCACTCGCGCGAAGCCGAGACGATCGGACTCGTTGAAGTTCGGGCTGAACCGGTCGAGTCGGATCGCCGTCACGCACACTGGCCGCGGCAGGTGGCACAGCTGCGGGGTGAGCTCCGCCATCCGGTGGTAATCGTCTGGCGATTCGCCCGGGAATCCGAGGAGCACGTTCCACAGCGGCTCGACGCCTAATTCCTTGCACCACTTCAGCAGCTGAATGTTCTGCAGGCCCGAGACGCCTTTTTTCATCTGCTTCAGCACGTTGTCGCTGAGGCTCTCGATGCCGGGCTGGATGATCGTGACGCCGGCGTCGCGCAGCAGCCGGACCTGATCTTTCTTGAGGTTCGATTTCGTCTCGTAGAACAGCGAGACCTTCAGCTTCCGCTCGGCCAGCATCGGCAGCAGCGTTCTGAAGTACTTGAGATCGAGAATGTTGTCGACGACCTGGATGTCGCAGCCGGGGTAAGTGGTCGCCAGGTGCGTCAGCTCGTCGAGTGCCCGCGCCGCCGATTTGCTGCGATACGTCATCGTCTCGCCGTTGAGGCCGCAGAACGTGCAGTGCATCCGCTCGCCCCACCAGCAGCCGCGCGACGTTTCGACGTACACGCTCGGCTGCCACTGATCGCGGAACCTGCTGCGCGCAAACTGATCGAAGTAGTCGGTGTAATCGGGGTACGGCAGCACGTCAATGTCGTTGACGACCGCCGTCGGCGTGCCGCAGCCCAGGCCCCTCGCTGCGAGCGTCTTTCGGGTGACCACGCCGGGCAGTCCCTCGATCGGATCGCCCGCAACGACGCGCGCCGCGAGGTCGCCCACCACGCGATCGGCTTCGCCGGAGACCACGGCATCGACGAAGGGAAACTGGCGCACCGTTTCCATCCCCATCGCGGCTTCGCAGTTCGCGCCGCCGATCACGACGAACGCGCCGGGGAAGCGCGCCTTGACGCGCTTGGCGAGCGCGAGGGACGCCAGATGCTGCTGGAACACGCTCGTGAACCCGAGCAGGCGCGGTTCGAGATCGACGATCCGGCCGGCGCACCAGTCGACGAATGACGATACCGACGCCACGGCGTCCTCGAGCGCTGCCATGTCGTGCGCGCCTGGCGGCTTGTTCTGATTCCATCCAAGGTGTGAAGGCGCCCTGCGCAGCACTTCGCGCAGGTACCGCCGATCGTGCTCGGCGGGCCAGTCGAAAAGCGCGTGCGAGAAAATCCACTCGCCGACGAAGCTGCGCGCCATCGCGCGATGCTCCGCGAGGATCTTGGAGTACAGCGAATGGCCGACGCGCTCGGCGTAGGCCAGCGTGAAGTATTCGACGCGGCACGCGAGGCCTCGCGCATGTACCTGCGGCTGCAGCAGGCTCAGGGCAAGCGACGGCGAGAACAGCGGACCAAACGGCATCGAGACGAACACGACGTCGTGGCGCGCGGTCATTTCAGCGCAGAGGCTTCTCGCATCGCTTCGGCCAGTAACGGCACGCCACTGTCGGCGTGGGCCCACGCGGTCGTGAAGTCGGTGTACGCCTGGCGCGCGGCGGCCGTATCGCCGGCTGCACGCACCGCTCTCGCGAGCTGAAGCGTGGCGAGCGTGTGCAGGAGGCTCGCGGGCTGACTGCCGCGGCGCGCGATTACCTTGCGGAATTCGGCCGCCGCCCGCCGGTGATCGTTGACGCGGGCCAATGCGAGCCCACGCAAGTACGGAATCCAGATTCCGACTGACCGCTCGTAGGCGGTGGCGCCGGCGAGCAAGTCGATCGCGCTCCGCGGGTTGTCGTTCGCGATCGCCACGGCCGCATTGAGCATCGGTATAACGCCGTTGACGATATCGGCCGCCGGCACCGCCAGCCGCTGATACGTGGACGCGAGGCGCGCGGCGTCGGTGGTGCGGCCGGCGACCGCTGCCGCCAGCGCCGCGGACCACGTGGTCTCTATTCCGTGGCTCGTGACGAGCGCCCGCTGGAATCGTTCCGCGGCGCGCGCGCCATCACCGATCAGCCCGTCGCCGATCGCCTGCTCCGCGAGAAGGCTGCCGGTGTAATCCATGATCTTCGCTTCCTGCGCCTCTTCAATAGCCTTGCCGTACAGAGTGCGGCTCGTCTCGATTTCGCCGGCGGCGAGCGCGGCGCGTGCCGCTTCGGTCAGAATCAGATAGCCGTCGGCCCGCGACGCCGACGCGCGCAGCTGCTCCTGCATGCGTGCGGTGTCGTGTTCGAGAAAGGCGATGTCGTAGGCAACTGCTCGGTTGTATGACGAATCGAGCGAATGGGTGGCGGCATCGGCGAGCACCGCCTTGACCTCGTCCAACCGGTCGGCCACGAGCAGCGTATGCGCGAGTTGCTGGTACCCGATGACGATGTTGGGCGCGAGCTGGACGGCTGCCTGCGCTTCGTGCACCGCGGCGTCGAGTTGATTGAGCCGCGAGTAGGCCGACGACAAGTTGTTGTGCGGAATCCAGTCCTGCGGATACGTGCTGATCCACAGCTGATAGGTCGTGACGACCTGATCGAGGCGCCCGGTGACGATGAAGTGATACGACGAGGTGATGAAGAGGCGCTCGGGCTCGCTGAGCCCTTCGCTGCGCTCGAAGGCGCGCTTCATGTACTCCTGCGCTTTCGCCTGGTCGGCGAGGTTCGTGTAAATCGACGCGAGGCGCGCGGCGGCCAGCGCGAAGTTCGGGTCGAGGGCGAGAGCGCGTTCGAACAGCGGGATCGCCTGCACATCGCCGATACGGTTGCGCGTGTCGAGCCCCATGCTGTACGCCTTGAGCGCTTCGAGCGATGCCGTCGTCGCGTGCTGAACCGGCACGTTGAAACGCTGAATCGATCCAAGCGATTCGCCGAGCTGCTCGCGCAATCGGGCGGCGGCGGATCCGACGCTGGGCAGGACGTCGGTTTTCGATGCCGCCTGCACCTGCTGCCGTGCCACGACGTCGCCCGATCCGCACGCCTGCGCTTCCAGCTTCACGACGTACGCGCTGTCGAGCGGTGCAATCGATCCCAGCAGGACGGCTTTGGCGCCGACGCGCTGGCAGAGATCGTGGGCGACCTCGGGCGATACCGGTTCGCTCGCCGGCTTCTGCATCAGCCGCAGCGCCGCGTGTATCTGCGAGGCGGGCAGCACGTTCACGTACGGCGACTGCTGCAGCTGGATTTCGAGCGCATCCTTGAGCGCGCCGTCGAACACCGGCTCGCGGGTCGTGTTGACGAAGTCGGCCAGCAGCAGTGGTTCGCGCGCGGTGAGCGAAGGCGTGGCGCCGTGAAACCGCGAATAGCCGGTATAGAGGGCCGCAGCGAGCACCAACAGCCCGAGCGACAGCGGACCGACGTCACGCATTCGAATGTTTTCGCACGCCCGCGTCAGGCCGGAGGACGAGCCAATCCTCGGCAGGTACGCCGGCGTGTTTTGAAACACGTCCGATTCGACCTGCAAATCGTTCGTGCCGTTCGTGCGCGCGGTACTGGCTTCGGTTACCGCAGCATATTCACGTCCGGCGATCGACCCGCTCTGCACGGCGCGCAGATGAACCGCGACTTCAGCGGCGCTCGCCGGACGCCGATCCTTGTTCTTGTCGAGCATGCGCGCGATCAGCTGCCGGAGACTTGTCGGAATCGTTATCGCGCCTGCGGCATCGAGTCCCGACGGCGTCGAATGGAGAATCGCGTCGACGATCGCGGTCGTCGACCGTCCTTCGAACGCGCGGCGCCCGGTCACCATTTCGTACAAGACGACGCCAAACGAGAAGATGTCGGTCCGCGCGTCGAGCGGATCGCCCAGCGCCTGCTCGGGCGACATGTACAGAACCGTTCCGACCGAGGTGCCCGGATTGGTGAGCGACGCCGACGCCTCGGTGGCTTGGGCGACCGCGGCAAGGCCGAAGTCGAGCAGCTTCGCGTCGCCGCGCGTCGTGATGAAGATGTTCGCCGGCTTGATGTCGCGGTGGACGATGCCCGCCGAATGCGCGGCGTCGAGCGCATTGGCGACCTGCACGCCGATGTTGACGACGGTTCCGACCGCAAGAGGTCCGCTCGCGAGCCCTTCGTACAGCGTGAAGCCGCGGAGCAGTTCCATTACGAGATACGGGCGTCCGTCGGCTTCGGCGGCCTGGCCGATGTCGTAAATCGTGCAGATATTCGGATGATTGAGTCCCGACGCGGCGCGGGCTTCGCGCTGGAAGCGGGCCAGATGCTCTTCAGAGGTGGCCAGCGCGGGGGAGAGCAGCTTGAGCGCGACGTCCCGGTGAAGCGTCAGATCGTGTGCCTGGTAGACCTCGCCCATGCTGCCGGCGCCGATCGGAGCGACGATCTCGAATCGACTGGCGATGCGGATTCCTGGGGTCAGCGGCACTCGTTGGGAGATGTGATGGATCCGAAAACGCGCCGATTTTACAACGGTCGTTGTGCATTTCTATGAACTTTGCTGGCGCATCTGAAGCGGACGTCGGCGTTCTGCTGTGTATACAACGCTTGCGGTGTCAATGATTTATACAGCGCCCATCGGGACGCGCGCGGTGCGCGCCCGATGGCGCTGGCATTCTCCGGTCTGCCCCTTGCATCGCGACCGATCACGTCCATGAACGATCACGCGCGATCGATTGCGGCGTTTGTCGTCCTTACCATGGCGACGATGACGTGGGCCCGGCCGGCTCACGCGGAAGGTTTTCTTACGCCGTTCGTCGGCTTCAATTTCGGCGGCGATTCCGCGAATTGCATCAGCCTGTCGAATTGCGACGAGAAGCGTCTGAATTGGGGAGTCTCGTTCGGTTCGAGGCACGGCATCTTCGGCTTCGAGGAAGACATCGGCTACGCGCCGAGCTTCTTCGGCAAAACCGAAGGCGGCGACAACGCGGTGCTGACGGTCATGAGCAATCTGATGGTCGTGGTGCCGGCCGGACCGATTCAGCCGTATGCCTTGGCGGGCCTCGGCCTCGTCCGCCCACACGCGAAATTCGATTCGTCCAGCCTCTCGCTCGATCAGAATGCGCTCGGCTACGATGTGGGCGGCGGCGTGAACGTCTTCCTGGCGCACGGCGTAGGCATTCGCGCCGACCTCAGGCATCTGCACACGCTGCAGGACATCACGCTCGGCAACCTCTTCAGCAGCCAGCCGGTCGACTTCTGGCGCGCCGGACTTGGTCTCGCGCTGCGATTCTGATTCGCGCGTCGTATCGAACGCAGAGATCGCAAAGACCGCAGATTGTTTGGGAAGGTCCTCTAATTGTGCGGCCTCGGCGGACTCAGCGTTGATCGGTTACCGCGACGCCCGAAGGGAACTGAGAACGCGATCGAACACGTTGCGGTAGGACGAGAACTGGTCAGCCGGCGCCACGCCGATCGTGTAGAGCAGCGTGCCGTCGCCGAGTTGTGTGGTCGCCAGCTGGATCGCCTCGCGCTGTCCCGTCGCCTCCGATGTGTTCGACAACACTGTGCGCAGTCCCTGCCGGCCATCGATGGTGATGCGGTCGTATCCGGATGCACGGCTCAGCGCCGGATTCCCCTGTCCGAGCGATTGAATGAGCTCGTCGGTCGCCTGTTGCAGGTTGTGTGTCTCGTTGCGCGAGACGCCGATCTCGACGCCGTGAGTGAACACGCTCTGGCCGTTCGACGATCCGTACGCGCCATCGGGCGCGAAGGTGACGGTGTTATTGCCGGGCACCTCCCGCCAGTTCGACGGCACGCTGACGCGAAACAGGTTGCCTTCGTCGTAGGTTCGGAAACTGGAGGATGGTACCTCGACGCGCCCCGTCGGCATGCGTGTATCGCCGCTCGTCCCGACCGGCCGCTGACTGTTCCGGGTCGCTTCCTCCGTCGTCGGCGCGCGCGGCAGCCGCTTGAGGTTCGCCTGCACCTGCGCGAAGTCGCGCGTGTCGTGAATCGAGTTCTCGACCCGCAGCATCTGCGCTTCCTTCGTGATGTACTCGGAGCGATTGCCGGGATTGGGATGATCGCTCAGCCACTGCGGCCCGCCCGATCCGCCCTGCTTTTCGATCGTCTTGAACATGTTGGCCATGTCGCGCGGATCGTAGCCGGCGCGGGCCATGATGTGCGATCCCTCGATATCGGCATCGTGCTCGAATTCGCGGCTGAAACGAAGGAATGCCGCGCCGAGGCCGAACTGCGTGCCTTGTGAGATGACCCGTCCCCACGTGCCGCCGACGATCGCGCCGAAGATCGCTCCGGCGACCTGACCGATCTCGTACGGCGTGGCCTTGGTCGCCTGCGCCGTGCCGTGACGCAGCACCACGTGGCTCAACTCGTGCGCCATCACGCCCACGATCTCACCCTCGGTGTGGGCCGCCTCGATCATGCCGCGGTTGACGAACATCGGTCCGCCCGGAAGCGCGAACGCGTTGATCTCGCGGACGTTGACCACCTCGAACGTGTAATTGAATTCCGGGTGCTGCACCTCGCGCGGAATCGCATTGACGAGGCGACGACCGAGGTTTTCGACGTACGACGTCACGGCGTCATTCCGCAGGAGGGGCAGCTGCTGGCGCGCCTCCGCGGCTGCCTTGCGTCCAAGCTCCACATCCTGGGCAGGCGTGTACTTGTTTTCCGGCGGCGTGACGACGGTTTGTGATGCAAGCAGAGCGGACAGCAACAGGGCGTATGTCTTCATTCTTTCAGTCCTTGTCTGCCGGTAGCCCTTTTGCAAGATCAGGTCCGCGACCCGACGGCCGAGTTTCAACATACGACAGGAGGATCACGTGCCGAATCAGACCGCGCAGCAGGAGACGACGATTACGCGCCAGAAGCTGATCGAGCGCCTGAATGAAGATCTCGCGCGCGAGTATCAGGCGGTCATCGCTTACGTCGTCTATTCACAAGTGCTCAAAGGCGCCGAGTACATGAGCATCGCGAAGGAGCTCGAGAAGCACGCGGGCGAGGAATTGAGCCATGCGCTGAAGATCTCGAAGCACATCGACTACCTCGGCGGCATGCCGACGGCCACGCCGCTGGCCGTTGTGCAGTCCGAGGATGCGCGCATGATGCTGCGAGCGGATCTCGACAATGAGAACAATACGATCCGGGCGTACCGCCAGCGCGTGCGCGAATGCGAGTCGATTGGCGAGTACGCGATCGCGGAGGACATCCGCGAGATTCTACGCCAGGAGCAGGAACACCAGATCGATCTGGCGACGGCGCTGGGCGAGAATCCGCCGGATGTCTCCCGTTAGTTGGCCGGCGTCGTCGTTCGCTTGAAGAAGCTTTTCACCGTCGACGGCAACGAGCGGATGCTCAGATACGCCGCATACACGGCGAACACCCACGCGATCCGGCGCCAGTTGGTGTGCGGATCGGATTTCCGGCGGCCGCTGCGCGAATTCTTGCGGCGGTCCCTCTTGGTTTCGCTCGATCGGCGATCGGGAACAGGAAGCGTTGTGTCGGCCACGGCTCTCGACGTCATGCAACCCGAACGCCAGACGGCCACGCGCATCGCCGCTCCATTTTTCACGCTCGAGATGCCTCGCGCGTCTCAGACCATGACGTTACGGGATGACAGAGTGACGCTCTGCGGACTGGACCCTCCTTTGCACAATGCGCCGGCATGACGTTTTCGCTGGTGTTGATTCATCATCGCGCGAGTCCGATGCGCAGCGGAGTGCGCGCATCTCAGCCGCACGTCACCAGCGCCACTGACCATGCCCGATAAAAGAGAACGACGCCGCGCCGGTCGACCGCCTGCCGGCGCCAGAGAGGGAGAGAAGGTCAAGGACTATCCGCAACTCAGTGTTCGAGTGCCGCACGAATTCAAAGCGCGCCTTAATGCCCTCAGCGCGGTGACCGGCCTCGCGCAATGGCGCGTCATCGTCGAAGCCATCAACTGCTTTTTCCACGACCTGCCAGACACCGATCAGCAGCTGGTGGACGGCCTCAGCGAGCGGTTGATGCGGGTCGGCTAATCTGTAGCCTGGCGGGTCTTCAACCGAAAACATAGTGGCAAGAATTGTCAGGCTGGCTGCGGACTGACGCAATGTGTCAGCCCGCCGGCCGCGCGCAGCGTGGTAAGTCGTTGAAGTGCAACGATATTGTGTCCGCGTTCCAGCCGGCATGACCTCTGCTATTGTGTCAGTGGTCCTCTGGAGAACATACAGGCGTGAGACTTGGGAAAGCGCACGGATTTGCGCTGATCGACCTCGTGTTCGTTTGCGGAATCATCGGTCTGTTGTCGAGCATTGCGATCCCGCGCATGCTGCTCGCCAGACAGGTGGCGAACTCCGCGTCCGCAATCGGCACGATGCGCGCGATCAACAGCGGCGAGCTGTCGTACGCGCTGTCGTGCGGTCTTGGGTTTTATGCACCTTCACTCACGACGCTGGGCGTTCCGCCGGCCGGAACGAACGAGGCGTACATCAGCCCCGACTTGAGCAGCGCGGCAACCGTCGTCAAGAGCAACTACATCATCCAGCTCGACGCCACTGCGTATGCAGGCGCGCCGGCAACGTGCAACGGCCTCGCAGGCGGCCTCGCCGGACGCGGCTACAGAGCCGCCGCCGACCCGACCGAACCGACCAACACACGATTCTTCGGCACCAACGCCGAGACGACGGTATGGGAAGACACGTCGACGCTGTGGGCCGGCATGCCGGAAGTGGGCGAGCCCCCGTCGGGTCATCCGCTCAGATGAATCAGCTATAATCGCGGTCCAGATATGTGGACCAAGATGATGAGCGGGCCGCGCAAGAAGGCCCCGAAGACGATTGCGGTCATCGATCCCGATCGCTGTTTCGGTGCGTTTTCGTGCTCGATTTGTCAGGCCGCGTGTCCCGTGGCCGGCTGCATCGTGGAAGAGCCGGATCGCGACGGGCGGATGGTATGCGCCGTTCGCGCGGATCTCTGCATCGGCTGCGGACTGTGCGTCACGCTCGGCAATCCCACGGCGCCGCAGCAACGCGAGTTCGGGTGTCCCCCCGATTACGATGCGATCAACATGATGCCGTTCGAAGAGGTCGTGAAGCTTCTTCAGGAACCCGAAAAGTCGGAAGCCACGGCCTGAGCGTAACGCGAGGGAAGCCGGTGATCGAGGCGCCGGCCGATGAATGCCGACGCCTCGCTCAGCTTCTTCAGCGACACACCGGTTTCAATTCCCAAACCGTCCAGTAGATAGATGAGGTCGTCGGTCGCGAGATTGCCCGCGGCGCCCGGCGCGTACGGGCAGCCTCCGAGTCCGCCAGCCGAGGCGTCGAATGTCGAGACGCCGAAGGGCAGCGCGGCCATGACGTTAGCGAGCGCGGTGCCGCGCGTATCGTGAAAATGAAGCGCGATCTTGGCGACCGGCAGCCGAGCGAGCACGGCATCGAGCACATGTGGCACCTGACCCGGATGCGCGATGCCGATCGTGTCGCTGACGGCGACTTCGAACACGCCGAGATCCGCGAGTCTCGCGGCCACCTCGGCGACACGTGCGGGCGCGACTGCGCCCTCGAACGGACAGCCAAATGCGGTCGACAGGTAGCCGCGCACACGGAGGCCCGCGGCGAGCGCACGATTGCAGATCTCTTTGTACGCTGCGAGCGAATCGTCGATGCTCTGATTGATGTTCTTGCGGCTGAAGGTCTCGGTCGACGCGGCGAAGACGGCGATTTCGGCGACGCCGGCGCGCATCGCCCGATCGAGACCCGGGAGATTTGGGACGAGCGCGGTGTATCGCGTGTCCTCGCGGCGGCGGATGCCGGCGAATACCTCCGCCGCGTCGGCCATCTGCGGTACCCATTTCGGGCTGACGAACGCGGACACTTCGATGACGGGCAGGCTGGCCTCGGTCAACCGATTCACGAACTCGATCTTGTCGAGCGTCGTTATCGAGGCGTGCTCGTTCTGAAGCCCGTCGCGGGGCCCGACTTCGACGACGGTCACATGGGCCGGCGTCACGCCAACTCCACCAACGTCGTGTCCGCCTGAACGAGATCGCCTTCACGACAACAGACGGCCGCAATGCGGGCATCGCCGGGCGCGCGAATCGGCAGTTCCATCTTCATCGCTTCGAGCACGAGGATCGTGTCACCCTTCTTTACTACGTCGCCGGCCTTGACGTGAACCTTGATCACCGTCGCGGGCATGGGCGCGGCGAGCGTTTGGGCGCTGGTTGTGTGCTGCCGACGCACAGGAGGCGGCGCCGCTTGCGGCGTCGACGCTCGAGCACCGCTTCGGACGAGCGAAGACGAGCCCCAGGGATCAAAAGAGACCGCCGATTGCGAATTGTCGATCGCCGGTCCGACTTCAGGTGTCGATGGCGCTCGCGACGCCGGCGCGTACGAGATTGTTGCGGCGAGCGCGTCCCATTCGCGATCGATGTAGGCCGTGTCGATGGATCCGTCGTGGAATGCGGGCAGATCGAGCAGCGTCGTGAGAAACGGGATGTTCGTCCGAATGCCTTCGATCGTGAACTCACGGAGCGCCGCCGCGAGCCGGGCGATCGCCAGCGCACGTGTTTCCGCCGATGCAATCACCTTTGCGATCATCGGGTCGTAGTACACCGGGATTTCGCTGCCCTCGACGACCCCGGCGTCGACGCGCACGCCCGGCCGGCGAGGTTCGCGATACCGGAGGAGCCGTCCAGCCTGGGGAAGGAATCGCTGCCCGGCGTCTTCCGCATACACGCGCGCCTCGATCGAATGTCCGCGGGCGGTAATGTCGTCCTGACTCCACGGCAGCGGCTCTCCCGAGGCGACGAGAAGCTGCGCGCGCACGAGATCAATGCCGGTCAGCTGTTCGGTGATCGGGTGCTCGACCTGCAGGCGCGTGTTCATCTCGAGGAAATAGAACGCGGCGGCATCCGCCTCGACCAGGAATTCGATCGTGCCGGCATTGCGATAACCGGCGGCGCGCGCGATCGCGACGGCCGCCGACGTCATTCGTGCGCGCAATGCCGGATTCAAAAGCGGCGACGGCGTTTCTTCGATGATTTTCTGATGGCGCCGTTGCAGGGAGCATTCGCGTTCGAACAGGTGCACGGCGTGGCCGTAGCCGTCGGCGAAGATCTGGACTTCGACGTGGTGCGGTCTCTCGACCAGTCGTTCGACATAGAGCATGCCGTCGCCAAATGCGGCCCTCGCTTCTCGACGCGCGGCCTGAATCGCCTCGTCGATGTCGCGCACGTCGCCGACCCGCCGCATCCCTTTTCCGCCGCCGCCTGCTGATGCCTTGACGAGCGCGGGCAGCCCGACGCGTTCGATCGCCGCGCGCACGGCGCGATCGGACTGGTCGGACGGCGTTTCGCCCGGAACGATCGGCGCGCCGGCGCCGGCAGCCACGCGCCGCGCTTCGATCTTCGACCCCATGCGTCCGATGGCGTCGGCCGGTGGGCCGACGAATATCAGCCCGGCGCGCCGGCAGGCGTCTGCGAAGGTGGCATTCTCGGACAGGAAACCGTAGCCGGGATGCACGGCGTCCGCGCCGGAGGCGCGCGCGGCATCGAGGATGCGCTCAATCGCGAGATAGCTTTCGACAGCTGGCGCGGCGCCGACGTGCACGGCGCGATCGGCCGCGAGCACGTGCGGCGCATGTCGATCGGCATCCGAGAAAACGGCGACGCTCTCGACGGCGAGCTCCCGGCACGCGCGAATGATCCGCAATGCAATTTCGCCGCGGTTGGCGACCAGGACGCGACGCACCATCAGACGCCCCAGGATGGTTTTCGTTTTCCGAGGAAGGCGTTCAAGCCCTCCTGGCCTTCAGGCGAGACGCGCCTCGCGGCGATGGCCTTCGTGGTGACCGACGTGGCATCGTCGAGCGGACGGCCCCAGACCGCTGGAATGAGCGCTTTCGCAGCGGCGACCGCCTGGGGTCCGGCGCCCAGAATCTCGTTCACGTAACCCGCGACCGTCGCATCGAGGTCGGCGGCCGGAACGATCGTGTGAACGAGACCGATCTCCTTGGCGCGCGCGGCTGAAAAGCGGGCTCCTGTGAGAAACAGCTCGCGCGCGGCGGAGCGTCCGATTTTCGCGAGCGCAAACGGCGAGATCACGGCGGGGAGGATACCGAGCTTGACCTCCGTGAAGCCGAACACCGCATCGTCTGCGGCCACCACGATGTCGCACACGGCCGCGAGTCCGGCGCCGCCGCCGAGCGCAGCGCCTGCGATGCGACCAATGAGCGGAACTGGAAGACTGTCGAGCGCCGCAAACATGCGCGACATGGCGGTCGCATCGCGCAGGTTCTCTTCTTCAGTGTAGTGAACGGTCTTCGCCATCCAGGTCACGTCGGCGCCGGCCGAAAACGTTCTCCCCGCGCCGGCCAGAACCGCGGCGCGGACCTCACGGCGTTCCGCTGCGGCGCGTGCGTCGGCTGCCCACGCGCTCAACTCGGCGATCACCTGTTCGTTGAAGGCGTTGCGAACGTCGGGTCTGTTCAGGGTGAGGTATTCGACCGGACCTTCGCGACGCGTGTCCAAGAACGTGTACGGCATCGTTGAACCACGAAAGGCACGAAATCATTTTCGTGCCTACATCCGAAACACTCCGAATCTAGCTTCAGGCAGGGGCGCGTTGTACGCCATCGACAGCCCGAGCGCGAGCGCCTGCCTCGTCTCCGCAGGATCGAGAATGCCGTCGTCCCACAGCCGCGCGGTGGAGTAGTAGGGCGAACCTTCGAGCTCGTACTTGTCCAGAATCGGTCCGGCGATGGCGTCTTCTTCCTCCTGCGAGAACGGTTTGCCTTCGCGCGCGAGCTGGTCGCGCTTCACAGTCGTCAACACCGATGCCGCCTGCTGCGCACCCATGACCGAAATTCGCGCGTTGGGCCACATCCACAGCAGCCGCGGCTCGTACGCGCGGCCGCACATGCCGTAATTGCCCGCGCCGAACGATCCGCCGATGATGACCGTGAACTTGGGCACGACCGAATTCGCCACAGCGTGCACCATCTTCGCGCCGTCCTTCGCGATCCCCGCGCGCTCGTACTTGCTGCCGACGATGAACCCGGTGATGTTCTGCAGGAAGATGAGCGGGACGCCGCGCAGATTGCAGAGCTCGATGAAGTGCGTCGCCTTCAGCGCCGATTCCGAGAAGAGGACACCGTTGTTGGCGATCAGGCCGACGAGAAACCCGTGAAGGCGCGCGAAGCCGGTGACGAGCGTCGCCCCGTAGCGCTCCTTGAACTCGTCGAAGCGCGAGCCGTCGACGAGGCGCGCTACGATCTCGCGGACGTCGTACGGTTTGCGAATGTCGGCGTTGACGACGCCATAGATTTCGGCGGGATCGTAGCGTGGCTCTTCCGGCGTCGTCATGTCCGCGGGCAGGTGCTTGGTACTGTGCAGCGTCGAAATGACCGTTCGACAGAGCTCCAGCGCATGATCGTCGTCTTCAGCGAAGTAATCGGCGACGCCGGAAAGGCGCGTGTGCACGTCGGCGCCGCCGAGTTCTTCCGCGGTGACTTCTTCGCCGGTCGCTGCTTTCACCAACGGCGGACCGCCCAGGAAGATCGTGCCGGTCCCCTTGACGATGATCGTTTCGTCGGACATCGCCGGCACGTAGGCGCCTCCGGCCGTGCACGATCCCATGACCGCGGCGATTTGCGGCACGCGCTCGGCCGACATGCGCGCCTGATTGAAGAAGATGCGGCCGAAGTGATCGCGGTCGGGAAACACCTCCGCCTGAAGCGGGAGAAACGCGCCGCCCGAATCGACCAGGTACACGCACGGAAGACGATTCTGCAGCGCGATATCCTGCGCGCGCAGATGCTTTTTCACCGTGATCGGGAGATAGGTGCCTCCCTTTACCGTCGCATCGTTGGCGACGATCATCACCTCGCGTCCAGAGATCCGGCCGACGCCGGTCAGGAGGCCCGCCGCCGGCGCCTCGTCGTCGTACAAGCCGAACGCCGCGAGAGGAGAGAGTTCGAGAAACGGCGACCCTCGATCGAGGAGCCGGGCGATGCGATCGCGCACCGGCAGCTTACCCTGTTCGCGGTGACGATCGAGGTACTTGGCGCCGCCGCCCTCGCGCGCGCGGCTCAGACGCTCGCGGAGCTCGCCAACGAGCTGCTCCATCCGTCTGCGGTTGCTGGTGAATGTGGCATCGGTCGGATCGAGGTGAGTGTCAAGCGTGATCATCCGACCACATCACCATCCGCAGCAGTCGGTCTTGAACCCGCAGCGCGGGCAGCGCCAGACGGCGTGCATGCGGTACATTTCAGCGCCGCACCGCTCGCATAGCATCTTGTCCTGGCCTGGCGCAGCGACGTTCACTTCATTCACCTTGACTGAAGCGGAGGCGGGCGGCCGAGCGGGCGGGTCGGACATACGCGCCGATTATGTCATGACGAGCAGCTCGTCGCGCGCGGCATTCGCGAGACGCACGTTCTCCGACGCGATGCGGCGCGTGCCACGCGATGCCTTCGCGCGGCGCGATCTCGTGCGCTTCGCGTACGATGATCGCGCGCTCGCCATCGGAGAAGGGCAAACGAATCTCGCAGCCGTCCATGGTTGCGGCGATGACCGAGGCGCGGCAGTTTCAGGAACCTAGCGCGTGATTGACGTCGGCACAGGCTCGGGTGACCACGCGGCAATCCTCAGCGTCCTCGCCCGCGACGTGATCGGCGTCGAGCGCGTCGAAGCGTTTGCGTCGCGCGCGAGCGAGACGCTTGCGGCGCTCGGCTATCGCAAGATCCAGAATCATCGTCGGCGACGGCAGCGTCGGCTACGCGCGCGGTGCCCCTTGTGACGGCATTGTCGTCGGCGCCGGCGCACCGCGTGTGTCCATATCGCTCAGGGATCAACTTGCCGATGGCGGCCGTATCGTCATTCCCGTCGGAACGTTCGATCACCAAAGAACCCATGGTCATACGCGCCACCCAATCGATTCGACGGGTCGCAAGAAGGATCCTTCGTACGGCTCATGCGCAACGAGGCTCGTCCCTGCAAATGCAGAGACGCAGCGGAGATATGGCTTAGCTCATGTATTATTTATTGACGGTGACCGCAATTGTGTATTGACTTGTTGCGCTATTTCCCTACACTTTGTGGGTTATGAGTCTCAAACGGAAAAAGCGCGTGCTCGCGATAGACGATGAGCCGGCAATGACCGAGTGGCTGAAGATTCTGCTCGAACATGCCGGCTATGAAGTCCGGACCGCTCTGATTGGGACGCGCGGCGAAGAGCTCTTCAAGACATGGCGCCCGGATGCCGTAGTGACCGACATGATCCTTCCCGATGTCGACGGCATCGAGCTCGTGCGCAAGTTCAAGCAGATCGATGGCGAGGCCGAAGTGATTGTCATCACCGGCCAGGGCAATATTCCGCGGTCGGTCGAGGCGGTGAAGGCCGGCGCCTTCGACTTCCTCGAAAAGCCGGTCGACGCCGAGCGCCTGCTCGACAAACTGGAAAAAGCGATCAAGCAGAAGACGTTGATCGACGAGAACGAGCAGTTGAAGCAGAAGCTGCAGGACCGCTACAAGTTCCAGAACGTAATCGGCAAGAGCAAGAAGATGCAGGAGCTCTTCGAGCTGATCGAAAGCGTGGCCGCCAGCGAAGCCAACATCCTCATTCAAGGCGAGAACGGCACCGGCAAGGAGCTGATCGCGAACGCGATTCACTACAACAGCAAGCGGTCGAAGGGTCCGTTCATCAAGATCAATTGCGCAGCGATTCCGAAGGACCTCATCGAGTCGGAGCTGTTCGGCTACAAGAAAGGCGCGTTCACCGGCGCGACGATGGACAAGGAGGGACTCTTCGAGATGGCCGAGGGCGGCTCGCTGCTGCTCGACGAAATCGGCGAGATGCCGCCGTACCTCCAGACGAAGCTGCTGCGGGTGCTGCAGGAGCGCGAGTACCGGCCGATCGGGAGCGACCGGATCGTCCACGTCGACTTTCGTTTGATCTGCGCCACGAACATCGATCTCGACGCGGCGCTTCGCGAGGGGCGCCTGCGAGAGGATCTCTACTTCCGCATCAACACGATCACGCTGCGCGTGCCGCCGCTGCGCGAGCGCACCGAGGACATCCCGCTGCTGTGCGATTACTTCCTCGACAAGTTCAGGCAGCGCTATCAAAAGAACGTCAAGACGCTCGCCCCGTCGGTTTACCATCTGCTGATCCGCAACCGCTGGCCGGGCAACGTGCGCGAGCTCGAGAACGCGATTGAGCGGGCGGTGCTGGTGGCGAAGGGCAGCGAGATCGCCGTCACCGATCTGCCGGAATCGATTCGCGAGGAGTCGACCAGCGCGACCGATTTCGTGATTCCACCGCATCGTACGCTGGCCGAGATCGAGAAGATGGCGATTCTCCAGACGCTGCAGCGGACGAACTGGAACAAGCAGGAAGCGGCGCAGATCCTCGGACTGTACCGACCGACGCTCTACAGCAAGATGAAGAAGCACGACATCCGCGACGCCGGCAAGTCCGCTCGGGCGCCGTCAAGCTCCACGCCGACATCAGCGGCGACGACATGAAAGTTCGAGCAGCGACGACATAACGGCTCGGCTCGAGCGTCGCCTCCACACAGTACGACACGATCGATTTGCTGTCTGACGAGGTGCCACATGCGTCCAGTCGGTCGGCGACACAGTCGACGACGTGAAACAGTTGATCAACGACGCGCGCGATTACCTCATCGGCAGGTTTCGCTCAATCAGCAGATGACAGGATTGATTGCGCTGGGTGTCGACGCCACCGGCAGCCCGAACAACGGCGCGTGGGATGGAGTCGCACTCGCGGTGTACTTGGAGAAGCGCACGTTTCAGTGAACCGTCTTGAAAGCTGACGGGCTCGCACCTTCGCGATGAGCTGATTTCTCAGGCCCTCGTGTATATGCCTCGTGGCACACAACTTGAACCTCTATGCCTCTTGGACAAGAGGAGGCATCGCGTGATGGACAACCGAGCGTTGGCGGCAACCGTGGCAGGCGCGGTGATTGGAGGAGCGGCCGGCTATCTGTTCTTCACCGATCGCGGGCGAGCGCTCCGGCGTCAGATCGAGCCGGCGCTCGACGACATCGCGCGCGAGTTGATCAGCTTTCGGGCGACGGTCCAGAAGGCGACAGGCGTGGCCAACGAAGGGTGGAAACTACTGAACGAAGCGCTCGGGGAAGCTGGTCAGCAGCCGCCACGCTATCCAGGGACGCGTCAGACGTCGCCGTTCTGAGGAGCATGTGATGTCAGGGGAACTGGGGACGACTAATCTGCTGCTCGGCATCATGGCGGCCGTCAGCGTGCTCGAAGCGTTGCTGCTCGTCGGCATCGGCGTCGCCGGCGTCATCGTCTATCGTCGCGTGATGGATTTGATCAACGGGCTCGAAACACGCCAGATCGCGCCGGCGATGGCGCGCGTCAACGCGATCCTCGAGGACGTGAAAGGCGTGACGACCAAGGTCAAGGAAGAGACCGAGCGCGTCGATCACGCCATCCGCACGACAATGGATCGCGTCGACGACACGGCCGATCGCGTGCGATCCAACGTCCGCGCGAAGACGAGCCGCGTCGTCGGCTTCATCCGCGGGCTGCGCGTCGCGATCGAGTCGATGCTTCACGCGGGCCCTCACCACCAACCCCACGAAAGGCAGACTTAGGAGGCAGAACATGGCAGACGGATACGATCGGTTCGACAACGAAGGTGGCGGCGGCGGCAGTTTCGTGATGGGACTGCTCACCGGCACGGTGCTCGGCGCAGGCCTGGGCATGCTCTTCGCCCCCAAGTCCGGATCCGAACTGCGGAACCAGCTGTCCGAGCAGGCGGGGAATCTCGCCAATACCGCGTCGGAAGGCTATCGCCGCGCGACGGAAGCGGCGGGCGACTGGGCTGATCGCGGTCGCGAGGTGTACGACAAGGCGCGCGACGCCGCGTCGCGCGGCGTCGACGAAGCGCAGCGGTACGTGCGCGACGCAGCCACCAGCATTTCCGGCGGGGGATCGACGGCAACAGCGGGCGCGGGCAGTTCAGGAAGCAGCGGCATCGGGTCGACGGGATCGAGCTACCCGAGCGGGTCGGACAGCATGCGCAGCAGCTCGTCGGAGCACACGCGCCCGGGCGGCACGGGCGGATCGACCGGAACCGGTTCGACCGGCTCGTCGGGCAGCACTCGCCGGGGCTGACGCGTGACCGACAGCGGGGCACGCACCGCAGCGAACATCGCGCTCGCGACGGCAGGTGTCGCGGCGGCGTACGTGATCATCACGACGCCGCCGCTGCGGCGGTTCGTGCTGCGCGCAGCGCGCGTGTGGCTCGGCGCCAGCGTGCCCGTGTATCTCGCCAGTCAGATTCGCACGGCGTGGGTGGAGTCGGCGCGAGCGGCCTGACATAATGGCGCCGTGACCGGCGGCGAGAGCGTCGCGCTGGCTCGCGGAATC
>Ga0066709_100000267_pt1 | contig 24991 bp, 18 predicted proteins | sample GraSoiAngelo_158_FD_79665 | JGI IMG/M metagenome (GOLD analysis project Ga0066709, IMG submission 79665) | Grasslands soil microbial communities from the Angelo Coastal Reserve, California, USA - 14_1009_16_30cm | ecosystem: Environmental > Terrestrial > Soil > Grasslands | place: USA...
CGCGGCCGGATTTCGAGGGGCGCCCCGGCTCCGCCGGAGCGTCTCCGAGCGTGGCGGGCTTGGGGGGCCCTTCGCGGCCTCGAGACCGCGGCCGGATTTCGAGGGGCGCCCCGGCTCCGCCGGGGCGTCTCCGAGCGTGGGGGGCTTGGGGGGCCTTCGAGGCCCCCCATCTATTAGGTCCGGGCGCGTAGAAGGAGCGAGACGCCGATTCCCATAAAGATCACATTGGCGGTCCAGGCGGCGATCAGCGGCGGGAGAAGGTCCGCGCGCGCGAACGCGAGCGCGACGTAATGGACCACCAGGTAGCCGGCCATGATGGCGATCGCGAGGCCGATCCCGAAGAGCCGGCCGCCCCGTGGTGACTGCAGCGCGAAGGGGATGGCGACGAGCACCATGACCAGGTTGACGAGCGGGAAGGACAGCTTCGAGTACAGCTCGACGAGATACTTCCGGATCTGGAACCCCGCCGCCTCCAGCTGGCCGATGTAGTCCTTCAGCTCCCAGAAGCTCATCGTGCTCACGGGCTTCTGGATGCGGATGAAATCCTCCATCTCCTCCTTCAGGTCGAGCGCCGTCCAGCCGAAGGGCACCGTCTGCACCTTGCCGTCAGCGCTGATCTCCCGGTATGCCCCTTCGCTGAGCTCCCACCCGGCCGGCGTCCAGTGCGCGCGCCGCGCGTCCAGCCGGCCGACGAGGTGGAACTCGCGGTCCAGCTCGAGGATGGTCACGCCGTACATGTCGTTCGTGCCCGGGTTGAGCAGCTCGACGCGATAGAACCGCGAGTCGGCGCTGCGCACCCAGAGGCGCTGGCGCGACTGCAGGTGCCGGGGCGCCTGGCCGCGGATCTTGACGCGGTCCACTTCGTCGCCACGCTCGTTGAGGACGGGTAGCGCGAGCTCCTGAAAGAGCCCGGCGCCGATGGCGACCGCGAGCCCCAGCCCGAGGATCGGCGCGCTCACGCGGTAAAGGCTCACGCCGGCCGCCTTGAGGGCGGTCAGCTCGTGATAGCGGCTGAGTGTCAGGAAGAGAAAGATGGTCGCGACGAGCATGACCACCGGCAGCCCCTCGTGCAGCGCGGCTGGCAGGCGATAGAGGAAGTGCTCGAAGATGTACATCAGGGGCGGCTTCACCCGGAGATACCGGTCCAGGGTCTGCAGGAGATCGATCACGACGAAGAGCGCCGCCGCCACCGCGAGCCCGACCCCCATGAACGTCACGTACTCGCGGACGAGATACCGGTCGATGATGTGGGTCGAGTCGCGCGGCGCGCCGGTCCCGTGGCGGCGCACGCGCCACCGGCGGGGGCCGGGCACCGCGCGCCAGAGCGCCTCCAGCGCGCGCCACACCTGCGGCATCGCGGGCCACCTCCACTCGCGCACCGTCGAGACGAGGAAGCCGAGGCCGATGACGGCGAACAGGACGTTCGGCGTCCAGATCGCGACCGCCGGGGGAATCCGCGCGCGCAGCGCCGCCCCCTCGAGCGAAGTCATCACAAGGTAGTAGGTCACCAGGATCACCAGGCTGCCGACCAGCGCGATGCTCCGGCCGCCGCGGTGCGAGCGGATCGCCAGCGGGAACGCCACGAGCCCGAAGACGAGCGCGGCGAGCGGGAGGGCCCAGCGCTTGTGGCGCTCGATCTGGAACGGCGCGCGGCCGTGAGGATCGTCGCGATACTCGGCGATCTTCGCGCCGAGCTCGCCCAGGGTCAGGTCCTTCTCCGGCTTCTCCACGCGCGGCGCGCTCTTCAGCGGCGAATCCACGGACAGGCTCATGTCGTAGATGTCGAAGCGCGTGTAGCGATACCGGGACGCGCCGGCCGCGCCGCCCGTCGGCGCCGGCGCGTCCGCTGTCTTCGGGGGGTCGGCCGGCACGATGTCGGCCTCGTTGACCGCGCCGTTCATCAGGCGCAGCGTGATGCGCCGGTTCACCTCGTCGGTAAGGAGCCGGCCTTCGCGGGCGCTGATGATCCGCGAGAGCTTGTCGTCGCGCTCGTCGGAGACGAGGAGGCCGCGCAGCGCGACCTGGGAGGCGCTGACGTCCTCGACGTAGATCGTCAGGTCGCCGAACGTCCCGTTGAACACGCGCTCCTGCAGCCCGCTCACCGCCCGCGACTGGAGGATCCGGAAGAGCTGGCGCTGGAACTCGGCGTTCGCCGCCGGGTTCAGGAAGAGCGTGAGGCCGGCGGTGGCCAGCGTGACGATCAGCGAGGCCACCAGGACCGGACGGAACAGTCGCAGCGCGCTCACGCCGGCGGCCTTGAAGGCGACGACCTCGAGGTCGCTCGCCAGACGGCCCCCGGCCAGGAGCACCGCGACCAGCAGCGCCATCGGCAGCGTGTGGGCCAGGAACGACGGGAGCATGAAGACGAGGAGCTGGACGACGAGATAGAAGGGCACGCCCTTCGTGATGACGAGGTCCGTCAGGTGATAGATCCGGTCGATGACGAGGAAGAAGGTGAAGAGCGCACAGCCGAACGCGAATGGCGAGACGAGCTCGCGCGCGATGTACCGATCGAGAACGAGGAACCGCACGGGTCTGTTGTACCATAGGCGCGTGAGTCGACTCTCGAGCTGCACGACGCGGAAATTGCTCATCGGGCTCGCGATGTTCGGCGCCGCCGCGCTCGCCACCGAGCGGCCGGACGCCGCCGGCCCCGTCGACCGTCTCGATCAGTTCCGCGAGCTCGCGCGCTCGCGCGCCTCGGGTGAGCCCGTCGACGCGGACGCATCCCCCGACGCCTACCGCGAGATGTACGCGCTGCTCGACGAGGAGATCGTCGAGAGCCTCAGCACCGGCGGCCTCTACGCGTCGGCCGGCTTCCTTCAAGATCGGCTCGACACGTTCGGCGAGGCATGGGGCGCCGCCGCGGTCGACGTCGTCCGCGTGGACCGCCTCGTGGTCGGCGCGTTCCAGATGAGTGATGCGCCCGGCGTCAACTCCGTCCGCGTGTACGGGCGACTCGGCGGGGAGGCCGCGCTGCTCAGGACGCTCTCCCGCGACGGCCGCCCGACGGTGTACCCCTGGGCGCCGACGCCGACCGGCGCCGCCCAGTTCATCGCCGCCTGGGAAGGTCCAGCCACCGGACGCGGCATCCGCGCGCTCCGCCTCGACCTGGTCCGTCAGCGCGGCGACGACGTCGGCGTCGTCTGGTCCACGTCCGACGTGTTCCCCGACGGGTTGAAGGCTCGCACGTACTCGGTGCGACGTGACGAGATCCGCGTGCGCTACGAGCCCGCCTATCGCGGCCGGACGCCCGGGTGCGAGGGACAGACCGAGGCCGAGGACGTGTTCCGCGCCGCGCCCGAGAGCGGGACCGTCGTCCGGAGGGCCGGGCGCCAGCTCAACGCCTGGCATCGCGAGCTGCGCGCGACGGTCGCGCAGCTCTTCGACGCGCTGGCGTCGGGAGACGAGAGCAGCCTGGCCAAGCTGGTCCCCGACGTCCAGATCCGCCGGCGGCTTCCGCCCACCCTCAGGCCCGAGGCGGCGTGCGACGCTGCGGACGGCACGGCACATCCGGTGACGGTGTCGGTGGCGGCGACCGCGGAGCATACGCCCTGGGCGCTGACCTTCCAGCGCGGCGGCGCGCGGTGGCGCCTCGCCGCCGCCGGGCCGGTGCTCGAGTGAGCGTCCCGCCAGCCCGCCCGCCGACGAGCACCATCCCCGACCGATACGATCCCGCGGCGGTCGAGCAACGCTGGTATCCGCTCTGGGCCGAGCGCGGGTACTTCCGCGCCGATCCCGACGCAAAGGGCAAGCCGTTCTCGATCGTCATGCCGCCGCCGAATGTGACCGGGTCGCTCCACTGGGGTCACGCGCTCGACATGACCCTGCAGGACGTGCTCGTGCGCATGAAGCGCATGGACGGCTTCAACACGCTCTGGCTCCCCGGCACCGACCACGCGTCGATCGCGGTTCACGTGGTGCTCGAGCGGCAGCTCGCCGCCGAGGGCAAGACCAAGGAAGACCTCGGTCGCGACGCCTTCCTGGCGCGCGCGTGGCAGTGGAAGGAGGAGTCCGGCGGCACGATCATCCGCCAGCTCAAGCATCTGGGCGCCTCGTGCGACTGGACGCGCGAGCGCTTCACGATGGATGAGGGCTTGTCACGGGCGGTCCGCGAGGCGTTCGCGCGCCTCTGGGAAGAGGGGCTGATCTACCGCGACGACTACATCATCAACTGGTGCCCGCGCTGCCAGACGGTCCTCTCCGACATCGAGGTCGAGCGCGAGGAGCGGGACGGGGAGTTCGTCTACATCAAGTACGGCCCGGTCACCCTCGGCACGGTGCGGCCGGAGACGAAGCTGGGCGACACCGGGCTGGCAGTGCACCCCAAGGACAAGCGCTACCGGCATCTCGTGGGAAAGACCCTCGAGGTCCCGTCGGTGGACGGCACGATCTCGGTGAAGGTGGTCGCGGACGACGCCGTCGATCCGAAGTTTGGCACCGGGGTGATCAAGGTGACGCCGGGGCACGACCCGGTCGACTTCGAGATCGGCCGCCGCCACAACCTGCCGATCAAGACCGTCATCGGCTTCGATGGGCGGATGACCGCCGAGGCCGGGCGCTACGCGGGCCTCGACCGCTTCGAGTGCCGCAAGCGCATCGTCGAGGACATGAAGGCCCTCGGCCTGATCGAGCGCATCGAGCCCTATCGGCACGCGGTCGGCGTCTGCTACCGCTGCAAGACGGTGGTCGAACCCCTCGTCTCCAAGCAGTGGTACCTGCAGGTGAAGCCGCTCGCCGAGGCGGCGATCAAGGCGGTGCGCAGTGGACGCATCAAGATCGTGCCGCGCAGCTGGACCAAGACCTACTACCACTGGATGGAGAACATCCGCCCCTGGTGCATCTCGCGTCAGCTCTGGTGGGGCCATCGGATCCCCGCGTGGCACTGCGACGCCGACGGCTCCGTGCACGTCTCGCGCGAGGACCTCAGCGAATGCCCGCGGTGCGGCGGGCCGCTCCGGCAGGACCCGGACACCCTCGACACCTGGTTTTCGTCCGGCCTCTGGCCGTTCTCGACCCTCGGCTGGCCCGACGCGACGCCGGAGCTCCGGACGTACTACCCGACGTCGGTCCTGATCACCGGCTACGACATCCTGTTCTTCTGGGTCGCGCGGATGGCGATGCTCGGCATCCACTTCATGCAGGAAGTGCCCTTCCGCGACGTGTACCTGCACGCGATCGTGCGCGACGCCGAAGGCCAGAAGATGTCGAAGTCAAAGGGCAACGTCGCCGACCCCCTCGAGGTGATGACGAAATACGGGACCGACGCGTTCCGCTTCACGCTGGCGGCGCTGGCGGCGCAAGGGCGCGACATCCGGCTCTCCGAAGACCGCATCGAGGGCTACCGGAACTTCGCCAACAAGATCTGGAACGCCGCCCGCCTCGTGCTGTCGAACCTCGACGGTTTCGACCCGGCGCTGGCCAAGAAGACGCCGCCGGCGCTCGCCGACGTGTGGATCGAGAGCCGGCTGGCCGCCACCATCGCGGAGGTGCGCACGGCGCTCCAGCGCTATCGGTTCAACGACGCGGCGTCGAGCGTCTACCAGTTCCTCTGGCACGAGTTCTGCGACTGGTACCTGGAGATCGCCAAGATCGCGCTCTACCGCGCCGAGAGCCCCGGCCAGCGCGCCCGCACCCAGGCGACGCTCGTCCGGGTGCTCGAGACGACCCTCCGGCTCCTGCACCCGTTCATGCCGTTCATCACCGAGGAGCTCTGGCAGCGTCTGCCGCACACGGGCGAGTCGATCATGGTCGCGCCCTATCCGCGGCCGGGGAGGAAACAGCGCCACGCCGAGGCCGAGCGCGAGATGACCGCGGTCATGGATCTCGTCGCCGCGGTGCGCAACATCCGCGGCGAGATGCGGATCGCGCCCGGCGTCACACTCGCGGCGACGCTCCGCGCGGGCCGAGAGGCGGGCGAGCTCTTCACCGCGAACAAGGCGCTCATCGACACGCTGGCGCGCGTCCGGCTGACGGTCGACCCCGGCGCGACGCGGCCCAGGAGCTCGGCGATGGCCGTCGTCGGCACGTCCGAGCTCTACGTGGACCTGGCGGGCGTCGTGGATCTCGCCGCCGAGCGCCAGCGGATCGAGAAGGAGATCAGGCGCGCCGCCGAGAGCGTCGAGTTCCTCCGGAGCAAGCTGGCCCGGACGGAGTTCGCCGAGCGGGCGCCCGCGGAGATCGTGGCCCGCGAGCGGGAGCGGCTCACCGAGCAAGAAGCGCTAAGCGCCAGGCTCGTCGCGAGTCTCTCCTGGGTCGACGACGGTGGGCACTAGCGGCGCGGCCTCGATAGTTCGCCTCGACACCGTCGACTCCACCCAGTCGGTCGCCTTCGCGCTGGCCGAGCGCGGCGCGCCGGATCGCACGGTCGTGGTCGCCGACCAGCAGTCGGCGGGCCGGGGCCGCCGCGGGCGGACCTGGCGCGCCCCGGCGGGCGCGAGCCTGCTGGCCTCCATTCTCGTCCGCCCGCGGCTGCCCCAGGCGCTCCTGGCGACGTTGTCGCTGACGACCGCGGTCGCCACGGCCGAAGCGCTCCGGCGCGTCGCGCCGGTGGCGGCCCGCGTCAAGTGGCCGAACGACGTCCTCGTCGGCGGCAAGAAGATCGCGGGAATATTGCTCGAGGCCCGCATGAGCACGGGAACGGGCGTATCGGAGCCACGCCGCGCCTGTCTCGGGCCACCCTCGGTCGACGGCGTGCTCACGGTCCCCGCTACAACGGTCATCGGGATCGGGATCAACCTCGGCCAGCGAGAATTTCCGCCCGACCTGGCGGCCGGCGCGACCTCGATCGCGCTCGAGACCGGACACGCGCCCGACCGGGAGACGATGCTGGAGGCTCTGCTCGAGGCCTTCGACGCCTGGCGCGCCCGGCTCGAGGGCGATGGCTTCGGTCCCGTCCGCGAACGCTGGCGGGCGCTCAGCGACACCCTCGGACGGCGAGTCACGGTGGACGCGGTCTCCGGTGTCGCGACCGACCTCGACACCGACGGCGCGCTCCTCATCGACGTCGGCGACGGGACCGCACGGGTGATCGCGGGAGAGATCAGCCTGGGAGAGGAGAAAGCCGATGCTGCTCGTCGCTGACGTCGGCAACACCAACACGAAGATCGGCGTGTTCGACGATCAACGCCTGCTCGTCTCGTGGCGTCTGACGAGCCGGCGGGAGCAGACGGCCGACGAGTACGGCCTCTTCATCGAGACCCTGTTGCAGTCGCGCGGAATCCGAGCCGCCACCATCCACGGCGTCTCCATCTCGAACGTGGTGCCGCCGGTCCACCAGACGCTGGAGTGGATGTGCGAGAAGTACTTCAGTCGGCCGCCGTTCTTCATCGAGCCGGGCGTGAACACGCGGCTGCCGCTCGCCGTCGATGCGCCGCGCGAGGTGGGCGCCGACCGGTACGTGGACGCCTTCGCGGCGACCGCGAAATACGGCCCGCCGCTGATCGTCATCGACTTCGGCACCGCCACGACCTTCAACTGCGTCAACGGCCGGGGCGAGTTCATCGGCGGCGCCATCGCGCCCGGAATCGTGACCTCGGTGGACGCGCTCGTGAATCGGGCGGCTCGGCTGTCTCGGGTCGAGCTGGTGCGGCCGAAGGAGGCGATCGGCCGGAATACGGCGACGAACCTCCAGTCAGGGGCGATCTACGGCTACGCCGGCCTGGTGGACGGCCTCGTGGAGCGGATGCAGGCGGAGATGGGCGGCGGGGCGAAAGTGATCGCCACCGGCGGCAACGCCGGGCTCCTGACGGAGGTCGCCCGCGGCATCGAGCGGGTCGACGAGCACCTGCGGCTCGAGGGTCTCCAGATGCTCTACGAGGAGGCGCATCCGGCCGGCTCGCACCGTTGACACGGAGTGGCCCGGTGGTTATACTGCACGAAATCTAGTAGGTCGGTGCCGGGGACATCCCTATATACGGGATGTGGGGCGAAAACCAGGGGTAGGTGGGACGGGAGGGGAGCGATGGGGATGTGGGTCGGGCGAGGGCGCAAGGCCAGGGTCGCGTACGGCTTCGACGACATCGCGCTCGTTCCCGGAACCGTGACCGTCAACCCGAGCGAAGTCGACATCTCCTGGGAGCTCTGTGGCCATCGCTTCGACCTGCCGATCATCGCGGCGGCCATGGACGGCGTCGTCGGTCCCCGGCTCGCCGCCGAGATGGGGCGGCACGGCGGTCTCGCGGTGCTCAACCTCGAAGGCATCTTCTCCCGATACGCGAACCCCAACGAGGTCCTCGAGCGGATCGTCTCGGCCAACCAAGAAGAAGCGACCAAGATCATCCAGTCGATCTACGGGGAGCCGATCAAGGAAGAGCTGATCCACCAGCGGATCAGCGAGATCAAGAAGGGCGGGGGGCCGGCCGTCGTCTCCTCGATCCCGCAGCGCGCCGAGCGGTTCGCGCAGATCGCGCAGGAGGCCGGTGCGGACATCTTCGTGGTCCAGTCGACGGTCACCACGGCTCGCCACATCGCCACCGAGTACACCCCGGTCGATCTCCGAAAGCTGAAAAAGCAGCTCGCCATCCCGCTTGTCATCGGCAACGTCGTGACCTACGAGGCGTGCCTCGAGCTGATGGACGTCGGGGCCGACGCGCTGCTGATCGGGGTGGGCCCGGGTGCCGCCTGCACCAGCCGCGAGGTGCTGGGGTTGGGTGTGCCGCAAGTGACCGCCACCGCCGACGCGGCGGCCGCGCGCGACTTCCACTGGAAGCAGACGGGTCGCTACGTGCCGATCATCACCGACGGCGGCATGACCACGGGTGGCGACGTGTGCAAAGCGTTCGCCTCGGGCGCGGACGCGGTCATGATCGGCTCCGCGTTCGCGCGCGCCATCGAGGCGCCGGGCCGCGGCTACCACTGGGGCATGGCGACGCCCCACGCCAACCTGCCGCGCGGCACGCGGATCCGCGTCGGCATCGCAGGCTCGCTGGAGCAGATTCTCTTCGGGCCGGCGTTCACGGAGGACGGGACCCTCAACCTCGTGGGCGCGATCCGCACGTGCATGGGCTCGGTCGGCGCGCGAACGATCCGGGAGCTCCAGCAGACGGAGTTGATCATCGCTCCGACGATCAAGACCGAGGGCAAGGTGTTCCAGCAGGCTCAGAAGTTGGGGCGCCCGCGGTAGCGGGGCGCCCATGTCGGTCGGAACTGGCAAGATCGCGGTCCTCGATTTCGGCGGTCAGTACACGCAGCTGATCGCCCGGCGGGTCCGTGAGTTGTCCGTGCATTCCGAGATCTTCTCCTGCACCCACCCGGTCGAGCAGATCCTGTCAGCCGGCTACCAGGGGATCATCCTCTCCGGGGGCCCGTCGAGTGTCTATGAGGACGGCGCGCCGCTGCCGTCGAAGGCGCTCTTCGAGTCGGGCGTCCCCGTCCTCGGGATCTGCTACGGCATGCAGGTGATGGGCTATCTCCTGGGCGGCCATGTGATCCCTGCCGAGCGTCGGGAGTACGGCAAGGCCGAGATCACGCTCCAGGAGCCAAGCCGCCTGCTCCGAGGCGTCGAGCCGGAAGAGACGGGCCGCGTCACCGTCTGGATGAGCCACGGTGATACCGTGCTCCGTCCGCCCAAGGGCTTCACGGCGCTCGCCCAGACCGCGAACTGCCCGGTCGCGGCGATGGAGGACGAGCAGCGCCGCCTCTACGCGGTGCAGTTCCATCCGGAGGTCGTCCACACGCCGCAAGGGCGAAAGATCCTCGACAACTTTCTCACCGTCTGCGGTGTGAGCCGGACGTGGTCGATGGCCGGCTTCATCGACACCACGGTGGAGGCCATCCGCGCCGAGGTGAACGGGCAGCGCGTGCTCTGCGCCCTGTCTGGGGGCGTGGACTCGGCGGTCGTCGCGGTGCTCGTCCACCGCGCCATCGGCGACCAGCTCACGTGCGTCTTCGTGGACAACGGGCTCCTGCGCAAAGGAGAGGCCCAGTCGGTCGTCCACACGTTCCGCGACGCTTTCAAGATGAACCTCATCCATGTGGACGCATCTCGGCGATTTCTCGATTCGATACGCGGGGTGACCGATCCCGAGCTCAAGCGCAAGCGCATCGGGGCCGAGTTCATCGCCGTATTCGAAGACGAGGCTCGGAAGCTCGGCGACATCCCGTGGCTCGCCCAGGGCACCCTCTACCCCGACGTCATCGAGTCGGTGTCCTTCCGCGGGCCGTCGGCCACGATCAAGACCCACCACAACGTGGGCGGCCTCCCGCTGAAGATGCAGTTCAAGCTCGTCGAGCCGCTCCGGGAGCTCTTCAAGGACGAGGTCCGGAGGCTGGGAGAGCTCCTGGGGCTTCCGCCCGAGATCGTCTGGCGCCAGCCGTTCCCGGGACCCGGGCTCGCGATCCGCGTGCTCGGCGAGGTGACCACGGAGCGGCTCGACCTGCTGCGCGAGGCCGACGCCGTCGTGCAAGAGGAAGTGCGCGCGGCCGGCTTCGAGCGGACGGTGTGGCAAGCCTTCGCGGTCCTCTTGCCGATCCTGACCGTCGGCGTCATGGGCGACTTCCGCACCTATGCCCACGTCATCGCGCTGCGGGCGGTCATGAGCCAGGACGCGATGACCGCGGACTGGGCGCGACTGCCATACGATCTCCTGGGCACGATCAGCAACCGGATCATCAACGAGGTGAAGGGCATCAATCGGGTGGTCTTCGACATCTCGTCCAAGCCGCCGGCGACGATCGAATGGGAGTAGGTGGCAGTAGGAGGTGAGGCCGTTCGACGGCCGAGCCGACACTTCAAAAGCTCGGAAATGGGCTCGAAAGTGAGCTATGCAGCATAGCGAATTCGTCCATCTCCACGTCCACTCCGAGTACAGCCTGCTCGACGGCGCCGCTCAGCTGGAGAAGCTCGTCGCGAAGGCGAAGGAGCTGCGCTTCCCGGCCATCGCGCTCACGGACCACGGCAATCTGTTCGGCGCGATCGATTTCTACCTCGCCGCCCAGAAGGCCGGCGTCAAGCCGATCCTCGGCTGCGAGCTCTACGTGGCGCCGGGCGGCCGCCGCGAGCGCGGCTCGCAGGACGGCGGCTACGAGGGCGCCAACCACCTCACGGTCCTCGTGCGCAATCGCACGGGATACCGGAACCTCGTCAAGCTCGTGTCCAGGGCGTTTCTGGAGGGGTTCTATTACAAGCCGCGCGTGGATCGGGAACTCCTCGCCCGACACGCGGATGGGCTGCTCGTCCTCTCCGGGTGCCTGAACTCCGAGGTCTCGCGGCTCCTGTCCGCCGGCGACGCCGTGCGCGCCCGGGAGACCGCCGGGTGGTACCAGGAGGTCTTCGGCAAGGATCACTACTTCATGGAGGTCCAGGCGCACGGGCTCGACGAGCAGGCGCGCGTCCTGGCTGAGACGCTCCGGATCGCCACGGCCATCGGCGCGCCGGTGGTGGGCACGAACGACTCGCACTATCTCGAGGCGGGCCACGCCCGGGCCCACGAGGCGCTCCTGTGCATCCAGACCGGGACGAACCTTCAAGACTCGAGCCGCTTCCGGTTCTCGACGCAGGAGTTCTACATCAAGTCGGCCGAGGAGATGGCGCGCGTCTTCGCCGACCTCCCCGAGGCGTGCCGCAACACCCTGGCGGTGGCCGAGCGATGCAACCTGACCCTCGACTTCAACGAGTTCCACCTGCCGCGCTACCTCGCCCCCGAAGGGCACACGCTCGACAGCTACTTTCACGAGCTGGCCCATGACGGGCTCCGGCGTCGCTACGGGCCGAATCCCGACGATGCGATCGAGGCGCGACTGGCCCACGAGCTGGCGGTCATCGAGAAGATGGGCTTCGCGGGCTACTTCCTCGTCGTCTGGGACTTCATCCGCTACGCGCGGGAGCAGGGGATCGCAGTCGGACCAGGGCGTGGGTCCTCCGCCGGGTCGCTGACCGCCTACTGCCTGGGCATCACGAACATCGATCCGATCCGGTACGGGCTCCTCTTCGAGCGATTCCTGAACCCGGAACGAATCTCCATGCCGGACATGGACATCGATTTCTCGGACGACCGCCGCGACGAAGTCATCCGCTACGTGGCCGAGCGCTACGGCCGTGATCGCGTCGCCCACATCATCACGTTCGGGACGCTCGGCGCGAAGGCGGCGATCCGCGACGTCGGGCGCGTCCTCGGCATGCCCTACGCCGACGTGGACCGCATCGCAAAGCTGGTGCCGAACTTCCCGCTGAACATCACGCTCGACGACGCCCACCAGAAGTCGCTGCCGTTGGCCGAGATCGTGCGGAGCCAGGCGGCCGTGCGCGAGCTCTGGGACATCGCCCGCACCCTCGAGGGGTGCACCCGCCACGCCTCGGTGCACGCCTCCGCCGTCGTGATCTCCGACGAGCCCCTCGAGGAGTACATCCCGCTCTACAAGGACCCGAAGCGGCCGGAGCTGATCACCGGGTACGCGATGGGGCCGATCGAGAAGCTCGGCCTCCTCAAGATGGATTTCCTCGGCCTGCGGACGCTCACGGTCCTCGCCAACACGGTCGCGCTGGTCAAGGAGTCTCGCGGCGTCGACATCGATCTCGACACCCTCCCGCTCGAGGACGGGAAGACGTACGAGATGCTCTCCGAGGCGAAGACGTTCGGGGTGTTCCAGCTCGAGTCCTCGGGGATGCGGGACGCGCTGCGTGGCCTGCGGCCCGAGCGGCTCGAGGACCTCATCGCCATGGTCTCGCTCTACCGCCCCGGCCCGATGGAGCTCATCCCCGACTTCATCCAGCGCAAGCACGGGCGGTCCAAGATCACGTACGAGCACCCCGCGATGGAGAAGTTCACGCGGGAGACGTACGGGATCATGGTGTACCAGGAGCAGATCATGCAGATCGCCTCCGAGATGGCGGGCTTCACCATGGGTGAGGCCGACATCTTGCGCCGCGCCATGGGCAAGAAGGACCGCGAGCTGATGGCCAAGCAGCGCGAGAAGTTCGTCACCGGCTGCCGCGAGCGCGGCACGGCCGCCGCGAAGGCCGAGCGCGTCTGGGAGCTGATGGAGAAGTTCGCGGGCTATGGGTTCAACAAGTGTCTGACCGGCGACACGCTGGTCGAGATGGCCGACGGCAGCTGCAAGCCGATCACCGAGATCCGGACTGACGACCTTGTCCTCACCAAGGACGGCTCGTCCAGAGCGCTCGGAGTCCGCCCGAGCGGTCCTCGGCGGGTTGGGCGCCTGACGCTGGCCAATGGGATGACTCTTCGGTGCACGCCCGACCATCCGATCTTCACCCAACGAGGGTGGATGAACGCAGAGGACCTGACCGGAAGTGACGCGGTGGTCGTCTTGGCCGGTGGGAACGCCGGCAATGAGCGCCGCCGGGACCTCCGGCGTCGCTACGATGGCGGCGCCTCCAGTAGCGCGGCCACCCTTGAGACGTCGATCGAATGGTCGAGTTTCGCATCGTTCGTCCTCGAGGGCGTTGAACCGACGTACGACATCGAGGTCCCCGGCGCCCGCAGCTTCATTGCCAACGGCATCGCCGTCCACAACTCGCACGCCGCGGCGTACGGGCTCGTCGCCTACCAGACGGCGTACTTCAAGGCGAACTACCCCGTCGAGTTCATGGCCGCGCTGCTGACCTCCGAGATGGGCGACACCGACAAGATCGTGAAGTACATCGAAGAGTGTCGGGCGATGGGCATCCGCGTCGAGCCACCCGACGTGAACGTGTCGGCCGTTCAGTTCAGCGTCGCCGGCGACACGGTCCGCTTCGGGCTGGCCGCGATCAAGAACGTCGGCGAGGCGGCGATGCAGTCGATCTTGAAGGCGCGGAGCGCCGACGGCCCGTTCCGGACGCTCGAGGACTTCTGCGCGCGGGTCGATCTCCGGCTCGTGAACCGGCGGGTGGTGGAGAGCCTCATCAAGGCGGGCGCATTCGACTCGCTCGGCCTCACCCGCGCCCATCTCCTGGCGACCACCGACCCGGCGCTCGAGAGCGGACAGCGCCAGCAGCGCGACCGGGCCGAGGGCCAGGCCTCCTTCTTCGAGGTCTTGCCGGGGGCGCCGGTCCGGACGAGCGCGCCCGCCGAGGTGACGCCCGAGTGGGACACGGACCAGCGGCTCGCGTTCGAAAAGGACGTGCTCGGCTTCTACATCTCCGGCCATCCGCTGGCCCGGTTCCGCGGCGTGGTCGAGCCGCTGGGCATCACGACCACCGCCGACCTCGCCGCCAAAGGCCACGGCGCGCGCGTCGTCCTCTTCGGCCACGCCGTCGGGCTCAAGGAGACGTCGACGAAGGGTGGCAATCGGATGGCGTTCTTCACCCTCGAGGACATGGACGGCACCGTCGACGTCACGGTGTTCCCGGAGCCGTTCAGGACGGCGGCCGCCCACCTGCGCTCGCGCGACGCCGTGCTCGTTCGGGGCCGCGTGGACGACGGTGAGAAAGGCCGGGTGGTGCTCGCCGAGGACGTCCGCCTGCTCGAGCAGGCGCTGGCCGAGTCGAGCGGACGGCCGCGCCCCGGCGTCGTCGAGCCGAGCGCCTGCCGGATTCGCGTGACACCGGGCGACGACCCCAGCGTGGCGCTCGCCGCCGTCCGACAGCTCTGCGGCGCGCATCCGGGCGGCGTGCCCGTCTTCCTCCACCTCGTGCTGGACGCCCAGGAAGTGGTCGTCCGCGCCCGGGGCCTCTCCGTCGACGGCAGCCCGGAGCTCGTCGCCGACGGCGAGACAGTCCTCGGCGCCGGCACGATCAGCGTGGACTATGCCGGACGCGCTTGATTTCGAGCAGCCGCTGCTCGACCTCGAGAACCGGATCGCCGCGCTCCAGGCCGAGGAGCGCTTGCCGAAGACGCGCGACGAGATCGCGCGGCTCGAGGAGCGGCTCGCGCGCCTGCGCCAGCGGACCTACGCCAGCCTGACGGCCTGGCAGCGTACGCAGCTGGCGCGCCACCCGAAGCGCCCCCATACACGCGACTTCTTCAAGCTCCTCTTCGAGGACTTGGTCGAGCTGCACGGGGACCGGCTCTACGGCGACGACGCGGCGATCGTCGGCGGCCTGGCCCGGTTCGAAGGGCAGGGGGTCGTGGTGATCGGCCACCAGAAGGGCCGGGACACGCGGGAGAAGATCGCCCGCAACTTCGGAATGCCGCACCCCGAAGGCTACCGCAAGGCGCTGCGCCTCATGCATCTTGCCCAGAAGTTCGGCAAGCCCGTCATCACGTTCATCGACACTCCCGGGGCTTACCCCGGGCTCGGCGCCGAGGAGCGCGGGCAAGCCGAGGCGATCGCGCGAAACCTCAGAGAGATGGCCGCGCTGCGCACGCCGATCCTCTCGGTCGTGACCGGCGAGGGCGGCAGCGGCGGCGCCCTCGCGATCGGCATGGGCAACCGCGTGCTGATGCTCGAGTACGCGATCTACTCGGTGATCTCGCCGGAAGGATGCGCCGCGATTCTGTGGGGCGACGCCGGCAAGGCGCCCGAGGCGGCCGAGTCGATGCGCATCACCGCGCCCGACCTCCTGCGACTCGGCGTGATCGACGCAATCGTGCCCGAGCCCGCCGGCGGCGCCCATCGTGACTGGGACGGCGCCGCGGGTCTGCTGCGCGAAGCGCTACGCGAGCATCTGCGTCAGCTCGTGTCCCAGTCGCACGAGGATCTCGTCACCGGGCGCTACGAGAAGTTCAGGAAGATGGGGGCGTTCGAAGAGGCGTCGATGCCGGGCGCCGGAGGGTAACGCCGCGCTCAGCCCGCCTGCCGCAGGAGCGCGGCGGCCACGTCCTCGTCGGTCACCAGGACATTCATGAAGCGTCCGGCGACCGCGCCCCGCACCGCCTCGAGCTTGGCCTTTCCCCCGGCGATCGCCACGACGTAACGGCCCTCGCGCCGTGAGAGGGCCTGGAGCCGCTCGCCTTCCACCGAGAGCACCCGCCGCATGAGCGCCCTGAGCTCCGGGCGGTCCACGATCCGGCCCTCGTGGTCGAAGGGCTGGTAGTTGATCTCGCCGACCACCCCGAGCTGGCGCAGGCGCTTGACGCTCACGCCGTAGGATGCGGCCAGAGAGCAGAAGCCCGGCGTCTCCTCGTCGATGAGCCCGATGCCCACCAGAGCGATGTCCACATCCTGGGCCGCCTCGTAGATGCGGCGGATGGCCGGATCGCGCAGGAGGCGCCGACGCTCCCGCTCGATCTCCCGCAGGGACAGGAGGTGCTGTACCGGCAGGGCCCAGGCGTGCACGTGGGGTCGATACTTCGCGGCCATCATCCCCACCAGCGTGTTCGGGAACAGGTCGACGAGCTCGAGGGTGCTCTCGCCGGACAGCGGGTAGAGGGCCAGGTCGCGGAAGCGACGCTCGTGAAGCTGACGGATCGTCTGGTAGAGCGTGAACCCGCACGAGAGGCCCACCCGGAGGCCGTTGGCGGCGATCTTCTCGAAGTAGGTCGCGGCGGCGGTGCCCAGCTCTTCCTTGACGTCGCCCCGGCCGCCCGCCGCGACCACGACCGCGTCACGGAGCCCGAACTGCTCCACCAGCCCCGCTTCGAGCTGCTCCCGGCGGGGGAGGTCGAGCTCGACGCGGACGAGGCCCTCGTCGAACGCGCGCTTGAGCAGGCGCGAGACCGTCGCCGCCGAGACGCCGAGCGCCCGCGCGATGTCCTTCTGGCTCCGGCCCCGGCGGTAGTACAGCTCGAGGCAGTGGACCGTCTGCCGGAGCTCGCGTGGGCTGAGGGAGACCGACGACTTCATGCGGGCGTCGTTCCAGAAATAAATTTCATTTCCATAAATTTCTTGCTTGACGCGACCAGTCTACCTCGTTATCCTCGGACGCAAGCTCCCAATCTTCACCCTCACCACGCAAGGAGGCGTGCATGTCTGCGCGTCGCTATGGCTCTCAGGACGGCCAGCCGCCGATCAAGCTGACCGAGTATCACCAGTCGAAGGACGAGCTCGCCGGGCTGCCGGTGACCGTCGCCGAGAAGATCCCGGTCACCAACACGCCGAACATCTTCTCGTACAAGTCCTACATCTTCGCGAAGAACCCGGCCCTCGTGCAGCGGTACATCAAGGCCACCAAGGCCGACGTCGGTGGCGTCGGCGGTCACGTCGTCGCGGCCGACGAGGTGAAGTCGATCATCGCCAAGTACGTCCTCGACAACAACAGCTACCGCGGCGAGCCGATCTTCACCTCGCTCATCGTGACCCACACCGGCGACGACTGCGCCGTCACCGGCATCATGGCCGAGACGGTGGACATGTCAGTGGTCGACGAGCTCATGTGGGACGCGCTGCAGGAAGGCGCCACCAAGGCGGCCGAGCTCGGTCTCTACGGCCCGGGCCAGGACCTGGTGGCCGACGCGTTCACCGGGAATCTCCGGGGCACGGGCCCGGCCACGGTGGCGCTGCCGTTCCCGGTGCGCAAGGACAATGCCTCGCAGACCGTCCTGGTCTCCTTCGCCGACAAGACGGAGCCGATGGCGTTCAACCACTACGCCACCGGCGCCTATATGCTGCCCCGCTTCAACACCGGCCTGATCATCGCGGCCTCCAAGATGAAGCGCGGCTACCTCTTCGAGATCGTCGACCTCGACACCAAGGCCCAGGCGATCGAGGCCGGCGCCCACCCGCGCGACCAGCAGGCACTCGACGGCAAGATGGAGGAGGTCGCCAAGGGGTTGCAGGAGAAGGTGATCACCCTGGGCGCGCCGGAGGACCTCTACGACATCGAGGGGCTGACGCGCTCCTCGCGCTTCGTGATCGCCCGCATCTGGAGCCGGAACGAGAAGGGTGGAAAAGACCAGCTCGGCTATATCTGCTCGGCTGAGCGGCTGCACAACATCAAGAGCAAGAAAGGCTTCACCTACGGCGGCAAGGACGACCCGGTGCTCCTGGCCTTCGCCCAGGGCGACTGGCCGGCGCCCGGCGAGATCACCTCACCGTGGGCCACCGCCCCCATGGTGGCCGGTGATTGCCGCGGCAGCCACAACCTGCACATCCTGCCGATGCCGATCAACTCGCAGACCTCGTACTGGTCTGGCCCGATCCTGTCGGCCATCACGCTGTCCTGCAACATCCACACAGGGCGGATCGGCGCCATCTCGGATCAGTTCGCGCTGGGCACCCCCTGGGACGAGGTGCGTCGCACCGCCTCGAAGCTGGCCATCCAGTTCCGTCACGCCCACGGCGTCAAGCAGCCGGCGACCTTGCACGAGGACGAGCTCGAGTACCAGGAAGGCTGGAAGGAGCGGCGCAACCGCCTCGAGCGCCGGTTCGAGGTCAAGCCCCCGCTCACCTTCGGCAACGGCAACGGGCATGGCGCCGACGGCGGCAAGAAGCCCGTGTCCGCGCGGCCGGGCGGCCGCCCCGAAGAGATCGACTGACCATCAATGGAGGGGGGGCGCGACGCCCCCTCCATATCCTCCCCGTGAGAGTGCCGGCTTTGCCGGCGCACGACAGCCCTAGCCAGCTCGCGACGGGTAATCGGTGGGGGGCAATTGGGGGGAGCGGCGTTCGCTCCCCCCAATGTTCAAAGGGCGGTGAGGCGGGTACACGCGAGGCTTTCCGCGAGGTTGGTTTGACTTGCCCGACGGTGGGTGCTACGGTCGGTTCAACGCAAACGCGGGATTTTCCAGACACGAATGGCCAAGCTCCATCTGATCACATACGGCTGCCAGATGAACGAGTACGACTCGGAGCGTGTCGCGGGCCTGCTGCGCGAGCGCCGCTGGGAGCTGACCTCCGACGAGACCGAGGCTGACCTCATCCTCGTCAACACCTGTGCGATCCGCGAGAAGGCCGAGGACAAGGTCTTCTCGAAGCTCGGCGAGCTGCGCCTGCTCAAGACGCAGCGGCCGGATCTCGTCATCGGCGTGATGGGCTGCATGGCGCAGCTCCACCAGAGCGCGATCCAGCGCCGGGCGCCGGCGGTCGACCTCGTTTTCGGCTCACCCGCCATCGCCCGCGTCGGCGAGCTGGTCGATCGCGTCCTGCGCGAGCGGCAGCCGGTGCTCGAGACCGGCGAGGGCCCGCTCGTCAAGATCACCGCGCGACCGCCGGCCGCGGGGCGGCTCAAGGCGTTCGTGACCGTGATGGAGGGGTGCGAGAAGTACTGCACCTTCTGCGTCGTGCCGCAGACGCGCGGGCGCGAACGCAGCCATCCGCCGGAGGTCATCGTCGACGAGGTCCAGCGCCTGGCGGCCCAGGGCTGCCGGGAGGTGACGCTCCTCGGCCAGACGGTGAACGCCTACGGGCGCGATCTCACGCCGCCGACCGATCTCGGCGAGCTGTTCGCGCGGGTCAACGACGTCGAGGGCCTCGCGCGGATCCGCTTCACCACGTCCAACCCTTACAACCTCACGCCCAGGCTGATCCGCGCCCTGCGGGACGTGCCCAAGGTGTGCGAATACTTCCACCTACCGTTACAGTCAGGCTCGAACCGCGTCCTCGAGCGCATGAATCGCGGCTACACGCGCGAGCGCTACCTCGAGCTGGTGGCGGAGATCCGCGACGCCGTCCCGGCGATGGCGTTCTCGACGGATCTGATCGTGGGCTTCCCGGGCGAGACCGAGGCGGACTTCGCCCAGACGCTCGCCATGATCGAGGCCGTCGGGTACGACAACGTGTTCGTGTTCCGTTACTCGCGGCGGCCGGGCACGCCCGCCGCCACGATGGCCGACCAGGTCGCCGAGGACGTGAAGGCCAGCCGCAACACGCGGCTCCTGGAGGCGGCCACCCGGGTGGGCGCCGAGCGGAGCGGCCGACTCACCGGCCGGACGATGGAGGTGCTGGTGGACGGAACCTCGAAGAAAAATGCGGGGGAACTGTCGGGCCGGACCCGCTGCAATCGTGTCGTCAACTTCGACGGGCAGGGGAGCGCGTCCGTCGGTGACCTGGCGCAAGTCCACATCGACCAGGTGCTGCCGCACAGCCTGCGCGGGACGCTCGCTTCCCGACCGGAGGAGGCCGCATGTTTGTCGAAATGAAGGTGCGCGGACTGGCCCTGGACGCTGTCTCGAACATGCCGATCATCATCCTCCGCGACGAGGAGGACAAGCGGTCGCTGCAGATCTGGGTCGGCATCTTCGAGGCGAACGCCATCGCCCTCGAGCTCGAAAAGGTCGCGCCGGCGCGTCCGATGACCCACGACCTCATCAAGAACATCCTCGAGACGCTCGACGCCCGCGTGCTCAAGGTGGTCGTGACCGACCTTAAGGAAAACACCTTCTTCGCCGTGCTGCACCTCCAGTTCGGCGAGACCGAGTACACGGTGGACTCGCGCCCCTCGGACGCCATCGCGCTCGCCCTCCGCGTGGCGGCCCCGATCTACGTCGACGAGGAAGTCGTCCGCAAGGCGAAGAGCCTCGAGGTGACCAAGGAGGCGGAGCCCGTCAAGGCCGACGATCCGGAACAGCTTCGCGAGTGGCTGCAGAACATCAAGCCGGAGGATTTCGAGAAGTTCAACAAGGCCTGACGGACGTCTGCTCGTGCGGATCGCGCTCTTCACCAACAACTACCTGCCGTTCTGCGGCGGCGTCACGATCTCGGTCGAGACGCTGCGACGAGGCCTCGAGGCCGCCGGCCACGAGGCGTGGGTCTTCGGACCGCGCCTGGCCGGCTCCGACGATGCTCTGGCCCGCATCGTGCGCTACCCCTCGATTCCCGTCACGACCTACCCGGAGTTCTCGCTGGCCGTGCCGTACTCGCGCCGGATCGATCGGCTCGTCGCCGCGCTCGACTTCGACGTCATCCACGCGCACCACCCTTTTCTGCTCGGGCCGGCCGCGCGCCGGCTCGCCCGCCGCACCGGGCGGCCGCTGATCTTCACGTATCACACGCGATACGAGAAGTACGCGCACTACGTCCCGCTGCCGCTTGGCCTCGTGGAGGCGGCTGCGCTCCGGCTCTCCGCCGGCTTCGCCGCCCAGGCCGACGCGGTCCTGGCGCCTTCGGCGGTGATCCGCGACGAGCTGCACGCGCGCGGTGTGCGCACGCCGATCGCGGTGGTGCCAACCGGCGTGGACCTCGACCGGTTCCGCCCGGGCGACCGGGCGGCGGCTCGACGGCGCCTCGACCTCGGCGACGCCGAGCCGCTGGTGCTCTACGTCGGACGGCTCGACCGGGAAAAGAGCGTCGACCGGGTCCTGCTCGCCTTCGAGCGCGTCGCCTCGACCCTGCCGGCCGCACGTCTCGTCCTGGTCGGCCACGGCACCGAGGCCGAACGTCTGCGACGTCTGGCGTGCGCCCTGCCGGTTGCCGGGCGGATCCGCTTTCTCGGTCTGTGGCCCCACGACGCGCTGACGGAGTGCTACCAGGCCGCCGACGTGTTCCTGTTCGCCTCGGAGACCGAGACGCAGGGGCTGGTGCTCGCCGAGGCCGCGGCGTGTGGGCTCCCCGCCGTCGCCGTCAGCGCCCCCGGCTGTGACGAGGTCGTGCGCGACGGCGAGACGGGTGTCCTCGCGAAGGGCGACCCGGCCGCGCTCGCCGAGGCCGTGATCGGTCTCTTGCTGGACCCCGAGCGCCGGCGGGGGATGGGCCGCCGTGCCCGCGAGGTGGCCGAGGGTTTGTTCGATGTGCGCCTGCAGATCGACCGAACGCTGGCGGTCTACGCCGACACCGTCGCGCGCCTCCGATGACCCGCGTGCACGAGACGCATCGGCGGATCAACGCCGAGATCGCGCAGGAAAAGGCCGTGGCCCTCGGACGGGCCGGCGAGCGGCTCGAGGCGGCGCTGGCCCACGTCGTGACCATCGGTCGGCGGCTCGACGCCGCCACCGATCCCGCGGAGCAGGCTCGGCTCCTCGGCGAGTACGAGAGCGCGCGGGCCCGCGCGGTCCACGCGCGCGTGGCGCTCCTGATCCAGCGGGAGGCGGTCGGGTTCCGCCACCACCGGATCGTGGACCAGGAGTTTCCCGAGCCGCCCCGACGCCCCGCCGGCTGGCGGCCCCCGCGGACGTGAGCTCGCGCCCGCCGTGCGTCCTCATCGCCGATGGGGCGCCGGCGAGCCGAGCGCTGCTCGAGCCGTCGCTGCGCCGGGCCGGCTGGGACGTCATCACCGTCACCTCGAGCTTCGGCGTCCTCCGCGCGGTCCGCGACCACGACGTGGGGGTGATCCTGATCGATCCGGAGCTGCCCGGGGTCGGGGTCTCCGGGGTCGACGTCGTGCGCACCCTCAAGAGCGCGCCCCGCTTCCACCAGCTGCCGGTGTTCTTCCTCTTGCGCCGCGGGCAGGGACCGCCCGCGGGCATCACGGTGGATGGCGCATTCGAGCTCGACCCGCAGGGCGCCGACGCGCTGCTCGAAGCGATCCGCGGCGTGCTGGCGCTGGCGCCCCCACGCGACGACACGCTCGACGGCGCGACGCGCGAGGCCGTCGAGGCGATGCTGGCCCGGTACGGCGCCGACGAGGTCCGGGATGCGGTCGAGCGGATCGTCCGCGAGATCGCGCGCGAGCTGGTTCCCCAGGTCGCCGAACGGTTGATCCGCGAGGAGATCGGGCGGCTTCGCCGCGAGCACGGGTTCGAGGAGCCTCGCGAGTGATCTGGAACGTCGAGGCCGAGACCATGGCGGGCCGGGCACGCGAGCGCCTGCAGCTCGAGCGGGTGCAAGAGACCCTGCGCTGGGCGGTCGCGCGTGTCCCGTTCCACCGCGAGCGGCTGGGCGCGGTCACGATCGGCGAGCTCGCGGATCTCGCGCGCCTGCCGTTCGTCCACAAGGCGGACCTTCGGGACCACTATCCCTTCGGTCTCCTGGCCGTGCCTCGCGGCGAGGTCGTCAGGATCCACGCCTCCTCGGGCACCAGGGGCAAGCCGACCGTCGCGGCGTACACCGCCGGCGACCTCGACGTCTGGCGCGAGGTGATGGCACGCGCGCTGACGGCCGCGGGCGCGCGCCGCGGTGACCTGCTCCACATCGCCTTCGGCTACGGCCTCTTCACGGGCGGGCTCGGCTTTCACGACGGAGCCGAGCGCGTCGGCATGACCGTGGTGCCGGTCTCTTCGGGGAACACCACGCGCCATCATCTTCTGTTACAGGACTTCCAGCCGGACGCGATCGCCGCGACGCCGTCCTTCGCGCTCCACCTGGCCGAGACGCTGGCCGAGCATGGCGGCAAGCCCCGCGAGCTCGGCCTGCGCCTCGGGCTCTTCGGCGCCGAGCCCTGGACAGACGGCATCCGGACGGCGCTCGAGCGCACGTTCGGCCTGCGCGCGTTCGACATCTACGGGCTCTCCGAGATCGTCGGACCCGGCGTCGCTGGCGAGTGCGAGACGCGCGAGGGGCTCCACATCGCCGACGACCACTTCTTGCCGGAGATCGTCGATCCCGTCTCGGGCGCCAGCCTGCCGTCCGGGCGGGAAGGGGAGCTCGTGCTGACCACGCAGACCAAGCGCGCGATGCCGCTCATTCGGTACCGGACCGGCGACATCACGACCCTGACCGTGGAGCCCTGCCGCTGCGGCCGCACCTCGGCGAGGATGGCACGGATCAAGGGCCGGTCGGACGATATGCTGGTCGTCAAGGGCGTGAACGTCTATCCCTCCGAGGTTGAGCGCACGCTGCTCGCCCTGGACGAGCTGGCGCCCCACTACCAGCTGGTGGTCGACCGCGGGACGACGCTCGCGCGGCTCGAGGTACAGGTCGAGCCGGGGCCCGCGTTGATCGCGCGGTGCGGCGGCTTCTCCCCCGATCATCCCGAGATCGCGGCGCTGCGACGCCGCGCCGCCGATCAGTTGCGGCAGGCGACCGGCCTCAGCGTCGAGCTGACGATCGTGGCGCCCCGCACGATTCCGCGCTCGGAGGGCAAGGCCGTGCGTGTGATCGAGCGCCGGTAGGGTATCCTGAGAGGGGAGGATCCGATGATCGACCTGGCCCGGGACATGATGGCGAAAATCGACCGCGGCGTGCGGCTCGAATCGGTCGACGAGATGACCGCGGAGTACCGCGACAACCTCGTCCACCTCCTGACGATGCAGGCGGACTCCGAGCTGGCGGGCGGCTATGGCTACGTGCCGTGGATCACCCGCGCCCCGACGGTGGAGGAAAAGCACGTCGTCGCCCAGATCGTGAAGGACGAGCTCCGCCACGCCACCGTGATGTATGGCCTCCTGGCTGACCTGGGCTTCGACGTCGAGAACCACGTGCGCCAGCACGATGAGATCTTCACGATGCGGATCGACGCCAACCGCGACATCGGCACGGCGCGCATCACGAGCGACAAGCGGGTCAACATCTTCTACTACCCGATCGACACGTGGGCGGACTTCATCTTCTTCAACTTCTGCATGGACCGAGGCGCCGGCCACCAGCTCGAGGACGTGCGCGGCTGCTCCTACGGCCCGTGGGTCCGCGCAATCGACGGCATCTTCAAGGAAGAGAAGTTCCACATCCGGCACGGCGAATTCTGGGTGAAGAAGCTCGCGGAAGACTCCGAGACGCACGCCGAAGCCCAGACGACCTTCGCCAAGTGGTACATCCGGACGATGAACATCTTCGGGCGACCGGAATCGCCGAAGAATCAGGTCTATCGAAGGCTGAAGCTCAAGCTCCGTGACAACGACGAAGTCCGCCAGGCCTTCGCCGCGGAAGTGAAGGACCTCTGCGAGAAGTTCGGCCTGACCGTGCCGGAGTGGAAGCCCGTCTGGGAGAAGCTCCCCGAGGAAGCCCACATCCCGGGCTAGAGCATCCGTCCCGGTCGGCCTCGACGGCGGGTCCCGGGACTCGCATTCGCCTGGCTCTAGCAGGCCGGGCCGGACCGTCGAGTCGTGATCCTCGTCGCCATCGCGATCGGCTTTGCCGGCAGTCGCCGGCGCGCCCGCGACTGAGCCCACCGCTCTTCCGGAGGCCCTCGCTGTCTCCGGGGTTCCCCGCGGGGTGATGCAGGGATTACCCGGATTGTTCGCTCGTTGACCGGTCCGTAGCGTGTCGGTTAATGTTCGGACAAACGGCCGCAGAGCTTCGGGACTCGAACGGGGACTCCGATGCCGAGAGCCTCAGCGTTCGGCTCCGCGCCAGATTGTTCTCGCAGGCCTGAAGGGCGGAATTGCGGAACGCGATGATTGACAAGCGAGCGAACACG
>Ga0066709_100000268_pt1 | contig 24979 bp, 21 predicted proteins | sample GraSoiAngelo_158_FD_79665 | JGI IMG/M metagenome (GOLD analysis project Ga0066709, IMG submission 79665) | Grasslands soil microbial communities from the Angelo Coastal Reserve, California, USA - 14_1009_16_30cm | ecosystem: Environmental > Terrestrial > Soil > Grasslands | place: USA...
CGAGTACCTGACCCACGTCAAAGAGGGCGGCTGCCCCTTCCGATGACCGAGCACCGCAGCGCAGCGAGGAGCGCAGGTCCCATGTGGCAGGTTGGGGCACCGTCCGAGGAACGAGGACGGTGACCCGATGACCGAGCACCGCAGCGCAACGGACACGGTGAAGGACACCGTCACGGTCACGGTCGACGGCCGCACCTTCGAAGCCCGACCCGGCGAGCTGGTGATCGCGGCGGCCGAGCGCCACGGGGTCTACATCCCGCGCTTCTGCTGGCACCCGCGCATGGCACCGGTCGGGATGTGCCGCATGTGCCTCGTCGAGATCGACGGCGTGCGCGGGCTGCCACCGGCGTGCACCACGCCGGTCGCGGAGGGGATGGTCGTCCACACCACCACGCCCGGGGTCAAGAAGGCCCAGGACGGCGTGCTCGAGTTCCTGCTCATCAACCACCCGCTCGACTGCCCCGTGTGCGACCGCGGCGGCGAGTGCCCGCTGCAGGACCAGACCTTTGCCTTCGGTCCCGGCGAGAGCCGCTTCGTCGAGGAGAAGCGCCACTTCGAGAAGCCGATCCCGATCAGCGACCTGGTCGCGCTCGACCGCGAGCGGTGCATCCTCTGCGCCCGTTGCACCCGCTTCGCGGACGAGGTGGCGGGCGACCCCCTCATCTCGTTCAACGAGCGTGGCAACGAGACGCAGGTGCTGACCTTTCCCGACGACCCCTTCACCTCGTACTTCAGCGGTAACACCGTCCAGATCTGTCCGGTCGGCGCGCTCACCGCGTCGCCGTACCGCTTCCGCGCCCGCCCGTGGGACCTCGAGCAGGTGGAGTCCACGTGCACCACGTGCGCGGTCGGTTGCCGCATCGCGGTGCAGTCGTCGTCCAACCGGTTGGTGCGCTACCTCGGCGTCGACGCCGAGCCGACGAATCACGGCTGGCTGTGCGACAAGGGACGCTTCGGCTTCGAGTCCGTCACCGCCGGCGACCGCCTGAGCGCGCCCCTCGTGCGCGCGAGCGGCGCGCTGAGCGAGGCGTCTTGGGGGGTCGCGCTCGCGGCCGCCGCCAAAGGTCTGCGCCAGGCACGCGACCTCCACGGGCCGGGCTCGATCGCCGTCCTCGGCGGGGCGCGCCTCGGCAACGAGGACGCGTACGCGTGGGCCAAGCTGGCGAAGGGCGTCCTCGGTACCGACTCCGTCGACTGCCAGCTGGGCGACGGGCTCCCCGCCGAGGTCGTGCTCGGGCTTCCACGCGCCACTATCGACGACGCGTGCCGAGCCTCGGTCGTCATCCTGCTCGCGCCCGACCTCAAGGAGGAGCTGCCCGTCCTCTACCTGCGCCTGCGCGCGGCCGCGGTCGACGACGGTGCCGTCGTGATCGAGCTGGCCCCGCAGGTGACCGGCCTCACCCGCCACGCGCGCGCCAGCCTGCTGTACCGGCCCGGCGAGGCAGCCGCCCTCGCCGAGGCGCTCGTCGGCGGAGACGGCGACATTGCCTGGGCCGCCGGCGTCGCGACCGCCGACATCGCCGCCGCCCGGCAACTGCTCGCCGGCCACGACGACGTCGTCGTCGTGCTCGGCCGCCCGTCCCTGGCGGAGTCCGGAGCCTCCATCGCCGAGGCCGCGGCGGTGCTCGCCGCGGGGTTGCCGAACGCACGCTTCCTGCCCGCGCTGCGACGCGGCAACGTGCACGGCGCGCTCGACATGGGCCTGGCCCCGGGGATCCTGCCCGGACGGGTCGCGCTCGCCGACGCGCACGCCTGGTTCGTCGACGCGTGGGGCGCGGCGCCCGAGGAGACCGGGCTTGACGCGAACGGGATCCTCCGCGCCGCACTCGACGGGCGCATTCACGCGCTGGTGCTCCTTGGTGCCGACCCGCTTGCCGACTTCCCCGATCGCGCCCTCGCCCGGCGGGCCGTGGGCGCCGCCGGTTTCGTGATCGCGGTCGATCTGTTCGCGACCGACTCGGTGAAGCAGGCCGACGTGGTCCTCCCCGCGGCCGGCTTCGCCGAGCGGCCGGCCACGACGACCAACCTCGAGGGGCGCATCACCCGTCTCGGCCAGAAGGTCACGCCGCCGGGAACCGCCCGCCCCGACTGGATGATCGCAGTCGACCTCTCGGCCCGGCTGGGCGACGACCTCGGCTTCGAGTCGACCGACGACATCTGGGCCGAGATCGAGCGTGTCGCACCGGCCCACGCCGGCATCACCCTCGACGTGCTGCGCGGCATCGACCACCGCGACGGCGTCGTCGTCCCGCTCGCGGGCCGCGACGATCACAGCGCGCGGACCACAGCCGAGGTCGATGTCGCCGATCGCGTCATCGAGGCCATCGAGACGCGTGCCGCCGCGAGCCAGGGCGAGGGCGTGGTCACGCAGGCGGCTTCTGGCACCGCACCCGAAGCACCCGGTCACGACGCCGTACCGACGCCCGAGACGGAGCGGCCGCCGCTGCTGGCGTTCACCACCCGGGATCGGGCCAGGTCGTTGCCGGCGCTCGACGCCTACGCCCTCCGCCTGGTGTCGGCCCGGAGCCTCTACGACTGCGGTGCCATGGTGCAGCACTGTCCGTCGATGGCGCATCTCGCGCCGGGCGCGCGCGTGCGGGTGAACCCGCACGATCTCGAGCGGCTCGGCCTGGCGTCGGGCGACCGGGTGCGCATGGTGTCGGAGCGCGCGACCAGAGAGCTGCCGGTGACGGCGTGGACCGGCCTGCCGCGCGGGTCGATCTCGATCACCTTCAACCAACCCGGCGACATCTCCGCCGCCGACCTCATCGACGCGTCCGAGCCCGTCACCGACATCCGGATGGAGTCGCTGTGAGGGGCGTCGCTTTGAAGGCGGTGAGGAGCTGATGGACCCGCTGTTCTCGAACGGCGTCGGCCTCGCGGTGGTCCTCATCGTGGTGCTGAAGGTCCTCGTCACGTTCGTGTTCCTGCTGGTGAGCGTGCTGCTGATGATCTGGTTCGAGCGCAAGATCATCTCCGACATGCAGAACCGCATCGGCCCGAACCGGGCGGGCCCGTGGGGCCTGCTCCAGTCGCTCGCCGACGGCATCAAGATCTTCTTCAAGGAGGACCTCCTGCCGGAGCAGGCGGACGCGGCGGTGTTCCGGCTGGCTCCCTACGTGTCGACCGTGACCGCGTTCGCCGCCTTCGCCGTCATCCCTGTTGGTGGCAGCCTCTCCATCGCCGGTCACGACACCTTCCTGCAGCTCGCGGACCCACCCGTCGGCGTCCTCTTCCTGCTGGCCATGTCGTCCATCGCGGTCTACGGCGTGATGCTCGCCGGTTGGTCGTCGGGCTCGAAGTACCCGCTGCTGGGGTCGGTGCGCGCGTCGGCGCAGATGGTGTCCTACGAAGCGGCCATGGGCCTGTCGGTGGTGGCCGTCGTCCTGGCCGCGGGCACCCTGTCGACGCACGCCATCGTGCTCGACCAGGCCGGCCGCGGACCCGGAGGCATCCTCCCCAACTGGAACGTCATCACCCTCGGCGGCGTCCCCTTCCTCATCTACCTGATCGCTGCCACCGCCGAGATCAACCGGCCACCGTTCGACCTGGTGGAGGCGGAGCAGGAGCTGGTCGGAGGGTTCTTCACCGAGTACTCGTCCGTGCGCTTCGCCCTCTTCTACCTTGCCGAGTTCATGAACACCATCACCGTCTCGGCGGTGGCGGTGACGCTGTTCTTCGGCGGCCCCAGCGGCCCCGTCTACTCGGTCCTTCCGCGCACCTTCTGGCCGATCTTGTGGTTCTTCCTCAAGCTGCTCGTCTTCCTGTTCTGCTACGTGTGGCTGCGCGCGAGCGTCCCCCGCTTCCGCTACGACCAGCTCATGGACCTGGGCTGGAAGCGCCTCATTCCCGCCGCCCTCTTCTGGCTGCTGCTCATCGCTGCCATCCAGATCGGGCGCGACCAGGGCTGGAACCCGTCGCTCGTGCTGGGCGTCGGCGTGCTCGCGGGCCTCGCCGTGATGGGTGCGCTCGCGCTCGCGGTGCGCACGAGTCGCCTGCGCGCCGACGACGAGGCGCAGTCATTGGAGGCGAGTCGCTGATGGGCTACCTGGAGGGGTTCGCCGTAACCCTGAGGCAGATGTTCCGGCCGCGGGTCACGATCCCGTATCCGGACGTGAAGCGGCCCAAGCCCGAACGCTTCCACGGCCGCCATGTGCTCGGCCGCTACGAGGACGGTATGGAGAAGTGCATCGGCTGCGAGTTGTGCGCGGGCGTGTGCCCGGCGCGCTGCATCTACGTGCGCGGCGCCGACAACCCGCCCGACGATCCCGTCTCACCGGGCGAGCGCTACGGCTTCGTCTACGAGATCAACTACCTCCGTTGCATCCACTGCGACCTGTGCGTCGAGGCGTGTCCCACCGAGGCCATCACCGAGTCGAAGCTGTTCGAGTTCTCCTTCACCGACCGGCGCGACGCCATCTACACCAAGACCGAGCTGCTGGTCGACGACGAGGGGCACCCCCGGCACCTCCCGTGGGAGGACTGGCGTGCCGGCGACGACGAGCACACCTCGGCCTGGATGCGCGCCACCTCACCGTCGGGCGTCGCCGCCTACGAAGGCCGCGTCGCCTGGTCGGGCGAGCTCGGCTACGGCGTGCGCGCCCCGGAGGAGGGCCAGACCGCCGAGCGCCGCGACCCCCAAGCGACGGAGACCCCCGAAGCGACGGACGCCGGCTGATGGACGTCGTCGTCTTCGCGGTGGCGAGCGTCGTAGCCGTGGGCGGTGCGCTCGGGGTGGTGCTTTCGCGCAACCCCGTGCACTCGGCGCTCATGCTCGTGATGACGCTGTTCGGCGTGGCCGTCCTGTTCGTGGAGCAGGAGGCGCACTTCCTGGCCGCCGTCCAGGTGATCGTCTACGCGGGCGCCATCGTGGTGCTGTTCCTCTTCGTCATCATGTTGCTCGGGGTGGACCGGTCCGAGGACCTGGGCGTCGAGACGTTGAAGGCGCAACGTCCGCTCGCCGGCGCGCTCGCGCTCGTGGCCGCGCTCGAGATGGTGCTGCTCGTGCGCTACGGCGGGTGGGTCACTGGCGGCGCCTCGGTCGCCGGCCCCGCCCGCGACCCGGTCGTCCCCAACGTGGAGCTGCTGGCCCGGTCGATCTTCAGCCGCTACCTGCTGGCGTTCGAGGCGACCTCGGGGCTGTTGGTCATCGCGGTCGTCGGCGCCGTCGTCCTCGCCCGGCGCCCACCCAGCATCGCGGCACCCCCGCCGGAGGAAGACCAGTGAGAGAGCGGCCGTGAGCATCGACGCGTCCTGGTACCTCGCGGTGGGCGGCATCATCTTCACCATCGGCGCCATCGGCGTGCTGGTGCGGCGCAACGTGCTCGTGATGTTCATGTGCATCGAGCTGATGCTCAACGCCGTCAACCTCACCTTCGTCACCTTCGCGCGCGAGCTCGACGACATCGGCGGACAGGTGGTCGTGTTCTTCGTGCTCGTGGTGGCGGCAGCCGAGGTCGTGGTCGGGCTGGGCATCATCGTGTCCATCTTCAGACGGCGGGCCGAGGCGACCGCCGACGACATCTCGATGTTGAAGGGATAGGGGTTGGTCCTCGACGCCTCCTGGCTCATCCCGGCCCTGCCGCTCGCGGGCTTCGTGCTGCTGCTCGTGTTCGGCCGCCGGCTCGGCGACCCGTGGGCGGGCTGGCTCGCGACCGCGATGACGACGGCCGCGTTCGCGGTGTCGATCGTCATGTTCGCCTCGCTGCACGGGCGCGCGGGCAATGACAGGTCGTTCACGCACGAGCTCTTCACCTGGCTCCCGGTCGGCCGACTGCAGGTGAAGGCGGGGTTGCTGGTCGACCCGCTGTCGATCACGATGGCGCTGTTCGTCACCGGCGTCGGCGCGCTGATCCACCTCTACTCCGTGGGCTACATGCACGGCGACGAGAGCTATCCGAGGTTCTTCGTCTACCTCAACCTGTTCGCGTTCTCGATGCTCGTGCTCGTGCTCGCCGACAGCTTCCTGCTCAGCTTCCTCGGATGGGAGGGCGTCGGCGCCTGCTCCTACTTCCTGATCTCGTTCTGGTTCGAGCGCGACACGGCGGCCAGTGCGGGGAAGAAGGCGTTCGTCACCAACCGCGTCGGCGACTTCGGGTTCATGATCGCGATGTTCCTCATGTTCTCGGCACTGGGGTCGCTCCAGTACGGCGTGGTGCTGACCGGGGCCGCGACGCTCAGCAAGACGACTGCGACCGCAATCGCGCTGCTGCTCTTTCTCGGCGCCGTGGGCAAGTCCGCCCAGCTGCCCCTCTACGTGTGGTTGCCCGATGCGATGGAGGGCCCGACACCCGTGTCGGCGCTGATCCACGCCGCGACGATGGTGACCGCGGGCGTCTACCTCATGTGCCGCATCAGCCCCATCCTCGTGCTGGCACCCGGCGCGCTCACGATCATCGCCACCGTGGGCGCGCTGACCGCGCTGTTCGCGGCGACCATCGCCTGCGCCCAGAACGACATCAAGCGGGTGCTGGCGTACTCCACGATCTCCCAGCTCGGTTACATGTTCCTCGCTGTGGGGTCGGGCGCGTACGTCGCTGCGGTGTTCCACATGGTCACGCACGCCTTCTTCAAGGCGCTGCTCTTCCTGGGCGCAGGCTCGGTGATCCACGGTCTTCACGACGAGCAGGACATGAAGCGCATGGGCAACCTGCGTCGCTACCTTCCGATCACCTCGGCGACCTTCATCGTGGGCTGGCTCGCGATCGCCGGCATCCCGCCCTTCGCCGGCTTCTGGTCGAAGGACGAGATCCTGGCCAACGCCTTCGACACCAACAAGCTGCTGTGGCTCGTCGGCGTCGTGACCGCGCTGCTTACGGCGTACTACATGAGCCGTCAGGTGTTCATGGTGTTCTACGGCGAGGAACGTGAGCGTGAGCACGCGTCGGAGCCGCACGAGTCGCCCTGGACCATGACGCTTCCCCTCGTGGTGCTCGCCGGGCTCTCGTTCCTCGGCGGCCTGCTCAACCTGCCGTGGAAGTCGACCGAGTTCCTCCGCAAGTGGCTCGAGCCGGTGTTCGGCGAGCGGTTGCACGCGCTCGACGTCCCGGCGGGCACCCTGTGGGCGCTGGCCATCGGCACCGTCGTGCTGGGCGTGGTCGGGATCGGCATCGCGGGGGGCGTCTACCTCCGCCACCGCGTTCCCGAGGATCGCATGGAGCCTCTGGTGCTGCGCCGGGCCTGGTACGTCGACGCCGCGTACGCCGCCGCGATCGACGGGCCCGGCCGCCTGCTGTCCACCTGGAGCGCGTATGTGATCGACCTGAAGGTCGTCGACGGCGCCGTCAACGGCGTCGGCACGCTCGTGCGCGCCACGGGCGACCGCCTGCGACGGGTCCAGACCGGCTACGTGCGCAACTACGCCCTCGGCGTGGTGATCGGCGCGGTGCTCGTGCTGGGCTGGGTCGTGACGAGGGTGCAGCTCTCGTGAGCTTCCCCTACCTGACGACGCTCATCGTCCTGCCCGCGGCCGGCGCGCTCGCGGTCGCCGTCGTGCCGCGGCGGCGGCCGGAGCTGGTTCGGGTCATCGGCCTGGCCACCGCGGTCGCGGTCGCCGCGCTCAGCATCTACCTCGTGTTCGAGTTCGAGAAGTCCGACGCGGGCTTCCAGTTCGTCTCCCAGCACGTCTGGATCCGGTCGTTCGGCATCTCGTGGAAGCTCGGGATCGACGGGATCTCCCTCTTCCTCGTCGCCCTCACCGGCGTGCTCTTCCCCATCGCGCTGGCCGGCCCGCTCGTGCACCGCGACGTCAAGGCGTACACGGCATGGCTCCTGCTGTTGGAGGCGGGCTGCCTGGGGGTCTTCCTCGCCCTCGACCTCTTCCTGTTCTTCGTGTTCTGGGAGGTCGTGCTCGTTCCGATGTACTTCCTGATCGGCGGTTGGGGCTACGAGCGCCGCGTCTACGCGGCGGTGAAGTTCTTCATCTACACGATGGCCGGCTCGGCGCTGATGCTCGTCGGCATCCTCACGCTTGCGTTCCTGCACCAGGCCGCGACCGGCCGCCTCACCTTCGACCTGGTCACGCTGGCCAACGACAAGTTCCTCGCCGCGGGCACCGCCCAGTGGCTGTTCCTTGCGTTCGCCGTCTCCTTCGCCATCAAGGTGCCCGTGTTCCCGCTGCACACGTGGCTCCCCGACGCCCACACCGAGGCCCCCACCGCGGGCTCGGTGATCCTGGCCGGCGTCCTCCTGAAGCTCGGCACGTACGGCTTCCTGCGCTTCGGGCTGTTCCTGTTCCCGCAGGCGGCTGTCGACCTCGCCCCCTGGTTCCTCGTCCTCGGCGTGATCGGCATCCTCTACGGCGCGCTCGTCGCCACCGTGCAGAAGGACCTCAAGCGGCTGATCGCGTATTCGTCGGTGGCCCATCTCGGGTTCATCGTGGTCGGCACGTTCGCGTTCACGACCCAGGGTCTCACGGGCGGTGTGATCCAGATGGTGAACCACGGCATCTCCACCGGAGCGCTGTTCCTGCTCGTGGGCTGGCTGTACGAGCGCCGTCACACCCGCCAGATCGCCGAGCTGCGCGGCCTGGCCAAGCCCGCGCCCGTCTTCGCGGGCGTCTTCATGGTGGTGATGCTCTCGTCGGTCGGCCTGCCCGGGCTCCACGGCTTCGTCGGCGAGTTCCTCGTGCTCATCGGCACGTTCGTCACCCGTCGCTGGTATGCAGTCGCGGCCGCCGTCGGTGTCATTCTCGCGGCCGTCTACCTGCTGTGGGCGTACCAGCGCGTGTTCCAGGGCGCGCCCGACGGTGAGAACGCCTCCTTCCCCGAGATGACGTGGCGGGAGCGAGGAGTCATGGTCCCCATCATCGGGCTCATCGTGTTCCTCGGCGTCTACCCGAAGCCGGTGCTCGATCGCATCGAGCCCTCGGTCGACCGGCTCATCGCGCACGTCGAGCGCGGGGCCAACACCAAGTTCCGCGAGGCCCCGAGAGCGCCCGAAGCTGCGGGAACCAGAGCCGAGGGCGGCCCATGATCGTCGCTCCCGGCTGGTCGCACGCGGTCGTCGCCCAGATCGACCAGGCGCCGATCAACCTGCCCTCGGTCGACTACCGCAGCATCCTGCCCACGCTCGTCCTTATCGGCGGCGCGCTGCTCCTGCTCGGCATCGGGGGGCTGAACCGGAAGCGCCCCCCGGCCGGCACGTACGCGCTGTTCACGATCGTCACCGCGGGGGTCGCGCTCTGGTTCAGCTTCGACCTGTGGGACCAGGTCGATGCAGACAGGGCGCGCACCACGATCGCGGACGCCGTGGTGGTCGACGGGTTCAGCGTGTTCTTCATGGTGCTGGTGTGCGCGACGGTCGTCCTCGGCGCCCTGCTGGCCGACGGCTACCTGCGCCGGGAAGAGCTGGAGGGCCCCGAGTACTACGTGCTCATGCTGCTCTCGGCGTCGGGCGGCATCCTGATGGCCGAGGCCAACGACCTCATCGTCGTGTTCCTCGGCCTCGAGATCCTCTCGATCGCGCTGTACGTCCTGGCCGGCTACTACCGGCGCAAGGCCGAGTCGCAGGAAGCGGCGATCAAGTACTTCGTGCTAGGGGCGTTCTCGTCCGCGTTCTTCCTCTACGGCGTCGCGCTGGTGTACGGGGCCACGGGATCGACGAACCTGGGCGAGATCTCCAACTTGTTGCGCGAGCGACCGTTCACCAACGGCGTGCTCCTCGCCGGGTTCGCCTTCCTCCTCGTGGGCCTGGGGTTCAAGGTCGCCGCGGTGCCGTTCCACATGTGGACGCCCGACGTCTACCAGGGCGCGCCCACGCCGGTGACCGGCTTCATGGCCGCGGGCGCCAAGGCGGCGGGCTTCGCCGCGTTGCTCCGCATCTTCTTCTCCACCTTCGGCCCCGAGCGGCTCGACTGGCAGCCCATCGTGTGGGCCATGGCCGTGGCGACGCTGCTGGTGGGGTCGGTGCTCGCCATCGTGCAGACCGACATCAAGCGGATGCTCGCGTACTCGTCGATCAGCCACGCCGGCTACGTCCTCGTCGGCCTCCAGGCCGGCACCGACCGTGGCGTGGCGGGCTCGCTCTTCTACCTGCTGGCCTACACCTTCATGGTGCTCGGCAGCTTCGGCATCGTCACGCTCGTGGGCCGAAAGGGCGACGAGCGGCACAGCCTCGACACCTATCGCGGCCTCGCGGCCCGGCGCCCGGTGCTCGCGCTCGTGTTCACCGTGTTCCTCTTGGCGCAGGCCGGCGTGCCCCTCACGTCCGGCTTCCTCGCCAAGTTCTACGTGATCGGCGCCGCGGTCGACAGCCACTCCTACGCGCTTGCGGTCATCGCCATGTTGGCCGCCGTCATCGCCGCCTTCTTCTACCTGCGGGTGATCGTGGTCATGTACATGGGCGGCGACGCCGCCACGGCCGACGACCCGCCCGCAGACCCGATCCGCGTCCCTCTGGCCGCCGGCGCGGCGCTGGCCGTCACGCTCGCGTTCACCCTCGTCGTGGGCTTCCTGCCCTCCGTGGTCATCGAGTTCGCCCGCGACGCCACCCTGCTGCGGCTCTGAACGCGCGGAGAAGTCGAGCGTGGAGAGGGGTTTTGCCGCCCTGTGAACGCAATCACTAGTCTCGGCCTGTGTCGGAGTTCCTCCGCCAGTACCTCACCGTCGCGATCTTCGCGGGTGCAGCCGTGCTCATGGTCGGGGCCATGCTGGGGGTCGGGCGCCTGCTGCGTCCCACCCGGCCCCAGGCGCAGAAGTACCTCAACTACGAGTGCGGGGTCGACCCCGTCGGGGCGGGCTGGTCGCAGAGCCAGGTCCGCTACTACGTCTTCGCGCTGCTGTTCGTCATGTTCGACGTCGAGGCGGTGTTCATCTTCCCCTGGGCCGTCCGGCTCGAGGCCCTGCAGGTCTTCGGGCTGGTCGAGATGATCATCTTCATCGCCATCCTGGCGCTGGGCCTGCTCTACGCCTGGCGCAAGCGGGTGCTGCGGTGGGTGTAGTCGAGAAGGGGAAGGTGCCCAAGCCCCTGACCTACCTCCTCAACATGAGCCGCAAGTACTCGCTGTGGGTCTACCAGTGGGGCTTGGCGTGCTGTGCCATCGAGATGGGTGCCGCGTTCGGCTCTCCGCGCTACGACGTGATGCGCCTCGGGGTCATCCCCTTCCCGGCCGGTCCCCGCCAGGCCGATCTCGTGGTGATCTCGGGCACGGTCACCGACAAGATGGCGCCGTCGATCCGGCGCCTCTGGGAGCAGATGCCCGACCCGAAGTACGTGATCTCCATGGGCTCGTGCGCCAACTGCGGCGGCCCCTACTGGGACTCCTACTCGGTCACCAAGGGCGTCGACCAGATCATCCCGGTCGACGTGTACGTGCCAGGCTGCCCCCCGCGGCCGGAGGCCCTCCTCGAGGGCATCGTCCTCCTGCAGGAGCGCATCCAGCACGAGGACATGGCCGAGCGCTGGCGAGGTGAGCCGATTGTCGTCGGGTGACAGCACGCCGCCGGTGGAGGCGGCGCCCGAGGAGACCGCGCCCGCGAGCGACCCGGTCCGCGAGGAGCTGCTGGCTGGGCTGACGGAAGCGCTCGGCGACGCCGTCGTCGGATCGGAGATCAACCGCGGCGACCTGTGGGTGCGCGTGCGTGCCGACGCGTGGAAGCGGACGGCCGAGGTGTGCCGTGACACCCTCGGGCTCGACTACTTCTGCTTCCTCTCCGGCCTCGACTGGATGCCGTCCGCGCCGAACCCCGAGGAGTCGGTGTCCACCGAGATCTCCGCCGACGCCGACGACGCGCCCGACGAGGACGCGGCGGAGGAGGCGGAAGCCGAGCAGGAGCAGCCCGTGGCCGACGACGATGCCGCCGAGGCTGCGACCGCCGACGCCAACGGTGGTGCGGTCAGCGGCGTCGCGGGCGGGGACACCCGCTTCCAGGTGTTCGCTCGCTTCTACTCGACGACGCGCCACGTTGGTCTCACGCTGAAGGCCGACCTGGACGACGACGCCCCGACGGTCGAGTCGATCCACACGGTGTTCCGCGGCGCCGACTGGCACGAGCGCGAGACGTGGGAGATGTACGGGTTCACGTTCGTCGGTCACCCCGACCTCACCCACCTCTACCTTCCCGGCGAGTTCGAGGGCTTCCCCCTGCGGAAGGACTACCCGCTGCTCGCCCGCGAGGTGAAGCCGTGGCCCGGGCTCGTCGACGTCGAGCTCATGCCGGAGGTGCCGGAGCCCGGCGGGGCCGCGAGCGCGGAGGAGCCGGCCGGATGACGACGGTCGCGGAGCGCCAGCAGGCCGCGTACGTCGCCGCCCAGGCGGCTGACGCGCGGGTGCACGTCGAGCTGCAGACCGAGCAGATGACGTTGAACCTGGGCCCGCAGCACCCCGCCACCCACGGCACGCTGCGCATCGTTGCCCGGCTCGACGGCGAGCAGGTGGTCCAGGCCGACGTGGTGTGCGGCTACATGCACCGCGGCTACGAGAAGCTGGCCGAGGTCCGCAACTACCCACAGATCACCACGCTCGTCAACCGGATCGACTGGCTGTCGTCGTTCGCCAACGAGGTGCCGTTCATCCTCGCCGCCGAGCAGCTCATGGAGATCGAGGCGCCACCGCGCGCCCAGCACATCCGCACGATCTTGTTCGAGCTCAGCCGCATCGCCAACATCACCCTGTTCATCGGCGAGATGGGCGTGCAGCTCGGTGCCCTCACACCCGTGTTCTACGCCTTCCGCGACCGCGAGCACGTCCTCAACCTGATCGAGGGCGCGACCGGCGGGCGCTTCCATCCCAACTACGACCGCATCGGCGGGCTGAAGGACGACCTGCCCAGGGGCTGGGTCGACGAGACGCGCTCGGTCATGAAGCGCATGCGCGACTACTGCGACGAGCTCGAGACACTGCTCATGGGCAACGAGATCTTCGACCGCCGCACGCGTGGCATCGGCGTGATCCCCGCCGACGTCGGGCTCTCCTACGGCCTCTCGGGCGCCAACATCCGAGCCAGCGGGGTCGACTGGGACCTACGTCGCGACGAGCCGTCGCCGCTGGCGTGGAAGGACTGCGACTGGAAGGTCTGGACCCATCCCGACGGCGACTGCTTCGCCCGCTACTGGGTGCGCCTGCAGGAGGTGCGGGAGGCGACCAAGATCGTCGACCAGCTCCTCGACGGGCTCCCGGCGGGGCCCATCCAGGCGAAGGTGCCGCGCATCATCAAGGTGCCGGCGGGCGAGGCCTGGGTGCACACCGAGAACCCGTTGGGTGAGATGGGCTATTACATCGTCAGTCAGGGTGGGCTCGGGCCGTTCCGCTGCAAGATCCGCTCCGCCTCGTTCAACAACACGTCGATCGTCCCGTGGTTGCTGCGCGGCGTCTACGTGCCCGACATCATCACGATCCTGGCGAGCCTCTACTTCATCCTCGGGGACATCGACCGTTGATGCTCGCCATCGACGTCACCACCTATGGGTGGACCACCGCGCTCAAGACCGGCGTCGTCCTCGCGGTCATCCCCGCGGCCGCCATCGTCCTCGGCTACACGTTCCTGCTGAAGATGATGAGCCACATGCAGAGCCGGCTCGGGCCCATGGAGGCGGGGCCTCACGGCGTGCTGCAACTCCTCGCCGACGGGGTGAAGTTCATCCAGAAGGAGGACATCATCCCGGACGAGGCCGACCGGCGGATCTTCGCCCTCGCGCCGCTCGTGGTGATCCTGTCGACGTTCCTGCTCTACATCGTCCTGCCCGCGGGGCCGCGTCTCATCGTCCAGGACCTCGACGTCGGCATCTTCTTCGCGCTGGCGGTGTCGTCGCTGTCGGTGATCGGCGTGCTGATGGCGGGGTGGTCCTCGGCCAACAAGTACTCGCTCCTCGGCGCGTTACGCGCCGCCGGCCAGCTCATCGCGTACGAGCTGCCGCTCGTGCTCGCCGTCATCGGGGTCGTCGTCCAGGCCGGCACGATGAGCATGCAGGGAATCGTCGCCGCCCAGGCCCACGGCGAGATCTTCGGGGTCGGCACGTTCGGCAACCCGTTCATCCTCACCCAGTTCGTGGGCTTCTTCCTCTTCCTCGTCGCGGCCCAGGCCGAGCTGACGCAGACGCCCTTCGACATGCCGGTGGCGGAATCGGAGCTGGTGGCCGGCTACATGACCGAGTACAGCGGCTTCCGGTTCCTCTTCTTCTTCATGGCCGAGTTCGGCACCGCCTTCGCGCTGGCCGCGATCGCCGCCACGCTGTTCCTCGGCGGGTGGTTCGTGCCGGGCGTGCACGGTACCGCCGCCGACGTGCTCGGCCCCCTGGTGCTGGGTGCGAAGATCATGGTCGTCGCCTTCCTGATCTTCTGGATCCGCTTCACCTATCCCCGCTTCCGCGAGGACCAGCTCCAGACGTTCGCCTGGAAGTACCTCATCCCGCTGTCGCTGGTGAACATCGTCGTCACCGGCGTGCTGAAGGTGGTGCTGTAGATGCCCCAGCTCCCCGGGCTGGTCAAGGGCCTGGGCGTCACGTTCAAGACGATGCTCGCCGGCAACGTCACCGTGCAGTACCCGCACGTGAAGGAGGCGCCACCGTCCCGGGCCCGAGGCGTGATCGCGCTGAAGGAGGAGAACTGCACGGTCTGCATGCTCTGCGCCCGGCAGTGCCCCGACTGGTGCATCTACATCGAGGGCCACAAGGAGAAGCGACCCCCCCGACGCGAGGGGGGAAAGCCCCGAACGGTCAACGCCCTCGACCGCTTCGACATCGACTACGCGCTCTGCATGTACTGCGGCATCTGCGTGGAGGTGTGCCCGTTCGACGCGCTGTTCTGGACGCCGGAGTACGAATATTCCGAGCCCAAGATCGCGGACCTGCTCCACGACAAGGAGCGTCTCGGCGAGTGGATGCAGACCGTGCCCGAGCCGCTGCCGCTCGAGGCCGGCGCGGCGAAGAAGAAGTAGCCGGATGGTCTTCGAGAACATCGTCTTCGGCATGCTCGCGGCGGTGATGATCCTCGCCGCGTGGCGGCTGGTCACTACCCAGAACGTGGTGCGCGCCGCCCTCTTCCTGGTGATCGTGCTCGCGGGGGTGGCGGGTCAGTACGTCCTGCTGTCGGCCGAGTTCGTCTTCGCCGTGCAGATCGTCGTCTACATCGGGGCGATCGTCGTCCTCTTTCTCTTCGGCATCATGCTGACGCGCGCGCCGATCGGACGCGACGCCGGCCTCGACAACGACCAGAAGGCGCTCAGCGCGATCGTCGCGCTGTTCTTCCTCGGCGTGCTCGGCGTCGTGATCGTGCAGGCGTGGGGTGACACCAAGCTCCAGTTCCCGAAGGACCCTGCGCTCCTGCCACGCGCCGCCGACCTGGGCGACGCGTTCCTCGGCCCGTACGTGGTTCCCTTCGAGGTGGTCTCAGTGCTTCTGCTCGCCGCGCTCGTGGGCGCCGTTGCGATCGCCCGGAGAGATTGAGGGGAGCGACGTGTACCTGAGCCAGTTCCTGCTCCTCGCGGCCGTGCTGTTCTGCATCGGCATCTACGGCGTGCTCGCGCGCCGCAACGCCGTGCTCGTGCTCATGTCGATCGAGCTCATGCTCAATGCCGTGAACATCAACCTGGTGGCCTTCGGCGCGTTCCGCCACAACGTGATCGGACAGGTGTTCGCCCTCTTCATCATCGCCATCGCCGCGGCCGAAGTCGGCGTCGGCCTCGCCATCGTCCTGCTCATCTACCGCAACCGAACGAGCATCGACCTCGACGAGGTCGATCTCATGAAGGGCTAGAGAGCGGCGCCGTGCTCGACAACGTGTGGCTCATCCCGCTCCTTCCTGCGGTGTCCTTCGCGATCATCCTGCTCGCGGGAAAGCGTCTGCCGTTCAAGGGCGCCGAGTCCGGGATCGTCGCAGTCGGCGCGTCGTTCGTGCTCTCGGTCGTCGTGGCCGCCAAGTGGATCGGCGAAGACGCTCCGCGCGAGGCGATCGAGCACTCGTCGACGTGGCTGCAGTCGGGGCGGGTGAGGTTCGGCGCCGGCACGCACGTCGACGGGCTGACCGTGATGATGCTGCTCGTCGTCAGCTTCATCTCGCTGATGGTGCACGTGTATTCCACCGGCTACATGCACGGCGACCGCCGCTACACCTACTTCTTCGCCGCCCTGTCGCTGTTCACCGCTTCGATGCTGCTGCTCGTGGTCTCGGACAACTCGTTGCAGTTCCTCGTGGGGTGGGAGCTGGTCGGGGTGTGCTCGTTCATGCTCATCGGTCACTGGTGGGAGGAGAAGGAGAACTCCGACGCGGCGGTGAAGGCGTTCCTGACCACGCGCACTGGCGACATCGGCTTGATGATCGGCATCATCACGCTCTTCTTCGCTGCGAAAGGCAGCTTCAACATCGCCCATCTCAACCAATTGGCGCTGGACGGCGACATCAGCCACCGCCTGTTGCTCGTCGGGGGCTGCTGCCTCTTCCTGGGGGTGGTGGGCAAGAGCGCGCAGTTCCCGCTCCACACCTGGCTGCCCGACGCCATGGCCGGCCCGACCCCCGTGTCGGCGTTGATCCATGCAGCCACCATGGTCGTGGCCGGCGTGTACCTGGTCGCCCGCTTCTACCCCGTGTTCTTCTCCGCCTTCTCGATCGACGCGGGCGGGGTCAACCTGGTTTCGATCATCGGGGCGATCACGATCGTCATCGCCGCCCTGCTCGCGTTCGTGCAGGACGACGTGAAGAAGGTGCTCGCCTACTCGACGGTCAGCCAGTTGGGCTACATGGTGATGGCGCTCGGAGTGGGCGCCTGGTCGGCCGGCATCTTCCACCTCTTCACCCACGCCTTCTTCAAGGCGCTGCTCTTCCTCTGTGCAGGCTCGGTCATCCACGGTGTGCACTCGAACAACATGAGCGAGATGGGCGGCCTCAGGAAGCTCATGCCGTGGACGTTCCGTACGTTCATCATCGGGTCGCTCGCGCTGTCCGGCGTCCCGTTCCTCGCCGGCTTCTTCTCCAAGGACGAGATCCTGCTCGGTGCGCATCGGAACGGCTTCCCGATCATGCTCGCGGTCGGCCTGCTCGGTGCGTTCATGACCGCCGCGTACATGACCCGCGCGTGCTACCTCGTGTTCTGGGGCGAGTACCGGGGCCAGGGGCACCCTCACGAGTCGCCCCCCTCGATGGTCGTGCCGCTGCAGATCCTCGCCGGCCTCTCCGTCGTGGCCGGCCTGGCGAACACGTGGATCGTGGGCGACCGCTTGCGCTTCGCCCACTGGGCGACCGTGCCGGGCACCGAAGAGCTCATCCAGCGGTTCGGGCTCGAGCACGCCTTCTCGCTGTCCGACGCCTCGATCTCGGTCGCGGTCGCGCTCGCCGGCATCGGGCTGTCCGGGCTCTACTACTTCCGGGACGCCCTGAAGCCGCTGCGCGGCCTGACCCGGCGAAGCACGACGGCGCGGGCCGGCTACACGCTCTTGGTGAACAAGTACTACCTCGACCACCTGTACACCGACATCATCGTCGGCTCGATCAAGGGGCCCATCGCGCAGGCCGCGTACTGGTTCGACCAGCGGGTCCTCGATGGTGTGGTGAACGGAGTGGGCGCCGGAGCGCGCGCCGCGGGGAACTTCACCTACGACGTCATCGACCAGAAGGTCGTCGACGGCTTCGCCAACGGCGCCGGCGCCGGCGCGGAGGAGAGCGGCAGCATCCTGCGTCACATCCAGACCGGCCGCGTGCAGCAGTACGCGGCGGCCCTCTTCGCCGCCGCCGCTCTGTTCGCGGTCGGCCTCGTCCTCATCACGCAGTAGGAGACGAATGAATTCCTTCGACAGCTGGGCGCTGAGCCTCGTCGTGTTCGTGCCGATGGTCGGCGTCGTCGCGATGATGGTCATCCCGCGCGCCCAGGAGACGGCGCTGAAAGCGACCGCGCTGCTGACGACCGTCGCCACCGCAGGCGTCGGCGTCTACCTGCTGGTCGGCTTCGACTACGGGAAGAGCCGAGCACTGCAGTTCGAGGTGAACAAGACCTGGATCGAGGTCATCAACAGCCGCTACCACGTCGGGCTCGACGGCATCTCGCTCCCGCTGCTCGCCCTGTCGATCCTCATCACCGTGCTGTGCGTCGTGTACTCATGGGACCACTTCCCCGAGCCGCACAACCCGAAGGCGTTTCTCATCCTCGTGCTCGTGCTGGAGACGGGCATGAACGGCACGTTCGTGGCCCAGGACCTGATCCTCTTCTTCGTGTTCTTCGAGCTCGTGCTGCTGCCGATGTACTTCATGATCGGCGTGTGGGGCGGCCCCAACCGGCAGTACGCGGCGATCAAGTTCTTCCTGTTCACGCTCTTCGGCTCGGCGCTGATGATCCTCAGCTTCCTGGCCCTCTACTTCAAGGGCGGCAACACCTTCGACATGGTGAAGCTGGCCCAGATGCACGGCGACGGCATCGTGCACAGCACGCAACTGATCATCTTCGGGGGTCTCTTCGCGGGCTTCGCCATCAAGGTGCCGATGTTCCCCTTCCACACCTGGCTGCCCGACGCCCACACCGAGGCCCCCACCGTGGGCTCGGTGATCCTCGCCGCGATCCTGTTGAAGCTCGGCACCTACGGCTTCGTGCGGATCGCCATCCCGATCCTTCCCGAGGCGGCGCGGTCGTGGGCGCCGTGGATCGGCGCGCTCGCGGTCGTCGGCATCATCTACGGCGCGCTCGGCTGTCTGGCCCAACGCGACATGAAACGCCTCATCGCGTTCTCGTCGGTGGCGCACATGGGCTTCGTGATGCTCGGCATCGCCACCCTCACCACCTTCGGCATCAACGCGGCGATCTTCGGCATGGTGGCCCACGGCCTCATCACCGGCATGCTGTTCTTCGTCGCCGGATCGATCGGTGAGCGCTACGAGACCCGCGAGATCTCCCGCCTCGGAGGCCTGCTGCTGCAGGCGCCGCGCCTCGGGTGGATCCTCGGCTTCTGCGCGATGGCCTCGCTCGGCCTGCCCGGCCTGGCCGGCTTCTGGGGTGAGTTCCCGGCCATCCTCTCTGCGTACCAGCCCGCGGCCGGGCTGTCCGAGCCCCTGTTCCGCGTCTACATGGTGGTCGCCTCGGTCGGCACCGTGCTCGCGGCCGGCTACCTGCTGTGGATGCTCCAACGCGTCGCCTTCGGGATCGTGAAGCCCGAGTTCGAGCGCGCCCACGTGCACGACGTGCACGTGCCCGAGTACCTGGCGTGGGTGCCGATGCTCCTGCTCATCGTCGCCCTCGGCGTCTACCCGCACCTGCTCTTCCGCATGACCGACGACGCCGTGCAGCGCGTCACGGCCGATGTCCCCGCGAGGCCGGTGGGCACCATCACCGCGGCCGGGGCGCACCCGTGACGATCTTCGCCGCCGCAGCACAGAAGCCGTTCATCGCGCCCCACCTCGACTACCACGCGCTCGCACCCGAGATCATCCTGGCGGCGACGCTCGCCCTCGTGCTCATCGCGGACCTCTTCCTCGACGATCGGCACCGGTGGCTGCTGGCGAACCTGACGGGCCTCGGGCTGCTCGCCGCGCTCGTCCCCATCGTCACGCTCGCGCTGAGCGACGACCGCGTGCGCTCGATGGTCGGAGGCGCGTACGTCGTCGACGACTTCAGCCTCGTCCTCAAGGCGCTGTTCCTCGTCACCGGGTACGTAGTTGTTCTCATGGCGACGAACTACGTGGAGGAGGGCGACTACTACCAGGGCGAGTTCTACTTCCTGCTGCTGTGCTCGCTGTTGGGCATGGTCGTGATGTCGTCGGCCCGCGACCTCGTCACCATCTTCGTGGCCCTGGAGACGCTCTCGATCCCCGCCTACCTGTTGGCGGGTTGGCGCAAACGCGACCTCAAGAGCAACGAAGCGTCGATGAAGTACTACCTGCTGGGGGTGTTGGCCTCGGCGGTGATGCTCTACGGGATGTCGCTCGTGTACGGCTACACGGGCAGCACGGTGCTCACCGAGATCGGGCAGCGGGTGAGCGGCAACATCACCGACCAACCGGTCATCACGGTCGGCATCTTCTTCATCGTGGTGGGCTTCGCCTTCAAGGTCTCGGCGGTGCCGTTCCACTTCTGGGCCCCCGACACCTACGAAGGGGCGCCGACGCCCGTCACCGCGTTCCTCTCCGTGGCGTCCAAAACCGGAGGCTTCGTCGCCCTCCTCCAGTTGATCTACGTCGGCTTCCTCGGTCGCGACGACGTGTGGGGCCCGTTGTTCTGGGTGCTGGCTGCGCTGTCGATGACGATCGGCAACCTGATCGCCCTGCGCCAGACCAACATCGTGCGCCTGCTGGCGTACTCGTCGATCGCGCAGGCCGGCTACATCCTGGTCCCGTTCGCCGTCGCGGGTGCCAACCCGAAGGCGGCGGAGAGCGCGATCACCGCGTCGGTCGTGTACCTGCTCATCTACGCGGCGATGAACCTGGGCGCCTTCGCGGTCGTCATCGCGGTCGCGCGCAAGACCCGTTCGGGCGAGATCGCCTCCTACGGCGGTCTCTTCCAGTACGCGCCCGGCCTCACGGTCCTCATGACGATCTTCCTGTTCTCGCTCGCCGGGGTCCCGCCGTTGGCCGGGTGGCTCGCCAAGCTGGTCATCTTCCGGGCGGTGCTCGACGCCGGGACCGGCCCGGCGGTCGCGCTCGGCATCGTCGCGGCCGTCAACTCCGTGATCGCGCTCTTCTATTACGCGGCGGTGGCCAAGGAGATGTGGATGAACCCCGTCCCCGACGGCGACACCACCGTCGTGCGGGTCCCGCCTCCGTTGCTCGCCGCCCTCGGGCTGACCGCAGTGGTGGTCATCGCCGTCGGGATCTACCCGCAGGCGTTCGCGCACTTCGGGGACCTGGCGGCAACATTGGTCAGGTAGTGGCATCGCCGGGGAAGTAGCGGCCCTCGTCGCCGAGCGGGTCCGCCGCCTCGGTCCTCTGCGCTTCGACGAGCTGGTCGAGCTGGCGCTCTACCACCACGAGGCCGGCTTCTACGGGCGGGGCGGGCACGCCGGGCGCGGCGGCGGCGACTTCATCACCAGTCCCGAGGTGGGCCCGCTCTTCGGGGCCGTGCTGGCCCGGGCACTGGACGCGTGGTGGGACGAGCTCGACCGGCCCGACCCGTTCGTGGTCGTCGAGGCGGGCGCCGGCGCGGGGACGCTCGCACGCGCCGTCCTCGACGCGCGGCCGTCGTGTGCGATCGCGCTGCGCTATGTCCTGGTCGAACGCTCGCTCGTCCTGCGCCGCCGCCAGGCGGAACGGCTCTCGCTGGAGCCCGCCCGCCTCGCGCTCGGGCCCGTCGGCCCCGACGACCCCGACCTCGGGCGCCGGCCCATCGCCGGTCTCGGGCCCCTCGTCACCGCGCTGGCCGAGCTGCCGGCCGGACCCTTCACCGGCGTCGTCCTCGCCAACGAGCTGCTCGACAACCTCGCGTTCCGGCTGCTCGAGCGCACGCACGAGGGCTGGGCCGAGGTGCGCGTCGGCGAGCGGCTCGACGAGGTGGTGGTACCGGCCGAGGCCGACGTGGCCGCCGAGGCGCGTCACCTCGTCCCCGACGCCGAGGCCGGTGCGCGCATCCCGCTCCAGCAGCAGGCCCAGGCCTGGTTGCGCCAGGCGCTGGCCGCGCTTTGGGCCGGGCGGGTCGTGATGGTGGACTACGCGGACGACACCGCATCGCTCGCGCGGCGACCGTGGACCACGTGGGTGCGCACCTACCGCGCCCACGGCCTCGGCGGCCACCCGCTCGAGCACCTGGGGGAGCAGGACCTGACGTGCGAGGTCGCCGTCGACCAGCTCTCCCACGTGCGCGTCCCTTCCGCCGACCGCAGCCAGGCCGAGTTCCTGCGCGCCCACGGCCTCGAATCGCTCGTCGCCGCCGCGCGCGACGCCTGGCTGGCGCGTGCCCACGTCGGTGACCTCGAGGCGCTGAAGCACCGCAGCCGGATCGCAGAGGCGCAGGCGCTCTGCGATCCGTCGGGCCTGGGCGGGTTCAGGGTGCTCGAGTGGGAGGTGGGCTGAGGCGAGCGTCCGCGCTGCGGGCGTCCCTTCGGTTCCAACGTCCCGAGCAAATCCACCTAGTACGGCGACGCACACCAGTGATTCGCGAGCGTTGCGATCGACTCGATGAGGCAGAACGTGTTCTGGTCGACACGCCATGAGCCGTCGCGCAGGATCGCCCAAGCGCGCGCCTGGCCCGGGACCTTCTCGCCGCCGACGCTGACGTGAAGACTCGCCACTGCGAGCTTCGCACTCAAGAAGTGGATGCCGTCGACCCGCGCGTCGACGTCACCGAGTGCCTTCTCGTATGCGGAGCGGTTGGCGCGCTCCTTGGCCAGGACGCTCGCACCGTCCTCGACCGTGGCGAACGCGGCATCGACGTCGAGCGCGCGCACGAAGGCCTGCTCGATGTCGCGCCGGGCCCCGGCCTGATCCGCGGGCGGCGGTCCGGTGGTGAGGTCGGCGATCGAGGGCACCAGCCCGTTCGGACAGACGAAGGCGCCGAGGCCGAAGGGTTCGGGGTGGCAGTGGGGACCGAAGCCCCGCACCGCCACGTTGAGCACGCTCAGCAGCGAGAGCAGCGACTGGCGGGGGAAGATCAGGGCCACGGCGTCGGCTCCCAGGGCGCGACAGCTCGTGACCCGGGGCGCCGCGTAGTCGCAGTAGTGGGGGCCGACGCCCTGGAGCACTGCCGCTGCCCGCATCCGACCCCGTTCCTCGTACAGGCGCCATGTCCGGCGCTCCAGCCCGGGCAGGAGCGTGTCCATGTGCCTGTAGTCCAGCGCCCCGCAGCCGTAGGCGAGGGGTTTGTCGGTGATGAACACGGTGACCGACGCCTCCACCCGTGCGGCGCCGGCGCGCAGGCGCCGGCACTCGCGCTCCAGGGTCTTGACCCGGGTGGAGAAGCCGTAAGCCGAGATGGTGGCGTCGTCGCGCAGGCGCACCACCCGGTGCTGGTAGTCCCCCTGGCGCAGGCCCACCGACACCAGCGCCAGGGAGACGAGGCCCGCCACGGCCGCGCCCGGTGCCGCCCGGGGCAGGCGCAGTCGCCGCAGCGCACCGCTCTCGACCACCAGGAACCCCAGGAACCACAGCCCGTAGGGCAGGGTGGCGAAGATGCGCGCCGGAGACAGGAACTGGCCCAAGTCAAAGAGGCTCTTGGGCGTGGCCATGCCCCAGACGAGGAGCGCGGGCAGCGTCAGCGCGGGGAGGATGTAGGTGATGCGCCCGCTCAGGGCCACCAGGGCCAGCAGCGCCGCCAGAAGCACCAGCGCCGTGGGCCAGAGGTGTGCCACCTCCAGGCCGAACAGGGCGAAGAAGCGATCCAGGCGCCCGAGGTTGTCCCCCAGGGTGGCGAGGCTGGGGCGCACCGAGGCCTGGCCGAAGACGTCGTAGTCCGGGTGGGCTCGGTAGAACGACCACTTCCAGCCCAGATAGGCGAGGGGCACCACCGCCCCCAGCGCCAGCGCCCCCGCCCTCGCCCGGTTCGGGGGGTGGGCGAGCAGGCTCCAGGCCCCTACCGGCACCGCCACCAGGGCGCCGCTGGGGTCGAGCGCCACCCCCAGGCCGAGCAGGGCCCACCCCCCGGCCTCGGCCCGCCCGGGGCGGGCGATGAGCACCGCCGCCCCCGCCACCACCAAGAAGTGCGCCCCCTGGTAGGTGGCGACGGTGGAGACCACGAAGGTGTAGTAGGCCGACAGCAGGGCCGGCGCCGCCACCGCCGCCACCGCCAGGCCCACCCGGCCCCGCCGCCAGGCGGCCAGGGCGAGGGCGAACCAGCCCCCTAAAGCCAGCAGGGCCCAGACCAACAGGGTGGCGGAGCCGATACCCATGCCCAGGCGACGGAGCACCTCCATGGGCAGCGCCTCAATGTTGGAGCCATAGGTCTGGCCGTAGACGTTGGGCCCGCGGAGGTGGCCCGCCCCGAACTCCCGGGCGGTGAACCACATCAGGGTCACGTCCGCGTTGGTTGCGGTGCGCGCCACCAGCCGCGCGAGCCGCACGTGCTCGAAGGTGGCCGCGACCGCCAGCACCAGGAGGACGAGCTTCGTGCGCAGCCCCGGCCGCATGCTCACGCGAACGGGTTCACCCGGCGGTGAGCGCAGTGCAATCTTCGTGGAAGTGGAGGAAGGCGACGCCACCGCGATCGAACACCCCGTCCTGAGGGCCGCGTACGAAGCTCCATCCTAAGGACGGTGTAAGGAAGGGGCCATTCATTCCCGGCGTGGGCGAGACGGGGCGCGGCGAAGTGGGTCTCCCGAAGGGACGCCCGACCGGCGCTCCCCGGCACCGCCGCAAGCTCGGTCGTCCCAGTCCCCACACCGTCTGCCGCCTCCGCGATCCGCGTGGAAGCGGTGCACCCGAAGAACAGCCGAAGAAGGCTCCATCCTAAGAACACCGTAAGGAAATTGCCATCCAGGTGCGTCGTAGGCTCACGCCGTGCTCGCGGCCCGGTTCGACCTCGCCGATCCCGACTTCCCCGTCTCCCTCGTCGACCTCGACGAGCCCGCCCTGCCCGGGCCCGCATGGGCGCGGGTGGCGGTCACCGCCGGCGGCATCTGCGGCAGCGACCTGCACCTCTTCGGCCACGGGACGGGGCCGTCGCCGACGCTCGCGACGCTGGCCGCGTTTCCGTTCGTGATGGGACACGAGATCGCGGGACGGGTGATCGAGGCGGGGCCCGACTGCTCGGTCCCGCCGGGTACCCGGGTCGCAGTGGACCCAACGATCGGTTGCGTGGCGCGCGGTATCGAGCCCGCGTGTCGCCATTGCGCCGCGGGCTGGGCGCAGAACTGCCTGAACCTCGGCGCCAAGACCCTGACGCCAGGCCTGAGCCTCGGGTACACCTCGGACCTCGGTGGGGGCTGGGCCGAGCAGGTCGTGGGCCACGCGTCGATGCTGCGTCCCCTTCCCGACGGTGTGCCCGACGCAGGCGCGAGCCTGCACGAGCCCACCTCCATCGCCGTCCACGGGCTCCTGCGCCGGCCGCCGCGCGACGGCGATCAGGTGGTGGTGGTCGGTGCCGGGATCATCGGCTTGTGCGTCCTCGCCACGCTGCGGCACCTCTTCCCCGCTTCAGAGGTC
>Ga0066709_100000270_pt1 | contig 24943 bp, 22 predicted proteins | sample GraSoiAngelo_158_FD_79665 | JGI IMG/M metagenome (GOLD analysis project Ga0066709, IMG submission 79665) | Grasslands soil microbial communities from the Angelo Coastal Reserve, California, USA - 14_1009_16_30cm | ecosystem: Environmental > Terrestrial > Soil > Grasslands | place: USA...
CCGGGGCGCACGACGTTCGGCGATCTGGGATCGCGGTCCATCCACTTGAGGATGTTGTTGAGGACGATCCCGGTGCCCGGAACGGCGAAGCCCGATCCGAACGGCACACCCAGGGTCTGGGTGACCGAGACGACGGTGCCCGTGGCATCCGCGCAGGCGAAGTGGGTGGTGTGCTCGTGCATGAAGTTCGCGGGATGGCCTTCCGCGATCTGTCCGGCGAGCGTTTGCGGATTGTGGCGCTCGCCCTCGCTGACCGCCGCGCGCTTGCCGTCGATGCGCGCGCGCTGCGACGCGGCGTACTTCTTCGACAGGAGCCCGGCGAGCGGAACGTTGTCGCCGTAGGCGAACGCGAGTCGGTCGGCCGAGCCGAGCTTCACGGCTTCGATCAGATGATGGAGGTAGTCGACGGAGTTGTGGCGGAAGCCCCTGAGGTCGTAGCCCTCGAGGATATTGAGCGTTTCGAGCATCTGAAACGCGGAGAACGGAGGCGGCATCGAGAACACCTGGTGATCTCGATACGTGATCGTGGCCGGCTCTCGCCATTCCGGTGCGAACGCGGCGAGGTCTGCTTCGCCGAGCCAGCCGCCGGCCTCCCGCACCGCGCGCGCGATCGCGCGCGCGATCGGCCCGCGGTAGAACGCTTCGGCGCCACCCTCGGCCACCTGGCGGAAGGTCGACGCGAGCTCCTTGTAGCTCACGATCCCGCCCGGGCGCGGGCCGCCGTTGCCGAGGTAGAGGCGTTGCGCCTCGGCGGAGCGGCCGAGCGTCTCACGGGCGCCCTCGATGAAGTCCACACTCTTGAACGTGAGCGGAACGCCGTTCTCGGCCAGTGAGATCGCCGGCGACAACACACGGGCTCGGTCCATCGAGCCGAAGCGCTCGAGCGCCGCGAGCCAGCCGCCGAGGTTGCCTGGAGTGGCGCACGACTTCGGCCCACCCGCCAGCTCGTCGTCCGTGCACGCGGCCGCATCCGCGGCGGCGGGCGTGCGGCCGATAAAATCGAGCACGTGGCGCTCGCGCCCGCGCGAGATGAGCATGAGGCCGATCCCGCCGGCGCTCGACATGAACGGCTCGACCACGTTCAGGGTCGAGCCGACGGCGACCGCGGCATCGACGGCGTTGCCGCCGGCCAGCAACATCTGGATCCCGGCCATCGAGGCGAGCGGGTGAGCCGACGTGACGACACCGCGAGTCCCCATGACGCTCGGGCGGTAAGCGTTCCGATGTGGTGGCATGTGGTCTCCAATCCCGAAGCGCGCCTCGGCGGCGGGGCCCCAGCCCCGCGACGGCCTGCAGCGCGCTGCCGACCTCAACGCGAGTCGCCTACTTTATAACACCGGGCGTTCGTTGAGGTGGAGCAAGCGCCACGCCGTATCGATCCGCTCGAGGACCGTGAGGGCGCCGTAGTCCTGACCCATCGAGAGCAGCCGCCCGGGCGGAAGCCCGAGCGCGCGGCACAGCAGCGCTCGATTCGTGCCGCCGTGCGCGACGATCGCGATCGCCTGACCGGCGTGCGCACCGGCGATCGACTCGAACGCCGGCCACGCCCGGGCCTCGAGATCGGGGACGCTTTCCCCGTCGGGGAACGGGAACTCGCCGACGTTCGCCATCCACTCGGCGAACTTCGCCGGCTCGTCCCGCTGAATCGCCGCGGCGGTCAGCCCCTCCCAGCGGCCCATCGCCATCTCGCGCAGCGCCGGCACGACCGTCGGGACGAGCCCGTGCGGCGCGCCGATAATCTCGCCCGTTCGCCGAGCTCGCGTCAGATCGCTCGTGTACAGCGCGGCCAGCTTCACCGACGCGAGGCGAGCGGCCTGGGCCGCGCTCTGGCGCTCGCCCAGCGGCGAGAGCGGAACGTCGAGGTGACCAATGAACCGCCGCGTGTCGGCGAGGACGACTTCGCCGTGGCGGAAGAGATAGATCAACGTCCCAGGTGAGACCACGCCGAGACGGTGAGCAGACCCGCCACCTCCGCGATCTCGATCGCGGCGCCGAGCACGTCTCCCGTGATCCCGGAGACTCGCGCGGCGAAGAAGCGCGTGACGACGAGCGCGCTCGAGACGGAGACGGCCAGGACGGCGAGCCCGAGCGCGCGCAACGCCACGATGGCGACGACCAGCGCGATCGAGAGCGCGATCGGCGCGGCCAGGGTGCCGACACCCGCGCCGAACGCGGCGCCCAGCCCTTCCTGTTTCGCGGGCGGGAACAGGCGTGCGAGCAAGGGCGGCGTGGCGCGCGCGACGGCCGGCACGATCAGGAGCGCGCGAGCCCGGACGCTCGCCGGCATCTCGGTGACGGCCGCGATCTCCAGGAGCAGGAGAAGGATGAGTCCGAGCGCGCCGAATGCGCCGATCCGGCTATCGCGCATGATGGCGAGCCGGTGCTCGGCGTCGCGCCCGCCGAGACCATCGAGGCAGTCGGCAAGCCCGTCGAGATGGAGGCCGCCCGTCAGGAGCTTCCACGCCGTTACGGTAAGCAACCCGGCCAGGAGTAAGGGGAAAATTACCTCAGTCACGCGCTCGACGACGGCCAGGACCACGCCAATGGCGAGGCCGATTACCGGAAACCAGGGCGCGGCGCGCCCCAGCGCGTCGGGGCTCGAGCGCACCGGACCGGGTACGGGCACGATCGTCAGATAGCGCGCGGCGACGACGAGGCCCGTCACGCCGGGAATGCTAGCACGTTCTTCTTGACGCCCCCGGCGGGACGAGGAGACAATTCTCTACCTTCCATGAGCGTGACCAGCGTCGCCCAGAAGTGGGTTTCCGAGGCCGCCGGCCTGACGCAACCGTCGCGCGTCGTCTGGTGTGACGGGTCCAAGGCCGAGTACGACTCCCTGATCGAGGCCATGCTGCAGGACGGCACGCTGCTACCGTTGAATCCGAAGACGTACCCGAACTGCTACCTGCACCGCAGCCATCCCTCTGACGTCGCGCGCACGGAACAGCTCACGTTCATCTGCTCGCGCGACAAGGACTCGGCCGGCCCCACCAACAACTGGATCGCGCCGATCGAGGCGAAATCGACGGCCGGCGCCCTGTTTCGGGGGAGCATGCGCGGCCGGACGATGTGGGTCATCCCGTACCTCATGGGTCCCGCCGGGTCGCCCATGAGCCGGGTCGGCCTGATGGTCACCGACAGCGCCTACGTGGTCGCGAGCATGCACCTGATGACGCGCGTTGGGCAGGTCGCGATCCAGCACATGCGGAGCGACGACGACTTCATCGCCGGACTCCACTCGATCGGCGATCTCTCGCCCGAGCGCCGCCTGATCCTGCACTTCCCCGAAGAGAAGCTGATCTGGAGCGTGGGATCCGGGTACGGCGGCAACGCGCTGCTCGGCAAGAAGTGCCACGCGCTGCGTATCGCATCCTCGCAAGCGCGCCAGGAGGGCTGGCTCGCCGAGCACATGCTGATCATCGGCGTCGAGGATCCCGAGGGGCGTGTCACGTACCTGGCGGGCGCGATGCCGAGCGCGTCGGGCAAAACGAACCTCGCGATGGCGGTCTCGCAGCTCCCGGGCTGGCGCGTGTGGACGGTCGGCGACGACATCGCGTGGATGTGGGTCGACGCGAACGGCCAGCTGCGCGCCGTGAACCCCGAGCGCGGCTTCTTCGGTGTCGCCCCCAACACGAGCCCCAAGACGAATCCGAACGCGACCGCGATGGTGCGCTCGAACACGATCTTCACTAACGTGGCGCTGACCGAGTCGCAAGAGCCGTGGTGGGAAGGGCTGACGCCGACGGCGCCAGCCGGGCTCACCGATTGGCATGGACGGCCGTGGCAGCCGGGCGCCGGCGCGGCCGCGCATCCGAACTCGCGCTTCACGGTTCTCGCCCAGCAATGTCCGTCGATCGCGCCGAACTGGGAAGAGCCGCAGGGCGTGCCGATCTCCGGCGTCATCTTCGGCTCGCGGCGCACTGGTGTGATCCCGCTCGTGTTCGAGGCCTTCGACTGGTCACACGGCGTCTTCCTGGGCTCGGCCATGAGCACCGAGACGACGGCGGCGATCACGGGGAAGGTCGGCGTCGTGCGCCGGGATCCGATGGCGATGATCCCGTTCTGCGGCTACAACATGGCCGACTACTTCGCTCACTGGCTCGCGATGAGACCGCGCCTGTCCACGCCACCCAAGATCTTCCGCGTGAACTGGTTCCGGCGCGACGCCGACGGCCGCTTCCTCTGGCCGGGCTACGGCGAGAACGTACGCGTGCTCAAGTGGATGGTCGAGCGGATCCGCGGCACCGGCCAGGTCGAGGAAACGCCGATCGGTCTCGTCCCGGCAGCCGGCGCTCTCGACACCGGCGGGCTCGATGTGACGCCGGCTCAGCTCCACGAGGCGCTTCGCTGCGACCCCGGAGAGTGGCGGCACGCGCTCGACGAGCTGAGCGAGTTCAACAAGCAGTTCGGCTCGCGGCTCCCGCAGCCGATCGCCGACACCCTCCAGACCACGCGCCGCCGATTCGGCGGCTGAACGACGCGCTCCTGATCTAGTTGCGCACCTCGGCCGGCGGGGCCCCAGCCTCGCCCCGGCCTGTGGCGCGCGCTACCGGCCGCCGCTGGCGACGAGCTGGATCACCCGCCGGACCTCGCCGCGATCGAAGGGCTTGCTCAACCCCGGCACGCCGGTCTGCTCGAGGAACGTTTGGATCTCCGCGCTCAGCACGTCTCCGGTCATGAGCACGAAGCGCCGGCAGAGGTCGGGTAGCCGGCGCTCCAGCGCGCGATAGAGGCCCGGACCGTCGAGGTACGGCATGCGCACGTCGCTCAGGATGAGGTCGTAGGACGAGCGGCGCAGCTGCTCGAGCGCCTGCGTCCCGTCGGCGACCGTGTCCACCGTGTGATGATCGGCGCCGAGCATCTCGCCGAGCAACTGGAGCACGAGCCGCTCGTCGTCGACGACGAGGATGCGCATGCCCTTGACAACCGGCGGCGCGCCCGGGGCGCGCTTGCCGGATGTAGTCGGCGGCGCCACGACCGGGAGCTCCACCCGGAAGATCGCGCCGTGGCCCGGCTCGCTCACGAGGCAGAGCGTACCGCCGTGCCCTTCGACGATCCCGTGGCAGAGCGAGAGGCCGAGCCCCGTCCCCTGCCCGACCGGCTTCGTCGTGAAGAACGGCTCGAAGATCCGGTCGCGGATCTCGGCCGAGATACCCGGACCGGTGTCCTCGACGTCGAGCGAGACGCGACCCCGCACGGCGTCCGCCCGCGTGCGCAAGGTGAGCAGGCGCGGCTCCGGCGCCTTGCGCAACTCGTCCCGGGCGTTGGTCACCAGATTGACCACGACCTGGTGGAGCTGATGCGGGTCCGCCCACAGCACCGGAAGACCTTCCGTCAGGTCCAGCGCCACCTCGATGCGGTCGACGCGGAGGTGATACGCGAGAAGCTCGGCCGCGTCGCGCGCGATGTCGTTCAACCTCACGAGCTGACGCTCGGGCGGGTGCTTTCGCGCGAGCGCCAGGAAGTTGCGGACGATCGATGCGCAGCGATCGGCGGCGTGCGCAATGGCCTCGGCGCGCGTCGCCGAGGGCGTGCCCGCCAGCTCCTGCCGGAGCAAGTTCGCGTAGCCCGTCACAGCGGTCAGCGGATTGTTCAGCTCGTGCGCGACACCGGCGAGCACCGTGCCCATCGTCGCGAGCTTCTCCGTCTGGTACAGCGCCTCGCGCTGACGCCGGAGCTCGGCATCGATGCGCTTGCGCTCGGTCATGTCGCGCACGATCGCCGAGAGGAACTCGATGGCTCCGTCGGCGCCGCGATGCGCGACGGCGACCACCGACACCGGCACCTCGCGGCCGTCGCGCGCGAGGAGCACCGCCTCCCCCGTCCAGAGCCCGTCGCGGATCAAGGTCGGCCAGATCTCGTCGTGGACGACCGGCCGCAGCCGCTCCGGCGCGAGGCCGGCGATCGGATGGCCGAGCGCATCGTCGGCGGCGAGCCCGAGCAGCGCCTGGCCCGCGGCATTGAGGTACTGCAGGCGCCCGGACAGGTCGGCGATCGCGACCAGATCGGTCGTCGCTTCCAGGATCGCGGTCAGCCGCTCGCGCGCCTCGAGCTCGAGCCGCAGGCGACGGTAGAGGCGCGCGTTCTCGACGGCGACCGCGGCGTGGTCGGCCAGCGCGAGCAGCAGGCGCTCCTCGATGGCGGTGAACTCGCGTGGGCGCGGGCTGCCCACCGCCAGCACGGCCACCAGGCCTTCGGGGCCGACGAACGACACGGACAGGGGCTGTCCCGCGGTTCCGAAGACCGCCGTCGGGTCGGGTCCATCGGTCTGCGCGAGGAGGCGCCGCAGCGAGATCTTGCGCTCGAGCGCGAGCCGCTCGGCGAGGTTCGGCGTCACCTGGAACCTGAGCGGCTCGGCTGCGCGATCCTCGATGCCCTCCCAGGCGACCGGCCAGAGCACGCCGGCTTCGAACAGCCACAGCACGCTCGCTTCGGCCTTGATGAGCTCGCGGGCCGCGTTCACGACCCGCCGCAGTACCTCGTCGAGATCCTTCGTGGTGATGAGCGACTTCGCCAGATCGTTGAGGACCGCGAGACCGTCCTTCTCGTCGGCCAGACGGCGCTGCGCCAGGACGTTTTCGATCGTCGACGGCAGCTTGGCGAGATAGCCCTCGCGCTTGATGAGGTAGTCCGCGACGCCGAGCTTGAACGCCTGAACGGCCGAGTCCTCGTCGCTCTCGCCGGCGACCATCACGACGGGAATACGGATGCCGTCGGCCTGCAGCTCCTTGAGCACCTCGATCCCCGAGAGATCGGGCATCCGGTTGTCGAGCAGCAGCACGTCGTAGTGGACGGTCTTCAGCTTGGCGAGCGCCTCCCGCGCGAGGGCGACCGTCTCGACACGCGCGCGACGGTCGTGGTCCTCGAAGGCGCGCAGGGTGAGCGCCATGTCCTCCGGATGGTGCTCGGCATAGAGGACGCGGATCGGCGCGCGCCGCCGCTCGCTCGCGGTGCAGAACCAGCGGAGCGCGCTCTCGAGCACCACCGGCAGGGTGGCCAGATACCCCGGGCGCTTCACCAGATAGTCGGTGGCGCCGGCCTTGAGGAGACGCACGGTGATATCGGCGTCCCCCGAGCCGGTCACGAGCACCACCGGCACTTCCAGGCCCCGGGACTTCACCGTGTCGAGCAGATCGAGGCCCGTGCCGTCGGGGAGGCGATAGTCCGCGAGCATGACGTCCATGTCGCCGATCGTGACGCGCTCGACCGCCTCGGCCACGGTGCCCACGACCGTGAGCTTGATGTGAGGCGCGTGACGCACGAGGTGACGGTGGGTCGCCTCTTGATCGGCGGGATCACCCTCGACGTAGAGCACGCGGATGGAGTCCATGGCGTCTTCAGCCCTCTCGTCCCGTGAGGGAGTGGGAGACCGCAGTTCGCACTGCAGGCCGTCGCGGGGCTGGGGCCCCGCCGGCCGAGGCGCGGCCGTCTGTTGTCATCGCCGATGTGAGTCGGTCGATCTCTCGGCACACCACGTCCAGGTCCAGCGGCTTGGTCACGCACGCGTCCGCCCCAGCTCCGAGCAGCACCGGAACCATCGACGGATGCCCGGTCACACCGAGAATCCGCACCTCACGCGTTTCCGGCAGTCGCCGAAGACATCGGCACGCCTCGATGCCGTCGAGGCCGGCCAGCACGACGTCGAGGACGATCAACGCGGGACGGAACGTCCCGACCTTGACGAGCGCCTCGTAGCCGTCGGTCGCCGTCTCGATCGCGAACGGTCCGTCGATCAGGAGGTCGTGGAGCATCTGGACGACGAGCGGCTCGTCGTCCACGAGGAGAACCCGGGTCCGCGGCCCGGGGCCGACGTTGGTTTCACTTTTTGCACATTTGATTCCTAACACGAGGATTCGCCAAGTCCGCAGGAAATAGTGCAAACCGGCGGGGACGACGGGTCGCCGGGCGCGGCGAGGCGCGAGCGGGCGGCGGGAGCCGCCGACTTTCAGACCGGGTAGACGCCGTTCCGGCGGGCCGGGAACTCGTGAGCCTTGGTCTGCGCGTACGCCAGGCGCTTGATCAGCTCGTCGCGAAGGGCGCCGCCCGGCACGATATCGTCGATCAGCATCTCGGAAGCGAGCTTGTAGGTGTCGACGTCCTGCGCGTACTCGTCGCGCTTCTGCCTGACCCACGCCGCGCGCTCGCTCTCGGGCAGCTCCATGATCTTGTTGTAGTAGACGGCGTTCACCGCCGGCTCCGGGCCCATGATCGCGATCTGTCCCTGGGGCAGCGCAATCGCGGCGTCGGGCTCGAAGGCCGGGCCGCACATCGCATAGAGCCCGGCGCCGTAGCACTTGCGCACGATCACCGAGATCTTCGGCACGGTCGCCTGCGCGGTCGCGAAGACCATCTTGGCGCCGTGGCGGATGATCCCCTGCTGCTCGACCTTCGTGCCGACCATGAAGCCCGCGATGTCGGCCAGATAGATCAACGGAATGTTGAACGCATTGCAGAGCCAGATGAAGCGCGCCGCCTTGTCGGACGAGTCGACCATCAGCACGCCGCCCTTGACCTTCGGCTGGTTGGCCACGATACCGACCGGGCGTCCGCCGAGGCGCGCGAAGCCGACGATGATCTCTTGCGCGAACAGCCGCTTGATCTCGAACCAGGAGTCGGCGTCGATCAGGCGGTCGATGACCTCGTACATGTCGAAGTACTTCCGCTGATCGTACGGCACGATCTCGTCGATGGACCGGCCCGGCTTCGGCTCGGCCGCGGCGGACACCGCCGGCAGGTCGCGATACGACTGTGGCATGTAGGTCAGATACCGGCGCGCCAGGGCGATGGCGTCCTCGTCGGAGGCGGCGAGGATGTCGCCGCAGCCCGAGACCTTGCAGTGCATGAGCGCGCCGCCCAGCTCCTCGAGGGTCGTCTTCTCCCCGATGGCCATCTCGACCATGCGCGGACTGCCGACGTAGAGGGACGCCTTGCCGTCCACCATGATCACGACGTCGGTCAGCGCGGGCAGATACGCGGAGCCGGCCGGCGACGGCCCGAACAGGGCGCAGATCTGGGGGACCACCCCCGAGAGCTGGACCTCGTTGTAGAAGATGCGTCCGGCGTGAAACCGTCCCGGGAAGATCTTGATCTGCTCGGAGATGCGCCCGCCGGCGGCGTCCACCATATAGAGGAGGGGCACGCGCAGCCGCGCGGCCTTCTCCTGGATGCGCACGATCTTCTGGACGGTCTTCTCGCCCCAGGAGCCCGCCTTGACCGTGTAGTCGTTCGCCATCACGCACACCGGCCGGCCTCCGACCTTGCCGACCCCGGTGACCACGCCGTCGGCCGGCGTGTCGGCCTCGTTCGAGCGCGCGAAGAGCCAGTCCTCCTGGAACTCGGAGCCCGGATCGAGGAGCAGCTTGAGCCGGTCGCGGACGAAGAGCTTGCCTTCCTCGCGGAGCTTGTCGCGATACTTCGTGTGGCCCTGTTCGATCCGCGCGCGTTCGCGGAAGTAGCGGTCCTCGCCCGAGCTCACGATGGCCCGCCGATCACGGATTGGGGTTGGTCCAGAGGATGATGATGAGGGTGCCCGAGCCCTGCTTGGGACCCCCGATCACCGCCGGGTTGCCCGACTGCGCCTGGATGTTCGTCGACACCTCGGTCACATTGCCACGGGTCAACCGCACGTTGAAGCTCACCGCGCCGCTCTTCACGCTCTGGGGCGTGACCTCGAGCCGCCGGTCGCCCGGCACCGGCCAGCGCTGGGTCGTCCCCACCGGCACCTCGGCGCGGTAGCGCTCGAGCGAGGTGTAGCTGTTGTAGCGGAAGAGCTGGCGAAGCTTCGGCAGGAAGGCCTCGAGCCGCTCGTCGGGCGGCTCGGGCGCCTTGCTCGGCGCGTCGCTCGGGGGGCTGTCGCTGGCGAGGACGATCCGCGTGCCGAACCTGACGATCGTCTGCGCGTGAGCGACCGCCTCCAGCGCGAGCGTCAGCAGCAGGGCCAGGATCAAAACCAGGAGCGGCCCGAGGGCGTCCCGGAGACGCCGGCGCGCGTTGTGCAGCCGCGACATCACGGTCCCCATCGGTATGTTCAAGACCTCCGCGATCTCACGATACGAAAGTCCCTCGAGATCACTCAACATGATAATGGCCCGGTGCGGCTCAGACAAAGAGGCGAGCGCGCGGCCGATCCGCGCGCGCTCCTCGACCTGGGTCGCCCTGGCGTCGGGCGCGGTCCCCTGGTCGACGAGGATCCGGTCCCAATCCTTTTCGTCGACGCGCTCGGTGCCGAACGCGCGGCCGCGCGCTGCGTGCTGGCGGGCGCGGTCCCGCGCGACGTTCATCACGATCCGAAAGAGCCAGGTGTAGAACGCGGAGTCGCCCCGGAACGACGGCAGGGCCTGGAAGGCGCGGATGAAGGCGTCCTGGGCGACGTCCCAGGCCTCTTCGGGGTCGCGCAGGACGTTGTAGGCGAGTCGGTAGACGCGCTGACGATACTTTTCGACCAGCGGCTCGAATGCCGCGAGGTCACCGGCACGGCACCGCTCGATGAGGGCCGCTTCGTCCGTGTCCACCGCGATCCACTCGCTCGCCCTCCCGTCGGCGTTAGACGCCGGGGTGGCGGTCGCGATTCACCGTCGTCGAGTCGGCCGGCGGGGATTCGCCGTGAGGGCGTCGAGACCCAGGAGATAGCTCTGCGGGCCGAACCCAGCGATCTGCCCGCGTGCGACCGCCGCGATCACCGAGTGGCGCCGAAACTCCTCGCGCCCGTGCACGTTCGACAGGTGGACCTCCACGACCGGCACCGTGATCGCGGCCACCGCATCGCGCAGGGCGATCGAGTAGTGCGTGAACGCTCCTGGGTTGAAGACGATGCCGCCGAAGCCTTCGCGCTGAGCGGCCTGGAGCCAGTCGACGAGCTGGCCCTCGTGATTCGACTGCCGGCACTCGACGGAGTGGCCGCCGCGACGGGCGTGGTCGCGCAGCATGCGGTCGATCTCGGCCAGGGTGACGCGGCCGTACACGCCGGGCTCGCGGGTGCCCAGGAGATTCAGGTTCGGGCCGTGCAAGATCAAGATTTTCACGCCAGGCGCGAGCTTAGCACCAGCGGGCGCCGAGGCGCGAGACCAGCGCGAGGGTTGGCCGTCTCCGGGCGAATGGACCGGATGGCGCGACGGATCAGCGATCGCCGAGCGGCGAGACGAGCCAGTCCGCGACCGCGAACAGCACGAGCCCGCCGAACACCGTCCAGCCGAGCGCGGGCCCGCCCTCGCGGTTCACCTCGGGGATGAGATCCGACGCGGCCACGTAGATGGTGACGCCCGCGGAGAGGGCGAGCGCGTAGCCGACGTGGTGCTCGGCCACGAAGCGCGTGGCCACCGCGCCCGCGATGGTCAAGGCGCCCAGGAGCGCGCCGGCGCCGATCGCGGCGGCCCGTGACTGGCCGCCGGCGAGCATGATCGACGCGATCGTGAAGCCCTCGGGCACCTTGTGCAGGCACACCGCGATGGAGAGCAGCACGCCGAGCGCGGGCTCGATCATGAACCCGGCCGCGATCGCGACACCGTCGAAGAGCGTGTGAACGCCGAGACCGAGGAGCGCGAGGTACCCGGCCGACGGGCGCAACAGCGCCTCCGGATGGACCTCCTCGCCGAAGTGGAAGTGCGGGGCCACCGTGTGCTCGAAGAGGTGCACGCCGAAGTAGCCGACGAGGACGAAGAGGAACGCGTGGGGCACCTGCGCGCTCTCGGGGAGCATCCTCACGAACGCGGCCGCGAGCATGAAGCCCGCGCCGCCGGCGACGAAATATCGCAGCGGCGCCAGCCCCTTCTGGTGCACGGTGGTCACGAGCAAGGCCCCGGCGAGATCGGCGGCCGCCGCGGCAGCCACGAACACCAGGTATGCTACCATGCTCGGGAGCATAGCATGGGCATCACGGGGCTTTTCCGCCGGCTCGGTGAGATCCTGGTTCGTGAACGGCTGACCACCCCCGACGTCGTGGAGCAGGCGCTCGCACGCGCCCGCGCGACGGGCGAGCGAGTCGGCGAGGCGCTCGTGTCGCTCGGCGCCGTGAAGGACGACGACGTGCTCCGGGCGCTCGCGCAGCAGCAGAACCTCGCCTATCTCAACCGCGACGAGCTGCCGGCGCCCCTGCCGATCGTCAAAAATCTCTCGCCGAAGTACCTGCGCCAGTACGCGGTGTGCCCCGTGAGCGTCGAGGGCAACGTGTTGACCATCGCGACGGCGGATCCGCTGAATCCGATCATCGTCGACGACCTGGCGCAGTCGACCGGCCTCACCGTGAAGGTGGTCGTGTCCTCGGCCGACGCGATCATCGAGGCGATCGACCGGACGTACGACGGCGTGGCGACGCCCCTGCAGCGCATCGTCGAGGGCATGGAGGACGATCGCGGCGGCGAGGGCGACGAGGACGTCAACCAGCTGCGCGACATGGCGTTCGAGGCGCCGGTGGTCCGGCTCGTGAATCTGCTCATCGAGAACGCCATCACGTCCGAGGCTTCCGACATCCACATCGAGCCCTTCGAGGACACGCTCCGGATCCGCTATCGCATCGACGGCATACTCTTCGACCAGGAGGCGCCGCCGCGGCGGCTACAGGCCGCGGTGACCTCGCGCGTGAAGCTGATGGCGGAGATGAACATCGCGGAGCGCCGGCTACCCCAGGACGGCCGCATCCGCGTCACGCTCCACAACCGCCGCGTGGATATCCGCACCTCCACGATTCCGACGGTGCACGGCGAGTCGATCGTCATGCGGTTGCTCGACCGCCAGAGCGTCTTCCTGGAGCTCGAGAAGCTCGGCTTCTCGCCGGCGATGCTCCCGCGCTTCGAGGCGCTGATCAAGCGTCCCCACGGCATCCTCCTCGTCACCGGACCGACCGGATCGGGCAAGACCACGACGCTCTACGGCGCGCTCGACAAGATCAACTCGCCGGACCGCAAGATCATCACCGTCGAGGATCCCGTCGAGTACCAGCTGAAGGGCGTCAACCAGATCGCCGTCAAGCCCAAGATCGGGCTGACCTTCGCCACCGGGCTCCGGCACATCGTCCGCCAGGACCCCGACGTGATCCTGATCGGCGAGATCCGCGACCTCGAGACGGCGGAGATCGCGATCCAGGCCTCGCTCACCGGCCACCTCGTCTTCTCGACGCTCCACACCAACGACGCGCCGGGCGCGATCACGCGACTGCAAGACATGGGCGTCGAGCCCTACCTCGTCGCGTCCGTGCTCGAGGGCGTGCTCGCGCAGCGCCTCGTCCGGCGGATCTGCGCGACGTGCCGCGTCTCCGACACGCCGTCGTCGGCCGATCTGAGCGCCCTCGGGATCGCCGGCGCCGACGGAACGCGCCTCTACCGCGGCCGCGGCTGCGACGAGTGTCGCGGCACCGGCTACCGGAGCCGGACCGGCATCTACGAGCTGTTCCCGATCACCGAGGACGCGCGCAGCCTCATCCTGCGACGCGCCCCGACCCGCGACATCCGTCGCGTGGCGATGGAGGCGGGCATGGTCACGCTGCGGCTCGATGGCTGGGCCAAGGCGTGCGCGGGCGTCACCACCGTCGAGGAAGTGCTCCGAGTCACGCAGGAAGACGCCTAGTCCGCCATGCCCGTTTTTGTCTATCGGGCGGCCGACCGGCGCGGCCAGACGATCGATGGCGTGATGGAAGCGCCCGACGCCCGCTCCGTCGTCGAGCGGCTACAGCGCGACTCCTACTTCCCGATCCGCGTCTCGCCCCACGCCGACCGCCAGAGCTGGTTCTCCCTCGGCGGCTCCGGGCGCATCGGCCAGCGCGACGTCTTGATGTTCACGCAGCAGCTGGCCACGCTCTTCGAGGCCACCTTGCCGCTCGACCGCTCGCTCGCGATCCTCGAGGAGCTGGCGCCGAACGCCCGCGTCAAGGCGATCGTCGCCGACCTGCTGGTGAGCGTCCGGGGCGGTTCCTCGCTGAGCGAGGCGCTCACCAAGCACCATCCGCGTCCGTTCTCGCGGCTCTACATCAACATGATCCGGGCCGGCGAGCGGGGCGGCGTGCTCGAGATCACGCTGCGCCGGCTCGCCGAGTTCCTCGAGGCGCGCGCCCAGTTCGCCGACGCCGTCCTCACGGCGGTCGCCTACCCGGCGGTCGTCTTCACGTTCGGCATCGGCGCCATCATCTTCCTCATGACGTTCGTCATCCCGCGGTTCGCGACGATCTTCGCCGACCTCGGCCAGACCGTCCCCTTGCCGACCCAGATATTGTTGACGGTGAGCGCGATCTTCTCGTCGTACTGGTGGGTCGGCGTCCTGCTCGCCCTCGGCGGCGTGCTCGCCTGGCGCATGTGGACCGCCAGCCCGCACGGGCGGCTGCAGTGTGATCAGACGATTCTCGGCGCGCCACTGATCGGACCGCTCATCATGAAGATCGAGACCGCGCGCTTCGCGCGCACGCTGGGGACCATGCTCAAGAGCGGCGTGCCGGTCATGAGCGCGCTCGGGGTCGTCGGCGACACGATGACCAACCAGGCGATCGGGCAAGCCGTGGAGCGGCTCGGCGACGGCGTGAAGCGCGGCGGGACCATCGCGGCCGGGATGCAGGCGCAGGCGCCGTTTCCGGCGCTGGCGATCCACATGGTGCGGGTCGGCGAAGAGACGGGCCGGCTCGAGGACATGCTGCTCAAGGTCGCCGAGACGTTCGAGACCGACGTCGGGACCGATCTCAAGCGCGTGCTGCGGCTGCTGGAGCCCGTGATCATCTTCGGCATGGGGGTACTCGTGGCGTTCATCGTCGTCGCTATGATGCTCGCTATCTTTTCGATCAACGAGATTCCGCTATGAGACGGCGCGGGCCGGAGCGGGGGTGCGGGAGCCCCTGCGCGCCGACGACTGCTCTCACGGACTTCGCGTCGAATGGAACGCGGTGCGGCGTCCGCGCGCTGACTACACGCGGCGCGCAGGGGCTCCCGCACCCCCGCTCCGGCCCGCGCCGCCGATCAGCGGTTCTCGGTGGCGAGAATCGGCGGCTCCGGCGCCGAGATGCATGCCGTGGGGTCCTAGATCAGGACGGGTTCACACTCATCGAGTTGCTGGTGGTCATCATCGTGCTTGGGCTGCTGGTGGGGCTCGTCGGCCCGCGGCTCTTCGGCCGCGTGGGCCAGTCCAAGCAGGCCGCGGCGCGCGCGCAGATCGAGCTGCTCGGAGCCGCGCTCGACCAGTATCGGCTCGATATCGGCAGCTACCCGAACGCGGGCCAGGGCCTCGACGCGCTCCAGCGGAACCCGAACGTCAACAACTGGAACGGCCCCTACCTCAAGAAGGCCGTGCCCAAGGATCCGTGGGGCAATCAGTACAAGTATCGCTGCTGCCCGGGCCAGAACGGCGAGTACGATCTCTGGTCCGAGGGCGCCGACGGGGCGCCGGGCGGCGAAGGCGAGAACGCGGACATCACGTCATGGGACAGCAGCCAAAAGTAGATGCTCGGGGCTTCACGCTCCTCGAGCTGATCGTCACCCTGGTTGTCCTCGCGGTCGCGGTGGGCCTCGTCGCGCCCACGATCGGGCGTAGCACCGAGACCCTGCGCACCCGCGCCGAGGTCGCCGGGTTCTCCGCCACCTTCCGGCACGCGCGCGAGCAAGCGATCACGACGCGGCAGCCGTACACCGTCGCCGTCAACCCGACGAATCGTCTGGTGACGGTCTCGACGGGGGAGGACGAAGTCCGGTGGACGCGCACGCTCTCGCGCCGGGTCGAGGTTCGAGCCGAGACGCCGGCGGCGCTCACGGTGCGTTTCGAGCCGCAAGGCACGTCCAGCGGCGGGGAGTTCCACCTGAGCTCCGGAAAGATCAGCTATCGAGTGAGCGTCGACGCCGTCACCGGGCGGGTTCGGAACCAGCGCGAATGAGCGCCTGGGCCAATCGAGGATCGCGCGGCGGCTCCGGCCGGGCCCAGGGAGGCTTCACGCTGCTCGAAGTCTTGATCGCGTTCGCGATCCTGAGCGTCGCCGTCGTCGCCGTCATCCAGGGCTTCGCACAGGGTTTGCGGCTCTTGAAGACCGCCGGCGACCACCAGCAGGCCGCGCTCCTGGCCGACCAGAAGACCCGCGAGATGGTGACCCCGGTCGAGGGACGCGACCAGGGCAAGGAAGGCAACTACGACTGGGAGCGCACCGTCACCGTCGAGCCCGCGCCCGACCTGGCGCGGACGCCGGCCACCGCCAAGTGGCACGTCTACCGGATCGACGTGAAGGTCAGCTGGGGTGACAAGCGCGCCGTCGAGATCGTCAGCATGCGGACGGCGGCCGACGCGCCGACGCTGCCGGGAGTGCGTTCGCGGTGAGGCGCGATCAGCGCGGCTTCACCCTGCTCGAGCTCTTGCTGGCCCTCGCCATCGTCGGGGCCCTCGTCGTGATCGCGTTCGGCGGCGTCAGGATCGCGCTGGCGTCATGGCGGCAAGGCGAGGAGCGCGCGGAGGCCTATCAGCATCTGCGCGGGGTCGCGCTGACTCTGGCCCGCACGGTCGGCGCCGCCTACCCGTACAACGCGCCGCGCAGCGACACGCCGGCCGCGGTGCTGCTCTTCGGCGGCACCGCGGCGCGCCTCGAGTTCGTCACGCAGGCCGCCGCGTATCCGGCGCCGGTGCCCGTCGCCTTCACCGCCGTGGTGATCGAGCTCGGCACCACGGGCGAGCAGCGCGGCCTCGTCATCCGCCAGCGCCTGCTGCCGAACCGCAACCCGTTCACGGACGCGGTAGTCGTCTTCAACGACCCGACCCTGACCGAGCTCGCGTTCAGCTTTCTCGATGACAGCGGCGCCTGGCAGGACACGTGGGACGTCGAGAACCAGAAGCGACTTCCGAAGGCGATCCGCATCAGCGTCGGCGGCACGCTGAACGGCCGGGCCCAGGCCCTCCTGCCGCTGACCGTGCCGCTCCGCGTGGGCACCGAGCCGCAATGACGAGCGCGCGAGTCGCGAGGCGGCGCGGGAGGGACGAGCGCGGATTCGCGCTCCTGATCGTGCTGCTCGTGCTGGCGCTGGTCGCGGTCGTGGGCGCCGAGTTCGCGTACTCGATGCGGCTCGAAGCCTCGGCGGTGCGCGCGTACAAGAACGGGATCATCGGGACCCACCTCGCCGAGACGGCGCTCGAGCAGGCGATCCGCGAGATCGTGGCCGACGCCCCGCTCGTCGCCGAGGACGACGACGGCCTCGTCACGTTCTACACGGCCGACCGGCGCGCGCTGCCGCGGCTGCGCCGCGCGAAGGCGGAGCTGGTGGGCGGGCTGTACTCCTATCGCATCACCGACGAGGAGTCCCGCCTCAACGTCAACACCTCGCCCCCCGATCGCATCGACCGTCTGCTGCTGACCCTCGGCGTCGACAAGGAAGTTCGCGACACGATCGTCGACTCGATTCAGGACTGGCGTGATCCCAACGAGGAGCACCGCGCCAACGGCGCCGAGAGCGAGGACTACTACCTGAAGCTTCCGACGCCGTACCGGTCGCGCAACGCGAATCTCGAGTCGATCACCGAGCTGTTGCAGATCAAGGGCATCAGCCCGGCGATCTACAACGGCAGCAAGGACCATCCGGGGCTGGCCAGTCTCGTCACCGTGCGCAGCGCCGGCACGGTGAACATGAACACCGCCGGCCCGGCGGTGCTGACCGCGCTCGGGCTCTCCACCGCGGAGATCACGGAGATCCAGCAGTCGCGGCGCAACAGCGGACCCTATCCGAACGTGCCCGGAAAATTCGGCGGGCGAAATCTCGGCATCGCCACGCGAACGTTTCGCATCGAGGCGGAGGGCGTCGTGGACGACCGTGTCGCGGCCCGGCTGACCGCGATCGTTCAGAAGCGCACCGACCTGGACCCGCCGTCGGTGCTCGTCCTGGAGTGGTCGCCCCGTTGACTCTTTCCCTGCGATCGGTTAGGGGTGTTACCCTACCGTGGTGAAATTTGCCATCCCGAAGATCGTGCCGCTGCGCCTGGCGGTCGTCATGCTCGGCGATCGTCTGGGCGTCGCCGCGATCGATCGCGATCGTGTAGAGACGTTCACGATCGAGGCGGAAAATCCGGGGGCCGCGCTGCGCGCGGAGCTCGACGCGCGGTCGCTCGCCGCGCGGACGGTGGCCATCGGCCTCTCGCGCTCGACCGTCACCGTAAAGCCGATCGATCTCCCGGCCGTCGCGGGCGGGACGCAGGACATGGTAAAGTTCGAGCTCGAGCGCCACCTGCCGATCCCGGCCGACGACGCCGCGTTCGACTTCGTTCCGCTGCCGCCCGAGCCCGAGGTCGAAGCGGTGCCGGGCGAGGTCACGCGGGTGCTGATCGCCGCGGCTGATCGCCGCCTGATCGACGCCGCGTTGCGCCTGGCCGAGGAAGCGAAGCTGCGTCCCGTGTCGATCACGGTGGCGGCGCACGATCTGCTCGCGCTGGTCGAGACGGATCGCCGGCATCGCGTCGCGTGGCTGCACCGCAACGGCGACACGGCCGAGCTGCTGCTGCTCCATGAATCGATGGTGGTGTTCAGCCGAAGCTTCGCCGCCGCCGACGACGCGACGCTCCTCGCCGAGACGCGCCGGAGTCTCGCCGGTGCGCGGTGGCGTTCCTGCGACGCCATCTGGGTTTCGGGCGACGGCGCCGCCGCGGCGCCCTTCCTCGACCTCGGCGTTCCGATCTCCGATCCGCCCTGGACGGCGCGGGCGGAGCGCCGCCTGGCCCAGATCGCCGAGCCTCGCGGCGCCCTGGAGCTCGCGGTGGCGACGGCCTCGAACCGTAGCATCCGCTCGCTCGATCTCATCCCGGCGGCGATCAAGCCGCGGCGCTTCACGCGCCAGGAGATCAGGACCGGCGGAGCGCTGGTGGTCACCCTGCTTCTGGTGGTGGCGGCGCTGGTCGTGCCGGGCTTCGTCGAGGGCCGGCGCCTGGCGCGGCTGAACAGCGAGATCGCGCGGATCGATCCCGACGTGCGAGCGGCCGAGAAGCTCGCGCGCGAGCTCGATCGCAAGCGTCAGCTTCTCAGCACCGTCGAGAAGATCAACGCGTCCTCCGTCCAGCCGCTCGCCGTGCTCCGGGAGCTGACGGAGATCCTGCCGAGCGACGCGTGGGTCACCTATCTCGCCTTCGACGCGAAGGGCGTGGAGCTGACCGGACAGGCCGGCGCGGCCAGCAACCTGATCCCGCTGCTGGAGAACTCTCCGCGGCTCGAGCGCGTCGAGTTCGCGTCGCCCGTCACGCGCGGACGCGATCGGGAGCAGTTCAGGATCCGCGCCGCGTGGGAAGCGCCGGCGCCGCCGGCCACCCCTCCGCCGCAGGCCGCGAAGCCGCCGGCCGCCGGCGAGACGCGCAGGGGCGAGAGCCCGGCGACCCGACCGGCGCCCCCCCGTCTCCCCGGAGCTCCGCGGTGATCGGCAACCTCTCCCGCCGCGAGCGCGTGATGGTGGGCCTGGCGCTCGCCGTCGGAATCATTCTCGGGGGCTGGCTGCTGGTGGTCGAGCCGATCCTCGAGCACAATCGGTCCGCCGGCGAGCTCGTCCCGGCGCGCGAGCAGGTGTTGCTCCAGAAGCGTGAGCTCATCGCACGGCGCGCGGCGCTTGGCACCGAGCTCGAAGCGACGACGGCGCGGTTCGACAAGCTCGCCGAGGGGTTCCTGACGTCGGCGACGCCCGCGGTCGCCGCCTCGGAGCTGCAGAAGATCGTCAAGGACATGGCCGCGCAGGCGAAGACCGAAGTCCGAAGCGAGCGGATCCTGCCGCCGGCCGATCGCGGCGAGCTCCTGGAGATTCCCGTCGAGATCGCGGTGTCGTGCGAGATCCGGCAGCTCGTCGATCTCCTCGCGCGGCTCGATGGCGCCACCAAGCTGCTGCCGGTCCAGGATCTCAAGGTCCGCGTCGTCAATCTGAGCCAGCCCAAGGAGCTGCTCGTCACGCTCACGATCTCGGGTTTCATCCTGCCCAGCCCGCAGGGCAAGGCAAAGAGCTGAAATGCCGCGCCGTCTCGTCGCCATCAACGTCGTGCTCGCGGCCGTGTCCGTCCTCTGCATCGCGCTCATCGTGAAGCAGCTCGCGGTGGCGCGCCCGACGGCGGCGGCGCGAGGCAGGGCGCCCGTCGCCTCTTCGGCCGAGCCGGCGCCCGCCGGGGATTCGCGCCTGGCTCCCCAGGCCTACAACGTGATCGCCGCGCGCAACCTGTTCAGTCCGACGCGGAGCGAGACCTCGGGGCCCGCGGTCGCGGGCAATGCGCCGGCCCTCATCGCCAAGCCGAGCCTTCACGGAGTGGTGCTGCGCGAGGGCTCGCCGATCGCGTACCTGGAAGATCCGCTCACCAAGCGAATCGCCGGCTACCGCATCGGCGATCCGATCGCCGGCGGCACCGTGCAAACGATCTCGGCCGACGCGGTTGTGATCTCCCGTCCGGACGGCATGGTCGATGTGCGTTTGCGCGATCCATCGAAGCCCAGGCCGACGCCGCTGCCCACCGGCCAGGCGGGCGCGCCGGGTCAGCCGCCCCTCCCTGGCCAATCGCCGGCGGGCGGCCAGCTTCCGAATCAGGGCCTCATGCCGGTACCGGGCCCGGGGGTGCCTTCGCCGCGGCCCTTTACCCCGTCCGGGACTCCCGTGGTCCCGGGCCAGCCCATGCCTCCGCCACCGGCCATCCAGCAGCCCGGGCCCGGTGGACAGCCGTTCCCGCGGCCCGCGCCGAGCCTCGGCCGCCGGATGCCTCCGATTCCCCAGGACCCGTCGGGCCAGCCGCTCCCGGTGCCGAGCCAATAGGATGAAGCGCCTCGTCGCCGCGCCGCTGCTCCTCGTCGTCGCCGCCGGTTGCGCATCACCGCGCCCGCGGGCCAAGCCGCCCGAGACGCCTCAGCCGCTCATCACGGCCCCCCCGCCCGGGCAGGCCCCGGCTCCGGCGCTGCCGCCGGCGTCCGTGGGTCCGCGCACGGTGCCACCCGCGCCGTCGCCTGTGCCCGAAGCCGCGCCGAAACCGCCGACGCCACCGCCGCCGACCGCCCCGCCCGTGCCGCCGGCTCAGCGAGGGCGCTTCGTCGTCCTCAATTTCGACAACGCCGACATCGAGACCGTGATCCAGGCGGCGAGCGAGATCATCGGCTTCAACTACGTGCTGGCGCCCGATGTCCGCGGCAAGGTGACGGTGCAAACGTCCGGCCGCATCGCGCAGGAAGAGGTGTTCGGCGTCCTCCTGGCGATCCTCGAGGTCCAGGGCTTCACCGCCGTGAAGGCGGGGAATCTCTACAAGATCGTCCGAATCGAAGGCGCCCGCGAGCGCGCCGTGCCGACGATCGTCGGCCCGACGGCCGACCCGAACCGCACCACCGACGAGATCATCACGCAGATCGTGCCGATCAAGTACTCGTCGGTCGCGGATCTCAGCGCGCTCCTGCGGCCGCTCATCTCGACCCGGGGCACGCTCATCGCGCACCGCGAGACGAACGTGCTCATCATCACCGACGCGGCCTCGAACGTCACACGCTTGCTCGACATCATCCGCCTCGTGGACGTGCAGGTGGCGCAGGAAGAGCTGCAGATCATCCCGATCTCGTACGCCGACGCCGCCGAGCTCGCGACGATTCTCACCCAGCTCTTCGCCAGCGGTCGGGTCCGGGCGACGGCTCCTGGCACGCCGCCGGCGCCCCAGGCGGCGCCGCCGACGCCTGGGGCGGCGGCGCCCCCGGCTGCGCCCGGGCAGCCGAGCGGCTCGGTCGAGCGCGCCCCCCTGATCATCCCGGAGCGCCGCTCGAACTCGCTGATCGTGCACGCCAAGAAGCACGAGGTCGAGACGATCAAGCGGCTGGTCTCGCAGCTCGACGTCAATATCTACGGCGGGCGCCGCGTGTTCATCTACTACGCGGAGAATGCCAAGTCGAAGGATCTCGCGACGACCCTGAACGCGATCTACGGCGCGCGCGACAGCGGCTCCGCGACCACCTCGTCGACAGCCCCGTCATCCACGACCCCCGGACGCACGGGAGCGCCGCCGCCACCCGCGCCGCCCCCGCTCTTTGGTCCGCCGGGCGCCGCGGCTCCGCTCGGCCCGAACGCGCCCGACGTCCTGGCCGAAGGTCAGGTGCGCTTCATCGCCGACGAAGTCACCAACGCGGTGATCGTGACGACCTTCCCGAGGAGCTGGACGGAGATCGAGAACACGATCAAGCAGCTCGACCGCATGCCGCGCCAGGTGCTGATCGAGGTGCTGGTGGCCGAGATCACGCTGACCGACGATACGCGGCTCGGCATCGACTGGGCCGTGCGCGAGGGCCGCTTCGGCTTCGTCAACACCAACACCGGGCCTCCCGCGCTGCCGACGACGCCCTCCCCCGACGGCGGGCTCATGAGCTTGCCTCGCGGCGTCTCGGGCCCGGCCGCGCTCCTCGGGCCCTTCGGTCAGGGCCTCACGGCGTTCACGTTCGCGACGGATCAGTTCATCGCGATGCTCAACGCGCTCGCGAGCGAGAACAAGGTCAACATCGTCTCGAACCCGCACGTGCTGACCTCGGAGAACAAGAAGGCGATCATCAACGTGTCGACCTCGGTGCCGATCGTCACCAGCCAGACGACCGGGCAGGTGGCGGCCGCCACGACGACACCGACGACGACCACGACCAACACCACGACCACGGCCGGCCTCAACCAGACGGTCGAGTACCGCGACGCCGGCGTGATCCTCACCGTCACGCCGCGCATCGGCGAGCAAGGCACCGTCGCCATCGACGTGAAGCAGGAAGCGAACCAGATCGGAGCCTCGGTGCCGCCCACGAACTCGCCGTCGTTCACCAAGCGCGAAGCGGAGACCTCGGTCGTGCTGCTGAACAATCAGACGCTGGTGCTGGGCGGCCTCATCCAGGACAAGCTGACCACCACCGACCGCGGGATCCCGCTCCTCAAGGACATCCCGCTGATCGGCTATCTCTTCAAATTCACCGAGCGGCGCATCGAGAAGACGGAGCTGCTGCTCCTGATCACGCCGCGCGTGGTCGGCACCGCGACCGACGCGGCCAAGATCACCAACGAGATGCGCCGGGCCACGCCGGATCTGGAGGACGCGCTCCGGCGGGCGCCGCGCCTGCCGGCGACCTCGGCGCCGCCGCGCCCACCTCCGCCTCCCGCGACGCCGTAGACGCGCGCGGCATCCCCGCGACCGCGCCGTTCAGCGCGACGACCGCGATCCCGCTGCGCCGAGCTCTCGGGGCCTCACGTCCCCGAGAACCGCCGGTGAGGATGACCACGCGGGCGGCCGGATTCGCTTCCCCTTCCAAAATCGAGCCACCTTAGCCGACGCCGGCGCGGCGGACAACTCACCGGGACGGGCCCGGACGTCAGCGGCACCGGGTGTCGAAGCGCTGCATGACGCCGCGACCGTCGGGCCGCGGCTGCTCGACGTAGCGTCCTCGGGTGTACTCGCCGATGACGCGCCGCCAGAACGTCTGGGCCTCGACGTTCCGCGTGAGCTGCGTGACCTCCCACTTGCCGGGGAAGGCGTCGAACATCCGGCGGGCGACCTCGGCGCCGATCCCCTGGCGGCGGTGACGCCGCAGGACGAAGAACTCGCTGATGTCCCGGGTGCCGTCCCCCGCGAAGTAGGCGCCGTCGCGAACCAGCGCGAAGCCGGCGAGCGCTCCGTCGGCGTGCACGAGGTAGGACGTCATCCGGGGATCCGTCCAGAATCCCTCGATGACCTGCGCGTTGCCGTAGAGACCGTCGTCGCCGATCGACCAGTCGTCGATCGCGGCGAAGTCGTAGAGGTAGAGCTGCATGAGGCGTCGCAAAACTGGAAGATCCTGGGAGCGCGCGGGTCGAAACTCGATCTTCATGACGGCATGCTAGGCTACCGCTGATGCGTCTCGCGCGCACGATCATCGGAATGGTCCACCTCCCTCCCCTGCCCGGGAGTCCGCGATGGGACGGGTCGATGTCCCGCGTCGTGGCCTCCGCGCTCGCGGACGCCAACGCCCTGGTCGAGGGCGGCGCCGATGCGGTGCTCGTCGAGAATTTCGGCGACGCGCCGTTCACGCCGGGGCGCGTCGAGCCGGCCGCGGTGGCGGCCATGAGCGTCGTCGCCGCCGAGGTCCGGAACGCGCTACCGCGAACCCTCCTGGGCGTGAACGTGCTCAAGAACGACGCGCGCGCGGCGCTCGCGGTGGCCGCGGCGGTCGGCGCCGAGTTCATTCGCGTCAACGTCCATGCGGGCGCGGTGCTCGCCGACCAGGGCATCGTCCAGTCCGACGCGTATGGCACGCTCCGCGATCGGCGCCTGCTCGGCGTCGACGTCGCAATCTTCGCCGACGTCGGCGGCAAGCACGCGGTGCCGCTGGGACCGGTGGACCTCGACCAGACCGCGCGCGACCTCGTGCACCGCGGGCTGGCCGACGCGCTGGTCGTCTCGGGCCCGGCGACCGGCCAGGCGACCCCGCTCACCGACGTCAAGCGCGTGCGGAGCGCCGTCGCCGACGTGCCGCTCCTGATCGGCAGCGGGGTCACCGCCGAGACGATCGCAGAGCTTCTGTCGGTGGCCGACGGCGTCATCGTCGGCACGTCGGTCAAGCGGAACGGGGACGTCCGGCTGCCGGTCGAGCGCGCGCGCGTGGAGAAGCTCGTTGCGGCGGCTCGTCACCGCTAGCCTCCTCGGCATCCTTCTCGCCGCCGGCTGCGGGGCCGCGCTCGCGCCCGACGGCGCACGTCTCGCCGCGCTCGAGCGCGAGCTCGGCTCGCTGTTGCTCGTCGGTTTTCGTGGCACCGAGGTAACCGAGACCGCGGATCGGACGAAGCTCCTCTGCGAGCTCCGGGTCGGCGGCGTGCTGCTCCTCGGCCGCAACATCGTCGACTCCGACCAGCTGACCCGCCTCACCGGCGCCCTCACGACACAGTCCGCGGCCTGCACGAGCCGGAAGCTGCTCGTCGCGGTGGACGCCGAGGGCGGCAACGTGATGCGCCTCGCTCCGAAATTCGGCTGGCCCGCGACGTTCTCCGCCCAGGAGCTCGGCGAGAGCAACGACTTC
>Ga0066709_100000271_pt1 | contig 24913 bp, 16 predicted proteins | sample GraSoiAngelo_158_FD_79665 | JGI IMG/M metagenome (GOLD analysis project Ga0066709, IMG submission 79665) | Grasslands soil microbial communities from the Angelo Coastal Reserve, California, USA - 14_1009_16_30cm | ecosystem: Environmental > Terrestrial > Soil > Grasslands | place: USA...
AGGCCTTCGTGGGTTCGAATCCCACCCCCCGCACCAGCACATCCAAACCGCACGCCAGACGAACAAGAAATTTTGGAATTCGAGTGCGGTGTGAACCTATAGGTTGGTGCGAAGGGACCCCACCGCACAGAGACGAACAGAAAACAGTCAGTTCCGACAGGATGGATTTACAGTGAGCATAGCCAGATTCATTCTGTCGAGTATTGCGACGAGAGTTGGCGAAAAGCATGACTCAGTACAACCAAAAATCATAGTCGATGCTGATCTCACTTTCCGCATAGGAAGAGAGAATTCGGACTGGACCGACAGATGGTACAAACTCTCGGGCGTGCCAATACATTCAAGTTCAAACTCCCATTCCAGCACCGATATCGACGGAGAGTCCGAAGAGCCCCGGCGGGACTTTTCTGTTGCCGCGGCCAACAGCTGAAAAGAGTGCTTTCGTCAGCCTGTCAAAGCCCGGGCTCAATGCCCATTCTATTATTGTTGCGATTGCGTCTCGATACGCGGCCCGTTGTTCCAGATTCAAGTCCGTCGCTCCAGCCACCTCTTCTAATTCAATATGGTTCGGCGTGAGCCTCCTGAAAGCTTTAACGCGCCCCAACACTCGGGCTAGTGAAAAGTCTGAGAAAAGAAGCGTCAGCTCCAAATTTGGATGCTTGAGTTCCTCACTCTGAAACTCAGGCTAACGTGTTGGAGGGTCGTCGAAACAATTATCTTGACCAAAAAACGAAGGATCGTTTGCCGAGTTGTTTCGTGATCTACTCCCTGTGGTAATTGCAGGACTTGTGCCATTCGCGGTCTTGATGCTGATAGTGTTGGGTACAGCGTTCAGTCTTATTGCTTGGCAGCCTCCGATATTGCAGACGACGCAGTTTGGAACAACCAATTCGGATAACGGCATAACTGCCATCGCATCGGACCGCACAGGCGTTTACGCTACTGGTTTCGTTGGCTACCGCAACGTTACTCCGACGTACCTTTTTCTGAACAAGTACGACCTTAATGGTCGTGAGGTCTGGTCGGACCGTTTCGATAACCCGTATCGATCTGAGGTGTCCGGTATTGCTCTCGGAGATACGGCAATTTACATTGTTGGAATTTCCAACGAAAGTTCGTATGTTAGAGAATATGACTTCAACGGTAGTCTGGTTTGGAACGAGCAGATTGGAAACTGGTCTGCGACAAGCGTGTCCGTGACAACAGCTGGGGTTTACGTCGGAGGAAGCAACTCAACCGATTACTTTGTCAGGGAGTATACTCTCAACGGGACCCTAATCTGGACCAGTTCGTTCCCCAATAGCAACATAATCTCAGTGTACGCGGACATCGGAGGCGTCTACGTGAATTCAGCAAACACAATTCAGAAACTTGATGCGAATAGCAATCTTGTATGGGCACTTACGTGCACATGCGGGCATCCACGCATCACAGGTGACTCTTCGTCCATATACGTTGCGGGAATCATGCAGACTGGAGCGGGCACCTTTAACGGATACCTTGCCAAGTACAACTCTAATGGAGGCCAAGAGTGGAACAGAACATTCAGCGCTCCAGGCTTCAACAGTGTTAATGATGTTGAAATCGTTGCGGATTCTTCAGGAGTCTATCTAGCAGAGACTACGACAGGAGAGCCCAGCGGGATCGTCATGCAGTACGACAGCAACGGAAACCAGATATGGTCAATAAAATTACCATGGAAGACAGGCCTTGGTTCGGCCCCCCATGATGTAATCGCAGCGGAAGGCTCTGTGCTACATGTTGCTGGCAATTTGAGGACCGCTCAGACAAGTGCCGCATTCTTGACGACTCTTGACAAGTCAAGCTCTCTCATATTTTTCGGGGTGAATCCACCTTTTTCATTCGTTTTGGCCGGTCTGCTTGTCGCTGGGTCGGCGCTTAGCATTTTATGGTTTAGAAGAGACCGGCCTAAGAAACGAGGAATTCCCGGGGGCGCGCGGAATTTATCTGTCTCAGAAGACCCGATAGTCACATTACAAAGTTCTGTCCACAACTAGGGAGTCATTCTTATACGAAGGTGAAAGGATTCGAGTCTGAGAAGGGGTCAGGGCTCTGGTTCGAAAATGGATCTTGGTTTGGCTGCTGGTCCTTGCAATCCTTTCGGGTGTGGTTGTCGTACAAGCCAGAGCTGAGACCATAAGCATTGGAGTAGCTCGAGACTCTGTAACGGTTCAGATGAACCTGGTGCTCAAGGAGAATCTGACCGACCTGCCGTCGGTCAACGCCTTCTTTGGGTCAGCCAATTCTACTACCGTAATACAGGCCTTCTCTGAACCGATCAATAGCTCTATCCAAGAGCTAGTTCCCAATGCGAGACTGTCGAGTCTGGCTCTCACGGTTAGGACCTCGAATCAGACGGGCATATGGACACTCTACGAGAATTATACGATGACCGTAATCGGTGCCAACACGAACTCGGGAAGTAACATAAGATCCAATCTGAAATTCATCGCTATGAAGATGATCGAGTCTCTGCAACTCGGCGGGATAGAGGTCAACAATGTTGGCACCGCTCTGATTCTGCCCGCCCTCCAGGGGAAGGTGGCGCTGTATCCAAACCTGCAATTTTACATCGACGGTTCTCACCCGACGACAGCATTCATACCGGAGCAGACGACAACTCAGTTTTCTATTCTTGACTTCACGTGGGTCACACCAGTCTCAACATGGACCACTAACAGCAATGTCCTTGGCCAATTCACAACTTGGACCCTTGATCCTGCGAGTTCCCAATACAACCTGACACTTGGAGTGCCCTCGCCCGAGGGACCATTTCTCAAAACATTCATCGCCATATACGAGCCATCGCTGATCATAACCGCTCCCCCGAACGCGTGGGTAGACGGCTACACGGTCTCCTTCGACACTTCAACTCCCGCAGAGACCCTGATGCCTTCTGTCATAGTAGCATCCCTAATCGTCGTATTAGGCGCAATGGGCCTGGACCGAAAACTAACCGGACCGCTTCGCTTGAGAAAGAAACGCTAAAGCGGACTTGGCCCGCGGGTTTGCAGGTCGAGCCCGTTAGGCCTGCTGAACACTCTCTCTCAACGAAAGACCTGTTTTTGGATCGGTCTATGTGTAGAGGTGGCAAGCAACATAGTGATTCTTCTCCACTTCTACTAGGGAAGGCTCCTCGGTTGTGCATCTCTCGTGCGCATAGGGACATCGCGTGTGGAACCTGCAGCCTGGCGGAGGGTCAACAGGACTGGGAATCTCACCGCTGATTACATCCTTTGTACGCTTAGATTCCGGATCGGGCACAGGCACTGCAGAGATCAATGCCTGGGTATAGGGATGCAACGGCCAGTCCACTAAATTCTGAGCTTCCCCCAGCTCCATCATCTTACCCAAGTAGAGCACAGCGATCCGGTCGGCAATGTGCTTCGCCAGCGCTAGATCGTGAGAAATGAAGATTATAGAGGCTTGAGATTTCTTGACCAAGTCGACCATCAGATTGACTATCTCAGCCCTGATAGAAACGTCGAGCATCGAGACCGGCTCGTCAGCCACGACGAAGGTCGGATTGAGGACGAAGGCGCGCGCTACAGCGACCCTCTGCCGCTGACCTCCGCTCATCTCATGGGGAAAACGGTAAAGGAATTCTTCTGGGGGAACTAGCTCTACTTCGCTCAGCATCTTCTTTACACGCTCTTCGACCTCCTGCTCTCCCATCCTTCTGGTCCGAGGCTTGCCATCCTTGTCAACCTCCAGAATTCCCTGGACACGTAGGGGCTCGGCGATGATCTCCTTGATTATCATTCTCGGGTCAAGGGATTCGAACGGATCCTGGAAGACGATCTGCATCTCTCTACGGAGAGGCTTCATTCCTTTACCATCCACCCCGGTGATGTCCCGACCAAGGAACACAACGTGACCACTGGTGGGCGAAACAAGCCTCAGGACGACCTTGCCGAGAGTTGTCTTTCCGCTACCACTCTCTCCTGCGAGAGCGAATATTTCGCCCTTCGAGAGACTGAAGCTGACATCATCCACGGCTTTGACGTTCATCTCAGTTTTGGAGAACACTGATTCGAAAAACCCCCGTTTAAGGGGGTACCACTTTCTAAGGTTCTCGACTGTAAGTACTGGTGCTTCGGGTATGCTTGGATCGTCTTCGACCTGTTCGATGTGCTCAAATGTCATGAGACCCTTCGGAAGATCTTGTCTCTGACCCATATCGCTGGCTATCCAGAGCCGTCCAACCTTTCCGACATCCTTGATGAGATAGCACTTGTTGAATTTCAATCGGTTAACGCTCCCCGATTCGATCAGCCTGGGAGAAACTAGACCCTCAATGATCGAATTTCCCGCGACCTTGAATCGTACGTATAGAGTGCCGGTCTTCTTTCTCTTTCCGCGAATGGGTTGCTGAGCCTGAACTGGCTGGACTGAACTAGTCTCGACTGAGGATGACTCCATTGACACTCTTCCTAGTAGAGATGGCAGGCGACGAGGTGGCCCTTTTCGTTTTCTTTAAGGAGAGGCTCCTCGCGTTTGCAGATGTCCATCACGTAGGGGCATCGAGGATTGAATCTACATGCCGGTGGAGGATTCAGCAGATCTGGGGGCTGACCGGGTATAGAGCTGAGTCTGACTCTTTCTCCCTTGATACTTGGGAAAGCCTTGATGAGCCCCTGTGTGTATGGGTGAAGAGGATTCTTGAAGACCGAGACTGCATCACCGTATTCAACAATCTTCCCCGCGTACATTATGGCTACCTTCTCACAAGTCTCTGCAATTATCGAGAGGTCGTGACTGATCATAATCATTGATAGGCCTAGTCTGTCTTTCAGATCTCTGAGCAACCTTAGCGTTTGAGCCTGGACGATGACATCTAATGCCGTTCCAGGCTCGTCACCGATCATCAGAGCCGGATTTGCGGCCAAGGCCATCGCGATCAGGGCGCGTTGTCTCATTCCACCGCTGAACTCGTGGGGATAGTTGTTGCCTCTGGACGGTTCGATTCCCACAGTCTCCAGCAACTTTGCAACTCGCTCTTTCACGTCTGATGATGAGACGCCTTCCTCGTGGAGCTTTATTGCCTCTCCAATCTGGTCTCCCACCTTGTAGACTGGGTTCATCGCGTTCATTGCGCCCTGGAAGACTATAGAGATCCCCTTCCAACGGAACTTTCTCATCTCCGGCTCGGATAGAGGCACAAGGTCCTTTCCATTGAAAACGATCTTGCCCTTTCGAATGTGTCCCCCCGCGGGGAGTATTCTTAGCAATGAAAGTGCGATTGTGCTTTTCCCGCTTCCAGACTCTCCCGCAATTCCCAGTGCCTCGCCTTGTTCAACTTTGAAGCTGACGTTCTCTACAGCCCTCACCCATCCTCGTAGAATCCGGTAGTGAGTAGTGAGATTCTCTACTTCCAGCAGCGCCATTTGGCTTGATCAAACCGGAGAAACTTATCCGGTCAAGTTAAGCTTTGGGGCGTCAATCCTTTACTTGTAGGATAGTGGAACATCCTGCATTCGTGTGTATGTCTGCGTTCCCGTGACAGACTCCAGAAAAGTTGCAATGTCGACCCTGAGATCGACTAGGCCCATCACCGAATTCGTACTACCAGCAGAGACCAGTAGGCTGGTCTGGTTAGACGTGAGCGGAATGACTATGTTGACGCTGACTGCAGAGTTGGGTCCGAGTGGTTTTCCAACCATCTCGGATGCATTCGGAGAGCTGGATCCAGGAAGGACTGACATGTTATTATTCGACGGAGAGTAGAAGATGATGCGACCAACCGTGACCCCAAATAGTCTCAAACCCGAATATCCAGACGGGTTTCGAACCGTAATCTGAACTTCAAGACTGGACATGTTAGAGCCAAGGGACTGAACCAGAGATAGCCTGTCAACTTGGAACGACTGCTCATTCTGTATCTGATCGAGAGCTGGGTTGAGGAGGAGATAGTTCACGGCTGCAGCTGAAATATAAATGGCAGAGCCTACACTCAAGACTACGAAAGACAGTATGAGCATTCTGCGCGGATCGAGTCTCAACAGCAACTGCCAATACGAGCCAGCGACGCCGAGGATCAACTCATGAACATTCGCTTAGCGACAAAGTTCCAGCCTCTACTGGTCACCCTCGGCTGGGCGGCCTCGACTGCCGCACTGACAATCGGCATGATTTTCCTAGGGTACCTCCTTCCCAAGGACATAAACGGCGGTGGACAATACAACGAGGTCATAAACGCTAACCCTTTACCTCTCTGGATATTCTACATCGCAAATTTTGCGATATGCATTCTCGCATCAATCATTTTATCTGACATTTCAACAACGCTAGTCTCATTCTTCGGCTCTTATGTTGGAGCCGCAACAATCACATACGTAGTGCTGGCTCTACCCGACATTGCTGGTTGCTGCCGTGGTACTCTTGAAGAAGCATCAATCGGATTCGTCCTAGTCGCCTTCTTTCCTCAACTGCTTGTAACCGAACTTACAGGAACACTGTTGGGTGTCGCGCTTGGAGAACATTACTCGTGATGCCAGCCTATCTGCGCTTTCTGAGTCTTGGGTTAAACACCTCGTCCAGCGCGTAGCCGATAAGCACGAACGAGAGTGATACCAGAGCTATACCGAAGCCAGGAGGTAACACCCACCACCAGAGGGGTGGGAAGTGCGTTAGGCCTCCGCTCTCGAAGACCTGCTCGAACATGCGACCCCAAGAAACTGTTGAAGGGTCTGTAAGGCCGAGGAACGCGAGGGCCGACTCTGTGAGAATTGCCCCCGGCACGCTTAGCGCTAAATTGACGTAGGTCAAAGAGACAATGTTGGGAAAGATGTGCTTCGTGATTATTCTTCCCGGACCCGCGCCGGAAGCCCGGGCCGCTTCGATAAACGGCCTTTCTTTCAGCGTAAGCACCTGTGAACGAACAATTCTGGCGAAACCCATCCAGCCGAGGAAGCCGATGATCATGATCACGTTCCAGATGTTGGGTCCTAACACCGCGACAAGTACGAGCAGGAGTGGAAGTCCTGGAATCACGAGTAATATGTCTGTGAATCTCATCAATGTCTCATCGACAAGCTTTCCCAAGGTACCGGCCAAGAGACCTACTACCAGTCCGAGACCGATCCCGATACTAGCCGAGAGGAGCCCCACGAAGAGTGATATGCGAGAACCGTACAGAGTCTGGGCATAGACATCGAAACCTTGATTGTCTGTTCCGAGAAGACCCCAGGCCGTTCCAAGAAGTTGGATCTGGAACTCGTCAATGCTGATGCTCTGGTGGCCAGAGAAAGTCAGGGTTATCCCGTAGGTGTAAGAGGTCGCGGCTGAGAAGATGATTTGCTGAAGACCAGCTCCTGGCGGAAAACCAGTCCTATTGTCAAAGTCGGTTACGAATGGGCCGAAGTTGGAGTCAAGATTATGAATGGGCCAGACGCCACTCTCGGTCTCATTCTTGTCCAGTAGGTAGTAGGTCTGTGGACTCGGCTGATCCGCCCTCTGAACGAATACTCTTACCCATACAGGCGTGCTCTTACTGGCACCCTCAAGGAGATATTCAATGTGGGCGATGAACCGAGAAGGTGGGCCGTGGTAAGGATATTGAAAGGTCTCGCTCAAACTGACTGTACCTGGATTTTCACCCGAATAAGTCAGTTGAAGACTGCCTCCCCTAGAATTGTTTCCGGACGTGACACCTAGAGCAAAACCTTCCTGAAGACTTGCCAGCGTAGAAGCCGGAGCAGCGAGAGTCCACGGCTGGATAGATGATGGAGACGTGAATGCGCCGTCTGCAGGATTGACGACGTTCTTGCTGAGGTAGTATCCGTCGGGGAAGTTCATTACCCATTCGGGCTGGGCCTCTAGACCGGAGACCTGCTCCTTGGCGCTGTAGGGTGTGAGGATGGGGGCGGCGAGTGCTGCGAACACGAAACCTGCTAGAAGTATTACTCCGACGACCGCCATCTTACTCTTGAAGAGCAGTTTGATGGAGTTCTGTATTCTCTTCAGGTTGAACTGAAGGTTTGAGCTAGTTACCAGAAGCCAGAACCCTTCTCCTATCTATTCGTATCTTATCCGAGGATCGACGACGCCGTATAGAATGTCGCTAACAAAGTTTGCGGCTATGACGCACAACGCGATAATGAAGAACATTGCTTCCATGACAGGGAAGTCCTTGTACTGGATGGAAGAATAGAGCCATAGTCCAAGCCCATTCCAGTTGAATATTGTTTCGGTGATGATGGCGCCGCTGAGTATGCCACCGAACGCAAGCGCGGAAGAAGTTATTATCGGAAGCGATGCATTCTTGAACGCGTGTTTGAAAAGTACCGCTCTTTCGCTCAGACCTTTTGCACGTGCCGTCAAGATGTAGTCCTCGCTGAGAGCCTCGCCCATCGTCGCCCGTGTTAGTAGCAGAAATCCGCCGTACGAGAAAAGTGTGAGCGTGAGAGCTGGAAGGAATAAATATTGCATCCGGATGAGGATCTGTTCCGGCAGCGAGGGCAGCGTCGAACTATTCCAAAGATAGGGCACAACATTCCCTGGTGGAAACCAGTTTAGTGCGATCGCGAAGATAAAAATTAGCAGAATGCCCATGAAGAATGTGGGCAATGAAAAAGTGGTAAGAGAGCTTGTCACCCAGAAATTGTCCAGCGCCGACCCCCGCTTTCGAGAAATTATTATGCCGATGACAGTTCCGATAACGATCGAGAACACAGTCGAGGCCCCGAGCAGCAGAAGAGTGTTCGCGAGCCTGCCTTGGTTAATCATAAGAGTCGTCACGGGTGCATTATACTGATAGGAGTATCCAAAGTTGAAAGTCACCATCGCTTTAAAGTAGTCTACGAATTTGACCCAGGGCGATTCGCCATATCCAAACAGTTTTAGCTGGTTCTCACAAAAAGTAGGGCTAAGCTTCACTTGACCCAGGCATGAGTAGAGCGCGCCGACCTGGCCTGGCATCGCTTCGAATATTATCCAGTTGAGAACTATAACGAAGACTATGAGGACGATCGTGTAGACGACTCGCTTTACGAGGTATGTGCGCAGGCTCAAATCATGATCAGAGAAAAAATAAAAGAGGGGGGTTTATTTGAGGCTTGCCCTTTTTTCTAGCAGTCGTATCCTGTTGTAGGCTGTATGGTGCACGGGTTGAGGGTTACTGATCCCTCGTAGAGTACTGGTGGTAGTGCTGCTATGCCGAGCGGTGGACTGCTGGCCCATTCGAACGGTCCGATCCAGTTGAGGTTGTAGCGAAGCTCCACAGCGGAGACTTGGTTGATACCAACGACTCCACTGCCTGATGCTCCGATACCATGCTGCCAGTGAGTACACGACCCAGTAGGCACAGGTAGACCGAAGCAGATAGAGACAGCGCTAACAGGCTGAATCGGGTTTGCATCGTTCTGCTGAGACCAGATGTAGAGCGCTAAGTCACCGCTACTGCGGAAGTAGATACCGCTCGTACTCGAAGCCGGAGGCAGACCATTCCCGAACCGTGTCAGGAAGTAGGAGCCACCGATGGGCGGGTTCTGAGTTCCGCTACTGCTGCAGTTACCGCTGCCGGAGCTTGTCACTGTTCCACAAGTGAATGGTCCAGAGCCGACGAGTGTGTGGCCGGCTATTGGATCATACGTAGCTGTAGTCTTTGCTGGGTCGATGGTCATTGTTGCCGCTGATGGACTCGGGCTTCCGCAGCCTGGCTGGCCACTGGCACTTGGACAGATGACGCTCGCAACGTTCAGAGCGTACTGCGCCTTGGGGCATGGAGTAGTTCCGGTACATGTCGCGATTGCAGTATCCCATGACGAGGTTCCGGCATTTGTCCAGTAGCGTCCTGAGACGATGGGTATGGCCGTGATGTTCGGTACTTCGAAGGGTCCCTTGGCGCTGACGGCTATGTCGAACGCACGAGGTCCCAGTACCGTGATACCGGTCATCGTTGCCGCTCCGGAGCCCAAGAAGGCGCCTGATCCGACCATGGACAGGTAGCTGAATGCCACATCATAGGCTGTGACGGGTCTACCATCCTGGAAGTACACGTCGTTCCTGAGCGTGAAGTGGTAAGTAGTCAGCGTGTGCGGCGGAGGCGTATAGCCACCCTGCGAGATTACCGTAGCATTGTTCTCCTCTAGGTAGCTGTATGTCATCCAGTTGAACAGCTGAGACGGGCTCAGCGGGTTGCTGGCGAAGAGGGTATCGTACACGAGCCCTTCAACATAAGTGTCCCAGACGGTGCTGGCGATGTATGGACTGACCGACCGTGTCGTCTCTTTGAAGCCTTGGCGGACTGTGCCCGCTTGTGCTGGAGCCGCGTTCCAAGCGTTCAGCCATGTGAAGAAGTTCGGCAGACCTGAGACTGCACCGTTTATGACACCGGTGTTCCATCCGTTATTGAGATATCCGTACTGTATTGTAGTTTGGAAGTTTGGTATGGTCAGAACGTTTCCGCCGAAGAGGGCCTCAGACTGTATTCCGGCGCTTATCGCAGATAGGCTTCCGTCCGAACAGAGTCCGTTACCTGGAGATGTTGGAAGGTTCGACGTAGCTCCGATGGCTGGGTCGCCTGGTGCCGAGAGGCATGAGGCAGTCTCCATCCGAGTGCTCATAGTGTCATAGTTGGAGACGCAGATGTACTCATAGTTGTTTGCTGCTGCTGTCTGAACCGACGAGTTGTCACATTGACCACCACCGATCTTTTGCGTGGAGCAGCTGGCCGTTCCAGGAGTTGCGCAAGAGGCCGAGATGAATCGGCTGTTGTAGCCGAAGTAGAGGCTGCCGTCGAAGAAGGTGGGACCGCTGAAGGCGGCCGTGTAAATCCACCAGCTGAGGTTCACGGAAGTTGGCGAGGTTGTGAAGCCTGGAAAGGCGGTAATCGGACCTTCAACCGTGTTGAGATATGTGCATGGAGTTGTGTATGCTCCGGTGAATATGTAACACATCTGTGATGCGAGGCTTTCGCCGAGCTGTCTGCGAGGAGTGTTGTCGTTTCTGATGAAGAACGTGGGCTTGTTAGTTGCAGCGCTTCCACTAATGCCTGTTAGGATCGAAGTGCCCGAGTTGAACCCTGATGCAACGCCTCCGTTGACTAGGTGTTGTGCGGCTGCGTTGAGGTCGGTGCTTCCTGGGGCATAGAGCCACGGAGAACCGTTCGCGCCCGCAGAAGTACCGAGATGGTAAGCTGTTCCTCCAGGGGAGCCTACGATACAGTTAGACCCTGACTGGGGGAATGCCGTATCGTAGCCGCATGGATTTGGAGAGGGCAGACCACCACCGCTGGTAGTGGGGAGTGGATTGTCGATTGGGGTGCAGGTTCCTGCTACCACTGAGAATGTGCAGAACTGGTTCTTGTCGAACATGTGAGCTACACCTTGGCGGATTTGGACTCCACAAGCAGAGTTTCCGAAGCTGAAGTTGCAGCCCCAGAAGTTGTTTGCGAGCATGAGCTCAAGCTCGAAGTAACCCACCGATGCGAGAGGTGAAGTTACAAGGAAGTTTGCGCTAGAGGTCAATGCTCCGCAAGTTCCACTGCTTGGGGTTCCGGCGCACTCCCAGTCTGTCAAGTCAATGCTTGGAGTGGCTGACTGGAGGTTCACATACTCGGCCGTTTCGTCGTTGAATATGTTTTCGACGAGTGTGTTCATTGCTGGGCCTGCAGGGGTCCAAAGCTCTGAACATGATCCCGAAGAGCCTAGTACGGGACATGGTGCAGTGTTAGCGTGGCCTAGCTGGATGGCTGGAAGCTGGAAGTTGCCTGATGTTGCACCTGTTATGCTAGCGAGAGAGAATGCGATAGCGAAGACTGTTAGTAGTTTGACTGTTTGTATTGTTCTCAAATTTTCCCGAAAGAGTTTTCCGGGCTCCTACACTTAAAAGATTATCCCCTTCGCGGATTCAGGGTAAATCCAGAGCATGATCCAGATATTTACAGAATACCCTAACATTCCCTGTCCGCATGCTGCTACTCTCATGTTAAAGCGGTTCCTCCATATAGCTCGGCTTTCTAACGAACCGGGCAATTCCGGCCGCGATTGCAGCCAGGATTACGATTGCGAGACCGGTTGTCTGGAGAAGACCGAGGCTGAACGACCCGGCGACCAAGGAGGGGACTAGGACAACAAATTGTGATTCGACGTTCCGTGAAGTGTCGTTTTGAGTCCTGAGCAAACTTCCGGCCACGGGCTTGGCAGAAACGACTGAGCTAATACGAACAATGATCTGGTACGCTCGCGGAGCATAGTTTGTGGTATCCCACGTCGCGTTCAAGGATCTGGTTCCACCCACCGATGGAAGACTGAAGTTGCCTGAACCAAGAAGCTTGGTATTTTCTAGGTTTATGGTCAGCGTGGCGTTCTCGACGATATTGCTGACATTTGTTATGTAGGCTGTGATATGCACGGGTGTTCCTGGAACCACGTTAGGCACTGTGCTAAACGCGATGGCGTTCTGGACTTTGATCGCGACGTCCACAGTAAGTTTGGTGTAAATGTTCAGTATGTTAACCAGAATTGTCGTCGTCCAAGAAACTGTCTCATTATCATAGACTGTCAGACTAACAGCGCATAGGCCCAGGCCGACGCATTGACTCGATCTGCCGAGCGACGTGGCCTGGAACACATGGAATTCAATTGTGCCAAATGGGTTCGTGGAGGAACGACTCTGGACATCCGGCTGGGTTCCATCTCCCCAGTCCCAAGTGTAAGCTAGAGGCGCGGCTTTAATATTGTTCTCTGTGACAGTCGCGTTGAAGGTTACGGGCGTGTTCTTGGGGGCCGGATTTGGAGAATAGCTCACCCTGACAGTGGGCGGCCTGCATGCTTTGCCGCTACCAACTGGACAATCAACATTGGTAAAGTAGCCGTCCTGGGTCGAGAGGTGTTGAACGTTAGTGGGAGTGGCCGTTGTCGAAGTGGCGGTAAATAGAGTCGCGTTGTACAGGTGTAGTTGTGCAAATCCGAGCGATGCTACCGTGAACGTGATTCTGAAGAGCGAGCCTAACAGGACAGGGTCAGTCACTCTCCCATTTATCACAAGAGAAAGCGAGATGACTCCCACGTGATTTGTCAAAGGACAATCTGCTACGCTCGCGGACTGTTTGAAGCCGTCTATACAGAAAAGAACAGTCGTCGCATCGCTTCCTAGCGCATTGCCCGAATAGTCGACAGCGGGACAATTGATTATCATCCCGCTGCTGAGTTGTTTACAATGCCGGAACACTGTTGTATTGTAGAATAATATCACGCTGAACGCGTTGAGAGATGGCGCCTCCGAAACGCTCACTCCCATGGAGACGCTGGAATCAACGATTTTTGTTGGGTCGGTTACGTTCTGAGGGTCTACGAAGATTGAAGCCGGGAAGCCCTGGGCGTGTACAGGCTGAATTGTCGGCAGCCAGATAGATGTGGTGTTGAGTCCGAGCGTTACTAACAGAGCTATTGCGAGGAGTTGAAAAACGCTCTTCTGGTTCAACCGAATTATCGTCTGTCCTTCGTGTTAGATTTTCAGGGCTGTTAGCGTTTTAAAAGGTTATCCGGAATAGTCCTCGGTCATCCTCTGATGATGCGAACAGCGAGCCTCGTCAGTTTAGCAGTCGTATCCTGTAGTAGGCTGAACGCTGCACGGGTTGAGAGTTACCGATCCTTCGTAGAGGACTGGAGGTAGGGCTCCGATTCCGAGCGGAGGAGCGGATGCCCATTCGAAGGGCGCGATCCAGTTGAGGTTGTAGCGAAGCTCGACAGCAGAGACCTGGTTGATGCCAACGACCCCGGTTGCTGATGCTCCGATACCGTGCTGCCAGTGGGTGCATGACCCGTTGGATACAGGTTGACCGAAGCAGAGGGAGACTGCGCTGACTGGCTGAAGTGGATTAGCATCATTCTCCTGTGTCCATATGTAGAGTGCGAGGTTACCGCTGCTGCGGAAGTAGATTCCGCTGGTGCTGGAGGCAGGCGCAAATCCCTTACCGTATCGGGTAAGTATGTAGCTCTGACCTGGTGGCGGGTTCATGAATCCTGTCGAGGAGCATCCTCCCCCAACCACCCCGGTCCCGCTCTTACACTCCCAAGGTCCAGATCCGATTAGTATTCCATTGGCTAACGGATCATAAGTGGGCGTGATCTTGTTCGGGTCCGCTTGCATGCAACTATCCGGAACGCTTCCAGTCGCGACATAACTGTCCCATAAGCTCCCCGAGCAGGTCGACCAGTAGTGGCCCGGTATCATGGTGATGGTCGTAATTGTTGCGAGTGTGAACGGTCCGACTTGGTTCAGGTTGACATCAAACTGGCGCTGATGGATGATGGTTACTCCCACCATCGGTTCCAGCACGCTACCCTGGAATGCACCGGTGGCTTTCAGAGTGAGCATTGCGAACTTTACATCCCAAGGCGTGACCTGTCTCCCATCCTGCCAGAAGTTGTCGCCACGGAGGGTGAAACGGTAGCTGAGTACTGTGCCGGCAGGAGGGGTGTATCCCAGGTTGGAGTTGGCGAGCGGCTGAACACCGACGATCATCCAGTCTACGATCTGCTCGTTCGACAGAGGGTTTGGTATCGTAAGCGTATCGTATATGTTGCCTATGATGTAAAAGTCCCAGGCTGTGCTGGCAATGTACGGGTTGAGGCTACTGGTGGTCTGTTTGAAGCCCTGTCGGATCGTCCCGGTCTGGGAGGGCGCCGGGTTGCGCGCGTTTAGCCAGGTGAAAAGGTTTGGAATCCCTGCTCCGTCATTGTTTATCGCTCGGCTCCAGCCGTTTAGATAGGCGTACTGCTGGCTGGTTGTGAATACGGGGATGGTGTAGGCTCCTTGTCCGTAGACGTTTTCCGCTTGTACGCCTGCGCTCACGGCCGAGAGCTGTGTCGTACCTGAACACCGGCCGCCGGGTCCGTTGTTCGTGGATCCAGGCGCCGGGTCTCCAAGGGCTGTTATGCAGGGGGCGAACTCCATCCGGGCGGTCATGTTGTCGTAGGCGTTGTTGCAGAGATAGAGGTAGTTGTTAGCGCTGTTCGTCGGGACCGAGGCAGTGGAGCATCGTCCTGTCGGGGACTGAATGGACGCTATCCCGGAGACGAATCTGCTGTTGTATTCGAAGTAGAGGCTTGTGTCGAATGGGTAGACACCGAGAAAGCCTGCCGTATACATGCCCCAGCTCAAGTTGACGCTGTTGGTCGAGGTTGTGAAGCCCGGGAAAGCCGTTATCGGCCCTGTGACCGTCTGTAGATACGGCGAGCAAGAAGTGATGAAACCCTGTCCGAAGAGAGCGCAGATTTCCTGAGCGAGACTGTCGCCCAAGTCTAGGCGTGCAGGATCATCGCTTCGTACGAAGAAGTTGACAGTGTGAGCGGAGGCAAGGCTCGAGATCCCAGTGAGTACACACGTGGACGGGTCCTTGCCTGATGCAATTCCCGCGTTGACAAAGTGTTGCGCGGCCGCGCAGAAATCGGGACTACCCTGAGCTGGCTGCCAAGCATAGTTTACACCTGCTGCAGAAGCGAGATGGTATGCGACTCCGCCAACGCCCCCAACGACACACCCCGCGCCTGATTCCGGAAAGGATGAATCCCAGGCACACGGGTTCGGGGAGGGCAGTCCACCATTGCTCGGCGGAACTGGATTGTCAATTGGTGATCCGGTTACGCCGATATTTCCATCGTTCGCGACGAACTTTTGCTTGTCGATGAGATGCGCCATGCCCTGCCGTATCTGGATCCCGTCTGGATCATTACCATAGCCGAAGTTGACGCCCCAGAAATTGTTGGCTAACATGAACTGGATTTCGAAGTAGCTGTGGGATGAGACGGGTGCCGAGACTAGGAAGTTGGGACTCGAACCCAGGGGAGCTACGAGGGAGGGTGTCAGAGGCGTATCGGTAAAGTCGATGTTTGGGGAAGGTGCCTGGATGTTGTTGAACTCTGATGTCTGGTCTGTGAAGATGTTCGCTACCAGATTGTCCATCGCGGGACCTGCAGGATACCAGAACTCGGAACAAGCTCCAGCCGCACCTCGGGTCTGACAAGGCTGGAGGTTGGCGTGCGCAAGCTGGATTTCCGGGGTGATAGAACTTGTCGCCATGGGTCCGGTGAGGCTTGCGAGTGAAAAGGCGACTAGAAAGACTGTGAGAAGCTTGATGAGAAGTATCGTTCTCAAACGCGTCAGTCAGGGTTGCGGCCTGACTGGCCGTAAAAAGCTATCTCACCCGAAGGAATGGTATTGGAACCTTGGGCATGATACAGCAGCTTAAGGAATGCTGGAACAACCAGAAGCTTCACTGTGACTGATCGACAAGCCTAGGTGACTATCCCAAAGTGGTTGAGAAGGATTCCTACATCGATGATATCGATTATTCCATTGCCGTTATTGTCTCCCCAGATTGCCGCGATATAGCGCGGACTGCAGGCTGACGGTGTATAACAGGAAAAACCGTAGTCGTAGAACAGTATCGAGACGTCAGTGATCGTGACAGCACCATCCTGTTGAATATCGCCTAGCGGGAGAAGATGGATCATGTTCTTCGTGTTGAGTAGGCCGTCCTGTCTGTTCCCGAGACTCTCGATCGGAATGCTCGCATTGCCCGAGAGTCCGTAGCGCGCAGGTCTTACTCCTGTCGTGTTGAAATTGAAATATGTTGCATAGAGCGTTGCGGGAGGAATCTGTATAACCTGGACGCCGATTTGGTAACTTGTTGTGTTTGTTGCTTTCAGAGTCAGTGTCACGGTTTCACTAAAGTCTCCAAGGTTCTTGTAGACAACCAGGACCTGAACGATAGGACTCTGATAGATTGGGGCACCCGTGGGAGTATATGGATCATGGAAACCTCCTGCATATTGTGTAGTAGAGTTGGGACTGAAGTACAAGATGGACACATCATGGACTGGAGCGATCTGGTTGACGGTCTTCAGTGCGTAGATTACGAAGTTGGTTGAGGGATCTGTCGAATAGAAGACCCAGATGTTTTTGTCTGCGGTAGACTGGACGGCTGCGGGATACTCGCTGTCAATACAGCACGTCGCTGCGGTCAGGGCTGTCTCAGCCGTCCATGTTGAGCCGAGATTAGTTGAAGATCTCTCATAGATGACATAGACGGAGTTTGAAGGGCTCACTATCACGTTTCTTGCCCAGAATATCCAGAATGTGCCGTTTCGATCCTGCATGAAGGAAGGATTGCTATCCTGGGTGCTAGTCTGAGTGGTCAGCTGGAACGGTGAAGTCCAAGTCGACCCATTATACGTTATGTAGTAGATGTCGAAAATACCCAAGGCCGCCTGGCCACGGGAATATGCGACACGGACGATGTTGTCTCTTCCCGCAAGGATAGAAGGTTGGAAATTCCAGTTTGAATCGTTAGCTGAAGTGAGCGACTGTTCTGCTGAGAAACGGACAGCGCCTGGAGCTAGGGTCTCATACCATAACTGTCTCATAACTGGGCCGGTTCCACTGGGGGTCGTATTGTCCCTGACCCATGCAAGCCAGAGAGTGCCATCTTTCCCAACGGAGGCCGTAGGAAAAGTGTCGTTGAGAGGTGTTGGATTCGCCAATGGAACCGGAGTGTATGTGTGGGAGAACCCGGCGCCGTTGTTGGTAAGGTAGTACAGCTGGAAGTGTTGGGAGGTGGCGGCCTTGTAGGCCCAGAAGAGGTAGATGGTGCCGTTGGGAAGCTGGGCAAGCGCGGGATTCTGATTAACGCCGCCTTGGGTCGTTGGAGAGGCACCGGCTCCCCAGTTCCAGGCGGATCCGTTGAAGGATCCGCTCGCATAGAATATCAGATAGCTGGATAATGGACGGGCCGTCCACGCCATCTTTAATGTTCCATCGTTCGCTTGAACGACGCTTGGCTGCACATTGAGCCCGGTTGGAGACACTATGGGTCCGCAGATCTGCCAGGCAGCGGACTGGGAGGCTGAACAGCCGAAAGCGTAAACCCGCAATGGCAACAGGAAGGTAGAGATGGAAAGTATTGTCAAAAGTCCGAGAGTGAGAGTCTTGCGCATCATGATCACTCACATGTTCAGGAACGAGAACCCTAGAGGCCGGGTTGACGTTACGGATTTGAATTGAGACGATATAAGGGTTGTCAAATTCTTAGACCTGAGCGGGATAGCGGCCGACCTCTATAGCCTTCCGCCTCAAGCCTCGGATTGAGCGAGGAATAAAGCCTCAGCCACGGCTAAGGTCGGAGAAATAAAGGAGGAGGGAGTTTGGATTTTTCGGTTGCGTCTATGGTACTACAGTGAAGCTGCCGTGGAGTATTGCACCAGTGGCCTTTGTGCTCGTACCGTCAAGGTTGACGGGGTCGAGGCCGACGGCGATACTGGTCGAGAAGGTGAAGGTTTCACCTATCATCGATGGTGACACAGTGATCGATAGTGGAATGTTGGTTGCACTGGAGGATGGAGCGATCGTCACGACTGGCGATGTTACGGTGAACGTGTCGCCGAGGCTGCCGATGGCAGTGACTGTTACTTGCGCGTAGATCGTGTGAGAGTCTGGGTTGTTGATGCCCACTTTGAAGCTCTGTACTCCGCCAGTCTTGCCGATGGATAGTTTGTGAGTGTATGTTAACTGGTTGACCGTTGGAGCATGGATGACGTTGAGAGTGTAGGTCTCGCAGTGCTGGACAGATCCATTGTTGGCGCAGAACTGGAAGGTGTAAGTGCCGGCAAGAGTGCCGACTAGAGAGAATGCAGTAACGCCCCAGAAGTCAGGATTGTTGATGGTCTGGTAGTTTGTGCCGAACCTTTGGTTGAACGACGGGTTACCCATGTCGCGTGGATACGCTGCATTGTCGAATCTGCAGCCCCAGTTCGATAGACCCGCAAAGTCCTCAGGGTCTATGATGCCGAGGAATGGGTAGAGTCCCGAGCTTGGCACGATGACAGGTCCGTTTGCGGCCAAGTACGAGTAGGGTATCTGTGTACCGTTAGCCCAGAAGGTTCGCACAAAGCACACCTTGTTCGGCTCATCTGGTCCGAAGACAGGCGCAAGCTGTGGAACGGTGACTCCGGCGGAAGGAAGTTGCGAGTTGAGCGCCGAGACTGAGGGCGTACCATCCCAGCCGTTCGTGGCAAAACCCCCTAGAGCACTGGCTTGGACCCAGAGAATCTGGGCTGGTGACGAGAAGATGCTCAGGTATGGCAAGAGTGGGTTGGGCTGGTCTGTTATGGTCAGCGAGCCGCATGGAGTGCCGATGAACTGGCCTGCGAAGTCGACTCCGTTTGCATTATCGAACACGGTTGCGCTGAGAGAGTCTGGACTTGTCTGCACAAAGTCGTTGCCAGTGCAGAATGATGGGCCGATGCTAAAGTCTGCGACGTGGAAGGTTATGACAGCCATGTGAGTCAAGCTGCCGCTTCTCGCAGTTATCGTGGCGGTGTAATTGCCGGTTGCCGTGTAGTCAGGGCCTGTAGAGGCGAGGCCTCCAACAGTCGACGCGAAGAACGCGACTGTGTCGGTGCCACCTGCTGTCAGGGTTCCCATGGCAGGCGAGTATGCGGGGGTGATGTTGTCGGTGCGGCAGCAAGAGTCTTGCTGGCCTGATAGCGGAGCGATGACGGTCGAGAATGTAATGGTACCAGCGAAGTTGCCAATGCTTGCCAGATTGAGGTCTGCAGCGACGGTCCCGCCTCTGACGATGCTGATCGAATCGGGAACCGCGGCGAAGCTAAAGTCCTGGCCTGGAACATGGACGGTCATCATAGCGCTGTGGCTGTGGACGCCGCTCGAACCGGTAACGGTGAGCGTATAGTCTCCAGTCGGAACGCTTGAAGCAACCGATATGGTCAAGGTCGAACTAGCTGTGCTTAGACCTGAACCGTCATTCGTCAAGGTCGCCGAGGGCGCAGAACCCGTGATGCCGGACGCGCTGCTGACAGTGAATGAGACAGTGCCGCTGAAACCGCCGAAGCCGTTCACGTTGACCATGGTTGTCGAGTCACTGCTTCCACGAGAAATCGTAACCCCGGACTGGCTGAGAGCGATACCGAAGTCGGGAGCCGCGATCCGGACTGAAATGGTGACGCTGTGGCTTCTGCTGATCCCGTTCAGGCCTTCACCAGTTGCGCTGACTGTAATGCTGCCGGTGGTGGTTCCACTGACAGTGAACGTGTCACTGGCAGTTGGGCCTGTAAGATCAACTGTGTCACTTGCTGGAGTGCATGTAAGACCAGCTGTGGCGGTGCAAGTCACATCGAGAAGGTCTTGGTAGCCACCCTCAGAGGCGTAGCTGATAGTGTCAGATATCGGTATACCCGATGGAGTGCTGAGAGCTGCGCGCGCAGGAGTCATGGTGAAATCGATCAGGTTAGCGAATGTCGCTCCCTGGTCGGTTTCTGGGACTGCAACTCCACTGCCGTTGGCAATGGTAACGCAGTCGCTGTTGCCGGTGCTGGTGTTTGTACATCCAGTCTGGTAGCCGATCGGAGTGCCGGTTGTTGACCCTACAATGTTGTAGTTGATTGAGAAGAGTAGGCCAGTTGTCGGGTTGCTGGTCAGACTGTTTTGGACGGCGGCGAGGTGAACGACACCTGCGACGTCGTTTGCAGAACAGACGGTGCCCGCGATAAGGACGCCGTCGATACACTCCAAGACGATTGTGGGAGAGTTCGATAGAACGCTACCGGATAGGCTGACGCTTGAGCCTCGAAGGATGCTGGGGTCGGCGAAGACTTGGATGTCGAACCCGTTGAACGGGTTGGAGTTGGCGACATTGATGGGTACAGTGACTGTGCTCGCGCCGGGCGCGTTGATGTTATTGCCACCGTTGACGCTGACGATGCCTGTTGCTGCGTGGGCTAGTGATGGGACGAGAAATGCTCCGAGAAGCATGAGTGGTATGATAAATATTGCACTAAGTTTTTTCAAACTGTTTAAGCACCCGTTTTTCCGAAGAAGCAATTCCCGAACAGTCAATATAAGAGTTTTCGGAGTCTTCGACGGATTTTATAGCCACGAAACACTCGAGATTGAGAAAGACTTCCACGGTATTCCAGAAATATACGGGTATTAGCCGGTTGAATAAGGACGGTTGGAAGGCTCGAAAGAACATTCGCAATTACCCGTCGGCGATTGTCGAGCTATGACTTGGACCGCCCGATCCCATGTGCAGGTATTGTAGTTCGCAAATGTGATTCCCACATAGATTATGTCGATAACTCCATTGTCGTCTATGTCCGCGTAAGGTTCCAGCGGCGACAGTTACAGGTGGAATTCGAGCCGTAGCCACAGATGAGGGTTGAGAGGTCGGTTATGGTTACGGAGACATCCTGGTTAATGTCGCCTAGCGGTAGGACGTGGATCTGGTTTGTGTTATTGAATGAGTTGTCTGCTACGTTTCCAAATGTTTCTCCTGCGAGGGAAGTGATGGTAACTGACATTCCGTACCATGCTGGCTTGATCTTGGTCGTGTTCCAGTAAAAGTAGTAGATTACCGTGCCGCCCGCCCCGACTAGATGGTTCAGGGTGCCGATGGTGATAGTAGTCGTGTTCGCGGCTGCTAGGGTGGCTGTCATGGTCTCGACATAGTCGCCTTTGTCGGTGATTGAGACGGCGATGGTTACTATGGGACTCTCGCCAATGTAGCGCAATAGGGTAGACTTTTCGTACACGACGAGCCAAGCGGATAGACTCCTGCTGAGCTTATTTCTCCGCAAGAACGATCCAGAATGATCGTTCTTTTAGGCTGACAAATGTGATTCGCTGAGTTCGTGATGAGGTGACACGCGAAGCTGTCTCACATGATCCACCTAGTTAGAGAATGGATGATGAGAAGATTCTTCGATTTGAACGTGACACTACGACACTAATCGTTCGTCTACCTAACTGTGTGATAGTGGGATCTTTTGATAGCTCCGGTATTGCGCGAATAACCAGAGGCGCGCTTCTGGGCAAACGCCAGATCATGCGACTATGGGGTTCGTTGAAACCGGTTCTGAGCAAGCTATTTTTCTGATTCTAGATGTGCATGTTGTAGTTCGCCAGTGAGACTCCGAGATCGACGATGTCGACGGTCCCGTTGTTGTTGATGTCGAGATAGGGATTCCATCGGCTGCAGTTGCACGTGGATGAGAAACCGTAGTCGTAGAAGAAGACTGAGACATCGTTGATGTTTACAGAGCCGTCTTGATCCACGTCGGCGAGTGGGATGATGCGCATTTGGTTGGTGAGGCTTAGATTGTTGTTGAAAGAATTGCCGTATGTCTCGCCTGAGGCGAGCGCTATGCTGGTAGTGAAACCGTATCGGGCCGGGGTAACGCCTGTCGTGTTCCAGTAGAAGTATACGTTGACTGTGCCTCCTGGGCCGACGAAGCCGGTGCTTGTTCCTAGGTTAATGTTGGTAGTGTTGGTGGCTGTGAGACTCACGCTGACTGTCTGGCTAAAATCACCCGGGTCCCAGACTGTGACGATAATCGTCACGATTGCGCTCAGACCCACGGATCTCAGTCCGCCGGGGTATTCCCAGGTGGTCCCGAGGCTGCTCGATGCGTAGACTCCGGCCACGGCTACGTCATGGACGTTTCCGACTCCGCTAGAAATGATTGCGAACACGTCATATGTCGGAACATTCAGGTTTGACGTGTAAAATACCCAGATGGGTTTCGTGCCGTAGCTCGACTGTACAGCGCTAGGCATGAAACTGTCGACACTTGTCGAAGTGTTGGTCAGCTGAATCTCCGATGACCATGTGCTGCCCATGTTGTAGGAGTATTTTCCGAAGAGAATGTAGTCCTGGACTGTTGGTGAGACTACGTTGAGTCTTCCCCAGAAGAGCCACATGGTGCCGTTCCTGTCCTGCAACATAGAGGGATGCTCATCAGTCGACGATGAAGTTACTATCCTTGTCTCAGAACTCCAACTTGCCCCATTGTACGTCTTCTGATAGATCTGGTAACTGCTGCCTGCCGCGCCTTTTGACCATGTCACGCGTACAATACCATCCTTGCCGACCATCAATCCCGACCCGTAGTTCTGGTTGGAGTCCGTTGTCAATTGAATGTCCGATGACCAGACTCCGCTCTTCCAAGTCTTGTAGTAGAGCTGTTTCAAGGCCGGCTGGGATAGATTTGTCGAGTCAACCCTAGTCCAGACGAGCCAGATAGCGCCGTCCCGTCCTACTGCTGCTGATACTTGAGTATCGTTGAGATTGGTGTTGGTGAGCTGGGCGGGTGCGGACCATCCGGGGGTATTGTATCTTGAATAGAAGATCTCGTAGCTGTGAGATACTCTCAAGGTCCAGAATATTCCGACCGTGCCGTTACCCAGCTGTACGAGTGCCGGTGCCGCATTCTGGCCTGATGTGGTGAAATTTCTGCTTATCGACCAGACTCAGTTCGTGTAGGTCTTGTAGAGAATGTCGAAGCGGCCCGTAATCTGAGCGTTGCGGTCTGACTGCCATGCGATCCACATTGTCCCATTGCTGGCCTGGAGCCCCGTCGACAACAGGTTGAGACCACTGTTCGCATCGATCAGGGTGGGGCTGGACCATGTAAGGCTGGCGTGGACGGGGGGAAGAGATGGCAGACCGATCATTAGAGCAAGCATAAGCAAGGGTAGAATGATGAAAGGTTTCGACCTTGGCGAAGGCAATTCTCTAGATCACGATCCACCATAACGGTGGGACAGATTCTCCGCTGATGACTAACGTTCGCAAGCGTGACGGGCTCACAGCCGTTTGTCGCCGCAAGTCAGCTCTGAATTTGGCGAGTCTTCCCAAGCAATACGATTCTGTCGGTGTACAGAACCGTGTGGGGTATCGCATGACTCGACAGTATGAAAGGGTACGGAAGGAAAACGGGGGTTTGACTCATTCCCGTCCTAGGGCAGGACGGTGAACGAGCCGCTCGTAGGTGCACCGTTTGTCAAGGTGCTGATGAACGGTAGCTGTGATGGATCTGTGGTCGCCGTAGTGCCCCAGTGAATGACTGCTATGAAGTTCCATGTCTCCCCGATTTGGGAGGGGCTGAACGTTGCTGACAGGTTGATCTGGTTAATGTTCTGGTGCGGTGCCAGCGAGTACACTTGCGTGGTCACGGCGAATGGGGTTGTTCCGCTGCCGTCTGTCACGGTGACTGTAATCGCGAAGTAGAGTGTTCCGCTAGCAGCAGTGCTGTTGCTCTTCACGCCCATTCTCCATGTCTGAACATTGTTGTACTTTGACAGGCTGAATCGGTGGTTCCATGTCATCTGTGTGAAGAACGGTGCCTGGATGGCCGTGGCGGGGGAGACGGTTACTGTGACAGTCACGCTGTGTGATAGGCTGCCGCTTGTTCCAGTTACGTTTACCAGGTAGGTTCCTGTCGGGGTAGATGTGGTAGTTGTGATTGTCAGCATTGAGGTGCCTGAGCCAGTAACGCTGGTTGGGCTGAGCGAGGCTCCGAGATTGGGCGAGGCGGCCACTGCCAGGTTAACGGTTCCGCTGAAACCTCCGAGGGAGCTGATGGTGATGGTGCTGCTTCCCGAGTTGCCTTGTGCGATTGGGACTGATGTGGGGCTGGCGGTGATTGTGAAGTCTTGGACGTTCACTGTGACAATTGTATTGTGGGTGAGGGATCCACTTGTTCCGGTTACTGTTACGGTGTAGCTGTTGGCTGTGCTACTGGAGCAGCTGAGGAAGGCTGTGCCCGAGCCGACTATCGAGGCGGGTGTAAGGCTACAGGTTAGACCGCTCGGAGTGGATGTGCTGGAGAGTGCTACTGTGCCAGAGAATCCGTTGACTCGAGTGACAGTGATGGTGAAGTTGGCGGATTGGCCTGGGAACACGTTCATGCTGGTTGGGCTGGCGCTGATCTGGAAGTCGACCACTTGGACGAATACTGTCGAGGTTGTGTGAGAGTCAGATCCGCTTGTTCCAGTTACTGTGACCGTGTAGTTGCCTGCTGTGGCAGAGCTGACTGTGAGTGTAGCGGTTCCAGATCCACCGCTGATGCTGCCAGGGCTGATCGTTGCG
>Ga0066709_100000272_pt1 | contig 24868 bp, 16 predicted proteins | sample GraSoiAngelo_158_FD_79665 | JGI IMG/M metagenome (GOLD analysis project Ga0066709, IMG submission 79665) | Grasslands soil microbial communities from the Angelo Coastal Reserve, California, USA - 14_1009_16_30cm | ecosystem: Environmental > Terrestrial > Soil > Grasslands | place: USA...
GGGCGGGCCTTGGAGAGGGTCTCGGTTACGGCCCGGGACACGGTCGGCAATAAGATCGTCGCTCGCCTCTCGAAGCCGCGCGCCCCCGTGTCTCAAAGCCGCGGACCCTGAGGCTCAAGAACCCGGAATTCCGGTGGAGGGGACCGGGGCCCGCCTCTCCGCGGAATCCTCAGCCTCAACGCGCCGCTGTGCCGGCACGACCGGAACGGGTCGCCAGCCGACGGCATCGAAGAACCCCAGGCGGCGCTCGGAAGGGCGATCGAGCTTTGCGAATATCAACTGCGGTTGGAGAGCCGGGGCGAGCGGGAGGACGAAGCGCGTTCCAATCCGAGTCTTGACGCAAGATGCAACGGCGATCGGCTCGCCGGTGGATGCGTCCCGCACGGGCAGCGGCCTGGTGGCCGCGGTTACGTTTACAATCAGCCGTTGGGGAGATCCCCGCCCGGTCTCCATCGCTACCAGGAGGTTCAACGCCCCGAGCCCCACGCGTCGGATGCTGCCTAGGGTCAGATGAAGCTCCCCCTGTTCCAAGCGGCACATGCTTACAGGGTGGCGGCCGTCCAGCGCGCCGAACCTCGCTGCGGGAAGAAAGCCTTCCTCCGGGTTTGCGAAGCGAAGGAGAGCCGGTCCCCGCAGAGGGAGCTGGGAGCGGTGCATCAAGATGGCACGACGTTTCCGATCCCTCTCGAATTCGCTCAGTGGAAGTGCCACGTCCTTCGGGTCCCGGGCAAGGTGAAGAGGGGCGTGCACGATATAGCGGAGGGGGGTGGGCCCTTGGCCCTCCAACGATGTCCGGGCCAGGGCGAATTCCGAGAGCACTGCGAGCGCGCCATGGTCGGGATGCCGGTCGACAGGATCCGGATAGACCAGGATGGAGGGCCGCCACTCGGCTATTTCCGCGGTCAGGTCTTTCAATAGGCCCTCTGGACCCTTCATCAAGAGATCGCACAATTGCTGATCGGGGTAGCCGAGAAATCTCACTGAGTGGAGCGGAACCCCAAGGCAGGAAAGCGCGGAGAGCGCTTCCTCCCGCCGCCTTTTTCCCCAACGCACCCGGTCCGCGGGAGAGATTCGCCAGCGCCTCTCCACCGCCCGCTGGGCCCAGGGATTGTTCTCGCCGTCCGTCATGAACAGCACACGCGTCCGGGCACCGACCGTACAGGCTCGCTGCAGGATGCCGCCTGTCGCCAGCGACTCATCGTCTGGGTGCGGAGCCAGCAGCATAACGCGGTCCGTCGGACGAATCTCCAGCAGGCCGCTCACCGGGACACCTTTCCGTGGGCGAAAGGCGAGAATCCTCGTTCCACCGCGCTGGCCCAGATTACGGCGACCCGTCCCTCTCCAGGAGAGAAGCGGTACGCGTGAGCTCCCGCCGACAGCTCACGAGGGCGCCGGCATCCGGTTCCGTCCAAAAGGCCGGAGGCAATCCCCCCCTCGGTGACGACCGCGTAGCGCTGGGGGACGCGGATCACAAATCGCCGGGAAGAGCGAGCGACGTCGGTGGGGTCGAGGCGCATGCCGACTACGCGCAGGTCACCCACCGAAACATAATTGGAGTCCATGAAGGCGCGGGCTCTTCCAGGAAAGTCATACGAATCCTCAGCGACGACGGGCGTGCCGGTCGATACGAGCCGCGTGGCGATGTCGTCACGCATGAGCCCGCGACTGATCCGGTCTTTGGTCACTCCCTCCAGGGCGAAGAAATAGGGCCGCGAGCGGAACACGGTCTCGCCCTTGATATCCATGACGAATTCATCCGGACGAGTCAGCATCAAGGTGGTGGACAGGAGACGTGTTTCATCCCATGAATGATCCAGCCAGGGGGGTTCGTCGATGCAAAGGGCCGTGACCTCGATCGTCACCGTGAGCAACACGGCGCTCCACGGAGCGGTCGCGACTCGAGCAAACCGCACCTGCCGGCGCGCTACCCATCCCGGGAAACCCAGGAGGAGCGGCGTTGCAAGGACGGCGGCGAGCGGATAGAAGGGAAGGTAGTCCTGTTTTGTTATCAGCGGCCACGTAGCCTCTAGGGCCGCAATATAAACGCCAACGCTGAGAAACACAATCGCCCTGCGTGTCCCGGTCGCGGCATCGGGTGCCTCCGCCATCACGTGGTGTGCGATCCACCAGAGAAGCGGGAGTGTGACCGGCAGGATTGCGAGGCGGCGCGGGAGATGCCTCCAAAGACCGAGACCTGGAACCAGATTGTGACGTACCAAGCAATAGACCAACGGCCCCCAAGCTCGGGATGCGGCGAAGTAGATGGCGACGACCGCAGGCGCGAACGCGAGCGCCGCGAAGCAAACGACAATGGTACCCTGCATTCCGCGAAGGCACAACTGCCGGTCGATTCTTGAACGCATCCACGCGGAGGCACTAACCGCGACACCCAGCGCGAGAAGCAGCAGCAAAGTCTTCAACGAGACGCAGAGCGCGACTCCAAGAAGGAATCCGCCAGCCACAAGGCGCCTGCGCCCGAACGTTCCTCCAATCAAGACCGCGACGGCGGACAGCCATGTCGCCATCCAAAGGACATCGGTGCGGTACTCGACAGACGTCAGCAGGAAGTCGGGCCAAAAGCCGGCCAGCACGACCGCCCAGAGGGCCACACGCGATGAGAATAGTCTGCGCGCGATCAGCCATGTCGACGCCATCGCGATCACGGTGAGGGGGAGCACCATCAGGCGTGCGAGCTGCACGATGTCCGGACGCTCGCCAAAGATCCGAATGAGCGGGCTGGCGCACGCGCTGAAAAGCGGGGCGTGGTTGTCGAAGAAGTCACGATAGGGGAGCAAACCGTGTGCCCATCCCCATGCCACGTGAAGGTGTTGCGGCTCATCGGAGTCGATCGCGTGATGAAAGGCGCAGGCGATTCGCACGAACAACTGTGCGACGATCAGTACCGTCGCGACCGCGCGCTCACCGGTGCTTCCGGCGATCCGCCGGCGCGCGTCCTGATCGCCGGAGCCGGCACTTCGGGCGACTGGGTAGATCGGGGGCTCGGAGGCTATGAGCGATCGTCTCCGCTCGGGCGCTTGGGACGCTTCGCGTCGAATGGCAAGACTCTTCGGGAGGATATGGCGGCAATCCAAACCGCAGCTAAACGGAGACCCATGTGATGCGCGTCCATCTCGTCGACGGCACGTACGAGCTCTTCCGGCATTTCTACGGGGGGCCACCAGTCACCGATGCTTCCGGCAAGGAACGCGGCGCGGTGGTCGGAGTCATCCAGACCCTGCTCGGGATGCTCGAAGAGGGCGCGACGCATATCGGGGTCGCGACCGATCATATCATCGAGTCCTTCCGGAACGAACTCTACCCTGGATACAAGACCGGGGAGGGAATCGATCCTCTGCTTCGGGAGCAATTCGAGCCGCTGGAAACGGCCATCGCTGCCCTCGGCGTCGTGGTCTGGCCGATGGTGGAGGTCGAGGCGGACGACGCGCTGGCCGCTGCGGCGGCTGCAGCCGTTTCGGACCCGCGCGTCGAACAGGTCGTGATCTGTACGCCCGACAAAGACCTCGCGCAGTGCGTGCGCGGCGACCGGGTCGTGCAGCTCGATAGACGCGCCGGGGAGGTGCGAAACGCAGACGCTGTCATTGCGAAATTCGGCGTGCCGCCGGCCTCGATCGCCGACTACCTCGCCCTCGTCGGCGACAGCTCCGACGGCTTTCCCGGCCTGCCGGGCTGGGGCCCCAAGGCGGCGTCCGCCGTGCTCGCAAGGTACGGGCGACTCGAGGATATCCCGGCGTCGGTCACGGATTGGGAGGTGACGCCGCGCGGTGCGGCGAAGCTCGCCGGGACCCTCCGCGAGCGGTGGAACGACGCGATGCTCTTCCGGACGCTGGCGACGCTCCGGACCGATCAGCCCGCCGTGACGGTTGACGGGCTCGAGTATCGCGGTCCTGCCTCCGGATTCGAGGCGCTCGCAGCGAGCTGGGGCCGTCCGAAGCTTTTCATTCGGGCGCAGACCCTCGCCGCCGGACGGCGGACCTGAACGGCCCCGGGCGGCATGCGCCGCCGGGGCCGTGTTGCCTTCGAACCCGAATGAACGTCGACTCTCTAAAGCTGCTTCGAGTTATCGGATCTGACCGCGGATTTCGCCGGATGCAAAGTCCCCTGGTTTTTGATCCGACGCTCCCTGTCCATCATCGGTGAGTACGCTGACGTACGTGTTTCCCGCTCTGATGGCTGAAGTCAAGTCAGACATCGGGCGTCCCGCAAGGCTTCCAACAAGATTCGCCGCGGTAATGGTTCCTTTCGCGAGAACCCCAGTCGTCTTGCCGCCACCCGGGGCGACCGGCCCGAAGATGGTCGCGACAATCGTCCCGTTTTCTCCGGGAGCACCGACATAAAGGTTCGCCCCGATCACGTTTTCAATATTCGAGACCGTGAGGCGGAACTCCAACTGCGTCTCGTCTTGGTTGAGCGTGAAGTGCGCCTGCCCATTGGCATTCGTCTGCCTCGCGGGCACTACTTGGTCGCCCGTGAGATGCGCCGTAAACACCTTTGACGCTGCCTGGGCGGAGAGTGGAGCACCAACCAGGAACAGCGTGGCAACCGCGAAGCTAAGCTGACGGATCCGTGTCATGATTGTCCTCCATAGATGTACCGATCACGTCGATCGGAGATTCCAGCCGGGTTCGTCGGCATTGGATGATCGGAATCTCGTCGAGTCCGGGACTTCCGAATCGGCGAGTTCCGGCGCCGTGGGGCAGCAAGGTTCGGGCCGCTCCGCCACCCGCCGCCTATAACTATGGAGGGATCAGAGCGCGGCAAATCTCGGAGCGCACGCACGAGCGCTCCCCACGTACGAAACCGGTCAGATGACCACGTCGCATGCCGGCCAATTCTCGGCACCGTGTCCGCAATTCGACGGAGATCGCGTACTCCCCCTCGGCGCTCCGTAGAAGCGCGCGGTCACAACATGCCCTTTCGTGTCCTTCGTAGAAGGGCTACCATGGTGCGCGCTGTATGAGTCGGTGCAGGTGTCGGGCGGCGGCATGATGGTGCTTGGGTCCCGGACGAAATCCCCCGATGGCGCGTTTTCCACGAGTGCTCGCTGTCGCGGCCCTGTCCGCGGCGTCGTTACTCGCCCCTGCCGCGGCTGCGGTCGCAGGCCTGCCCGAACTTGAATTTGTCTCACCAATCCCCGGCTCCGCTCTGGTTCTCCCCGAGACGAACATCATTCTTCGCCCGGGCGGGATCGTGGACGCCGCCTCGGTCGCCGAAGGTTCGCTCCTCCAGCTCAGCGGATCGACTTCCGGTTTGCATGAGGGACGCCTTCGGTTGTCGGACGATCACCGGACCCTGACGTTCCAGCCGAACATCCCCTTCACATTCGGTGAGATCGTCACCTGCCGGCTCGGGGTGGGACTCACGACGAACGATCGCGGACCGGTTCCGCCGTTCGAGTTCACCTTCACGGTCGCGGGCACGGTGCGTGAGACCTTGCATGATTTTCCGATTCCCGCGGACGTTGACGAGAACCCTCCGCCCGCGCCGGGCGGCTTCGCCGCGACAAGCGCTCTGCAGAGCGCGGCCCTCGCCGACTCACTACCGCCCGATTTTCCGCACATCCGAGCCGCGGTGCACGGCACGCCCACCCCCGGACGGCTCTTCCTGGGCAACATCGCTTTCGGAGGGCCCCGGCTCCCCACCTACCTTATGATCCTCGAGAACGACGGGAGACCCTTCTTCTACCGAAAGCTCGCGGGAGTGGGCCTCGACTTCAAGATGCAGCCGGACGGACGGCTGACCTACTTCGACGCTGTTGCCGGTGGTTTCTATGCGCTGAACGCCCGCTACTCGGTGGTGGACAGCTTCCGCTGCGGCAACGGCTACTCGACCGATGGCCACGACCTGCTCCTTCTTCCCAACGGCCATGCTGTCCTGATGAGCTACGACCCCGAGATCGTCGACCTGAGCCTGATAGCGAGGGGGGGCATGCAGGACGCGACGGTGATCGGGCTCATCATCCAGGAGCTGGACCGGGAGAAAAACGTGGTGTTCCAATGGCGGAGCTGGGATCACTTTCAGATCACGGATATCGTCTCGCACTCCCTGACGGGAGCGCTGGTCGACTACGTCCACGGCAACTCGATCGATGTCGATCCGGAGGGGAACTTCATCCTCTCCTCCCGGCACATGAACGAGGTGACCAAAATCAGCCGGGTCACAGGCGAGATCCTCTGGAGGTTGGGCGGCAAGAACAATCAGTTCACGTTTGTCAATGATCCGATCCTCTTTTCCCACCAGCACGCCGTCCGGCGACTGCCGAACGGACACATCGTTCTGTTCGATAACGGCAATTTCCGGCTGCCGCTCTTCTCGAGGGCGGTGGAGTACGCGATCGACGAGGCGCAGAAAACCGCGACGCTCGTCTGGCAGTATCGCCTCAACCCCGATGTCTTCGGCGCGGCGTTGGGCTATGTCCAGCGCTTCTCCAACGGGAACACGTTGATCGCCTGGGGCGCCACGACGCCGACCCTCACCGAGGTCGCGGCAGACGGAACGATCGTTTCCGAGCTGACCTTCGACCCCGGCACCGCGACCTATCGCGCGTTCCGCTTCGAGTGGCCGCCCGTGAAGCCCGCGGTTGTGACTCTCTACCCCGAGACCATCAACACGGAGACCCGCGGAGGCTGGGTCCTGGCGACAATCCAACCGGAGGCAGCGGATTTCGCGGTGTCGGACGTGGAGCCTTCGACCGTGCGACTCGCCGGAACGGTATCCGCGGACACGTCGAGCGTGATGTGGGGTGTGCACGGCGACGGCGTTCCCGACCTGACGGTCCGGTTTGCCCGGGATCCGCTCGAGCCTCTCCTCTCGACAGGAACCGATCGGCTCGAGGTGAGTGGGTCGTTGAAGACAGGGGAGATCTTCCGGGGGTTTGCCGAGGTTCGCGTCGTCGCGCCGCGCGGGACGCAGACGGCGCTGACGTCGCTCCGACTGGTTTCCACTCCTGGTGCGATTCCGGTGGAGCTGACGGTCCCCGGAGCCGAGGCTCACGCGCATACATTCGCGGTCTATGACGTCCAGGGGCGCCTCGTGAAGCGGTGGCAGGCGGCGTTGGGCGCCGGAACGCGCGCATCCTGGGACGGGCGGAAATCGGACGGTCGCCCCGTTGGCTCCGGGATTTATCTCATCCGGTTGGAGGGGGGCGCGCCCGGACCGGCGTTGAAGGTCGTGGTCGACCGGTAGCTCCGAGGCCATGAGCCCCGCCGCGTCCGGGTCCCGGCGGGAATGAGATTCTCGCAACTTTTGGGCCTTCCCTGAGGCACAATCGCTCGGGGGGTGGCGGCGTGGGATACGGCGGCGAGGCCGCGCGGCCCGGGGGGGCAGGCGTGCGAGCCGTCCAAGGTGAGGAGGTACCGGATGAGGCGGACGGCTACGCTCGTTGTGGGAATCTTGGGCATTGCTCTCGGTGGTCTCTCTCTCGATTTTTCGCGACCCAATTCGCTCGTCGCGAAGTCCGCCATGCCCGATCCCGCGTTGACGGGGGCACCAAGCCAGGGCACCTGCGTGAGCTGCCACAGCGGCGGCTTGGACGACGGGCAGGGGAGTCTCCTGATTGTCGGCCTGCCTGCGGAGTACACGCCGGGTCAGGGCTATGGCGTCGTCGTGGCGCTCGAACGTCTCGGGAGCAGGCGTTGGGGCTTCGAGGCTACCGCCTTGAACGGCGGCGGCTCGATGGCGGGGACGCTCGACGACACCCCCGACCCGCATGTAATCGGCCAGAGCCAGGCCGGAATCACATACATCTCCCAAACGACGAGCAGGGGCTTTGATGGCACCTACGCCGATACGCTCGACGGCGCCGGGTGGGGATTCTACTGGATCGCTCCGCCGGTGGGAACCGGGACGGTGACGTTCTATGCGGCCGGGGCCGCCTGCGACAACAACGGCAGCGCGGGCGCCACGGACTACACGTATACGACGTCGATGAGCGTCACCGAGGGAGCCCCGACTGACGTGAAGGGCACGAGCTGGGGGCAGATCAAGAGGATTTACCGCTGAGCGCCAGGCCAACGCGTGCGGTCGGTCGTCCCGGGCGCGATATTGGTCTTGTGAATGAGCGCGGCCTGTGGTACAGTGACGGTGTCATCGGAAGAGTCCAAACCCCGCGCAGTAGCTTGGGGGATCTGATGATCGGAAGCACAGTTTGGAATTCTTCTAACAAGCTCGATTCGTAAACACGGATGCCGTGGGCCCAAAGGCCCGCGGCATTTTCTGTTCTCAGCACAAGCTCGTTTCCAAGGAAAGCTTGCTGCGAGCTCCGCGCCGGATTGGTTTTTTCGTCCCCTGAAGCGAACCGCGGAGGTGCCTGATGGATGCAATGTCCCGTGGAATGCCTCGAGTCGTCCCCTTTTCCATCGTCGCTTTCGCGCTGGTTGCCTTCCCCAGTGGATTCGCCATGGCTTCGGCCGAGGTCACCTCGTCCGGCCTTGCCGTCCGCGCTACCGCCGTCAGCGGCCCGGTCATCAGCGCTTCACAATCGTCGCACGACTTCGGCCGCGTGAACGTCGGCTCCAGCTCGGAGGCCTTCGACTTCACGATCACGAATACAGGCGATGCGGATCTTCACATCTCCGATCTGACACACAGCAATGCGGGCGCAGGTTTCGGCGCGGACGCCGGTGCGTTGCCCGCGACGCTCGCCCCGGGGGACACGAGAACCTTGTCGACTTCCTACATGCCCGTGGGCAGCGGCGCCAAAACGGACAACGTGACCATCGTGAGCGACGCGAGCAACGGCAACTTCACGATCCTTCTCATCGGCTTCGCGAACAACGCCCCGGTGTTCGATCCGGCGCTCGCTTCGAACTATGACGCCGCCGCCTTCGTCCCTTTCACGCTCACGGCCACCGCCGTCGACTCCGAGGAAGACCCCCTCAGCTGGTCCATCACCGGCCTCCCGATCGGGGCGACCTTCGATACTTCGACCGGTACGCTGGATTGGCCGAACCCGGACTCGGCGGGTAGCCACCCGATCTCGATCTCGGTGAGCGACGGCAGCGCCAGCTCGTCTGCTTCCTTCACGCTGATGGTCACCGCCGACAACAGACCGCCGACTGCGAATCCGGACGGTCCGTACAGCGGGCTCACCGGGATTCCACTGCAGATGGACGGCTCGGCCTCGAGCGATCCCGATGGCGGCCAGACCTTGACCTTTGACTGGAACTTCGGCGACGGCGCGTCGGGCTCGGGGCCCACCCCGAGCCACGCCTACGCCTCGCCGGGGGGCTACGTCGTAAGCCTCACGGTGACCGACAACGGCTCGCCGCCGCTCAGCCGCACGGCGACCACGGGCGCCACGATCGTGAACTTCATTCGGGCCGACATCGTCCGTGCCACGGGGGCAACCGACACCATCTCCACCTCCGGCAAAGGCCAGAATCTCTTCGGCATCGAGACCTTCGACCGTCCGCTGACCGACATCGATGTGGCCACGATCCGGATGGGCACGACCTACCCCAACGCGGGCACGGTGTCGGAGATCGCCAACTCCGACAGGAAGACGCCGAAGATCGAGGACATCAACGGGAATGCCTTCGCGGATTTGGACGTGCACTTCAGATCCTCGTCGATCAAGCCGCTTCTCTCACATGTCCCCAACGGCGCCAGCGTCACGCTGGTGATCAAAGCCCTGACGCGCGGCGACCACGTACCGGTGCGCGGAACGATCGACGTGGTCAAGATCGGTTCCTCCCAGGTTATTTCGGCCGCGGCTCCGAATCCGTTCCAGCGGGACGGGACGGCCATCTCCTTCAGGGTTGGAGACAGCGGCCCCGTTTCGATCCGAATCTTCTCGGTCGGCGGCAGGCTCGTTCGGACGCTGAAGGAGGGTGAGTACACGGTAGCGGGCGCCCACGAGGTGAGGTGGGACGGCCTCGACGACCGCGGCGAGCGCGTGGTGTCGGGCGTCTACTTTGTGAAGACAATCGCGCTGGATGAGACCTCGGTTTCCAAGCTCGTCGTCATGAAGTAAGCCGACCCTTTCTTTCGGGCTCTCGGTCGAAATACAGGCCCCGGTGCGGGAGCGCACCGGGGCCTTGGCGCTATGGCGTATACTGCGAACGCCGCACACGAAAACCGCACGTTCACGGGAGGTCGTGCCATGCCATCGCGGAATCGCTATGCCGCTCTCGCACTTGCCGCGCTCGTGTTGCCCCTGCCCTGCAGCCTCTCCGCCGATGAACCCATTCCCCCAGCGAAGCCCTTCGCGCCCATCGTCTACCAGGCGCGGCGCGCGAGGGTCATGAAAGCGCTGGGTGGAGGAATCGCCGTGCTTTACGCGCGGGGGGAGGAAGACGCGGACGGTTATCGCCCGGACGCCGATTTCTACTACCTCACAGGCTTGAGCGAAGCCGGTGCGGTGCTCGTGCTTTCGCCTGAGGAACGTGTCTACAAAGAGCGGCTGTTCTTGAAGCCGCGGGATCCGGACGACGAGCATTGGACCGGAATTCGCCCCGACATCGGGGACTCGCTTCGCCGGACTACAGGCATCGAGCGCATTTCTCGCACGACCGCTCTGGGCGGAAACCTGATGGGTCTCCTCCAGACGACCAACACCCTTCAACTAATCAGCGATCCCGGAGGGCCCGACTCGCCGGCCGGGCCCGAGATGGAGCTCTACGGCAAGCTCAGCTCCAAGCTGCCCGGTCTGAGCATCAAGAACCGCACGGATGTCCTGCCCGGCTTACGCTCCGTCAAGGAGCCGCGCGAGCTCGACTACATGGAGAAGGCCATCGCCGCGACGGTCTCCGCTCAGCACGCGGCCGCTCGCTCCATTAGGCCGGGTGTGGAAGAGAACTGGGTTGCGGGGCTGATTGATCTGGAATTCAAGCGCGGCGGTGCCGTTCGCCCGGGCTTCCCGCCCATCGTGGGCTCCGGACGGAACAGCACGGTTCTCCACTACCCGGAGCACAACCAAACCATCGGCCCCGGCTCGCTCGTCGTGGTGGACATCGGCTCGGACTACGGCCACTACTCCGCCGACGTCACCCGCACCTATCCCGCCGACGGACACTTTACCCCCGAGCAGCGCAAGGTATACGAAGTGGTGCTCCGGGCCCAGCAGGCCTGCATGGACATGATCAGACCCGGCGTGTACTACGAAGACATCCACCGCAAGGCCGAAGAGGTCATTCGCGCGGCCGGCTACCGCGACTACTTCATCCATGGCCTGGGACATTTCGTGGGACTCGACGTGCACGACTCCGGGCTTTACCGGAAGCCCTTACAGGCGGGCATGGTCATCACCGTCGAGCCTGGGATCTACATTCCGGAGAAATCTCTCGGCGTTCGCATCGAGGACGAGGTGCTGGTGACGCCGAGCGGCTTTCGGTTGCTCACAGCCGCGCTGCCGCGTGATCCCGACTCGGTCGAGAGAATGATGCGCGAGCGGTAAGCGGCGCTGATTCCAGTGACCTCACAGCGGAGAGCTCCGTCGGCTACGTTCTGGTCTTGCGCGCTGCTGGTAGGCGCGGTGATCGCCGGCGCCGGGTGGTTCCTCTATTCGGAGCACAGGATCGCGGGGCGATGGGGTTTCTCCCTGGACGACTCGTGGATCTACGCTACGTTCGCGCGCAACATTGCGACAGGCAAGGGATATTCATTCAACGCCGGCGAACGGGTTGCTGGAGCCACGGGACCGCTCTATGCCCTGATCCTCGCGCTCTTCTATCGACTCTTTCACGAGGTCGTCTGGAGCGCAAAGGTCTTCGGCATCGCATGTCTGTGCGGATCGAGTGTGCTCATGTACCTGGCAGCCCGGAACCTCACTCCGCGAAGCCATCTCAGACCACTATGGGTCGGTCTGCTTGTCGGCATCTCGCCCTCGCTGCTCTGGGGCGCTCTCTCGGGGATGGAGATCGCACCCTATATCTTCCTCAACTGCCTGGGCATCTACTGCTACACGAAGGAACGATGGATCCTGGCGGCGCTCTGCTGGTCGCTCGGCGTTTGGCTCCGGCCCGATGGATTGTTGCTGGCCCTGATGGGCCTCTTCTTGAGGCCGAAGCTCACCGCCCGGGGCATGGGAACGACCCTTCTCGTGGTTGCCCCCGTTCTCGCCGCCTTCTTCGCCTTCAACTACGTCGTTGGCGGAAGATTTCTTCCGAACTCTGTCCTGGTAAAAACTCATTTCGGCCCGGGAGTGTTGCCTCAAATTTGGGAGATGCTCCAGCGCTGGGCGCCGCTCTGGGGCCTGGCAATGCGCCGCTGGGACGTTCCCGAGCATTCCATCGTCCTTCTTCCCGCGATGATGATCGGCGCGGTCCTCATGGCCCGGCGGTTTCCTGCGCTGGCCGCCTTCATACTCGGCCTTCCGCTGGGGCTTGCGATATTCGGCGCTTCGAGCGGATCTCATGGACGCTACATGATGCCCGTGATTCCTTTCGGTGTTCTGCTGGCGGCCGAGGGGCTGAACCATGCCAGCGGTCGCGCCCTCGGGCGAAGGTGGAAGGTCGGCCTGTTCGCTGCGGCCCTTTTTTGCGTGGCATGGCAGGTCCGAAGCGTGGAGCGGAAGGGCATCGTGCACGGTTGGAACGTAGAGAATATCAATGACATGCAACGCCTTCTCGCCGAGACCATCCGCGCAAGCGCGAGCCCCGGGGACACCATTGCCGTGAATGATGTCGGCGCGATGGGCTACTTCAGCGGGTGCTACATCGTCGACCTTGTGGGGCTCGTCTCCCCTCTCAGGTCGTTTCCCGAAAACCTCAAACAGTACAGGCCGAAATACCTCGTCATCTTTCCCGCCTGGTTCAGGCAATACGCCGCCGTCAATCCGGTAACGAGACGGGCGGCGTTCTATGACGCGGACTCCGCCTGGAAGTATGTACCGGTGGCGGGCGCAAGGCTTCGAACCAACACGATCTGCTCGCGAGACCGGATGCTCGTCTTTGCCCGCATGTCGCCGGACAAGGAAGGGCCCGAGAATGTGCAGATGATGGTGCATTGAGCCGGAACCCGGCGTGCCCGGAGGATTCGTCCGCCGCGTCGCCTACACCGTCAACCTGAGCGGTACGCCGCACTTCCTCGTGACGAGTCATGCTTCGGAGTATGACGGGTCGTCCGGATTCCTCCGGGAGTGAAACCGGCCCCGGTCCGGTGTTGCGCCTCGGCCCCTCGCCCCGGGCCACCGCGTCGATCCAATCAGATCTTCACCAGCTCCACTCGGCGATTATTCTGGCGTCCCTCCGGCGTGGTGTTCGGAGCGACCGGCTTCGTCTCGCCGAGGCCCTTGGTCTGGATGCGTTCCCCCTGGATCCCGCTGCCGACCAGGTAGGCACGCACGGCGTTCGCGCGCTTTTCGCTCAAGGACAGGTTCGAGGCGTCGTCGCCCACGTCGTCCGTGTGCCCTTCAATGCTTAGCTTCAGCTCCGCGTGGTCCCGGAGCATCTGGCCGATCTCTTTGAGGGTCGGCGTGGACTCCGGGCGAATGGCGTCCGAGCCCGTGTCGAAGAAGATCCCGTGCGTTGCCACGCGCCCTGCCGTCACGAGCGACTCGTAGAGACGCTTCTCGCTGGCGGCCACCCGCAGATTGCCGATCATGGCCGGACGTCCCGCGTCGGTATCCACGAAGAAGAAGCGCAAGCCCTTCGATCGACCGAAGTTTGTGCTGGGGAAGTTGGCCACGCGCATCTCGTTCGCATACACCTTCACATACCTGCCATCCGCCAGGGCCCGGCAGTGGATGATGTTCTTGTCCGCGCCGGCAGCAAGCTCGGCGAAGGCCAGGTTCTTGCTGTTATCGAAGCGCTTGAGACCGCCTTTCTTCTCCCACGTGCTGTAGACCACCTTGGTGTATGCGCCTCGTTCCGGCGTGTCATCGGGCAGCTCGCAGGCTACTTCGATGGAGTTCCACTGCCAGGGGGCGTAGTAGTCGAATTCCAACGTGAAGCGCTCCGGGAGCGCCTCGGAGAGGGGCACGACGAACGAGCCGGAGGTGCTGGAGCGGAGCCAGCGCGAGCCGTTCCATTCCGCGATTTCCATGTTGCCCTCGGTCAGCTCGAGGCGCTGCGGGAAATTGCCGACCGGGTCCCGGCTAAAGTCGTCGAAGAACATGACGCGGTCGCCTGGGACGAAATCATAGTTGAGCCACAGACCCTCCCCCGGCTTGAGGCTTTCGGCCCCGGGCGCAGCGGCCGCGCCTGAGGTGTCGGTGCCGGTGGCCGGATCGGTCCCTTGCTTCGAGTCCGGCTTGGTCTCGCGGTTTTTGTCTTTCTCTGCGGCTTCTTTGGCCTTCTGCGCGGCCTTCTCCTTGGCTTTTTTCGCAATGTCCCCGAGCTGCGCCCCCGCGGTCGCGGGCAAGGAGAGCACCCCGAGGCAGGAGATGAGTGCGGCGAGACGACGAATCGTGCGGTGCATGATGCCTCCCATGCCGAGATGCGCGTTCCGAAGCTCGGCGATCGCGGCCGGTGTCGAGGTCAGCAAACCGGAGCGCTCAGCGGAAGATCCGCGGCCGGGAGTTTAGTCCTCTTCTCGGGAGGTGTCGAGAGGCTCTACACAGCGCGAAGCGCCTTCGCGGCGCGCCCGTAGTCCCTCGGCTTCACCCAGAGGATCAGGCCGTAGCGGCCCTTTCCAGCCGCGACACCGGCCGCCGCCGTGACGTTCACATTCGCGTCGGCCAAACGCTGGAAGTGCGCGTGGACCGCTCCGACCCGATCGTTCCCCTGGACGAGGAATGCCCTCTTGATCGTGCTGAGCCTCCAGTGGTTTTTCCGCGCCACGGCGCGGAGTCGCGCCATGTCGTTGGTCATGAGATCGAGCTGCGCTCGGCCGCCGCCGACCGGAAAGCCGACGTGCGCCAGGAGGTTCACGCCGGCCTTCCTGATCTCGCCGAGCACCCTGGCGCCCTGTCCGGAGCGGTGGGGAACGATCGGGTAGCAGTAGCTCACTTTCCTTACTCTGTCGGCCATAGTGTCTCTCCTTCTCACTGGCCCTCGGTCCCGAGCAGCCGGGATTTTCGCGGGGCGAGCCTACGGCCGTAGACTATTCCAACCTGCGGCCCCGTGCCAGGCCGCTATTTGAGCCTGTCGCGATAGAACGCCTCCGCCAGGCCCGATGACCTTGCGATCCTCTTCCCGAAGGGATCTTTGTTCTCCTCCGGATTCGAATAGAGGATGCGGTACATGACGATATCGTTCGCGCTCGGTTCCTCCTCCTTGCCCTCGTGGTCTTTCCTCCGGGCGCGCGCGAGCTCGGCGTCGAAGTACTGATCGTACGTCGCCAAGAGTTCGTCGACCGCGAGAAGCAGCTTCGCGAGCGCGTCCCTCGCCCGATCGCCCCACACGGCGAGCGCTTCCTGTTCCGCCAGCAGAAGGTCCGCGCGACACGTGCCGACCGCGGTGAGGCGCCGGCGATAGGATTGCGCGGCGCGGAGCACTTCAGACACGTGCCCTCTATCGCCGCTCGGTCGTTGGCCAGGATAGGGGACGACCCCGAATCGTCTGCGGGCTTCGGTGATGGACTCTCGAAGAGCGTAGATCGCCTTCAGCGTCTTGAGCGCGATCTGGTACTCGGTCGTCCCCCTCAGCTGGCGGCGCCACGCGTTCAGCCCAACGAACGCAAGGCCCGCCGCCACGAGGGTGGACAAGCTGACCGAGACATCGCGTACAGCATCGAACAGCACATCGGCCTCCGAATCGTCCGGGTCGGATTTCGGTTCCGGTCGGGCAGGACTGACTGCGGTCGCGAGGAGCACTGCGTGGCCGTGGACTGCAGCCTGCCCATGCGGCTGGGTCGGGCCACCGCTTCGGATTTCCCGACTTGGCGTTTGCGGCGGGGGCCCGGGAGCGCGTCGCTCCCTCCCGTGGCTCCATCGAGCCAAACGAGCGGCGTCGCTTCTTAGGAAGTATTACTTAGATTCGTGCGGTCTTGTTCCAGATGCCGCCGATCGGAATCGGCTAAGGCTCCCGGCGACCAGCGTTCAGTCGGAGAGCACTCTCTGCTGCGGCATGGGCTTCCCCATACTTTCCGAGCTTCGCATACGCGGCCGAGAGATTTTCCCATGCCACCGCGTGGCCCGGCAGGTCTTCGCGCCAATCCTTCCGCACCGCAATGGCCAGCGTATCGGCGGCGTCTCCGTAACGATTTTGGCGGAGGGCAATGGATCCAATGTCCGCGAAGGGCTGCGCGAAGTCGGGGTAGAGATTCGCGCAACGAAGCGCCAGCTCACGGGCCTCGCCGTCGAGCCCCGCGGCCATGAGGGACTGTTCCGTGAGCACGATCACGTACGGGTCCAGCGGGTCCCGCGCGACGGCCTCCTTCGCCGTGAGGCTGACCCGTGCCCGCGTCTCGCTTGTGGGACGAAGCAGCGCCTCCGAGGAAAGGACCCGCGCGAGGTAAGCCCGGTGGGTGCCGCTTCGGGGATCAATCCGGATCGCGCTCTCCAGCGCTCCTCTTGCCCGCTCCAGTGTCTGCCATGTCTGGTCGCGCGATTGAACCGCCTCGATGAGGAGCGACCTTCCCGCCTCCCACTCGTACCGGTCGTACCACGGCAGAAGCGCCGCGGCCCGCGCGTATCCCTCGGCTCGCAACGGGCTCCCGATCGGATTCCGGGACGCCGCATACTCGATCCGAGCTGCGCGCCACGGGGTCAGGACGACCGGAACGAAGAACGCGGCTCCGCCCGCGAGGATCACAAGACCCGTCATCCAGCCCGGCGCCGATGGGTTCCTGGCGGGCGGCACGGGCTCGGGCGTCACCGTGTCGGCGCGGTCCGCCCAAGCCAGCCATCCGGCCAGCGAAGCGGCCAGCGCGCCGACGGCCACCACGGTGAAGCCGGTCAGGGCCTGCCCGGCGAATCCGGCCAGGGCAGCGCCGGCCGCGACCGCGTCGCCACGGGTCACGGGATTCCTGCTCGCGGTCGACCGCCACACGGCGCCCGCCGCAAGAAGCACGACGGCCAGAGCTGTGACCACGCCAAGGGATCCCTGCGTCGCGAAGATGTTGATCATTTCGCTGTGCGCCTTCGTGGGATTTCCGCCCCACTCGATCCGCACATATTCGGCGCTTCGATAGGCGGGGAAGGCGCTTCCGTAACAGTCCAGACCCGCTCCCAGGATCGGATGATCCGCACCCATCCGGAGGCCGGCCTTCCAGAGCTGGAGTCGGGATTGTGTTGTCGGTGCGCTGAGGTCAGCGATCTGGCTGATTCGCTGGCGAAGCGCCGAGCGAAGCCGCGGCGCCGAGATCAGAAGAAAACTGACCGCGAGGAGCGCCACGAGGACCGCCCGGAGGAGACCGGACGCGGGCGGCCCGCCCCGCCCGGCCGGGGAGGGGCTTGTTGCCCGCGCACCGCGCGTGGCGAGCAACGCGTATGCGGCGCCCGCCACCGCGAGGCTGATCCAGGCGCCGCGTGAGAGCGTCGCGATGACGATCATGAAGGCCACCGCACCCATGACCATCCACGCGACCCTCACGAGCGGGGTCTTTGCGCGCGCCGCGATCCGCGCGGTGAGCGGAAGCGACATGACAAGGTAGGCGCCAAGCAGATTCGGATGGGCGAGCGTTCCGAAGACCCGATTCTCTCCTCCAAAAGTCGCGTTTCCGGCCCAAGCGTACGGGTCGAGCTTCAGGAGCTGAAGCAAGGCATAGCCCGCCGCAATGGCGGCACCGACGCAGGCGGCCCTTGTCATGAGATGGAACCAGCGCGGGTGGGAGGCGAGGGAGCGTGAGGCGAAGAACAGGCTGGCCGTCGCGATCGCGGTCTTTAACCCGGCGAAACTCTCGGGCGCGCCGAAGAAGCTGAGCGTGGGCCGCATCGAGCATACGGTCGAGACGAGGGCCGAGCCGACGTAGGCCGCGACCCCGGCGCCGAGCGGATCCGCCCGCACCCACGCCGTGAGGCGTTGTGGCAGCGCCGCGAGCCACGCGGTCCCTCCGGCGGCGCCGGCGCGCGCCGATTCCCGGAAGGCGCCGAGCGTCCAGAGGAGCACGGAGCCGGTAGCGAGGAGCTCCAGCTTCGGGAATTCGAACGCGTCGAGCACCGTGCGGACGAACACGGTGGGGAGGAGGAACAGGAGAGCCAGCGTGATCCATTGAAGCGGGCGAAGAGCGACCGGACGTGCGTGATGGGCTGGAGAGGCGCGATCTGGAGCTTTCCCTCGAGGCATCCGATGCAGGATACCACGACGGTGGCGCTCGACTCCGTCGCCCTACTCGTGGCGCAGGGCGTCGATCGGGTGAAGCCGTGACGCCCGTACCGCGGGCAAGAGACCGAAGGTCACTCCCACCGCAGAGCAGAAGAGGAGCCCGATGACGGCCCATTCCATGGGCACCCTCACGTCGAAGTGAGTGAACGCGGCCACGAGGTTCCCCAAACCGAAGCCGACCAGGACGCCGATCAGGCCGCCGATGTTGCAAAGGATGACCGCCTCCAGGAGAAACTGGGTCAGGATGCTCACGGGTTTGGCCCCCAGCGCCTTGCGAATGCCGATTTCCCTGGTTCGTTCGGTCACCGCGACCAGCATGATGTTCATGATACCGATGCCGGCCACGACCAATGCGATGATACCGATGACAAACGCCGCGAGCTTCACGCCCATGCTCATCTTATTGAACTGTGTAATGAGGCTTGCGCTGTTGAAGAACTCGAAATTGTCCTCCTGGCCCGGCTTCAGGCCCCGGTCATGCCGCAACACTCGGCGCGTTTCTTCGATGGCGTTGTCGATGAGCTCGGGCGTCTTCGCGTGCACCGTGATGTTGACGGACCGAGAAAATCCATCCCGCCCCACCAGCCCGTAGGTACTCACGAATGTCGTGACCGGAATCAAGACGTAGTTGTCGAAGCTTCCCCCGAAAGCGGATTTCTTCTCGTCAAAAACCCCGACCACTTCGTATTTGCGACCGTCGACCCGGATTTCTTTTCCAATAGGATCGGTGAAGGGATAGAGCTTTTTCCCGATCGCGTGGCCGATGACCGCCACCTTCCGCGCGGTCTTCACATCGATCTGAGAGAGATTCCGTCCCAGCCCGACATAGTGGGTGTTGTTGGGTGCATACTCCGGCGTTCCGCCGCAGATCGAGACGTTCGGATTCGTGGACTCTCCCTTGTACTGCGCGACGAACCCAAAGTCCCAGATTTCCGACCCGACGATATCCGCGGACTCGACGTGCCTCCGGATGGCCTCAGCGTTCTCCAGCGTGAGCGGCGGCCGGAGCATGGCCTTCCGCCGCTGGGCGTCCGAATGGAATCCGCCCGCCGGCCATTTCTGAACCTGGAACGTCTGCGCGCCCAGGACGCTCATTTCGCGCTCCAAGGTGCCCTGCACCACGGAGATCCCTGTCATCACGGCGATGATCGATGCGACTCCCGCCACAATGCCCACAAGGGTCAGGATCGATCTCAGCTTGTTGCTGACGATCGCTCCCAACGACATGAACACCGTGTCAAGCGGTCGCATGGAGACAGCCTCCACCGGCGAGCCTACTCATAACGCAGGGACTCAATGGGATCCAGCAGGGCTCCCCGATACGCCGGGGCCACGCCGGCCATGATTCCGACCGCGATCGAGACCACGACCGCGATGATCAGGATGGGTATGGAAATGCTTGCGGGCATCAGGGTGGCGTTGATCACCAGGGTCAAGAGGTACGCGAGCACGATTCCGATCGTCCCACCCAGCAGGCAGATGGCGGATGACTCGAACAGGAACTGCAGCAGAATGCTCTGTCGCGTCGCTCCGATCGCCATTCGCACCCCGATCTCCCGTGTGCGCTCCGTAACCGACACGAACATGATGTTCATCACCCCCACAGCGCCGACGAACAGCGAAATGCTCGTCACGATCAGACCCACGAGAATGACGACGCCCATCGTGTTGTTGAAGGCACCCACGAGGGTGTCCAGCTTGTTGATGGAGAAGTCGTCGGGCTGGGTCGGCCGCAGCTCGCGGATCTTTCTCATCTCGCCGATCACTTCGAACTCGAGGTCGCCTACGAGTTCCTGGGAAGGGGCCTTGACCGCGACGTTCACGTCCTGGCGGCCGTGGGCGCCGCCGAACGCCTTGACGTAGGACGTGATCGGCACGAAGACCTGCCGGTCGAAATTCGGCCCGCCGAGGAAACTCCCGCCTTGTTTTTCCATGACCCCGATCACCCGGAACACGGAACGGCCGATCTTGATGTTCTTGTTGAGGGGATTCACGGTTCCGAACACGCCGTCGCGGACGTCGGTGCCGATCACGCAAACGTTCTTCTTGTAGGCGACGTCGAACGGAAGAAGGAAACGGCCGCTCTGCGGCTGCGCGCTGGACAGCCGCGTCTGCTTTTCCGTGGTCCCGATGATGACCACGCCGTCCATGGTTTCCGCCCGGTACTTCACGTCCTGCCGGCCGTCCATGGTTGGATTGACGATCGCCCTCCCGCGCAGTTTGTCTTCCAGCGCGCGCGCCTCGCGAAGATCCAGATTCGGGCGGTTCCGGTACAGGAAGAAATCGTTCATGACCACCCACGGCATGCGAGACACATAGATCACATCGGTGCCGACCGAGGCGAAACTCTCGCGAAATTTGTTCTGAAGCCCGTTCGCGGCGGTCATGGTGACCACGACAGCGACAATGCCGATGATGATGCCCAGCGTTGTCAGGGACCCGCGGGCCTTGTTCGCGCGGAGCGCGCGGAGGGCGATCCTGAGCGACTCGCCGAGACTGAGCGCAAGGTTCATCCCGTGGGGGCCCCGCTCCCTTTCGCCCGGTCGGACGGCTTCTTGCTGTTGTTGATCGTCACCTGGGCGCCGTTTTCGAGATCCTTGGAAATCGCCCGGTAGCTGCCCGTCACGATTTCATCCCCCTCCTTGAGACCGTCGAGGATCTCGATCAATTCATCGCTCTGGATGCCGGTCTTGACCTGCCGGGCGACCGCCCGGCCATTGTCGATGCAGAACACGATCTCCACGAAACCGTCTCGATCGGCTTTGTATCGTGCCTCGGCCTCTTTCCGCTTCTCTCCCTTCAGCGCGAGCTGATCCACGGTTCGGACCGCAACGCTCTGCAGGGGCACGCTTAGGGCGTTCTCGTTCGTCTTGGTGATGATGTCGGCGCTCGCCGTCATGCCGGGGCGGAGCGTCTTGGGGGGATCGATGATGCTGATTTTGATCTCGAATTCGGTTTTCTGCTCGGAAGTTCCCGCCCCGGCGGAATTGGCGCTGCTGGCGATCTCCGACACGACGCCCTTCAACCTCTGATTCGGAAGGGCGTCCACCTCGATCTCGGCCGGCTGGCCGATCGCGACGGACATGATGTCGTTCTCGTCCACGTTGACCTGGGCTTCCATTGACCTGAGATCGGCGACCACCAGGATGACATCCTTCTGGAACTGGGAGCCGAGGGCGATCTCGCCCTGCTCCTTCTTGAGGGCGCTGATCGTGCCGGACATGGGAGCGTAGATCGTGGTCTTGGAGAGATCGTCGCGCGCCTGCTTCAGAGCGGCCTGGGCTTGCTGCACCTGGTCCGTCGCCGACTTGTGGCGCGCCACCTCGACCCGGTACTCGGCCTGCTTCGCCTCGAACGACGCCTGCGACTCCAGCTTGCCCGCCAGGAGCTCCTTCGACCGCTTGTATTCGTTTTCCGCCCTGCTCATGTTCTCGCTCACCAAAGACGCGTTCGCCTCGGCGGAGCTCACGCTGGCCACGGCGCTTTCCACGGCGGCGACGTACCGCTCGCGAGCTAATTCCACCAGGAGGGCGCCCTTTTCCACCCATTGCCCCTCGACGACCGGAAGTCTGGTGATCTTGGCGCTCACGTCCGCGCTGATCTCCACTTGGGTCTTGGGCTGGATCTTCCCGGTGCCGTTCACCCTTTGCACGATCTTCTGGCGGACGACCTTGGCCGTTTGCACTTCCGGCGTCTTGCTCCCGTGACCGCGTAGAGCCATGCCGCTGACGACCGCGACCACCACGAGGATAGCGGCTCCGATCAAGAGGGGTTTTCTCTTCATCTTCATGGACCAGCAGCCTCCAGTCTCTTCCGAGTCAATGCCTTATGTGGTGCCCCGAATGACGACAAGAATACGGCCGGAGCGGGTCCTAGGTTACGGCAGATTTGGACGAAAGTCGCGCCCCGAAGCACTATTTCCCGAGAGTCCGCGCAAGGAGGGCGTGATCCGCTAATTTCAAGTCGGTTCTGTTCTTGCACCGGAAGGTGGATTTCAAGGCGGATCGCAGTCGCGAGAATGTGATAGATTTGCGTTCGCGGTCGCAGTGGGAACGGTCCCTCCGCGGCCGCGCAAAAATCCTCCCCAGTTTGGCTGGATAGGCATTCGTTCTCGTTTCCGTATTGGCGCGCCACGGCTTGGGAGGAGCCAGTGCAGACGGCCCGCAGCTCCATACCTCATTCAAGCGTCCCTCATTCGAGGGAGCCGTCCCCTTCTGCCATCTTGTGTACCCTCCTCTGGGCCCTCCTTGTCGCCGGGGCGTCCTTCGCGTCGATCGTTTGGGCGGCTTCGCCATCGATGAAGGCGGGGGAGGTGATCATCAAATTCAAGCCCGACGCGTCGCGGAGCGACGTCGTCGGCATTCTTTCCGATCTGCATGCTACCCGGCTGAAACACTTCCGCCGAATTCGGGCCGACCATGAGCGCATCTCCGGAATTTCGGTCGAGAGCGCGATCCATCGGTACCGCGGTCACCGGGCGGTCGAGTTCATCGAGCCGAACTACCTCTACCAGGCATCCGTCGTACCGGACGATCCGGACTTCCCCCTGCTGTGGGGTCTCCACAACACCGGCCAGGTCGCCGGTGGGACCCCGGGCGCGGATATCAGCGCGCTCGACGCCTGGGACGTGACCACCGGATCCAGGGACATCGTGGTCGCGATCATCGACACCGGCATCGACTATACGCACCCCGATCTCGCCGCGAATATCTACACCAACCCCCGGGAGATCCCGGGCAACGGCCGCGACGATGACGGGAATGGATTCGTGGACGACGTCCGGGGCTGGGATTTTCGAAACTTCGACAACGACCCGCGAGACGACGCCGGTCACGGAACCCATGTGGCGGGGACGGTCGGGGCGGTCGGGAACAACGGGGTCGGCGTGGTCGGCGTGAACTGGCATGTCCGCCTCATGCCGCTCAAGTTCTTGGGCGCGGATGGCTTCGGGACGACGGCCGGAGCCATCGGTTGCGTTGAGTACGCCACAATGATGGGCGTCCAGATCATGAGCGCCAGCTGGGGTGGGGGTGGATTTTCGGAAGCGTTGCGGCAGGCGATCTTCGACGCGAATAACGCCGGAATCCTCTTCGTGGCCGCCGCCGGCAACGAGGGCCAGAACACCGATATCTTTCCCAACTACCCGTCCGGATTCGACCTCCCCAACATCATCTCCGTCGCCGCGACCACCCCGTCCGACTCGAAGGCGAGCTTCTCGAACTACGGCCTGGAGTCGGTGGACCTGGGCGCGCCGGGCGTCGGGATTCTGAGCACGACGCCGGGGAACACCTACTCCGTGTTCAACGGAACCTCCATGGCCACGCCGCACGTTTCGGGAGCGCTCGCGCTGGTGCTGGCGCGCTACCCGGGAATTGCCATCGCCTCCGCGAAGGCGCTCCTTCTCAATTCCGTGGACCGAATTCCCTCGTTGAGCGGCCTCGTCCTCACCGGAGGAAGGCTGAACGCCGCCCGAGCGCTTCAAGGGTCCGACTCGATCCCTCCCGATCCGATTCTGGACCTAGCCGCCCTCGGGACGGGCTCGAACACCATCACGCTCGAGTGGACCGCGACCGGGGATGACGGGAGAAACGGAACCGCATCCGAGTACGACATCCGCTACGCCGCGTTCGCGATTCATGAGGACAATTTCAACGCCGCGCCGCGATTCCAGGGCGCGCCCCGGCCTGCCGCGGCGGGAAGTCACGAGCGCATCGTGATCCAGGGTCTCTCCTCCGCGACGACCTACTACGTCGCGATGAAAGCGCGAGACGAGTTCGGCAACGCATCTCCCATTTCCAACGTTGTGAGCGCCAGCACGCTCGAAGCTCCCGATATCCAGGTCTCTCCTGACTCGCTTTCGGCCGCCCTCCTCACGGGCGCCGTGACAACTCGGACGCTCACCTTGAGAAACCTTACGGGCGGAACCCTCGACTTCGGTATCGACGTCTCCTTCTCGCCCGCCCCGCCGGGTTCCGGCGGGGCGTCACCCGCCGGCGCCGCGGGGCTCCCGCCCGCCGGCACCGCGGGGCCCCCGCTCCAATGGAGCGATTATGCGCGTGCCGCGGCCGCCACCTCGGGCCCGGCGCCGCCGTCTGCGAGCCGAAGAACCGGAGCGACTACGCTCCCGAGCGTCATCACGGATCCGCCCGGCGACGCGCCGATCGTGGATTTGATCGAGCTGCGGGCCTTGAGTGAGCGCGGGAATCTCCAAGTCGAGATGGAATTCAGCACGGAAATCAATCCGTTCAATTTCGGCGGATTTCTGTCCCTCGACATTGATCAAAACCGCGACACCGGTCGCCCGCCCAGCTTTGGGAACGGGTTCCAGGACATCGGGACCGAATTCGAGTTTGACTTCTTCACGCTCGGCGCGGGTGTGCTGAGCCTTCGCGATGCCTTTTCCGGGACGGTTGTGGCGTCGATTCCGGTCGAGGTCGGGCCCAGGACGCTGCGCTTTACAGCGCCTCTTGCCCTCCTCGGCAATGACGACGGATCCATCGACGTGACGGGCGTCCTCGGGGACAACTTCGGACCCACCGACTGGTTCCCGGACAGTGGGCACGGAACCATCATGGGACGCCGATGGCTGTCCTTCGAGCCAGGATCCGGGACCGTATCTCCTGGGGGGAGCGTGGATGTGGCGGTGACGTTCGACGCGAGCGGGCTGTTCGGAGGGGGCTACGACGCGTTGATACGGGTGGCGA
>Ga0066709_100000273_pt1 | contig 24800 bp, 29 predicted proteins | sample GraSoiAngelo_158_FD_79665 | JGI IMG/M metagenome (GOLD analysis project Ga0066709, IMG submission 79665) | Grasslands soil microbial communities from the Angelo Coastal Reserve, California, USA - 14_1009_16_30cm | ecosystem: Environmental > Terrestrial > Soil > Grasslands | place: USA...
ATGCTGCTCGAGGACGAGCTCGGCCAGGTGAATCTGATCGTCGCGCCGCCGGTGTACGACCGCTTCCGCGCCGCCGTCCGCGGTGAGCCGCTCCTCCACGTACGCGGCAAGTACGAACACTACGATCGGAACCGGAACGTGGTCGTCCGCGAGCTGCGGAGTCTCGGCGAGCTCGCCCGCCGCGTCGCGGGCGGGGCGGATGTGCACGGATCGCTGCCCGGCGCGCACCACTTCGGCCACCGATGACGCCGGCACGTCCGCGGCGCCGTGGACACTCCAATGGACATGAAGCTCCGCTCGGCACTCGGCCGCATGCGGCGCCGCTTCGACGCCACCGTGATCAGCTGGATCGCGCAGGCGGCGATCGCCGGCGGCGTCGCGTGGGAGCTCGCGATCCGGATTCCCGGCCACGGTCAGCCGTTTTTCGCGCCGATCGCCGCGGTGATCTCGCTCGGCGCCGAGCGCGGCCGCCGCGGCAGGCAGGCGTTCGAGATGATGATCGGGGTCGGGATCGGGATCCTGATCGGCGCGAGCATCGTCGCCCTCGTCGGTGCGGGTGGCTGGCAGATCATCGTCGCCGTCGCCGCGGCATTCACGCTCGGGACCGCGCTCGACGGGCGGCCTATGACGATCGGCGAATCGGCGGTCTCGGCCGTCCTGATCGTCGGGCTTCACCGTGTGGGGTCGGCCTTCGCGTACAACCGGCTGATCGACGCACTCATCGGCGGCGGCCTCGCGATCGTCACGGCGCAGCTGCTGTTTCCGATCGATCCGATCGACCTCGTCCGCAAGGAGTCGCAGCGGCTGCGGTCGGATCTCGCGTCGACGCTCGAACAGGTCGCCACCGCTCTGCGCGACCGCGACCGGGCGCGCGCCGAGGCCGCGCTGCGCCAGGTCGACGCGATCGACGAGCGGCGGCTCCACGAGGCGCTCGACCTCGCCCGCGACGTCGCCCGGCGCGCCCCGCGGCGGCGGGCCGCCGTCCGGCGGCTCGAGCCGCTCGGCGATCTCGTCAGCTCGCTCGACGCCGCGGTCGGCGACACGCGCGCGCTCGTCACCGGTGCGCTACGAGCGATCAGCTCGGTCGAGGCGCTCCCGCGCGATGCGGTGGCCGCCGTCGCCCTCCTTGCCGCAGCGATCCGGACAACCGACCCCGCGATCGCGCGTGCGTCGACGGAAAGGGCGTCGGAGATTGCCCGGCCGCTCGAGGCCTCCGACTCGCTCGGCCTCGGCGTGCTGGCGCATGCGGTCGCCTCGATCGCAGACGACGTGCTCGGGGTGGCGCGGGCGCGCGAGGAGGCGAACCGTGTCATCGGAACCCCGAAGCGCCGGATTCGCTTCCTGGCGCCACCCGCATCTGAAGAGGAATCGCCGTGACTCATCATTCCGGCCATCGCCGACCGCCCCCTCGACATCGGCGCCGCTTCGACCGCGGACGACCTCGAGGAAAGCGCTACCGCCCGCGAGGCCGCGCGCGACCGGGAATGATCAGGCGGCAACCTCCCGCATACTCGGCAGACCGCTCAGCACGAACGCGGTGTTGACGAGCGCGAGGTGCGTGAACGCCTGCGGGAAGTTGCCGAGCTGGCGGCGTGCAACCGTGTCGTATTCCTCCGACAGGAGGCCGACGTCGTTGCGCAGGTCGAGCAGCCGCTCGAAGAGCTCCTTCGCCTCGCTCGTCTTTCCCTGCATGGCGAGCACGTCGGCGAGCCAGAACGAACAGGGAAGGAAGACGCCCTCGTCGCCGGGAAGGCCGTCCGCGCTCTTCTCCGGGATGTAACGCAGGACGAGTCCGTCGCGCATCAGCTCGCGTCGGATGGCGTCGACCGTCGAGACGAAGCGGGGATCGTCGGCCGGGAGGAAGCCGACGAGCGGCATGAGCAGGACACTCGCGTCGAGCGCGTCCGATCCGTAGGACTGCGCGAACGCCTGCTTCTCCTCGTTCCATGCTCGTTCGAGCACCCCTGCGTGGATCTCGTCCCGTATCGCCACCCAGCGTTCACGCGGCCCCGAGCGTCCGAACTCGTCGATGCAGCGGACACCACGGTCGAAGGCGACCCACGCCATCATCTTGGAGTGCGTGAAGTGGCGCTTCGGGCCGCGTACCTCCCAGATCCCCGCGTCCTCCAGTCGCCAGCCGACCTCGAGCCACTCGAACAGCTTGCGCATCAGCGCCCAGATGGCGTCGTTGGGCGGCGCCCCGTGTGCGCGCGTCTGGTAGAGGGCGTCGATTACCTCGCCGTACACGTCGAGCTGGAGTTGCTCGGAGGCCGCGTTACCGACGCGTACTGGCTGAGAGTTCTCGTAGCCGGGCAGCCACTCGAGCACGCGCTCGTCGAGCCGCCGCTCGCCGCCGAGTCCGTACATGATCTGGATGTCCGCCGGATCGCCGGCCACGGCGCGGAGGAGCCAATCGCGCCAGCGGTCCGCCTCGTCCTTGTAGCCGGCAGTGAGCATCGCGAGCAGCGTCAGCGTCGCGTCGCGCAGCCAGCAGAAGCGATAGTCCCAGTTGCGGGGGCCGCCGACCCGCTCGGGCAGCGACGTCGTCGGTGCGGCGACGAGCCCGCCCGTCGGCGCGTAGGTGAGTGCCTTCAGGACGAGTAGCGACTGATGGATCTCGTCGTGGTAGGCGCCTACGTGGTCGCATTTGTGAGCCCAGCTGTGCCAGTACTCCTCGGTGTCGCGGAGCGCCTGCTCGGCGTCGACCGCGTCCGGCACGTCCTCGTGCGACGGGTACCACGTGAGGACGAACGGAACACGGTCGCCCGGCTGCAGCGTGAACTCGCCGAGGGTCGTCATGTTCTCGCCGCGCACGTCGACGGGCGTGCGGAGGCAGAGCGCGTCCGGGCCCGCGATAGCGACGCGAGTGCCGTCTTCGATCCGCCTCACCCACGGGACGATGTGACCGTAGTCGAAGCGCATGATCAACTCGCTTCGCATTGCCACCGTACCGCTCACGCCCTCGGCGATGCGCACGATGTCCGGTGCCTTGCCGCGGGGCGGCATGAAGTCGATCATGCGGACGACGCCGTCGGAGGTCGTGAACAGCGACTCGAGGATCAGCGTGTCGTGGCGGTAGCGGCGCTCGACCTTCTCGATCCAGGCCTTCGGCGAGACGACCCAGCGGCCGTTTTCGCGCGTGCCGAGCAGTGCTGCGAAACAGGCACCGGAGTCGAAGCGGGGGAAGCACGCCCAGTCGATCGAGCCCTTGTCGTGAACGAGCGCGGCGGTCTGTAGGTCTCCGATCAGTGCATAGTTCTCGATGTACGACATCGGTTACCGGTTCTCCAGCTCGAGGGCGAACGGCGGCCAGCGTTTCAGGACGGCGCGGTTGAACGCAAGGGTGTAGGTCTCGGCGGCATCCTCGTCCAGGCGCGCCGCGAAGTGGTCGCGGAGATCGGCGAGCACCTCGGTCGCCGTCTCCACGAGGTCCGAGTAGTCGCCAAACCGCTCCTCGGCCTCGTCCCGCTCGGCCCGGTCGTACGCGCGCTCGGCCGCCTGGACGTCGCGGATCAGGCCGCCGTGCTCGTCGGCGAAGAGCGCAAGCTGCCGCTCGATCACGTCGCGGTACGGCTTGCGGAAGATCACGCGATCTCTCGGTACACGGCCAGGTGCGCGCGGGCGGCTGCGTCCCACGTGAGCTGCTCGCGGGCGCGGCGCGCGCCGGCACGCGCGGCCTCGAGCGCATCCGGGTCGTCGAGGAGCTCGCGGGCCGCTGCGGCGAGGGCCTCCACGTCTCCCGGTGGAACGACACGGCCCGCGCCGAAGCGGCGAATCGGCTCGGCGACGCCGCCGACGTCGTAGGCGACCGCGGGGACGCCCGCGCCGAGCGCACGTAGGAGAGACCCGCTCTGGTCGAGCTCCGGCCGGTAGGGGAAGAGCGCGACGGTCGCGTCCCCGAAGGCGCGGTCGACCTCGCGCTGCGGGAGGTATCCGAGACGCCAGTCGACATCGAGTCCGTTGGCGAGCGCGCAATACCGGTCGACCGGCTCGAGCGGGTCGCCTGCGACGACGAGCCTCGCGCCGTCGACCTCCTTCGCCGCCGCGATTGCGTCGCCGAGGCCCTTGTACGGGCGGATGACGCCGAAGCAGAGCAGCGTGCGCCCGTCGTCGCTTCGTGCCGGATCACTCGGAAAGACCGGGTGCGGGATCACGCGCAGCCGCTCCTCCGGCACGATCTCCGCAAGCGTCTCGCGGCCGCGCTCACTGTGCACGACGATCCGGTCGAAGCGGGCGAGCAGCCGGTGCCAGAGCTCCCGCTTCGCGGCGGTGCGCCGCGGCAGCAGGTCGTGCGCCGTGAAGACCGACGGCTTCCCGAGGCGTAGGAAGCGCGCGTCGAGCTCGGGCGCGGCGAGCCACTGGAGATGGAGGACGTCCGCGGGGCGGCGGGCGAGCCGGACGAGGCCGGGGACGTGCTCGGCCGCCTTCAGCGGCAACCGCAGCCGGGACCGTCCGAAGAGTCGCGAGGAGATCGGGTAGAAGAGCTCGCTCCGCTCGTATCCCGCGGGAGCCGGCGCTTCGCCGAAGCGGAAACGCGACGTCACGAGCTCCACGTCGGCTCCCGCCCGCGCGAGCGCCGCCGCGAGCTCGTGGTCGTAGGCCGGCGTGAAAGCGGGTGGATCGGCGAGGACGACGCGCACGTTCGTAGGCTACGTCGCGTGGCGGTCCTCGTCCGCACGTGGAACGTCTTCCACGGCAACGCCGTCCCGCCCGAGCGCAGGGCGTTCCTCGAGGAGATGGTGCACCTCGTGACGGCCGACCGGCCCGGGATCGTCTGCCTGCAGGAGGTGCCGGCCTGGGCGCTGAAGCGGCTGGCCGGGTGGAGCGGGATGACGGCCATTGGTGCGCTTGCAGCGCGGCCGCGTCTCCTGAGCGCCGAGCTCGGGCGCCTCGTGACGGAGCTCCACCACGGACTGCTCCGCTCGGCGTTCACGGGCCAGGCGAACGCGATCCTGCTCGCGCCCGACCTCCGCGTGCTGGCTCGCGCCGAGCATCGTCTCGACCGGCCCGGCGAGGGCGAGCGGCGCGTCTGCGAGATCGTTCGCGTCGAGGGACTCGGCCGCGTCGCGAACTTCCACGCGACCGGGGAGCACGCCGACGAGCAGTTCCTCCGTGCGGTCGAGCTCGCCGACACCGACGCCGAGCCGGTGATCCTCTGCGGCGACGCGAACGCCGTGCCCGGCGAGGGCCGAACGTACGACGTGCTGCGCGAGCGCGGCTACTCCGATCCGGCTCCGGGGATCGACCAGATCCTCGTGCGCGGACTCCCGGCGTCGCCGCCGTTCGTCTGGCCCGAGGAGCGCCGGCGCGTCGGTGGCCGCCTCCTCTCGGACCACGCGCCGGTAGAACTCCGCGTCGGATGACCTTCGAAGAGCTTCGTGCGCAGTTCCCGGTGCTCGAGCGGATCGCGTACCTGAACGCGGGCTCGATGGGGCCGCTCATGCGCGCGACCGGCGAGGCGATGATCGAGCGGACGCGCCGCGATGTCGAAGACGGACGTGGCGGGAAGCCGTACTTCGACGAGGTCTTGCGTCTGCGCGCCGAGGTGCGGTCGCGGATTGCGGCGCTGCTCGGCGTGACAGAGGAGAACGTCGCGCTGACGGCGTCGACGACCGACAGCTGCAACGTCGTCCTTGCAGGCTTCGGGCTCCGGCCCGAGGACGAGGTCGTCACGACGGACTCGGAGCATCCGGGGCTGCTGTTGCCGCTGAACGTCTCCGGCGCAAGGGTCGTCGTCGCGCCGACGACCGGCCGGCCGTCGCGCGAGGCGCTCGAGACGATCCTGTCGGCCGTGACGCCGCGGACGCGGCTTCTCGCGTTGTCGCACGTTGCATATACGACCGGCCATGTGCTGCCGGTGCACGAGCTGAAGGCGGAGACGGGACTGCCCGTGCTCGTCGACGGCGCCCAGTCGGTCGGGGCGATTCCCGTCGAGGCGCGAGAGATCGACTTCTACACGGTCTCGTGCCAGAAGTGGCTGTGCGGCCCGGAGCCGATCGGCGCGCTCTACGTGCGTGAGCCGGATGCGCTGCGTATCGCGGCGCCGAGCTACTTCTCGCAGGCGTCGATGGAAAAGGACGGGCGGTTCGAGCCGAAGCCGGATGCGTCGCGCTTTGACTCGGGCTGGGTCGGAGTACCGGCACTCGCGGGACTCGTCGCCGCGCTCGACGCGGCACCGGACTGGCGCTACGAGCGGAGCGCCGAAGCAGCGTCGCGCTGCCGCGATGCGCTCGCCGCTGCCGGCTTCGAGGTCGTCACCGAGCCGGGCCACGCGGCGCTCGTCTCGTTCGTGCCGCACGGCGATCCCGCCGAGACGGTCGCGCGGCTGTACGAGGAGGGCGTCGTGATCCGCGACCTTCCCGGCACCGGCTGGTGCCGCGTCTCGTGCGGCTGGTGGACGAGCGACGGGGACATCGAACGTCTCGTCGCTGCGCTTGCGAAGGCTGTGGACTAGAAGTCACACTTTCGGCACGAAGGACATCTGGCGAGTGGGTACCGAACCGGGTTACGCTCGGCGTGAGCAGGGGGGTCGGGACCCGAGTTAACTCGCGCGTACTTAATACGGCCGCGTTACCCCGGCAGGCCGAGATCCTTCGCGATCGGCTGGAGGGCCGCAACGACGTTGCGGATGTGCTGGTCGAGCTCGACTCCGAGCTCCTCGGCGCCGCGATAGACCTCGTCCCGGTGCACGCCCGCCGCGAACGAGGGCTGCTTCAACTTCTTCTTGACCGACTTCGGCTCGAGCCCCTCCAGTCCGTTCGGTCGAACGAGCGCGCACGCGTGGACGAACCCGCTCAGCTCGTCGCAGGCGAAGAGCGCACGCTTCAAAGGCGTGTCGCGCGGCATCGACAGGTGCTCGGCGTGCGAGAGGACGGTCTCGATCACCTCCTCGGGGTATCCCTCCTCGCGCAGGATCGGCGCGCCGTCCTGCGGATGCTTGTCGAGCGTGGGATGGATCTCGTAGTCGAAGTCGTGGAGCAGCGCCGCGACGCGCCAGAGCTCCTCGTCCTCGCCGAACCGCGGCGCGTATGACGCCGTCGACGCCTCGACGGCGAGCGCATGCCGCAGCAATGACTCGCTCTTCGTGTACCTCTTCAGCGTTTCCCATGCCTGATCGCGTGTCTTCGCCATGTGGCTGGCTAGGATAGCCCGTCATGGCTGTGGCTCCCGCCGTGCCCGAGGCGTTCGTCATCGAGGGAGGAACGCCGCTCCAGGGTCGGATTCGTGCGGCCGGCAACAAGAACGGCGCGCTCCCGATCCTCGCGGCGACCCTGCTCGCAGACGACGACGTGACGTTGTCGAACGTCCCGCGGATCCGCGACGTGGAGACGATGATCGAGCTGGTCGCGAGCCTGGGCGCCGACGTCGAGTGGATCGCGGACAACGAGCTGCGAGTCCGCCCGCAGGGACTCTCGTCGCACGAGGTGGACACGGAGCTCGCGACGCGCATCCGCGCCTCGTTCCTGCTCGCGGGCCCGCTGCTGGCGCGTCTCGGCCGCGCGAGCGTGCCGCCGCCCGGCGGCGACGTGATCGGCCGGAGGCGACTGGATCCGCACATCCACGCTCTAGCCGAGCTCGGTGCACAGATCGACATCGGCGCGCGCTACGAGATGCGGACAGCCGGCCTACGGGCGAACCACATCTTCCTCGACGAGGCGAGCGTGATGGCAACCGAGAACACCGTCATGGCCGCCGCGCTGACGCCGGGGGAAACCGTGATCGGCAACGCCGCGTGCGAGCCGCACGTACAGGATCTGTGCCGCTTCCTGGTCTCGCTCGGCGCGGAGATCGAGGGCGTCGAGTCGAACGTCCTACGGATCCGCGGCGTCGAGAAGCTGCGCGGCGGCGAGTGGCGCATCGCGCCCGAGCACATCGAGGTCGGCAGCTTCATCGGACTCGCCGCGGTCACCGGCAGCGACGTCACGATCGAGAACGCCGAGCCGAACGACCTGCTCTCGATCATCCCCGCGTTCGCACGCCTCGGCGTCCGCCTCGAGATCGACGGCAGCTCGATCCGAGTGCCGCCCAATCAGGACCTCGTGATCGAGAACGACCTCGGCGACCAGATCCCGAAGATCGAGGACGGCCCATGGCCCGCGTTCCCCGCCGATCTGACGTCGATCGCCGTCGCCGTTGCGACGCAGGCGAGAGGGACGATCCTCATCTTCGAGAAGATGTTCGAGAACCGCCTGTTCTTCGTCGACAAGCTCGTGTCGATGGGTGCACGGATCATCGTCTGCGATCCGCACCGCGTCGTCGTCACCGGACCCGCGCGGCTCTACGGCCAGCGGATGGCGAGTCCGGACATCCGCGCGGGGATGGCGATGCTGATCGCCGCACTCGCCGCGGAGGGCGTTTCGACGATCGGCAACGTCGGCGAGATCGACCGCGGCTACGAGCGAATCGACGAGCGGCTGCGCGCCCTCGGCGCGACGATCGAACGCGTCGAAGCGTGACCTAACGACGTTGGCCGACGCGAACGGGGAGTGGGGCGGATATCGCGGTCTCGGCGCCGTCGACGTCCAGGGCGCTGACCGTGAACGAGTACGTATGACCGGCTGCGAGCCTGAACCACGCGTCTGTGCGGGGTGTCGTCGCGAGCAGGACCTGCGCCTGCCCGCCGTCGCGCGCCGCCGCGACGCGGTACTCGGCCGCACCGCCGCTCCAGGCCACGTGCACGCGGTCCCGCGCACGCACCGCTGACACGAGGACCGTGGGCCCGCCGCCCGCGTGGGCGACGGCGGCCGCGACGTCGATGACGCCGAAGCCGAGCTCCGGCGACCACGTGCCGAGGCCCGAGGCCGTCTGCTTGAGGATTTGCGCGACCGCCGCGGCGTCGAGCGACGGATTCGCAGACCACACGAGCGCCGCCGCGCCGGCGACCTCAGGCGTCGCGAAAGACGTCCCGCTCGCGAACCCATAGAGGCCCTGGTGCGAGCCGGCGAGCGCGACGCGCGGATAGAGCAACGGAGAAGGAGGCCGGACACCGCTCCGAAGACGTCAACGCCAGGCGCGACGAGCGAGAGGTACGAACCGCTGTTCGAGAAACGACGCGTGACGCCCGTCGGAGGTCGACGCCCCGACTGAGAGCCCTCGCCCGGCGGCGCCGTTGGACCCCGCCGGCTGCAACAGCGCCGCCGGAAATTCGAGGGGTTGCCCGTGTCGCGTTCGTTGCCGGCCGCCGCGACGAGCAATGCGCCGTGCGAGATCGCGTAGTCGACCGCGCGGCGCTCCGTGAGCGAGGTGTGCGGGCCGCCGACGCTCAGGTTGATCACCTTCGCACCGTGGTCGACCGCGTAGACGATGCCGGCCGCCTCGTCGACGTCGCTGAACGTTCCGTCACCGCGCCCGGAGCGGACGACGTACACCGATGGAGCCTTCGCGGCGAGATCCGGTGCCGAGAGATCGGCGCCGGTGTCGACGATCGCGATCGTGATTCCGGCCGCCGCTCGGAGCACCCAGTCGGGCACCGAGTCGAGGCGCACCGCGGTGTACTGCCACTCGTAAATCGCGTTGCGCGGACCGGCGAAGAGCGCGGGCTCGACCTTCGACTCGCGTGCCGCGAGCGGCTCGACGTACTCGATGCCCGGACGTGTCGCGATCGCCGCCGCGAATGCCGACGCCGAGGCGCGCGGACGCAGCTCTGCGGCACGGACCGTGGGCAGCCTGCGGACGACGAGCGCGGGGTGTGCGCGGAGCGCCGCAGCAAGGTCGCGCGGCGCGCGGTAGCCGACGACGACGGTGCGGTCTGTCCATCCGCGCGCCGCGGCTGCTTCCTGCACATTGGAAGCCCCGTAACTGCCGGAAGTCGTGCTGACGCAAACGACCCCGAGCACGGCTACCGCCCGGATCCACCGCATCAGACCTCGATCTGACGGTAGGTGGCGTGCGTACCCGAGTCATGGGCCGAGGGGCCCATCTTTGAAAGGCAGGGGTGCGTCTCCCGAAAAGCGGGTGCGACGCGACTGCGGTAGCCTCAGCGACGGATGGCCGGAGGCGAGAGCGTGCGCGCGCAGGGGGGTCGGAGCAGCGTCCGCGTGCAGCCGGGCGGCGGCCCGACGAACATCGAGACCGGCCTGCCGGTCCTCGACCATCTGCTCGCGCTGCTGGCCGAGTACGCCGACTTCGGGCTCGCGCTCCAGGTCGAGCCGGGCAGCGCGGACGCCGAGGTCGCCGAGGCAGGCTCCGCGCTCGGCGAGTCGCTTGCCGGGTTCCTGCGCGTCGGTGGCGCCCGCGGCCATGGATCGGCGTTCATGATCTCGTCCGAGGCGCTCGCGCACGTCGCGCTCGAGACTTCCGACACCCCGCTCGTCGTCTCGAACGTCGACCTGACCGAAGCCCGCGTGGGCGGCCTCGCCAGCGACATCGTCGCCCGCTTCCTGCGGCAGCTCGTCGAGGGCGCCGGGCTGACGCTTCACGTCCGGCTCGTCAACGGCAGCGACACGCAGCACGTGCTCGAGGCGATCTTCAAGGCGCTCGGCGTCGCCCTTGCGCAGGCCTGCTCGTCCACTCCCTGAAAGGAGACCCATGGCAGAGAAAGCGGTCGTCCGGACCGAGGACGCGCCCGCGCCGTTCCAGGGCGCGCCCTACTCGCAAGCGATCCGGGCCGGCGACTTCGTCTTCGTCTCCGGGCAGGTCGGCATGCAGGCGGGACAGGCGCAGCTCGTCGGCGACACGATCGCGGACCAGACCGAGCAGGTGTTCGCGAACCTGGGCGCGATTCTCGAGGCGGCGGGCACGGGACTCGACAAGCTCGTCAAGACGACGGTGTTCCTCCAAAACCTCGACGACTTCCAGGCGATGAACTCCGTGTACGCGAAGCACGTCGGCGCAAACCCGCCCGCACGCTCGACGTTCGAAGTCGCGAAGCTCCCCGCCGGCGCGCTGATCGAGATCGAGGCGGTCGCGCACCTCTGAGCAAGATTGTCGAAGACTGGGTGCGGGGCCTCGGGCTCGATGCGTACCTCGTCGGCGGCGCGGTCCGCGACGAGCTGCTCGGAAAGGACTCGAAGGACGCGGACTTCCTCGTCGCCGGCGTCGATACCGACGGCCTCCGAACGATGCTCGAACCGCACGGCCGCGTCGAGGACCTCGTCGTCGCCGACAGGCTCGTCGGCGTCCGCCTGTTTCCGCGCGAGCGCGACGTGCGCCGCGCGGCGCCGGCGGGAATCGAGTTCGCGCCGCCGCGACGGGAGGAGAGCACGGGACCGGGCCGCCACGATTTCGCGATCGTCGCCGACCCGTCGCTTTCGGTCGAGGACGACATGCGCCGCCGGGACTTCACGATCAACGCGATGGCGAAGCGGCTCGCGGACGACACGCTGGTGGATCCGTTCGGCGGCGAGGAGGACCTGCGTCGCGGCGTCCTGCGTACGGTCTCGCCGAGCAGCTTCGCCGAGGATCCGCTGAGACTCGTGCGCGGGCTACGCTTCGTCTCGCAACTCGGGCTCGAGCCGGACGAGGAGACGCTGCGGCAGATGCGCGAGGAAGCGGGCGCCGTGCGGCTCGTCTCCGGGGAGCGGATCGGCGGCGGTCTCGCTGCGGACGGAATGGGCGAGCTCTCGAAGCTGCTGCTCGGCAGCTATCCGCTGAAGGCGCTGCGGATCGCGCGCGATACCGGCGTGCTCGTGGAGCTTCTGCCGGAGTTCGAGGCCGCGATCGGCTTCGACCAGGAGAGCCGGTTCCACGACCTCTCCGTCGACGAGCACACGTTCGCAGCCGTGCAGGCGGCGGCCGACGTCGGTGCGCCGCTTCGCATCCGTCTCGCCGCGCTCTTCCACGATCTCGGCAAGCCGCACGTCGCCTGGCGCGGCCAGGACGGCCGGCTGCACTACTACGCGAAGCCGGGCGTCGCACCGCGGAGTCACGAGGAGGTGGGCGCCGAGCTCGCCGCGGGGGCGCTCGCGCGTCTGCGCTATCCGTCCGCGCTGCAGTCCCGGGTCCGCCGGATCGTCCGCTACCACATGCTCGACCCGGGAAAAGGCGATGCGCTGCGCGCACGACGACTACTCGCGCGTTACGGCGACGAGCTCGCCCTCGACCTGATCGACCACCGCCTCGCCGACACGCGCGCCAAGCACGGTCCCGGTAGCGAGCCGCCGCGCGACGACGTCGAACGGCTCGAGGAGTTCCGGCGCGTCGTCGAGCGCGAGCGGGCGAATCCGCACCGGATCCGCGACCTCGCGGTCGACGGCAACGATCTGATCGGGCTCGGCTTCGAGCCGGGACCTGACCTCGGTCACGCGCTCCAGAAGCTCCTGCAGGACGTGGTGCGCGACCCGAGTCTGAACACCCGCGACGAGCTGACGCAGCGTGCCCGCGCCCTACTAGTGTGACACCGTGACGCTCGACCTGATCGGCTGGGAGGCGCCCGGCCCGTACCGAGTCGAGTTCTCGACCCGCCACGGCGGCGTCAGCGAAGGGCCCTACGCGTCCCTCAACCTCGGGATCCGCACCGACGACGAGCCGGCGCGCGTCGTCGAGAACCGGACGCGCCTGTGCGAGGCGGTCGAGATCGATCGCGACGGCGCGACGATGGCGTGGCAGCGGCACGGCTCGATCGTCCGACGGGCGGAACCGCGGGGCGTCGTGACGCCGGGCACGGTTTACGACCACTGCGACGGGCTCTGGAGCGACGAGCCCGGGCTCGGGATGCTGCTGCTCACCGCGGACTGCCTGCCGATCGCGATCGCGAGGACGAACGGCGAGCGGCCCGCGCTCGCGATCCTCCACGCGGGCTGGCGGGGCCTGCTTGCCGGGATCGTCGGCGTCGGGGTCCGCACGCTCGGCGGCGCGGTTGCGGCGGCGATCGGGCCGGCGATCGGCCCGTGCTGCTACGAGGTCGGCGAGGAAGTCGCGGAGCCTTTCCGGGAAGCGTTCGGCGCGGACATCGTGGAGAACGGCAGGCTCGACCTCTGGACCTCCGCCGAGCGCGCACTCCGCGCAGCCGGCTGCGAGCGCGTCGACCGGTTCGACCTCTGCACCTCCTGCAACTCCGACCGCTTCTTCTCACACCGTCGCGACTCGGGACAGACCGGCCGGCAGGGAGTGATCGCCGCTGTTGTCGGCTGACGCCGTTCGCGCGAACTACGAGCGGATCAAGGACGAGGTGGGCCCCGCGGTCACGGTCGTTGCGGCAACCAAGTACGTGGCTCTCGACGACATGCAGGCACTCGCCGATGCGGGGATCGAAGTCGTCGGCGAGAACAGGGCGCAGGATCTCGAGGCGAAGCACCGCCGTTATGCGGACGTGTTTCGCTGGCACTTCATCGGCCACCTGCAGAGCAGGAAGACCAAGGTTGTCAACGCGACGTGCGAGCTCTGCCATTCGCTCTCGTCCGAGTCCGCGGCGGCGCGGCTCAAGATCCCCGCGCTCGTCGAGGTCAACCTGTCCGGCGAGGCGTCGAAGAGCGGAATCGAGACCGAACGGCTCGGCGAGTTCCTCGCGCTCTATCCCGACGTGCGGGGCCTGATGACGATGCCGCCGGCGACCGACGATCCCGAGGCGTCGCGACCGTGCTTCCGGCGCCTCCGCGAGCTTGCAGAGGAGCACGGCCTGCGCGAGCTCTCGATGGGAACGAGCCAGGACTACCGGGTCGCTGCGGACGAGGGAGCCACGCTGATCCGCGTGGGATCAGTCCTGTACCAGGGATAACATTCGGCGCGATGGGCTTCGGGGACGTCTGGAACAAGACCCTCGTCTACTTCGGCATCGCCGAGGAGGAGGACTGGGACGAGGACGGCTACCTGACGGACGAGGAGCTCCAGCGCAGCTACGCCGAGCGGCCGAACGTGCGCCGACTCGCACCGCGCCGGCCGGACCGCCGCGACTTCGACGACTGGACCGATCCCGAGCCGTCCGAGCCGAGCTCGACCTCGCGCACGGCTGTCCTCCGCGCCGAGCGCCGACGACCCGTCGTCGAGGCGCTGCCGAGGCCGAGCACGGCGCGCGTCCATCTCGTCGTCCCGCGCAGCTTCAACGACGCGCAGCAGATCGCCGACAAGTTCAAGGAGTCGATCCCGGTCATCCTCAACCTGCAGGGCTCCGATCAGGAGCTCGCGAAGCGGCTGATCGACTTTGCCAGCGGCCTGACGTACGCCCTCGACGGCGGCATGCAGCGGGTCGCCGACAAGGTCTTCCTCCTCACTCCGCGCAATGTCGAGGTCTCCGCCGAGGAGCGCGCGCGACTCCTCGAGCGCGGCGGCTTCTTCAACCAGGCCTAGGAATTCCCGCTGCGGAGCCGAATCCGGGGTCATGGGCGCGATAGCCGCCAGCCTCGGTCTGCTCGCCGACACGATCACGGCGATCCAGAACTTCATCTACGTCTTCGTCTGGGTCTACGTGATCCTGATCTTCGCGTACGTCCTGACAGGCTGGATACGGCTGCCGTACTCGCCCTGGGTGAACCGGATCCAGCGCTTCCTCTACGACATCTGCGAGCCCTATCTACGGCTCTTCAGGCGAATCCTTCCGTCCTTCGGCCCGCTCGACCTCTCGCCGATGATCGGAGTCATCGCCCTGTGGATCGTCGAGTACGTGCTGGTCCGCATCCTCGATCGGTTCCACTAGAGGGGAGAGACCGATGGCACTGACACCAGTCGAGATACGCCACATCACCTTCGGCCGCTCGCCGCTCGGCTACAAGCGGCCGGCCGTCGACAAGCTGCTCAACGACATCGCGCTGAGCTTCGAGGACGTCTGGCGCGAACGCGCAGATCTGGCGGACAAGGTCGAGCAGCTCGAGGCCGACCTCGTGCGCTACAAGGAGCTGGAGGCGCTGCTGCGCACGACGCTCCTGTCGGCCGAGCGTGCGTCGGCCGAGATGAAGGAGCAGGCTCGCAAGCAGGCCGACCTGATCCTCGGCGAGGCGCACGCGGAGGCGCGCGCGGTCACGCGACGGGCCGCGGCCGAGAACGAGCGCCTCAAGGTCGAGTCCGTGCGGGTGCGCGAACGGCTGCGGCTGGCGCTCGCGAGCATCGACGAGCACTTCGACGAGGACCTCGACGACACCGGATCGCGTGAGGCCGAAGCGGCCTAGTTCCCGGCTCGTGCAACTACACTGAGTCGCATGGCGGAGACGTCGACGCGATTGCGATTGCGTGTCTCGCCCGGCGCGGGTAGGTCCGGCATCATCGGTCGCCACGGCGATGCGTGGAAGGTGCGCGTGACCGCGCCGCCCGAAGACGGCCGCGCGAATGAGGCCGTGCTGCGCCTGCTCGCGGACGCGCTCTCGATGCCGCGCACGTCCGTGACGCTCGTTTCGGGGCACACCGGCCGGGACAAGATCGTGCTGCTCGACGGGGTCGGGCCCGCGCTGATCGAGCGGCGGCTCGCCTCCGCGACCGCCGACCGCAGCAGAAAGGACACCAGGCGATGAGCGTCGACACACGGCGGTTCCGCACGCTGCTGCTCGAGGAGCGCGAGCGGGTGGAGGTGGCGATCCACAACCTCCACGCCGAGACGCCCGGCGACCTCGACGACACCTCGGGCGAACTGGCTGCTTCCGGCACCGACAACCATCCCGCGGACACCGCAACGGCGACGCTCGACCGTGAACTCGATCTCTCACTCGAGGAGAACTCGGCCGAGGTGCTTGCGGCCATCGACGCCGCGCTGGGGCGCATCGACGACGGCACATACGGAATCTGCGCGAAGTGCGGCAGCCAGATCCCGGAGGAACGGCTCGAGGCACGGCCCTGGTCTCAGCTGTGCATCGACGACCAGCGCAAGGTGGAGCGGCGCTGAGCGCCGAGCGGCACGGTCGTCCGCAGGTCGACGTGCGCGTCGGCTCCGCGACGGACGGGCTGACGCCGATCTCGGTCGCGGAGCGGCCGCTCGGCGCAAGCTTGACGCAGTGGCTCGGTCTCGGCGCGATCGCCGCCGCCGCGGTCGGCGCGGACCAGCTGACGAAGCACATCGTCTCGTCGAAGTTGCATCTCGACGAACAGGTGCACGTCGTCGGCCCGTTCTGGATCCACCATGTGCAGAACTCCGGGATCGCGTTCGGGCTGTTCGCCAGTGCGACCCCGATCGTGATCGTGCTCACGGGTCTCGCAGTCGCGTGGATGCTCTGGTTCTTCGCGCGGAGCGGCGCGAGACATCCCGTGCTGCCCGTCGCGCTCGGTCTCGTGATCGGCGGATCCCTCGCGAACCTTCTCGACCGCGTGCGTATCGGGCACGTGACGGACTTCCTCGACCTCCGCTTCTGGCCCGCGTTCAACCTCGCGGACAGCTTCATTGTCGTCGGGGTCCTCGTCCTGCTCGTCACGCTGCTGGCGTCCGACCGCGAGCCGCGGCGGCCGCGACGGCATGTCGAGTCTCCGCTTACGCGTTCCTGACACGGCGGCGGGCGAGCGGCTCGATCGCTTCCTCGCCGGCCTGCCCGAGGTCGGTTCGCGCGCGGCCGCCGAGCGGTTGCTGGCCGCCGGGGACGTGCGGGTCGACGGAGCTCCGCAGTCGAAGAGCCACCGTCTTGCCGGAGGCGAGCAGGTCGAGCTCCAGCCGCCGGCCGCCGCGCCCGCGGGTGTCGTCGGTGAGGCGATGGACCTGCGCATCCCGTACGAGGACGAGTACCTGCTCGTCGTCGACAAGCCGGCCGGCGTCGTCGTCCATCCTGCAGCCGGGCATGCGACTGGAACGCTCGTGCACGGCCTCGTCGCGCACGACGCCGCGGGCGGGGAGGAGGCCGACCGGCCGGGGATCGTGCACCGGCTCGATCGCGACACCTCGGGCCTGCTCGTCGTCGCCCGCTCGGTGGAGGCGCACCGCCGGCTGCAGAACCTCGTCCGACGCCGCGCGCTGGAGCGGGAGTACGCCGCGCTCGTCGTCGGGCGCCCGCGCTCGCGGCGCGGCACGATCGAGGCGCCGATCGGCCGCGACCGCGACGACCCGACGAGGCATTCGCTCGACACGGGGACGCCGCGCGACGCGATCACGCATTTCGAGGTCGAGGAGCTGCTGCCGCGCCACGCGCTCCTGCGCGTGACGCTTGAGACGGGGAGGACGCACCAGATCCGCGTCCACCTCGCCGCGATCGGCCTGCCGGTCGCCGGCGACCCGCTCTACGGCAAGCCGCGGGAGCTCGGCCTCGAGCGCCAGTTCCTGCACGCCCGGCGGCTGGCGTTCCCGCATCCGATGACCGGCGACCGGATCGAGGTCGTCTCGCCGCTCCCGGACGACCTCGCGGCCGCGATCGTACGCGCCCGCAGCTAGACTTCCGGGGTCTTTTCCCACCGACCCGGCGGACTCTGTCCGGGGCGCGGGTGCCGGCCTGTGAGGCCGGTGCGCCCGAGGCCCCGCCGGCTGTAGCGCACATCAACCAGGAAGGAGCACCCGTGGCTGTCGTCTCCATGCGAGAGCTGCTGGAGGCCGGAGTGCATTTCGGCCACCAGACCCGGCGCTGGAACCCGAAGATGCGACGGTTCATCTTCACCGAGCGCGGGGGCATCTACATCATCGACCTCACGCAGACGCAGGAGCTGCTGGAGGAGGCGCACGACTTCGCCCGGAACATCGGCGAGCGCAACGGCACGGTCCTCTTCGTCGGCACGAAGAAGCAGGCGCAGGACGCAGTCGAGCAGGAGGCGAAGCGTGTCGGCATGCCGTACGTCAACCATCGCTGGCTCGGCGGGCTGCTCACGAACTGGCGGACGATGTCCGACCGGATCGAGCGGCTGCACGAGCTGCGGCGCCTCAACGAGGAGGGTCAGCTCGCGCTGCTCCCCGCGAAGGAGCGCATCGCGATGATGGGCGAGCTCGAGAAGCTCGAGCAGAATCTCGGCGGCGTTGCCGACCTGCGGCGTCAGCCAGACGCGATCTTCATCATCGACCTGCGCAAGGAGCAGCTCGCGGTGCGCGAGGCGCGCCGGCTGGGCATGCCCGTGATCGCTCTCGTCGACACGAACTGCGATCCCGACGAGGCGGACTACGTCATCCCGGGCAACGACGACGCGATCCGCGCGTGCAACCTGATCACGCGGGCGCTCGCCGACGGCATCGCGGCCGGCCAGCAGAAGGTCGGCGCCGGCGATTTCCGCGCGAACGGCGCGGTGAAGCCGGCGGAGGAAGAGGTCGCCACGGTGCCGGAGGGCGACTACGAGCTGTTGTCGCCGGGTGAGACGCCGGACGTTCCCGCCGACCCGCTCCCGACGGGCACCGTCGAGCTCGAGGAAGGCGGCGTCGAGACGAAGAAGTCCCGCGCCGGGATGGAGGTGGACCAGTGACGGCCGAGATCTCGGCGAAGCTCGTCAAGGAGCTCCGCGACCAGACCGGCGCGCCGATGATGGATACGAAGCGCGCGCTGCAGGAGACGAACGGCGATCTCGAGGCCGCGAAGCGCCTGCTGCGCGAGCGCGGCATGGCGCAGGCCGCGAAGCGCGCGGGCCGCGAGACGACCGAGGGGCTCGTCGGCTACCGCCTCGGCGACGGCGACGCGAAGGGGACAATCGTCGCGGTCGGCTGCGAGACGGAACCGGTGTCGAAGAACGACGAGTTCCAGGCCTTCGCGAAGAAGGTCCTCGAGACCGTTGAGGCCGGCGGGACAGCGGCCGTGGGAAGTCTCGACGAGGAGCGGGCGGAGCTCTCCGGCAAGCTCGGCGAGAACATCAGCGTCGTCGGCGCCGCTCGGTTCGAGGCGGTCGACGGCGGCCGGATCGCGGCCTATGCGCATCCGCCCGCCAACAAGATCGGCGTCCTGCTCCAGCTGCGCGGCGGGGACGCCGACCTCGGCCGCAAGCTCGCGATGCACATCGCAGCCTCACAGTCGACGCAGTGGATCGGACGCGAGGACGTCCCCGAGGAGATCGTGGCCTCGGAACGCGACATCCTGATGAGCTCGGACGAGGTGCAGTCCAAGCCCGAACAGGCCCGTGAGAAGATCGTCGACGGCATGCTGAACAAGCGGTTCTTCGGACAGAACGTCCTCGTCGACCAGGAGTGGATCCACGACGGCTCGAAGACGGTCGGCCAGGCGCTCTCGGAGGCCGGGGCGGAGGTGCTCGAGTTCGAGCGCTTCCAGCTCGGCTAGCGATGGCGGTCCGACCTGACGAGAGCGCGGCTGCGCCTGCGGCGAGCGTGCCGGCCTTCCGGCGCGTCCTGCTGAAGCTCTCCGGCGAGGCGCTGATGGGCGATCGCGAGTACGGAATCGATCCGCACACGGTCGGCGCCGTCGCGGACGAGATCGTGGCCGTCCGCGGCCGGGGCGTCGAGATCGCGATCGTCGTCGGCGGCGGCAACTTCTACCGCGGCATGGCGGCCGCCGCCGAGGGAATGGACCGCGCGACCGCCGACTACGCGGGCATGCTCGCCACGGTGCTCAACGCCCTGGCGCTGCAGGACGCGCTCGAGGGAGCCGGCGCGCACACGCGGATCCAGACCGCGATCGAGATCTCCGAGGTCGCCGAGCCGTACATCCGCCGGCGCGCGATGCGCCATCTCGAGAAGGGCCGCATCGTGATCTTCGCCGCCGGCACGGGCAATCCGTTCTTCACGACCGACACGGCCGCGGCGCTGCGCGCGCTCGAGATCGGCGCGGACACGATCCTGATGGCGAAGAACGCCGTCGCGGGCGTCTACGACGAGGATCCGCGCCTGCATCCGGGCGCCGAGTTCATCCCCGTCCTGACGCACATGGACGCGATCGAGCGGGGCCTGAAGGTGATGGACGCGACGGCGCTGACGCTGTGCCGCGACAACGGTCTCTCGATCCACGTCTTCGCGCTCGCGGACGGCAACATCGACCGCGTCGTCTCCGGCGAGCGCGTGGGCACGATCATCTCGACGCCGACGAAGGAGGGCTGATGGCGACACTGGAGGAGCTGGTCCAGGACGCGCAGACGCGGATGCAGAAGTCGGTCGAGCACGCGCGCGGCGAATTCAACACGGTGCGGACCGGACGCGCGTCGGCTGCGCTGCTCGACCGGATCGAGATCGACTACTACGGCACACGGACGCCGTTGAAGCAGCTCGCGACGATCAGCGTGCCGGAGCCGCGGATGCTGACGATCCAGCCCTTCGATCCCGGCTCGATGAAGCAGATCGAGAAGGCGATCCAGGAGTCCGACCTCGGGCTGACGCCGTCGAACGACGGCAAGATCATCCGGCTGCCGATCCCGCAGCTGACGGAGGAGCGGCGCAAGGAGATGGTCAAGGTCGTACGCGGACTCGCCGAGCAGCACAAGGTCGCCGTGCGCGAGATTCGCCGCGACGCGATGCGCCATCTCAAGGAGCTCGTCGACAAGGGCGACGTCGGCTCGGACGAGGAGCACCGCGGAGAGGAGCGCGTGCAGAAGCTCACCGACGACCATACGAAGCAGATCGACGAACTGCTGAAGCACAAGGAAGCCGAGGTCATGGAGGTCTGACCACCTCCGGTCCCCAAGTGAGCGAGGTCGACCAGGCGCTGCCGGAGGTCGCAGGGGCCGTCGCGATCATCATGGACGGGAACGCTCGCTGGGCGCGCGACCGCGGTCTGCCCGTCGACGAGGGCCACCGCGCAGGATCGCGGGCACTGCGTCCCGTCGTCGAGGCCGCGATCGACATCGGCGTCCGCTCGCTCGCCGTCTTCGCGTTCTCGACCGAGAACTGGTCCCGGCCGCAGGCCGAGGTCGAGCTCCTAATGGAGATCTTCTCGGAGACGATCGACCGTGAGCTGCCCGACCTGGCGGCGCAAGGCGTGCGCACGCGCTTCGTCGGCCGGCGCGACCGCGCGCCGTTCCCGCTCCAGGCGAAGATGGCCGAGCTCGAGGAGGCGACCGCGGACAAGGACCGGCTGCAGCTCTGGATCGCGTTCGACTACGGCGGCCGCGCCGAGCTCGTCGAGGCTGCGCGGCGAATCGTCGAGTCGGGCGCCGGCGCGGACGAGGTCGACGAGGAGCTGTTCGCCGCGCAGCTCTACGCGCCGGAGATGCCCGATCCCGACCTCTTGATCCGCACGTCCGGCGAGCTACGGATCTCGAACTTCCTCCTCTGGCAGCTCGCGTACGCGGAGCTCGTCTTCGTCGACAAGCACTGGCCCGACTTCGACGGCGACGACCTGCGCTCGGCAATCGAGGACTACGCATCGCGACGCAGACGATTCGGCGGCCGCACAGCGTGACGGCGTTCATATCGAGAATTGTCGTCGCTGTCGCGGCGCTTCCCGTCGTGCTCGGCCTCGTCTGGCTCGGCGGCTGGTGGCTCTTCGGACTCGTCGCGGTCGCCGCCCTCGTGGCGCTGCACGAGTTCTACGGGATGGCGCGGCCCCTCCGTCCGCTCGTCGCCGCGGGCTACGCGGCCGGGATCCTCGCGCTCGCCGGGGCGCGGGCCGGCGGCCTCGACTGGATGCTTGCGGGCTTCCTCGCCGTCTTCCTGCTCGCGTTCGTGCTCAACGCTGTCGCCGAGACACGCGCGCCGGCGACGGTCGCGATCAGTGCGACGGTGCTCGGCGTCGCGTGGGTCGGGTTCGGCCTCGGCCATCTGATCCTCCTTCGCGACATTCCGCGGCACGCACAGCTCGTCTGCTTCGTTGTCCTCCTGGCCGTGTTCGCGGCGGACACGATCGCCTATTTCGTCGGGCGGCTGATCGGCCGGCACAAGCTCGCGCCGGTCCTCTCGCCGGGAAAGACCTGGGAGGGCTTCGTCGCCGGCTCCGCCGCGGCGGTGTTCGTCACCTTCGTCGGGCTCTACCAGGACCGAATGCACTTCATCGTGGTCTGGCAGGCGGTCGTGCTCGGGATCGTGATCGCGCTCAGCGCGGCGATCGGCGACCTGTTCGAGTCCGCCCTGAAGCGGGACATGCAGGTAAAGGACACCGGTCGCCTGCTCGCCGGCCACGGCGGCGTCCTCGACCGGATCGACTCGCTGCTCTTCGCCATTCCCGCCGCCTATTACCTCGTGGCCGGGTTCGGCTATGCCTAGTCCGCAAGGGTGGTGTGCCGGTGCACACATCCACCTTGCACATGGGTACACATGGGCAATGGGCCGGTGTACCCATGTGCCGTCCCTAGACTGAAACGCGTGAAGCGGATCGCCCTCCTCGGTGCGACCGGCTCGATCGGGCGGCAGGCGCTCGAAATCATCGACGCCCATCCGGCGCTCCAGCTCGTGGCCGCCGCATCAGGCTCGCAGCCGGTCGACGGGCTCGCCCCCTTGACCCAGGTCGGGGGCGACCTCACCGAGCTCCTCGAGCGCGCCGAGCCTGACCTCGTGCTGAACGCCGTCACGGGCTTCGCAGGCCTCCCGGCGACGATGTGGGCGCTGGAGCGCGGGATCGACCTCGCGCTCGCGAACAAGGAGAGCCTCGTGGCGGCCGGGGAGCTCGCGCTCGCGGCCCAGCGGCGCGGCGGCGGGCGGCTGCTCCCGGTCGACAGCGAGCACTCGGCCCTGTTTCAGTGTCTCGAGGGGCGGAACCCGGAACAGGTGGACAGCCTCGTCCTGACGGCGTCCGGCGGCCCGTTCCGCGGTCGCAGCCGTGAGGAGCTCGAGGACGTGACGCCGGCCGAGGCGCTCGCCCACCCGACCTGGAACATGGGCCCGAAGATCACGATCGACTCCGCGACGCTCGCCAACAAGGGCCTCGAGCTGATCGAGGCGCACTTCCTCTTCGGCGTCCCGTACGAGCGGATCGAGATCGTCATCCATCCGACCTCGACCGTCCATTCGCTCGTCCGCTTCCGCGACGGCGCCGCCCTCGCGCACCTCGGCTATCCGGACATGCGCGTCCCGATCTCCTTCGCGTTGACGTATCCGGACAGGGCGCCGACGCCCGTGCCCGCGCTGGACCTGGCCGGGGGTCTGACCCTGGAGTTCTCTGCGCCCGACGAGGAGACGTTCCCGCTGCTCCGGCTCGCGCGCACGGCCGGCGAGAAGGGCGGCACCTACCCGTGCGTCTTCAACGCCGCGAACGAGGCCGCGGTCGCCGCGTTCCTCGCGGGACGGCTGTCGTTCCTCGGCATCGCCGCGGTCGTCGCCGACGCCCTCGACGCCGCGGACGGCGCCCCCGTGCGCGACCTCGACGAGCTGATCGACGTCGACCGCGAAGCGAGGAGGCTCCCCGTCGCGTGACCTTCCTCGTCTCGATCGTCGGCCTCCTGTTCCTGATCCTGATCCACGAGGCCGGCCACTTCTTCGTCGCGCTCGCCGTCGGGATCAAGCCGCGCAAGTTCTATATCGGCTTCCCGCCGGCGATCGTGAAGACGGTCAGGAACGGGATCGAGTACGGCATCGGCGCGATTCCGCTCGGCGGCTACGTTCGCATTCCCGGGATGCACAGGCCGGCTGCGAAGGACGTCCAGGTCAACTTCGCTCCCGCGCTGCGCGAGGCGCCGGAGCTCCAGGAACCGCTCGCCGCGGCCGAGCGGCCGCTCGACCGCGGCGACCTGGCCGCCGCGCGCGCCGCCCTCCCACAGCTCCAGGAGGCGTTCGAGCGCGCCTACCTCTCGCGCGTCGCGCGCAAGAGCGGCGAGCGCGGACTCCGCGACCTCGAGGAGAGCCTCGGCAGCGACGCGTACTGGCGCCAGCCGACGTGGAAGCGGATCACCGTCATCTTCGCCGGTCCCGGCGTGAACATCCTCTTCGCGATCGGACTGCTGGCGCTGGTGTACATCCTCGGCGTCCCGAACACGAACACGCGCGCAGTCGATGCCGTGAGCGGCAACACGCCGGCAGCCCACATCGGACTCGAGCCCGGGGACGTGATCGTCGCCGTCAACGGACAGAAGACGGCGACGTTCCAGCAGATCCGCAATCGAATCCAGGCGTCGAAGGGAAAGCCTGTCACCGTCACCGTCGAGCGCCACGGCCGCCTCGTCACCCTGGGGTCGGCGCGGACGATGCGCGCGAGCGACGGGCGCTGGGTGCTCGGCTTCACCCCGGGCATCAGGTACAAGAGCTACGGCGTCCTGACGTCGTTCCGGTTCGCGCTCGACGACTGCTGGCAGGCGACGAAGGGGATGGGCCTCGCCATCGAGGGACTCTTCCACCACAAGGGACGGGACCAGCTGACGAGCACCGTCGGGATCGTCAAGGTCTCGAGCAACGCGCTCAAGGTCAGCTTCCGGCTCTACCTCCAGATCCTCGGTCTGATCAGCCTCTCGCTGGCCCTGCTCAACCTGCTGCCACTGCTCCCGCTCGACGGCGGCCACATCCTCTTCTCGGCGATCGAGGGGATCCGGCGGCGGGCTGTCGCGCGGGAGGTCTACGAGCGCGCCTCCGTGGTCGGCTTCGCCCTGATCCTGCTGATCGCCTTCATCGCGCTGTCCAACGACCTCAGCGGCCGCGGGCCAGGCTAGACTCGCCCGGATGGCCTCCCAGCGCCAGATCTCGGTCGGCGGCGTCACGATCGGCGGCGGAGCGCCGCCCGTCGTCCAGTCGATGACCCTGACGAAGACGCATGACGTCGAGGCGACGACGGCGCAGATCGCCGCGCTGGCCTCGGCCGGCTGCGAGATCGTCCGCTGCGCCGTCCCCAAGACCGAGGATGCGGAGGCGCTGAAGAAGATCGTCCGGTTCTCGCCGATCCCGGTGATCGCCGACATCCACTTCAACGCGAGCCTCGCGCTGAAGGCAATCGACTCGGGCGTCGCAGCGGTGCGGATCAACCCGGGCAACATCGGCGGCCCGGACAAGGTCGCGCTCGTCGTCGAGGCCGCACGCAAGGCGAAGATCCCGATGCGGATCGGCGCCAACTCCGGCTCGCTGCCCAAGCACCTCTCCGATCTCGCGCAGCAGGATCAGGCCGCCGCGCTCGTCGAAGCGGCGCTCGAGGAGGTGCGGCTGCTCGAGAAGCTCGACTTCCACGAGTTCAAGATCTCCGTCAAGTCGA
>Ga0066709_100000274_pt1 | contig 24791 bp, 28 predicted proteins | sample GraSoiAngelo_158_FD_79665 | JGI IMG/M metagenome (GOLD analysis project Ga0066709, IMG submission 79665) | Grasslands soil microbial communities from the Angelo Coastal Reserve, California, USA - 14_1009_16_30cm | ecosystem: Environmental > Terrestrial > Soil > Grasslands | place: USA...
CGATCGTCGCCTGGGCCAAGCGCGGCACGGGAATAACGGCCCGGGACTACTGGAATGCCCTCAAGCGGCCGCTGGTCTCCGGCGCAACGGCCGGCGCGGCTGGATGGCTCTTCAAGCTCGCTTGCGAGAATACGCTGCCGCCGATCATGGTGTTGAGCTGCGGGCTGGCGCTCTCGCTCGGGATCTACGCCTGGACTCTGCTGGTCGTGATGGGGCAGAAAGGCCTGTATGCCGACCTGCTGGACCAGCTGTTTCAGCGCAGCCGGCCCTTGCCGTAAAAGAACAATGGGCCTGTCATCCACTCGCTCGAATTGGCCCGAGTCGGGGGCGATATCCGATCGGCTAACTTGACATAATCCTCCTTATCGGAAGTACGAGCCGGCGGCAGCGCTATGCGCCCAGCGCGGCCAGGCGCGCTCGGATCTCCTCGAGGCGCCGGCTGTGCGTGAGCTCGCTGAGGGCCCGGCGATAGGTCGCCGTCGCGTCGGCCTTCTGCCCGGCGAGCTCCTGGGCGCGTCCAAGGCCGAGGAGCAACTCTTCGTAGTAGAAGTCCTTCGGACCCAGACCCGTCAGCGCAACCTTGAAAGCGTCGATCGCCTTCGCGTAATTGCGCTCGGCTTCCCACGCGTAGGCGACGCCGCTCAGACTCAGCACCCGCAGCGTCTGCGGGGCGCCCTGAGCCACGGCCAGCTCCCAGGCGCCGCGCGCCTGCGCATACTGCTGCGCCTCATAGCGCAAATTGCCGAGCTGGTAGGCCACCTGGGCGGCGCCGGGCCCGGAGGGATACTGCGTGAGCGCCGTCTCGAGCTCGCGAATCCCGGCGGCTCTCGTCTCGGCGGTCGCCTGCGGGCCCAGCGCGGGCTGGGCGCGGGTCATGGCGTCGGCGTACGCGGCCATCGCGTGCCGTGCCGCGACGGTGTGCCAGTACCAGCCCCCGGCGCCCAGCAGGCCCGCGACCACCAGGGCGCCAGCGGCGATCAGCAGTGCCCGCGGTGTCGGCAAGGGCAACATCATGCCGAGCCCTCGCCCGCGTGCGTCGGGCGCATGAAGGAGCGCACCGCCGTCATCGCACGCGGAGCCCGCGCCGATATTGACGGCCGCAGGACCCGCAGCGTCGCCAGCCCTGGGAGGCGCGACGCACGAGGTGCCCACAGTGCGGACAGCGCTGGTACGTGAGCCAGCCGAGGACGAGCCCGAGCCCGGCCGCGAGCGCCACGCCCACCATCAACGTAAGGTCCACGGGACGCGAGCCTCAGAGGAGCTCGACGAAGATGGCGCCGTCCTCGACAGCGACCGGGAAACAGGCCACCTTCACGGCGGGGTTGTTGGCATTGGCGCCGGTCGTGACGTCCCAGCGCCAGGCGTGCCAGGGGCACACAACGATCCGACCCTCGAGGTCGCCCTCGCCGAGCGGCCCGCCGCGATGGGCGCACGTGTTGTCGATCGCGTAGTAGGTGCCGTCGACGTTGAAGAGCGCGAGCACTTTGCCCTGCGCCTCGATCACGCGACCTTCGCCCGCGGGGACGTCGCCCACCGCTGCCAGCCGGACCCGGCGCCTCTCAGCCATTGTCGAGTCTCCCGTTCACCGTCGATGGGCGGCGCGCCGCCCGGACCTGGCGCCACCGGAAGCAGTCGCGGGTATGGTCGTTCACCATGCCGGTGGCCTGCATGAAAGCGTAACAGATCGTGGGGCCGACGAATCGGAAGCCGCGCCGGACCAGATCGCGGCTCATCGCGCGCGAGGCGTCGGTCTCGGCCGGACACTGGCCCGAGCGGCGCCAGGCGTTCTGCACGGGTTGGCCACCGACGAACTGCCAGATGTAGGCGTCGAAGCTCCCGTGCTCGCGCCGCACCGCCAGGAACGCGCGCGCATTGGCGATCGTCGCCTCGATCTTGGCCCGGTTGCGCACGATGCCGGCGTCGTTCATGAGTCGCCGGACGCGGGCCTCGGTGTAGCGCTCGATCTTGCTCGGGTCGAAGCGATCGAACGCCTTTCGGTACGCCGGGCGTTTCTTCAGGATCGTCGACCAGCTGAGCCCGGCTTGGGCCCCTTCGAGGATCAAGAGCTCGAAGAGGCGCCGGTCCCGGTGGAGCGGCACGCCCCACTCCCGGTCGTGGTACGCGATCTCGAGCACTCCCCTGGCCCAGGCGCAGCGCCGCTTGTCCACCGAATCACCCGGGAGTCGATGGTACTACTGGTTCCGCCCCACGACGGCGCGGGAATCGGTCGGTAGGCCACCAGTCACTTCACCGCCACGACCTGGACCTTCACGTCGGTCGCACCTGCGACCGTGCGATAGAGCGGTCAGCGCCCGCGATACGTCGCGACGAGCTCGTCGGCCTGGGACTGGCTCACGCCGCCGATCTCGAACGTCATGGTGACGCTGGAAAATCGATTCGGCTCGACGGCGCTCCGCGCGCCCTCGATCGTCACATCGATCCTCTTCAGGGGAACGCCGGTTTCCCTGGCGTGCATCTCGATCAGGGTGACGCCGCAGGACGAAACGCCCGCCAGGAACGCCTCGCTGTTGGTAAAGGCGTCCGGCTGGGGCCGTGACGACGAGTCGAGGACGAGTCGGTGGCCGCGGGCCTCGCTCAGGGCCCGGCCAACGACCCCGCTGTTCGACGATCGCACCGTGTCGATCTTCATGTCGCTCACCTTGATATCTCCTCTCAGGTCTTGGCGACCTACCTCGCGATATATCACACGTTGGGCCCCAGGCGCTGAGAGGCCCTTTTTTCCTGGAGGGCCTGGACCCCTCCTCGCCTACGATGGATTTTGATGGCGGCAGCGTCCAGGCCCAACTCCCTGCAGCAGGCGGCGTCGGCCGTGTTTGCCGTGACGACCGTCCTGCCACTCCTCATCTTCGTCTGGACCCTTTACCGCCTCGGCACCCTCTCGCGGCTCCACTCTCAGCTCGGTCTCGGCCTGGCCCTGGCGGTCGCGCTCCTGGGTTTCTACTTCTTCCGCCGGCTGATGGGCCGGATGTCCGAGCTCATCCAGGGCCTCGGTCGGGCCGTCGAGCGGAGCGCGCGCCCGATCGCCGAGAGGCAACCGCACGCGACCGGGCATCCGCCCGCCGGGTTGATCACCGAGTACCAGCCCCCTATCGCGGGATCCCCGCCGCACGCCGCGCAGGTTGTACGGCCAGCGTCGGGTCGCGTCGCGACCGCCGCCTCGGCCCCAACACCGGCGGCCGCCCCGCACGCCGTGGAAGCCGCCGCGCCCGCGCCGAGCGCTCGCGCCATCCCCGGTCTGGGAATGATCCGTGAGGTCGACGATCTGAGCCACGCCATGGCCAAGCTCTGGATGGGCGAAGCGATCGGCCATAAGGGCCGTCGCGTGGCGCTCTCGGTCATGAACTCCCGCGTGCCCATCACGGGGACGCTCGTCGACCTGACGCACGACGGGCTCTTGATCGAGCAGGACGGCGTCGGACAGGTCGCCGTCAGCTACAGCCGGCTTTCCGGAATCGACGCCGCGTAGGTTCTCCCATCTCGCTCGCCTCGCACGCCGGGGGGCCCAGCCCCGGCCGTGCTCCGGCGCACACTGTCGATCTTCGCCTGGCCAGCCCGCCCGACCTGACGTACGATACCGCCACGTTCGCGAGTGCCGTGCCTCGAGCCCCGCTAACGGGCGAGTCCAAGGAGTGCGCGCCGAAGGCCGTCGTGGGACGGCAGAGAATGCAGATCGTCCCGCCGGCCGAGGCGCGACCGTCAAAGTGAGGAGCGCGCGATGCCGTATGACCTGCTGATCAAGAACGGCACGGTAGTCGACGGATCCGGCCTGCCCCGCTTTCGCGCCGACGTCGCGGTCCGCCATGGCCGCATCACCGCGGTCGGCCGCATCCGCGAGGGCGCGCGGGAGGTCATCGACGCCGACGGCCAGGTGGTCACCCCGGGATTCGTCGACGGCCACACCCACATGGACGCCCAGGTCTTCTGGGATCCGCTCGGCACGTGCTCCTGCTGGCACGGAGTCACCAGTGTCGTGATGGGCAACTGTGGATTTACGCTTGCCCCGTGCGGCAAGGCCGAGCGCCACCTGGTCGTGCGCAACCTCGAGCGCGCCGAAGATATCGCCGGCGCTGCCATGGATGCGGGGATCGACTGGACCTGGACGACGTTCCCCGAGTTCCTCGATCGCGTGGAGGCCCTTCCCAAGGGCATCAACTACGCGGGCTACATCGGACACTCCGCGCTGCGCACCTACGTCATGGGCGAGCGCGCCTTCGAGAAGGAATCGAGCGAAGACGATCTGCGCGCCATGGAGCGCGAGCTTTGCGATGCCATTCGAGCCGGCGCCGTCGGCTTCACCACCTCGCGCTCACCGAGCCACGAGACTCCCGATCGGCGCCCGGTGGCGAGCCGTCTCGCCTCCTGGCAGGAGATCCGGCGACTGGTGGGAGTCATGGGCGAGATGAATGCGGGGATCTTCGAGCTTGCCGGCGAGCGCGCGGGGGCCGACCCGGCGCGGCTCCGCGACTACCACGTGCGGCTCCGTGACCTGGCGGTGGAGACCGGACGGCCGGTGACGTGGGGATTGTTCAGCCGGCGAGAAGAGCCCGACCTCTGGCGGACCTACCTGGCTTTGCTCGACGAGACGGCGGCCCAGGGCGGCCGGATGTTCGCGCAGGTCCACAGCCGCGCGCTCGCCGTCGTGCTCTCGTTCCAGACCAACCTGCCGTTCGATCGGCTCCCGGTGTGGCGCGAGCTGCGGGCGCTGCCGCTCGAGCAGCAGAAGCTCCGGCTGCGTGACCCGGAGCTGCGTCGCCGGCTCGTCGAGGCCGCGCGTGAGCGCGACGAGCGGCGCGCGATCGGCGCCGAGGCGCGTCCGGCCTCCTACGAATGGATCTTCGTGATGGACACCGCCGAGGGGCCGCACCGCTCGGTGGCGGAGGTCGCCCGCCAGCGCGGCGTCGACCCGGTCGAGGCGATGATCGACCTCGCCCTCGAGAAGGATCTCGAGCGGTTCTTTCTGCAGCCGATCGCCAACGAGAACCAGGACCACGCCCTCGAGCTGATGCAGCATCCCCGCACGGTGGTCACCTTCTCGGACTCGGGTGCCCACGTCTCGCAGATCATGGATGCGTCCCTGCAGACGCACCTGCTCAGTCACTGGGTGCGCGCCCGGCAGGCGCTGACGCTCGAGCAGGCCGTGCGGATGCTGAGCTTCGAGCCGGCCACGCACTGGGGGTTCACCGACCGCGGCCTGATCCGCGACGGCATGGCCGCCGATCTCCTCGTCTTCGACCCCGACACGGTCGCCCCGGAGATGCCGGAGGTGATGCACGATCTGCCCGCGGGAGCACGGCGCCTCGTGCAGAAGGCCCACGGGATCGCGGCGACCGTCGTCAACGGGGAGGTCGTGCTGCGCAACGGCAAACCCACCGGGGCGCTCCCGGGGCGACTCCTGCGCGGCCCCCGCCCCTGGAGATCGTGACCCGGCTGCGGCACCTCCGCGCACTGGCGTGGCGCGCAGCGTTGCTCGACTCGATGGGAAGTCCACGACAGACCGTAGTGCGCGCCGCAGGCCGTGGCGGGGCTGGGGCCCCGCCGGCCGAGGCGCGGCTCTAAACTGAGGAGGACAGATCATGAGCTGGACGCTGGAAGCATTCTCGGCCGCCTGTCAGCGCGCGCTCACGGAGGAGCCAGGCCCCGGGGGTCGGAAGAAGGTGTGCGAGATCGTCCAGGAGGTCCTGAAGGACGACACGTTCATCGCCACCTACGTCGGCGACGACGGCCCCGAGCGCAAGATCCTCTACGAGGACCCGACGCTCGGCTTCTGCATCCTCGCCCACGTGTACCACGGCGTCAAGGAGAGCCAGCCGCACGATCACGGCCCGTCATGGGCGATCTACGGCCAGGCGCGCGGTGAGACCGTGATGAACGACTGGGCGCTCGTCGAGCCGGCCGCCCTCGACAAGCCAGGCAAGGTGCGGCACGTCAGGAGCTACGCGCTGAAGCCCGGCATGGCGCACGTGTACAACGAGGGCGATCTCCACTCGCCGCGGCGCGAGGGACCGACCCGGCTGATCCGCATCGAAGGCACGAACATGGACAAGGTGCGCCGGCTCTCCTACGAGCGCGTGTGAGCACCGGAGGCAATCCGATGGCGCAAGCGAGTGCACTGAGCTACGGGGTCGTCGAGGGGTGGGAGCAGCTGCCGGCCGGATGGGAGCACCGTGACGTCGCGGGCGTCGCGGTCGACGGTGAGGACCGCGTCTTCCTGATCTGCCGCGGCGATCATCCAATCATCATGTACGACCGCAAGGGCAACTTCGTGGGCTCGTGGGGCGAAGGCCAGTTCACCTTGCGGACGCACGGGATCACCGTCGGGCCGGACGGCACGCTCTACTGCAGCGACGACGGCAATCACACGGTGCGGAGGTTTACCCCGCAGGGCAAGCTCTTGATGACCCTCGGGACCATGAACACGCCGTCGGACACGGGCTACGACGGCAAGAACACCGCGACCGTCGCCCGGGCCGGCGGGCCCTTCAACCGCCCGACGAACCTCGCGGTCGGCCCCCGGGGAGACCTCTATATCTCGGACGGCTACGGCAACTGCCGCGTCCATCTCTTCTCCCCGACCGGCGAGCTGAAGCGATCGTGGGGCGTGCCCGGCCAGGGCCCGGGCGAGTTCTTTCTGCCGCACGGCATCGCCGTCGCGGCGGACGGTCGTGTCTTCGTCTGCGACCGCGAGAACGATCGCATCCAGATCTTCAGCCCCGACGGCGAGTACCTGGCCGAGTGGACCGACACGCGCCGCCCGACCCACCTGGTGTTCGACGCCCAGGGGCGCGCCTTCGTCTCCGAGCTCTGGTGGCAGCCGGGCCAGACGTCGCGCCGCTATGGACCCGCCGGCGAGATCCGGTCGGGGCGCGTCAGCGTCTACGATCGGGACGGCCGCGTGCTCGCCCGGTGGGGCGGGCCGGACCCCGTCGCGGCCGGCAGCTTCGCTGCGCCGCACGGCATCGGGGTCGACTCGCACGGCGACGTGTACGTGAGCGAGGTGACGTGGACGTTCGCGGGGAGCCGCGGCCATGTCCCGGCCAGCTGCCACACGTTCCAGAAGTTCGCGCTGAAGTCCTGACCTTCGCGGACGCGCAGGGCTGAGGCGCGAGCGGCAGGGATCCGCAGGAGCGCTCCGGGGGACCGGCGGCGCTCCTCGATCTCTCTAGGCGGCGGTCTTGCCGAGGATCGGGACGTTCCTCAACACGGCGCTGATCGTCGGGTCCGAGTACACGCCGAAGGCGTCCACGAGAATGCCGCGCACGCCTCGCGTGGTCTCGATCGCGTAGACGATCGCCATGTCGTCCGGATCCGACGTGCCCTCGAAGCGGTAGTAGCCGCGGATCACCAGGTCGCTCGGGGCGAACCGCTCCCCTGTCCCGAGCGCCTCGAGCCCGCCGTCGACCGCACGGAAGTGCTCCGTGTAACCCCGGCGCGTGAGCTTGTCGATGACGCGCTCGAGGGGTTCTTCGGAACTACCGTCGCGCAACGAAAACGTGAGAGCGCGGCCGCCGGCCATCCGACCCGGCGGGTCAGGACAGATGTCGGCGGGTGAGCCCTTCGGCGTAGGCGTGGAGCAGACGATGCATCTCGCGCATCGCTTCCTCGGCCGCTCGTCGGTCGTCCGGGGTGCGCAAGTGCTTGAGGATGGCGTTCTTCGTCTCGCCCGACTCCTCCTGCTCGACTGCCTCGTGCACCGTGTAGTTCTGGCCGCCCCACTCGGGACGTACCCCGTAGTGCTCGACGAGGGCGCGACCGACGGTGCGGGCGATCTCGACCACTTCCTCCTCCAGCAGGGCCGTCGCGCAGAGGGCGGCGCTCCACGGCCGCTCATGCGCGAGCTCCTGGAAGAACGCGACGATCGCCGCCATCTCGGGAAGGGGAAGAATGCGGTCGTACGCGTCGCGCGGGTAACCGAGGTCGTCGCCGATCCGCCGGAAGAGCTCGTCGTGGTCCGGGGTGGCCCCTACCCGACCGTTCAAGTAGCCGAGGTCTTCGACCAGCAGGTGGCGCGCGCAGTCCTTGCGAACCTCGAAGTCGTTACAACGGGTGTGGATACCGCTGAAGATCCGGGGGAACCAGGCGATCAGCAGGTAGTGCTGGGCGATGTGGCTCCAGACCTGCTCGCGGGTGAGCGCGCCCGAGGCGAAGCGCTTGAAGTACTCCGAGCGGCGGAAGGGGCTCTGCGCCAGCAATTCCGCCGTCAACGCATCGAACCACTCCGCCGTCGTCATGGTTCGGATTATAGCGAAGCGTCGGCGCGGGCGTCGGGACGCTCAGGCGATGCTCTCCGGCGGACGGCGGTGACGGGTGGCCGACTCGAACGCGTGGGCGAGGCGAAGCAATGTCGGCTCGCTCCACGCGCGGCCGAGGAACGTGAGCCCGATGGGCGCGCCCTCGGCGGTGTAGCCGGCCGGCACGATGACGCTCGGGTAGCCGGCCCTGGCGCCAATGGCGGCCCCGGTCCAGCCGGGAAAGACCAGGGCATCGAGGCGCTCGCGCTCCATCGTCTGATCGATGCCCTCGGTCCTCGCGAGCCGGATGTCCTCGGCGCGGCTCAGGCTGTAGGTCGACGTCCGGAGTCCACCCGTCGACTGGGCGGCCAGGAGGAGCACCTGCCCGAAGCGCAGCATCTCCCGAGGGCGGGCCTCGTTGAAGCGGATGAGCTCTCGCAGAGACCGAATCGGTGAGGTCTCACCAAGCCCAGCGAGGTACCGGTTCAGATCGCGCTTGAACTCGTAGAGCATGACGTCGGAGCGGAAGTCCGCTGCCTCGCGAGCTGTCGGGATGTCGGCGGGATCGACCAGGGTCGCACCCAGGCTGCTCAGTGTCCGGAGGGCGGCTTCGATCAGAGGCGTCTCGGCGGCGCCGAGGCGATCGAAGAACGTCGCGCGCGGCACGCCCAGCCGGACGCCCTCGAGCCCGCGTGCGTCCAGAAACTTCCCGTAGTCGGGGCGGGCGTGGCGACGGCTCGCGCGTGTGGCGCGGTCGCCGGCGTCGACGCCCGTCATCGCGCCGAGCAGAACCGCGGCGTCGGCCACCGTGCGCGCGAACGGCCCCGCCGTGTCCTGACTGCCAGCGATCGGCACGATGCCGGATCGGGAGACGAGTCCGAGCGTCGGCTTGATGCCGACGACCGAGTTCTGATTGGCCGGGCTCAGGATCGAGCCCGAGGTCTCGGTGCCCACCGCCACCGTGCACAGATGGGCGGCCACGGCGACCGCCGAGCCGCTGCTGGATCCGCCGGGGCTCAGGCCGTTCCCGTACGGGTTCTTCACCTGGCCGCCCCTCGAGCTGTAGCCGGCAGGCATGCCGGTCGTCATGAAATTCGCCCATTCCGTCATGTTCGCCTTGCCCAGAATCACCCCACCCGCCTCACGCAGTCGCATCACGAGAAACGCGTCGTGCGGGGCGATGCAGTCGCGAAGAGCGAGCGAGCCTGCGCTCGTGTGCAGACGGTCGGCGGTCGCGATGTTGTCCTTGAGCAGAACGGGGATGCCGTGCAGCGGCCCGCGGATAGCGCCCGAGGCACGCTCTCGGTCGAGCGATTCGGCAATCTCGCCCGCCTGGGGGTTCACCTCGAGCACGGCGTTGAGCCGCAGGCCGCTGCGGTCGCACGTCGCGACGCGCTGTAGGAACCGTTCGGTCAGGCGAGCCGAGGTCAGGCGACCGGCCTGCATGGCCGACTGAAGCTCTGCGATCGTCGCCCCGCACGGGTCGCCGTCAGGCGCCGCTGTCACGCGAGCGATTCTATCGCACGACTACTCGATAGCCGGCTCGATAGCCGGCGTCGTCAGCACTTCGGCACTTCTCGAAGCTTCGCCTCGATCTGATCGCCGGGTTTCATGTCCTGCAACGTCTCGCGGTTCGCCTGGAACTCGTGCGTGGTGCCGTTCTTCTCACGGACCGTGACCTTGCCCGCCGCGGGATCGACGCTCACGACTTGTCCCTCGACCCGCTCCGGCGCCTGCGCGCGGTTCTTGCAGTCGGCGGGCTTCGACTGCCCGAAGGCGAGCCCCGTCGAGAAGACGGCCGCCGTCGCGAGCATTCCAGAAAGCATCAGCCAGCGCTTCATCGCATTCACCCCTTATTTGTTGTGCTTGGTGATGTCGTAGATCGCGCCGGCAGCGGCACCGACACCCACGCCGATCAACGCGCCCTTCCCTGCTCCGTACCCGGTTCCGGCGCCGATGGCGGCGCCACTACCCGCACCGACCGCCGCGCCCGTCGCGGTGCCACACCCGGCGGCCGCGAGGCCTAGCAACGAGAGCCCGAGCACACTCGAGATCAGCTGTCGCGCAATCATTCAGTGACCCCCTTGGTCGTTCGTCCGTATTGGTTTCGTCGTCGAGGTCTTTGAGTTTTTCGCCGCGGCGCGGGCGCAACGCGCTCATCGCCGAATGACTTCTAGTGTAGACCTGTCTTCAACCGCTCGCATCCCGGAGCACGAGCGAGTATCATCCGACCCATGACGCTGCGGATCCGCGTGGGCACCGGGGGCGGGCTCTGGGAGCTCGACGGGGATCAGGTGTTTCACGTAGAGCCGCTGACCGGCAAATCCCTCACCGCGCTCGCGGTGGACGGGCCCCGCACCTGGGCGATCGCGGATGGTCGGAGGCTCTGGGAATACGTCGACTCGACTGTCGATGGCTGGACCGAGCGCGCGGCGATCGAGGAATCCTCCGCCACGTGCCTCGCGCCGACTGCCGGCGGGTTGCTGGTCGGCACGGAGCACGCTCACCTCCTCCGGCTCACCAACGCCGGGCTCGCGCCGGTTGAATCCTTCGAGCGCATCGAGGGACGGGCAGCCTGGTACACCCCGTGGGGCGATCCGGCCGACGTTCGATCGATCGCGGCCGCGCTCGACGGTACGATCTACGTCAACGTCCACGTCGGTGGGGTCGCGCGCTCGCGCGACGGCGGCCGGTCCTGGGCGCCGACGGTCGACATCGAGAGCGACGTGCACCAGATCCTGACGCACCCCACCCGGGCCGAGGTCGTGCTCGCCGCGGCGGCCGCCGGCTTCGGCCTGAGCCGCGACGGCGGCGATACCTGGCAGTTCATCACGGCCGGCCTGCACGCGCACTATCTCCGCGCGGTGGCGGTCGCGGGCGAGACGGTTCTGGTGTCGGCGTCGACGGGGCCCGGCGGGCGCCGGGCCGCGCTCTATCGCAAGCGCCTCGATGGCGATGCGCCGTTCGAACGGTGCCGTGAGGGCCTGCCCACCTGGCTCGGCGACAACGTCGACACCGCACGTCTGGCCGCGATCGACTCGGTCGTCGTCTTCGGGACCGAGGACGGTCGCGTCTTCCGATCGCTCGACGGCGGCGAGCGCTGGCAGCTCCTGGTCAAGGGCTTGCCCCCCGTCACCTGCGTCACGCTGTGCTGACTGCGAGCTCGAGAGCGATCGCGGGGCTCACCGTGGCGCTCCTGCTCATGGGCTCCGTCTCGGCATCGGCCCAAATGATGTTCGCCCCCGAGAGTCTCGAGCGCTACTTTCGGATCGAATGGCAGGTCACGCGCAACCGGAAGGGGCCCACGATCGATGGGTACGTCTACAACAAGGCCAACCAGGTGGCCCAGCGAATCCGTCTTCAGATCGAGCGCGTCGACGCGTCGGGCAGCGTCGTCGGGACGTCGACCGTGTGGCTTCCGGGCGACGTCTCCATGTCGGATCGGGGGTATTTCAGCGCGTCCGTCCCCGAGGCGGCGAGCTACCGAGTGCAGGTCCTCTCGTTCGACTGGTCGTGCCAGGGTGGTGGCGGCGGGATGTAGCCGAGCGTCGCGCGATCAAACTCGTCCGCCGATCTAAACAATGACCGACTGGCCGGCCACCGTTCCCCTGGTGCTCCTGCTCCTCGTCCTCCTGGGGCTGCTGATCTTCCTGGTCGAAGTACGCATCCTGACCTACGCCTATCGCAAGGTAGGTGTCCATCCGCGCTACGCGTTCGCCGTGATGCTGCTCTCACTCTTCGGCAGCTACGTGAACATCCCCCTCTACCAGGTGTCGACGCGCACCGTCGTGGCGCTGAACGTCGGGGGCGCACTGATCCCGATTCTCGTGTCCCTGTACCTGCTGGTTCACACGCGGATGTTCGGGCGGATGCTGATCGGCACGGCGGTGGTCGCGGCGGTCGTGCACAGCCTCGCATACGTCGTTCCCGGCGTCGGCATCGCGGTGCCGATGCTCGTGCCGCCGCTCGTCGCGGCGGGCGTCGCCTTGCTCCTGGCCTTCCGCCGGGCGCCGCCGGTCGCCTACGTGTCGGGATCGATGGGCACGCTGATCGGGGCCGATCTCCTCAACCTCGGGTTGGTCGCGCGCCTCGGCGCACCGGTCGTCTCGATCGGCGGCGCCGGCACGTTCGACGGGGTGTTCCTGACGGGCATCCTGGCGGGCCTGCTCGCCTGAGCGCGGTCGCCGAATCCTGACGCCGCGACCCGGTCAGAACCCCGGAAGGAGTCGAGGGGTCGCGGAGCGCCCCCCGGCGAAGCCATGGCGCTCTCGAGCACTCGGGGGTGTCGGGGCCTACCGGGGACCCACTCAGTCACCCGGCTCGGCTGCCACCGGACCCGGTTGCGTCGCGCGGTCTCTCGTCGTCCGGCGTCCCCGCGTGAGAGCGAGCATGCCGGCCGCGCCGGAGGCGTCGATGACGAGATCACGCGCGCTGCCCGTGCGCGTGGGGATCATCGACTGGTGCGCCTCGTCGATGAGCGCGCAGGTCAGACAGATGGACAGCGCGATCCAGGCCGCGGCACGCGACGTCCGCGGCCCCCCGTGCCGGAGCGCCCTGAACCAGAGCAGGGCGAGCACGGCGTACTCGGTGAGGTGCGCGAGCTTGCGCAGCGCCAGGTGCGCCGCGTGGAGCTCGGCGCTGGACGCGCCGGGCGCCAGCATTTGCAGGATCGGCACGATGAACGGCCCGGTCGTCTGGGCCGCGAAGTACGCGGAGCCCAGAAAGAGCACGAGCGCGAGCCAGAGCAACGCCGCCGCGTACCGGGTCGAGGTCACAGCTTGCCAGCGTACCCCGCCGGACGCGCGCGCGCCAGAGGCTCAGCGGGGCGCGGGCACCGCGCCGTGCGTCTCGGCCGCCTCGGCGGCCTTCCGGAAATCGTTCTCCGTGAAGGCGTAGAGCTGAGCGCCGCCCATGAAGATCTGCGCCGCGATCTCACGCGGCACGTTCTTCAGGAGATTCGTCGAGACGTGCGGGAAGTTGGAGTCGAAGTGCGGATAGTCGGTCGAGATGCACATCCGGTCCGCGCCGATGAGCCCGGCCGTCGCCTCGATCTCCGGCTCGCTCCCCTCCACCGCGGCCCAGCAGTTGCGTCGGAAGTATTCGCGCGGCGTCATCGAAAGATACGGGGCGTGGGAGTCACGGTACTGGGGATAGTCCCATTCGATGCGCGACAGGACGCCCGGCGCCCATGAGTTCTGCGCCTCGAGGAAGCCCACCCGGAGCTTGGGATGGAACTCGAAGACGCCGCCGATGATCATCGCGATCAGGGCCTGCTGCATCTCGATCCAGTGGCTGGCGACGTGACGGTAGAAGCGGTTCTCACCGTAGAGCACGTTCATGTGTGAGTACCAGGCGCCGGTGCCCTCGTGGAATCCCCAGGTGACGTTCAACTCTTCGTGCAGGCTATAGAGCGGGTCCCAGTAGTTCGAGTGCCAGAAGTGCCCGTTCACGAGATTCGGGCGCACGAACGACCCCACCGCTCCGAGTTCGCGCACGCAACGCACGAGCTCGCGGCAGGCCAGGTGCACATCGTGCACGGGCAGCATCGCCACGAACTTCAACCGCTGCGGGCTGTACTGGCAGAACTCGTGGATCCAGTTGTTGTACGCCTGGCAGAGCGCCAGGGAGAGCCGCGGATCGAGATTGTCGCGGGCGATCAAAGACAGGCCGGTCGTCGGATAGAGCACCGCGATGTCGACGCCTTCCATCGCCATGCCCATCACCTGCGCCTCGGCGTTGTACTTGCGCTCGATCGCGAAATCCAGCCGGCCGGTGTCGGCCAGGCGAGATCCCGACAAGGGCTGTGAGCTGTGCGTGACGCCGGGGCGACTCCGCTTCCGGTATTGCTGCAACTCGGCGTCCATCGTCGTGGGCAAGCCGTCGATCACGATCGTGCCCCGCCGCGGCTGTCCGTCACCGCCCACGGTGGTCGTCACGCGATCCTTGAATCGCGGATCCAGGTAGCGGTCGAAGAGATCCACCGGCTCCATGATGTGCATGTCGCAGTCGACGAACCGAAGCCCGTCTTTCATGACGTCCCCTCTCTATCGCCGCGTCTCGGCCGGCGGGACCCCAGCCCGCGACGGCCTGCGCCGCGCACTACCTCTTGATCGCCACTGAGCGCTCGCACCGCGTCCATCCACCCGGACTGGCGCGACTATATCGTGCCCGGGGTGGGAGTCAAGCGCGCGAGCGGCCGGTCGAGTGTTGGTCGAGTTGACGGCGCGCTCATACTTGATAGAGCGTGCTGCGTCCAAACCTCGTGCGCGCCGCTGGCCGTCGCGGGATGGCCGTGCGAGCTGGAGCACGGTTCGGGGGTGGGCCCCCGCGTGCGAGGCGAGCGAGGTGGATATCGCCCCGCCGCCCGAGGCGTGGCTATCAAGAAAGGACGTCACATGTGCGTTGACAACGAGTCTCGACCCCCGATTTTCCCGATCGCCGGCGGCTCCGCCGGCTCCCGCGACCTGCGCCTCACCTCGGCGGATGGCACTCGCTTCGGGGCCCATGCGGCCCGCGCGAGCACGCCGACGGGTGCCGGAATGGTCGTCATCCCCGACGTACGCGGGCTACACCCGTACTACAAGGAGCTGGCCGACCGCTTCGCCGAAGTGGGTGTCGACGCCGTGGCCATCGACTTCTTCGCGCGGACGGCGCCCTCCGACGACCGCGGAGACAGCTTCGACTTCATGGCTCATGTCCCGCAGACGAAGCCCGACTCTCTCCAGGCCGACATCGCGGCCGCGGTGGCCTACCTGCGCGGCAAGGATGGAGGCGAAGTCCGGTCGGTCTTCTCGGTGGGCTTCTGCTTCGGTGGAGCCCTCTCGTACCTGCAGGCGGCGAGCGGGCTCGGATACGCCGGCGTGATCGGGTTCTACGGCTGGCCGCTCGGTCTCAGCCGCTGGCCGGATCGGCCCAGGCCCATCGACGGGGTCCCGCGCTACAAGTGCGGCGTGCTCTCGCTCTTCGGCGGGGCCGATCAGGGAATCCCGCAGAGTGCCGTCGACGAATTCGACACCGCGTGCCGCAAGGCCGGCATCAAGCACGAGTCGACCGTCTACCCCGGAGCACCGCATAGCTTCTTCGACCGGAAACAGACCGAGTTCGCGGAGGCCTCGTCCGACGCCTGGCGACGCGTACAGGCGTTCGTGCGCCAAAATACCAAGGCCTAGCAGTGCGCGTGGAGACGGCCTGGGCCGCCGGGCTCGGGCTGCTCTTCCTGCTCTTCCGCGCCGGCGGTCACGTGACGACGGCCGCCGGCGCGGAGACGCCCGAGACTGTCCGCCTTCCGAGCGCCGACGGCAAGACCTCGCTGGTCGGCTATCTCGTCGCGCTCGCGAGCTCCGGATCGCATCCCGCCGTGGTCTTGCTGCACGGACGGAGCGGACCATACCGGGCTCGCGCCGAGCGTTTCTTCCACGGCTACCTCGGCCCCTGACGTGGCGGACCGGCCGCACGTGGTGATCGTGGGCGGCGGCTTCGGTGGGCTCTACGCGGCTCGCGCGCTCGCCGGCCGGCCCGTGCGGGTCACCCTGCTCGACCGGCGAAACCACCATCTCTTCCAACCCCTGCTCTACCAGGTGGCGACCGCTGCGCTGAACCCGTCCGACATCGCCGCCCCGCTCAGGTCCGTCCTGCGCCGAGCCGCCAATGTCACGGTCCTTCTCGCGGAAGTCGAGCGCGCGGACCTCGCCGCCCGTCGCCTCGTTCTCGATCGGGGAGAGATCGGCTACGACGCGCTCGTGCTGGCGGCCGGCGCCAGTCACTCGTACTTCGGCCACGAGGACTGGGAAGTGTTCGCCCCCGGTCTCAAAACCCTCGAGGACGCCCTGGAGATCCGCCGCCGCGTGCTGCTCGCCTACGAAGCCGCCGAGCGCGAGCCGGACAGCGCCGAGCAGCGGGCGCTCCTCACGTTCGTGGTCGTCGGCGGTGGGCCGACCGGTGTCGAGCTGGCGGGCGCCCTCGGCGAGATCTCGCGCCAGACCATCGCCCGCGACTTCCGCGTGATCGACCCGACGAAGGCGCGCATCGTCCTGCTCGAAGGTGGCGCGCGCATCCTCAGCGCGTTTCCCGAATCGCTCTCACACCGCGCGGAAGAGGCACTCCGGCGCATCGGCGTGGAGGTTCGCACCAGCGCCGTCGTCACGCGCGTGACCGCCGACGCGGTCTGGCTCGGCGGCGAGCAGATCCGCGCGCGCACGGTGCTGTGGGCCGCGGGGGTGGCCGCGGCACCGCTCGCCCGGACGCTCGGGGTGCCCCTCGATCGCTCCGGCCGGGTGGCCGTCGCGCCGGATCTTTCGATCCCCGGATTCCCCGAGGCCTTCGTCATCGGCGATATGTGTGTCTTCCGCGATCAGAGCGGAGCCGCGCTGCCCGGCGTGGCGCCGGTCGCCATCCAGCAGGGGCGCGCGGTGGCGGACAACGCGCTGCGCCGCCTGAGCGGCCAGCCGACGCGGCCGTTCCGCTATCGGGACCGCGGCAGCATGGCGACGATCGGACGCGCCGCAGCGGTCGCCGTCGTCGGCCGCTTCCAGCTGTCGGGGGCGGTGGCGTGGCTCGCCTGGCTCCTCGTGCACATCGCGTTCCTGATCGGCTTTCGCAATCGCTTTCTCGTGCTGTTCGAGTGGGCGTGGGCCTACGTCTCGTGGCAGCGTGGGGCGCGGCTCATCACCGGACCCTGGCGAGGTCGCGACTGATCGCGCTTGCTCCTCCGGTCACACCTCGCTGCTGTAGTCAATTCTTAACCTCGAGGTCATCGACACGAGGATTAGGCTAAGCTCTCTCCATATGGACAGTGCGACCGAAACGTTGCTCCGTGACCTCGAGGCGAGCCCGACCGACCTCAGAAAGCTCGTCGTGAGCGCTCTGTGGCGAGACCGTAGCTCGATCACGATCGAATCCGAAGCCGTCGCGCGATGGGAGCGGGACGACCCGCACCGGTGGGCGTCGGTGCAAGCGTGGCTGCTCTCTCGGGGAGTCACGATCATGGTGCTGCGACCGCGGTCGAGCACCGTGACCTCCCCGCCAGCGCGGACGTCGCAAGGACCGGAGCCGCCGCCGGCCGGGATGCGCGGATGACGGCGCTCGGCGCGGCCCGGTTCGCCTACGTCGGGTCCTACACCAGCACGCAGCGCAACGGGCGTGGAGACGGAATCAGGGTCTACCGGATGGACGACCCGGCTTCGGGGAAGCCGACGCCGACCGGTCAGGTCGTGAAGGTCGGGAGCCCGTCCAGCATCGTCTTCGCCTAGCGGCGGCGGGGCCCGGCCCCGCGACGGCCTGCGGCGCGGACTACCAGCTCATAGCCGCGCCTCGGCCAGCTGGGCCCCAGCCCCGCGACGCCCTGTAGCCTTGCCAGCCCCTGCGCCAAGCGGGTAGTCTGGTCAAACGTCGCCCGGCTACGAGCCCGGGTGACGGGGAGGAGCCTTCGTCACCGTGAGCACGATTGCCGCCGGCTGGATCTCCGAGACCATTCCAATTGCGGGGGTCGCGATGCCCGTCGCCCGGTCCGGCGACGGCCCGCCCCTGCTCGTGCTGCACCACGACATCGGGACGCTCGACCGCCTGCCCTTCTACGACGCCCTGGCCCGACGCTTCACGGTGCTGGTGCCGTCGCATCCCGGGTACGACGGATCTCAACGGCCCGACTGGATCCGCAACGTCCGGGACGTCGCGGCCGTGCATCAGTGGCTGCTCGGCGAGCTCGCGATCGCCCGCGCCCCGGGTACGGTGTCGGTCGTCGGGCTCGGCTTCGGCGGCTGGATCGCGGCGGAGATGGCCACGCTGGCGCCGCGCGCATTCCGGAGAATCGTGCTCGTCGGCGCGATGGGCCTCAAGCCCGACCGCGGCGAGATCGCCGACCAGGCGCTCGTGTCCTACATCGACTACGTGCGGCTCGGCTTCGCGGACCAGCGGGCCTTCGACCGCCTCTACGGAGCCGACCCGACGACCGGCCAGCTGGAGCACTGGGATCTGAATCGCGAGATGACGTTTCGGATCGCCTGGAAGCCGTACATGTACAATCCCGCGCTCCCGCACCTGCTCGGGGGTGTCGCCGCGCCCACCCTGGTCGTCTGGGGCCGCGACGACCGTATCGTCCCCCTCGAGTGCGGCGAGCGCTTCGCGAAGGCGCTGCCGAGGGCGCGGCTCGAGGTCGTCGAGGGCGCTGGACACTTCGTCGAGATGGAAAAGCCGGATGCGCTGGCACAGCTCGTCACCGATTTCGTAAGGCAAGGAGAGGCCTGATGCATCTCATGTACTTCACCGAGCAGCCGATGTCGGCGTACCCCGAAGAAGAGGGCCGCACGTTCGGGGCCACGGCGCTGATGTTCTCCAACCGGTTCTTCGACCCGGCCGCGGGCAGCCGTCTCTACAACGAGTACCTCGAGCACTACCGGCTTGCCGAGGCCGTCGGCTTCGACGGCATCATGCTGAACGAGCACCACAACGCGCCGTTCTGCATGCAGGCCAAGTGCAACATCTTCGCGTCGATCCTGGCGGCGACGACGAAGCGCGTGAAGATCGTGCTCCTGGGCAACCCGCTGCCGCTCGCCGACAACCCCGTGCGGCTGGCGGAAGAGCTCGCGATGATCGACATGGTCTCGCGCGGGCGGCTGGTGTCCGGGTTCGTGCGCGGCGGCGGTCAGGAGCAGCTCGCCACCGGCGTCAACCCCGCCTTCAACCGCGAGCGCTTCGAGGAGGCGCACGAGCTGATCGTCAAGGCGTGGACCCAGCCGGGGCCGTTCCGCTGGGAGGGCACGCACTACCAGCATCGCGTGGTGAACCCGTGGGCGGTTCCCCTGCAGAAACCCCACCCGCGCGTCTGGATCCCGGGCGTGCTCAGCAAGGAGACGATCGTGTGGGCGGCGAAGAAACGCTACCCGTACATCGCGCTCAGCACCGCGATCGAGGCGACCAAGAAGATCTGGGAGCTCTACGACCAGGTGGCGGCGGAGACCGGCTACGCGGGCGGGCCCGAGTATCGCGGCTATCTCCAGCGCTGCCACGTCGCCGAGACCGAGGAGAAGGCCATGGAGAACGCCCGGCAGTTCATGTGGATGCAGGGCGAGTTCACCGGCCTCGCGCACCCGGTCTGGTCGACGCCGTCCGGCTACTTCTCGCCGTCGGTCCGCACGGCATTCGTCGAGTACGCGGTGGGGCGGCGGTCCAACCCGCGCGGCTCGGCCTTCGAGGACCAGATCAAGAACCAGATGATCGTCGCCGGGACGCCGAAGACCGTGATCCCGAAGCTCCGGCGGCTGATGGAGGAAACGCGTCCGTCCATCCTCGGGTTCTGGGGGGCCGACGGGTTCGTCTCGAGCGAGGACACGAAGACCTGCATCCGGCTCATGGGCGAGGAAGTGCTACCCGCCCTGCGAGAGATCGGCAAAGAGCTCGGGCTCTGGAGTCCCTTCGAAGCCAACGCGCCCGTCAGCATGGCGTTCCGCGAGCCGGCGGCGCCCGCCCACGAGCGAGCCGCCGCCCGTCACGCCGCGCCCCTCGAGGTGTCCTGATGCTCGTCCGCTCCTGGCTCGTCCTGCTTCTCGTGGTCCTCGTGGCCCTCTCATCCGCTCCGCTGGCGCTCGCGGCGTCGCCGGAAGGCACCATGACCTGGGGCGTCCACGTGACGCTCGTCTCGCGCTGGCTCGATCCGGGCGAGACGGAGGCGCTCATCACGCCGTTCATGGTGCTCTACATGCTGCACGACGCGCTCGTGAAGCCGATGCCGGCCGGGATCAGCACGCCGAGCCTCGCCGAGTCGTGGTCCGTGTCGAAGGACGGGCTCACGTACGACTTCGTCCTCCGGAAGGGCGCCAAGTTCCACAACGGCGACCCGGTGACGGCCGAGGACGTGAAGTTCACCTTCGAGCGCTACAAGGGCGCCGCCGCGCGTGTCCTCAAGGACAAGGTGAAAGAAATCCAGGTCGCGGCCCCGAACCGCGTGCGCTTCGTGCTCAAGGAGCCCTGGCCGGACTTCATGGCGTTCTACGGCACCTCGGCCACCGGTGCCGCCTGGATCGTGCCCAAGAAATATGTCGGGAAGGTGGGCGAGGAGGGGTTCAAGAAGGCCCCGGTGGGCGCCGGGCCCTTCAAGTTCGTGTCCTTCAATCCGGGCGTCGAGCTGGTGCTGGAAGCCTTCCCGGACTACTGGCGCAAGCCGCCCCAGGTCAAGCGCGTGGTCATGCGGAGCATTCCCGACGAGAGCACGCGCGCCGCCGCTGTGAAGACGGGCGAGGTCGACATCGCCTACCTCTTCGGCGGAGCGGTGGCCGAGGAGCTGCGCCGCTCGCCCGGCGTCAAGATCACCGCTCCCCTGCTCTACGGCATCTACTGGCTCGACTTCCTCGACCAGTGGGATCCGAAATCGCCGTGGCACGACCGCCGCGTGCGCCAGGCCGCGAGCCTCGCCATCGATCGGGCGGCGATCAATCAGGCCGAGATGCTGGGCCTCGGGAAGGCGACGGGCGGGTTCGTGCCGCCGGAGTTCGACTTCGCGCTGCGCATCGACCCGCCGCCGCTCGATCCCAAGCGCGCCAAGCAGCTCCTGGCCGAAGCCGGCTACCCGAACGGCTTCGATGCGGGCGACCTCACGCCGCTTCCGCCCTACACTTCGCTGGGCGAGACGGTGGGAGGCTATCTCCAGGGCCTCGGGATCCGCAACCGAGTGCGGACGATGGAGCGCGCGACCTATATGACCTCGTGGCACGAGAAGAAGTTGAAGGGGCTCCTCATCGGCGCGACCGGCGCCGCGGGCAACGCGGCGGCTCGGCTCGAGCCGTTCGTCACCAAGGGCGGCCTCTACGCGTACGGCTCGCTTCCGGAGATCGACGATCTCTTCCAGCGCCAGGCCAAGGAGCTCGACCGGAAGCAGCGCGAGGCCCTGCTCCGCCAGATCCAGAAGATCGTCGCCGACCAGGTGCTCGTCGCGCCCATCTTCCAGCAGGGCTTCATCTGGGGGATAGGATCGCGCGTCGAGGTTTCCGGCGCGGGGCTCATCCAGGGCTACCCGTACGCCGCTCCCGGTGAGGACCTGAAGCTCAAGTAGCGCGATCCTCTCGCGTAAGGAGTCACCATGCCAGCGCGGACGGGCACCGAGTACATCAAGGGCCTGCAGGACCAAGAGCGCGAGATCTGGCTGCGCGGAGAACGCGTCAAGGACGTGACCACCCACGTAGGCCTCGCCAACGGCGTCCGGGCCATCGCGGCGCTGTACGACCTGCAGCACGATCCGGCGGTGCGCGACGAGATGACGTACGTGTCGCCCACCAGCGGCGAGCGCGTCGGCCTGTCCTTCGTCATCCCGCGCACCCGGCTGGAGCTCGAGCGGCGGGGCGCGATGATGCTGCGCTGGGCGCGGACGACGTGCGGCATGATGGGGCGCTCGCCCGACTTCATGAACGTCACCTTCGCCGCCTGGGCCGCCGCGGCGAGCTACTTTGGGCGGGGCCGGCCCGAGTTCGGCGAGAACATCCGGCGCTACTACGACTACATCAGCGAGCACGACCTGACCCTGACGCACTCGCTGATCAACCTGCAGCGGAGCCGCACCGTCAGCGGCGTCTTCAACCTGGAAGCGGGCACGGCGCTGCAAGTGGTGCGCGAGACCGATGCCGGCGTCGTCGTGCACGGGGCGCGCATCCTGGCGACGCTCGGCCCCCTGGCCGACGAGATCGCCGTGTACTCACCGCGCGTCGCGCGGCACACCGAGACCCACAGCCCGTTCGCGCTCAACTTCGCCATCCCCTGCGCCGCGCCGGGCCTGAAGTTCCTGTGTCGGGAGAGCTTCGACCTCGGGCGCTCGCACTTCGAGCATCCCCTCGGCTCGCGCTTCGAGGAGATGGATTGCGTCGTCTTCTTCGACAACGTGCTGGTGCCATGGGAGCGCGTGTTCCTCCTGGGGGACGTCGATCTGCTCAACGGCACCGCCACCAGCACGCACTCGATGACGCACACGGCGCATCAGGGCGCCGCCAAGAACATCGCCAAGTGCGAGTTCGTCCTCGGTCTGGCGCTCCTCATGACGAAGACGCTCGGGAACGCCCACCTGCCCCACTCCGAGGAGCGCCTGGCCGAGCTGATGCTCTACACCGAGCTCATGAAGGCCTGCATGCGGGCGGCGGAGGCCGACGCGGAGCTCGACGAATGGGGGGTCATGTGCCCCGCCCCGTTGCCGGTCGAGAGCACCCGCAACCTCTTCATGACGGCCTATCCCAGAATGGTCGAGATCCTGCAGCTCCTCGGGTCGAGCAGCTTCATGATCACCCCGACCGAGGCGGACTTCAGCGGCCCGCTGGCGCCGGAGATCGAGCAATACCTGGCCACCGACACCGCCACGGCCCGCGATCGCGTGAAGCTCTTCCGTCTGGCCTGGGACGTCGCCGGCAGCGCCTTCGGCAGCCGGCAGGTGCTCTACGAGCGTTTCTTCGCCAGCGACCCTCTGACCCGCGCTCGTGCGCTGGGCGCCATGTATCCCAAGGACGAGATGATGGAGCGCGTGCAGGCGTTCCTGGACGAGGAATAGCCCCAGAAGGCTACGCCGCCCCGTGCCTCCAGCCGATGCCCGCGCGGTGGGCAACGAGCACGAGCACGGCCACGCCCAGCAGGCCGCTGACGCCGCCCGCGGCGCAGGCGACGCGTACGCCCTGATGCTCAGCGATGGTGCCGACCAGGAGCGATCCGAAGGGCGTCATCCCGGCGAACGTCAGCGCGTACAACCCCATCACCCGCCCCCGTAGCGCGTCGGGCGTGACGAGTTGCAGTGTCGTGTTGCAGCTCGTCGTGAAGAGGATCTGACAGCAACCCAGCACCGCGAGCACGGCGGCGGCGACACCGAAGCGGTCGACCAGCGCCAGCGCGACGAGGCCGGCGCAGAGCGCGAAGGCCGAGCCTGCCAGGAACGACAGCGGGGGGCGACCGCGGCGACGCAGCGCAAGCCCGATCGCCCCCGCGACGGCGCCGCCGCCCACCGAGGACATCAGGAGCCCGAACCCGTGCGCCCCCTGGCTCAGCACGTCGCGAGCGACCAGGGGCACCACGACGTTGAAGTTGAGGACCAGCAGGCTCACGACGACCATGAGCCCGAGCGTGAACGCGATCGGCGGGGTCCCCGCCGCGTAGGCCACCGCGCCGAGAAGCCCTTCCCTGATCCCGAGCCGCCCGGCGGGGTCGGGATGCCCTTCGGTCCGAACCGCCGCCAGCGCGGCCAGGACAGCGACGAAGCTCACACCGTTCAGGAGAAATGCTGGCGCCACCCCGAACGCGGCGATGAGCAGACCGGCGACGGCAGGCCCCACGATGCGCGCCCCGTTCATGACGACCGAGTTGAGCGCGACCGCGTTCGGCAGGTCGGGCCGGCCGACAAGATCCGTGATGTACGCCTGGCGAGCCGGAATGTCGATCGCACGACCCAGCCCGTAGACCGCGGCCAGCACAGCCACGTGCCAGTACCGCACGGACCCGCTCCATACGAGGAGGGCGAGCACCAGAGCCTGCACCATCATCGCGGTCTGGCTCACGAGCAGCACTCGGCGCTTGGCGAAACGGTCGCTCATCGCGCCGCCGATCGGTGACAGGAAGAGGATCGGGGTGAACTGGAGCGCGCTCACGATCCCGAGCTGGAGCGGTGAGCCCGTCAGCTCCAGCACGAGCCACGCCTGTCCCACGCTCTGCATCCAGGTGCCGATCTGCGAGACGAGCTGGCCAACCCAGAAGAGCCGGAAGTCCCGGTGCCGGAGAGCGCCGAGGCGCGCCTGCTTCGGCGCCGGTAAGAGCCCCCCGACTCCCTCGGTGGCTTCCGATCCCCCGGGCATTGCCCTGACTCTACACGTCTCGTGATCTCGAAGGATCCCGAAAACCATGGGTGTCACGATTTCGATGCTTGTGCAGACAGAACTGGTCGAGCCCGGCCGAAATCTGGAGGTTGGTCGTACGTAAGTGCCCGCGAAGTCGACGCTGCCTTCTGGTCGACGCGTGGCATCGAAGCTGCTACGGCCATTCGGGCGAGGGTCAACGGTCAAACGTAGTACGCTCTCAGACAGGGGGAGTTCCATGCAGCGGTGGTGGACGAAGAAGCGGCTCACGGTAGCGAACCAGCGAGGCTTTACCCTCATCGAGTTGATGATCGTCGTCGCGATCATCGGCATCCTGGCGGCCATCGCAATCCCGCTCTACGCCAACGTTCAGGCGCGGGCGCGAATCGCCAAGGCCCAGGCCGACGCGCGCGCGCTCGCCTCGGCGGTGTCCATCTACGCCGCCCACATGGGCGTCGTGCCGCCCAGCGGCAGCGCCGGCCTCGCCGCGCTCACGACCGTCGCAGTCAACGCCCAAAGCCAGTCGGCCGGTCCCTTCCTGGCGCAGATTCCGACACCGCCCGCCGGCTGGTCGAGCCCGTATGTGTACGTCTCCGACACGGCGTCCGGCACCTTCGTGATCTCCGCGACGGGCGACTCCACGACCGTCCGGTTGCCGTAGGGCATCGACAGCACACGCCGCACGGGAAGGGCCCGGCTCCCTTCCCGTGAGCATCGAGCGTAAAACGGGAGCATC
>Ga0066709_100000275_pt1 | contig 24781 bp, 24 predicted proteins | sample GraSoiAngelo_158_FD_79665 | JGI IMG/M metagenome (GOLD analysis project Ga0066709, IMG submission 79665) | Grasslands soil microbial communities from the Angelo Coastal Reserve, California, USA - 14_1009_16_30cm | ecosystem: Environmental > Terrestrial > Soil > Grasslands | place: USA...
CATCAGCACGAGCTCGGTCGGCGTGAAGCAGTCGTGGACCTCGGCCATCGCGAGCTCCTGGCGCGGGTCCTTGATCCCGGCCTGGGCGTACGCGTCGACGGCGGACGCCACCACTTCCGGGAACGTCGTGTAGTCGTAGTCGGGATCCAGGGGCCCGGCCGCGGGGCCCGCGACGAACGAGAGCGCCTTCACGTAGAGGGGCTTGTCGGTGTAGCGGTGCGCGTCTTCCGCGCGGACGATGATGGCGGCCGCGGAGCCGTCGCTGACACCCGAGCAGTCGAAGATGCCGAGCGGCCCGGCGACGAGCGGCGAGCAGGCGATCGTCTCCTTCGGGACTTCCTTCCGGAACTGCGCGCGCGGGTTCAAGGCGCCGTTTTTGTGGTTCTTCCAGGCGATCCGCGTCATCACGTCCTTCAGAGCCGCGTCCTCGACGCCGTACTTCTTGCCGTAGGCCGGCGCGAGCAGGCTGAACGTGGCGGGCGCGGTGAGCCCGGCCCGGGTGCCGTCGCCAGGCACCGGCTGGCTCGGCAGGCCCGAGATGCCGGAGTCCTTCAGCTTCTCGACGCCGACGGCCATCGCGATGTCGTAGGCGCCCGACGCGACCGCGTAGCAGGCGTTGCGGAAGGCCTCGGAACCCGTGGCGCAGTAGTTCTCGAGCCGGCTCACCGGTTTGTAGTCGATCTTGAGCGGGCGCGAGAGCGTGAGACCGGACTGGCCCGAATAGAGCGTGCCGAGCCAGAACGCGTCCACGTCCGAGAGCGGGATCCCCGCCGACGCGAGCGCGTCCTTCGTGGAATCGACCAGCAGATCGTTGACGCCCTTGTCCCAGTGCTCGCCGAACGGCGTGCACCCCATGCCGACGATCGCCACCCGGTCGCGGATCCCGTTGCTCGCCATCGCCCTGACCTCCTCCGTCGCCGATCGATGACTTCGCGGAAATCAATTCTATCAGGGCGCTCGCGGACGCGCAGGTATGCTTTGGGCCATGGCCGTGAGCGAGTGGAGCCGGGCGATCGCGGTCGCGGCCTTCACCGCCTCCTACGTCGGGCTCGCGCTCGGTCGCGTGCCCGGCTTCCGGATCGACCGCACCGGCGTCGCGATCATCGGCGCGGCCGTGATGGTCGCGTCCGGCGCGGTGCCGTGGGCCGACGCCGTCGCCTCGGTCGACGCGCCGACCCTCGTATTGCTCTTCGGGATGATGATCGTCACCGCGTATCTGCGCCTCTCGGGCTTCTTCCGGCTCGTGATGACGTGGGCGCTGCGCCGGGCCCGGACGCCGCGGATGCTGCTCGGCACGGTCGTCGTCGCGTCCGGCGTGCTCTCCGCGTTCTTCGTCAACGACGTCGTGTGCCTCGTCCTGGCGCCCGTGGTGCTCGAGGCCACCCGCCAGCTCGCGCTGCCGCCGGTTCCGTACCTGATCGCGCTCGTCACGGCGGCGAACGTGGGGAGTGTGGCGACCCTGACCGGCAATCCGCAGAACATGCTCGTTGGGAGCTTCTCGGGGATCAGCTACCGGGCCTTCCTCGCCCGCGAGGCGCCGATCGCCATCGTCGGCCTCGTCTGCGTGTTCGCGGCCATCGCTCTCGTGTACCGGCGGCAGCTGCCCAACGCCCCGCTGGAGATCACGCCCGACACGCGGCTGGCCGTGCACTATCCGCTCATGTTCAAGACGATCAACGCCACCCTGGTGATGCTGATCGCGTTCCTGGCCGGCGTGCCGATCGCGATCGTCGCGATCGCGGGAGCGGCGTGGACGCTCTTCACGCGGCGGGTGAACCCGGAGAAGGTTTACCGCGAGGTCAACTGGGGGCTGCTCATCCTCTTCGCGGGCCTCTTCGTCGTGACGGCGGGGCTCGAGCACACCGGGCTCGTCGACGTCCTCCTGCGCTGGGCGGCCGCGGCGAATCTCCAGAGCCCGGCCGTGCTCACGATCGTCACCGCGGCGCTCTCGAACCTCGTCTCCAACGTGCCGGCGGTCCTCCTGTTCAAGCCGCTCGTGGCTTCGTTCGGCGAGCCACGCCGAGCCTGGCTGGTGCTGGCCATGGCATCGACGCTTGCCGGGAACCTGACAATTCTAGGGAGTGTCGCGAACCTGATCGTCGTCGAGGCCGCGCGGGCGGCCCGTGTCGAGATCGGATTCGTCGAGTACTGCAAGGTGGGCGTCCCGGTGACCGTGGTGACGCTGTTCCTCGGCTGGCTCATGCTTGCGTGGTTCTAGTTGTGATGTCCCTGAACGGCTTCTCGTTACATCTGCACCCGCCACTTCGACGTGGCGATGAAGCGGATGTTCTCGGAGGTTATCGGAACGGCCATGCTGTCGTAGAAGAGCGAGATGACGCCACGGGCTCCGTCGAACTCGACGCCAGCGGCACGCAGGACCCGGTACGCCTCGGAGCCTTCGCAGGCCAGCAGCCCGAGCAGCAGATTCTCGGTCCCAACCACGTGGGGGTGAAGCGGCGATTCGAGGGCTGCTTGGAGCACGGCCCTCAGTTGGGGAGAGAAATCTGGTTCGGAGCGCCTTGACGCGCCCGGCGCTTCCCTCAGGAGCCCCTCGACCGCGGCCCGAAGCGCCTCGGGCTGAACGTGAAGCCGCTCGAGCACTTTGACGGCCATGCCATCGCCGTCGCGCAAGATGCCCATGAGCAGATGCGCGGGGCCGACGCTCTCGTGCCCACGGTTTCGGGCCTCCTCGGTCGCCAGGACGACAACCCGTCGTGCCCGGCTCGTGAATCGCTCCAGCATGACGACCTCCGAGGGCCAGCAATCACCCACTGGCCCGGTCGGCACGGATTGTACAGCCCGGCAGACAGGAATGCGAGACAGGAGCGGCTCGGACGTCAAACCGATCACCCCATTCGTTCGCCGATGTGATGGAGCACCGACTACGACGTGATCAGCGGAGCGGTCGGGCCTTCCAGAAGTAGTTGTGGACTCCGCCGGCCGTGAAGAGCCGGCGGAACGTCATCTCGACCCGGTCGCCGATCTTGACGGCCGCCGGGTCGACGTCGGTCAGCTCGCACTGGAACCGGCCGCCGCCCTCGAAGTCGATGACCGCCGCGACCACGGGCGGCGAGAGCGAGTACGCGAGCCGGTCCACCGTGAACGTCGCGATCGTGGCCGGAACGTCGGCGAGCCGCTCGGGAGCCATCCGATCCACGGCGTGGCACTTCACGCACACGCGCTGCGGCGGGGCATGCCGGGCGCCGCAAGCCTGGCAGCGACTGCCGGTGAAGGCAAACTTCCACGACTCGGCGCGGAACGACGGGGCCGCCGCCGGGCGCTCGGGATCCGGCCGACGCGGCGGCTCGCGCGGCAGAAAGCCGCGCCACGTCAGAAACGTCGCGTAGGTGAGACGGCCGCCCGAGGCGAGGCGCGCGGCCACCGGCGGCGCCGGCCGCTGCGCGGCGATCGCCGCCGTCGTCCGGAAGATCGTGACGTCACAGCCGTCGGCCAGCGAGACCACCGCGATCAGCTCGTCCGGTTTTGCGCGGTCGAGCGCGTCGGCCAGCATGAGGCCCGCGTGCGCCGTCCCGGTATTGCCGATGCTCGCGGCGAAATCGTCGGCCAGGGCTCCCTTGGCGGCGCCGACCGACGAGGCGACACGACGGCTGGCGCGCGCGTGCGGCCCGGTGACGATCCAGCGGGTGACGGCCGGGGCGGTGAGGCCGGCCTGCTTGAGGGCGTCGGCCACGGCGGCCTCGCCGAGCGGGACGTACGCGTGCTCACCGAAGCGCTCCTCCCACTGACGCGAGACCGCGTCACCGGGGAGGCGCCAGCGCTCGAGGAACTCGGCCGTGGCCGAGGCCCGCGCCACTGGCTCGGCGAGCGCCGAGCGCGAATCCGCGACGAGAAACGCCACGGCACCATCGCCGCCGTCGCGCTCGTCGCCGCCGCCGGGAAGACCAGTGCGGATGTCGGCGAGCGCGGCAAGCGTCGGCCGGCCCGCGTCGATCGCCGCCCACAGGGCGCCGGCGCCCGAGCGCACCGAGCCCAGCATGTCGAAGGCGGGGGCCTGCGCGTCCAGCGCGAGCGCCGCGTGGATGGCGCTGGCGTTGGTCTTGTCGAGGTAGGCGGGCGTGGCCGTGGCGAAGTAGACGGCGCCGGGCCGGACGTCTGGAGCGGCGCGCATCGCCGCGCGCGCGGCTTCGACGGCCATCGAGGTGCTGTCCTCGTCGTAGGAAGCCACGGATCGCGTGCCGGCGCCGGCGGAGGCGCCGAGCGACTCGCCGATCGCCTTGCGCTCGAGGCGGAAGTAAGGCAGGTAGGCGCCGTACGCGACGATCCCGTTCACAGAGGGACGATTCTACCCGAGATCGGCCCGGTCGGCCGCCCTCGGCCCGGATCTTAACGTCGCGCGGCGGCCTTGCGGACGGCGGCGACGGCCGTCGCCTCGAGCGGCTCGAGCGCGGCGAGCCGGTCCTCGAGGTCGGGCTCGCGCGCCAGGATGCGCTGCTCGATGAACGGAGACGCCGGGGGATTTGCGGCCGCGGCCGCGCGCAGCGCTCCGGCGAGCGCTTGCCGCGGAGCGAGGTGGCCCATGTCGCGCAAGATCTCGATCGTGCGCTGATCGGCGGCGAGCTCCTGCTCGCGGGAGTAGGCCCGGATGACGAGCGGGTTCACCACGAAATCGGCCAGACCGCCGCCGGGCACGAAGAGGCCCAGCATCGCGAACCCGGCAGTGATCGCCAGCGACAACGTGCGCCGCTTGCCGCTGTGTCCGAGGACCTCGTGCGCCACCTTCTGGGCGACGAGCGCGTCGACGTGGCGCTGGGGCAGCCGGGCCAGACCGTCGGAGAAATAGAACGTCGCGTCGGCGGCGGCGAACGACGTGACCATCGGCGTCTCGATCAGCGCGAACGAGTAACGATCGGGATCGTCACCGACGGCCTGGGCGGCGCGGAAGAGTGTCCGGGAGATTTTGGCGGCCCCCGGATCGCGCGCCGCCGGGTAGTAGGCAAGGTCGGGATGCGAGGGCGAGATCAGCGCGCATCCGGTCGCGAAAGTCAGCAGCGCCACCAGGGCGAGCGGGCGAAACATGGCCGGTCCATCCTATGGAGGCACCGGCGAGAATCGGGCGGAAATAACGTTGCGGTTGGCGCAGCGCCTACACCTTGGGGCGCACCCCGCGAGGGACCACTAACGCAGGGCGCGCCCCGTATCGATGAGCCGCGCGTCCGTCATGGCCCGCCGGCGCCGGCATATACGGCCGGTCCCAACCCGACACATCCTGCCCTCCGGTTCCGGCCGCTTGGGTGCTTCGCGATCGACAGATGAGACGAAGGTGGCGTACCGATTATTTGACGGGTCGGAGCAGCGGGCGCAGATACGGCCACAGGTGGTCGGCGATCACTTGCTGGCCGTCGGCGGTCGGATGAATCCCGTCGGCCTGGTTGAGGCGGGGGCTGCCGGCAACGCCGTCCAGGAGAAAGGGCATCAGGGCGACCTTGGCTCGCCGTGCGACTGCCGGAAATACTGCCTCGAACTCCTTCGTGTATTCGCCTCCGTAGTTCGGGGGTAGGCGCATCCCCGCCAACAGCACGCGGGCGCCGGCGGCCTGCAGGCGGCTGACGATCTCCTCGAGATTGGCCTGCGTCGCCTGCGGGCTCTGCCCGCGCAGGCCGTCGTTGGCGCCGAGCGCGACGATGACGACCTCCGGCCTCGCGCGCAGCACCCAGTCGACCCGTCTGAGCCCGCCGGCCGTGGTATCGCCGCTCACGCCCGCGTTGACCACGCGGTAGGCGTAGCCCTCGGTCCGCAGGCGCGCCTCGAGGCGCGCCGGGAACGCCTCGTCGGCGGCGACGCCGAACCCGGCGGTGAGGCTGTCGCCGAGCGCGACCAGGACGCCGTCGCCGCTCGCCGCGTCGGGCGCGAAGCTCAGCGCGGTGACACACAACAGCACGAGCGCGCCGACGCGAAGTTGCCTCACAGGGCCAGTGTAGTATGAGGTTCGGAGATGATTCGGATTCGCGACGTCGTCATGCGCCTGCCGAGCGGCGGACGACCGCTCACGATTCTCGACGGCGTCACGCTCGACGTCGCCCCGGGCGAGGTCTGTGCGATCACCGGCCCCTCCGGCAGCGGGAAATCCACGTTGCTCGGGCTCATCGCTGGTCTCGATCGCCCGAGCGCGGGCTCGATCACCGTCGCGGGTGTCGAGATCACCGGTCTCGACGAGGACGCCCTCGCGCGATTCCGCCGTGACACGCTCGGCTACGTCTTTCAGTCCTATCATCTGATCCCGACCTTGACGGCGGCGGAAAACGTCGCCGTCCCGCTCGAGATCGTGGGCGCCCCGGACGCGCCCGCCCGTGCGCGCGCCCTGCTCGGCGACGTCGGGCTCGGCGGCCGGGCGCACCACTATCCCGTCCAGCTCTCGGGCGGCGAGCAGCAGCGCGTCGCGCTCGCCCGCGCGGTCGCGCTCGATCCCGGGCTGCTCCTGGCCGACGAGCCGACCGGCAACCTCGACTCCGCCACCGGCGTGCAGATCATCGAGCTCCTGCTGGCGCTGAACCAGAGGCGCGGATCCACCCTCGTGCTGGTGACGCACGACGAGGCGCTCGCGGGCCGCGCCGACCGCGTCGTGCGACTGCACGACGGCCGGATCCTCAACGGCGCCTCGTGAGCCTGGCGTTCGCGCTCCGCATGGCGTGGCGCGAGACCCGCGGCGCCGCCCGCCACTTCGCCGTGCTCTTCGGCTGCGTCGCCCTCCGCGTCGCCGCGCTGGTCTCGGTCGGCACCTTCGCCGCGAACCTCGATCGCACGCTGACCCGCGAAGCCCGCGCGCTCACGGGCGGCGACCTCGAGCTCCGCGCGCCGCAGCCCCTCGATCCCGCCGCGCGCGCCGCGGTCGACGCGCTGGTGCGCGCGGGGGCCGTCACGACGACGGTTCGCGACCTGGTGGCGATGACGCGCCTTCCCGCGCGCGGCGCGACCCTGCTGGTGGAGCTGAAGGCGGTCGAGCGCGCCTATCCGCTGTACGGTCGAGTGGAGACCGCGCCGCCGTCGCCGCTCGACGGACTGCTCGCGGATCGCGGCGACGCCGGCGGCGCGGTGGTCGAGGCGCCGCTGCTTCAGCGGCTCGGGATCGCGGTGGGCGATCCGCTGGTGATCGGCTCGGCGCGCTTCATCGTCACCGGGGTCCTCGTGCGAGAGCCGGATCGCCCGGTCGGTCTGGTGACCCTCGGACCGCGTGTGATCGTCGCTGCCGACGCGCTCGAGCGGACGGGGCTCCTGCAGGTCGGCAGTCGCGTCCGCTACCGGACGCTCGCGCGCCTCCCGGCCGCAGTGACGGCGCGCGCGGCCGCCGACGACCTCGCCCGCGCGATCGGCGACCCGTCGGTCCGGATCGCGGCGTTCGACGAATCACAGCCCGGTCTTCGCCGATTCTTCTCGCAGCTCGCCACCTATCTCGGCCTCGTCGGGCTGGCGAGCCTGCTGGTCGGCGGCGTCGGCATCGCCTCGACGGTCACGACGTTTCTCCGCCGCCAGCTGGCGACGATCGCGATCCTCAAATGTCTCGGCGCCGGCTCGCGCGTGCTCCTCGCGACGTACCTGATCCAGACGCTCTCGCTGGCGCTCGTCGGGAGCCTCGTCGGCGCCGCCCTCGGCGTGGCCGCGCAGCCGCTGCTCGTGCGGGCGCTCGCCCCGTTCGCTCCCTTCGTGCTCGAGGCCCGGTGGGACGCCGGCACTCTGGCGCGCGGGATCGCGCTCGGCCTGCTCGCGGCGCTGCTCTGCGCGCTGTGGCCGCTGCTCTCGGTCCGGGCCGTGCCTCCATCGCTGATTCTCCGGCGCGACGTCGACGAGAGCCGCTGGCGCGCACGCCGCCCGTGGGCCGCGGCCCTGCCGATCGTCAGCGGCCTGGCTGCGCTGGCGGTCTGGCAGGCCGGATCGTTCCGGCTCGGCGGCATTTTCGCCGGCGCGGCGCTGGCCGCGCTCGCCATCCTCCTCGGGCTCTCGCGAGCGCTGATGAGGCTGGCCAGGCGGGTGCCGCGCACGCGCGGGCTCGCGTGGCGTCATGGCCTCGCGGGGCTCGATCGCCCGGGCGGCCACACCGTGAGGGTCGTGGTGGCCGTCGGGCTGGGCGTCATGCTCCTCGTCGCGATCGCGCTGCTCGAGGCCAACCTGGGCCGCCAGCTCGCCTACGAGCAGAAGCGCGAGGCCCCGTCGTTCTTCTTCATCGACGTGCAGCCCGACCAGCGAGAGCCGTTCACCCATCTCGTCGGCGACGTGAGCGGCGTCGTGCCGGTGGTGACGCCGGTGGTCCGGGCGCGGCTGGCCGCGATCGACGGGACGCCCGTGACGCGCGAGCTGATCGATCGACGCAAGCGCGAGGCGCCGGAGAAGAACTGGTATCTCACGCGCGAGTACATGCTGACGTGGGCGGCGGCGGCGCCGCCCGCGAACGCGATCACGCGCGGGCGCTGGTGGACCGCCGACGAGGCCTCGGCGCGCCCGCGCGTGTCGGTGGACGACGAGGCCGCCAAGTACTTCGGGGTCGGCGTCGGCGGAACGCTCACCTTCGACGTCCAGGGCGTGCTGCTCGAGGCCGAGGTGATGAACCTCCGAAAAATCGACTGGCAAAGCCTCAGCGCCAACTTCTTCATGGTGCTCTCGCCGGGCGCCCTCGACGGCGCGCCGACGATCTATCTGGCGACGGCGCGCGTGCCGCCCGATCTCGAGAGCCGCCTTCAGGATCGTGTGGTGGCGGCCTTCCCCAACGTCACCGCGATCCCGCTGCGGGGGGTCCTCGAGCGCGTGTCGGAAGTCCTCGCCCAGATCTCCTTCGCGGTGCGCTTCATGGCGCTGTTCAGCATCGCGGCGGGCCTCGTGGTCATGGCCGGCGCGCTCGCGGCCACCCGCTACCAGCGGCTGTACGAGTCGGTCATCCTCAAGACCCTCGGCGCCACGCGCTGGGCCATCGCACGGGCATTCGCCGTCGAGTACGCGTGCTTGGGCGCGGCGGCGGGTCTCGGCGGAACGGCGCTGGCCGCGGTGCTCGCCTGGATCGTCCTGCGATTCGTGCTCGACACGCCGTGGACGCTCGAGCCCGAGACCTTGGTCCTCGGCGTGACCCTGACGACGCTCGTCTCGCTGGCGATCGGTCTCCTCGCGACCGTCCGGCTGCTCGGACGCAAGCCCCTGTCGGTGCTCCGCCAGGAATGACCGGTGCGTGGTAGTCTTTCCCGCAGTGCGCGCTGGAGGCCTTCGCGGGGCCGCTAGACGAGCCGCAGGGCGGGGCCGGAGCTCCAGGCCCCGAGGCGAGCGATCCGAACAAGCCCCGCCGGCGAGCGCGCCTCATGGAGGTGGCGATGTTCAAGCCGCTCGGCATCGATCACGTCGTCTTGCGGGTTCGCGACCAGGCGCGGTCGCAACGCTTCTACGAGGATGTGCTGGGCTGTACGCTCGCCAAGTTCAACGAGCGGATCTCGCTGATCCATCTGCGATTCGGCGACGCGCTGATCGATCTCTTGCCCGCGACCGAGACGGGGCCGGTCGGGCCGGATCACTTTTGCCTGTCGATCCACTGCGACGATCTCAAGGCGGTCGCCGAGGGGCTGCGCCAGAAGGCCGTCGCGCTCGAGGGCGACGTGGTCCAGCGCTTCGGCGCGTGGGGCGACGGGCCGTCGCTCTATCTGCGCGACCCCGACGGCCACATGATCGAGCTCAAGCCGCGCCCTTGATCGAATCGAATCTCGCGTAAACGCCTCGCCCTCCCCCGGCGTCCCATCCTCGGGAAGCAGCCGACGGGAGGGTGAGGGACATGCTGGTCGCGGTGGAACGCCTCGTGAAGTGCGCGATCGTGCTCTATCTCGTGACGCACGGTCTCCCGGTCGCCGCCGAGATCGAGCTCCGCGACCTCGCCTCCGCGATCGGCTGGAGCCTCCTCGCCCAGCTCCGAATTTCCGGATCGTCCTAGGCCAGGAGGTCTCCCACCATTCGCGTGAGCCGATCGGGCGTAAACGGCTTCTGCAGGAGAACCGTCCCTGGATCCAGCACGCCATGGTGGACGATCGCGTCGTCCGTGTAGCCCGACATGTACAGGATCTTTAGACCCGGCCGGCTTTGAACGAGACGATCCGCAAGATCGCGCCCGCTCATCTCCGGCATGACGACGTCGGTCAGGAGCAGGTGAATCGGCCCGGCGTGGCGCCGCGCGATCTCGAGTGCCGCGCTCGGGCTGCCCGCCGATAGGACCGAGTAGCCGGCGATCCCGAGGACCTCGGTGGCCAGCTCGCGCAGCTCGCTCTCGTCCTCGACGACGAGCACGGTTCCTGATCCCACGGCGGCCGGCGCGTCGGCCGCGGGCGCGACGTCGGGCGCCGGCGCGACCCGAGCGAGATAAATTCTGACGACCGTGCCCGTGCAGGCGACGCTCTCGATCCGGATGTAGCCGCCATGCTGCTTGACGATTCCGTACACGGTTGCCAGCCCGAGGCCGGTGCCCTTGCCGACGCCCTTGGTCGTGAAGAACGGCTCGAACAGGTGCGCCTGAACCTCCGGGCTCATGCCGATTCCGGTGTCGCGCACGCTGAGCATCGAGTGGGGCCCGGCGCTGGCGCCGGGATGCGTCTCGACGAAGGCGTCGTCGAGGTCGACGTTGCTGGTCTCGATCGTGAGCCGTCCGCCTTGCGGCATCGCGTCGCGGGCGTTCACCGCGAGGTTGAGGATGATCTGCTCGATTTGCGCCGGGTCGGCCTTCACGCGGCCGAGGGTCGGATCGAGCAAGCTGGCCAGCTCGATCGTCTCGCCGATCAGCGGCCGGAGCATCTGGGCCATGCCGGCGACGACACCGTTCAGGTCGAGCACGCGCGGCTGGAGCATCTGCTTGCGGCTGAACGCGAGGAGCTGCTGGGTCAGTGACGCCGCGCGGTCGGCCGTCTTCCTGACCAGCTCGACGTCGCGCCGGTGCGGGTCATCGGCCGTCAGGCGTAGCAACAGGAGCTCCGTCCGGCCGGTGATGACCGTCAGGAGATTGTTGAAGTCGTGCGCGACGCCACCGGCGAGCTGGCCCACGGCTTCCATCTTCTGGACCTGGCGGAGCTGGGCCTCGCTCTGCCGGAGCGCCTGTTCGGCGCGCTTGCGCTCGGTGATGTCCAGCACGGTCGACTGGACGGCCGGCTCACCCTCCCAGAGGATCTCGGCGACCTGGATGTCGACCCAGATGCGCGAGCCGTCGCGGCGGATGGCCTGGAGCTCGTACTGCGAGGGGACGGCCTCGCCGCGGAGCCGCGCCGCGCGGTCGCTCTCGAGGCGCGACACCTCGTGCGGCGCGAGCCAGCGCCGCGTGTCGACGCCGGCGAGCTCGCCCGTGCTGTCGTAGCCGAGCATCCGTGCGAACGCCGGGTTGACGAACAAGGTGACCCAGTCGCGGTGGATGTGGATGCCCTGGATCGAGCTCTCGACCAGGGTGCGATAGCGGCGCTCGCTCTCGCGCTCGCTCGCGAAGAGCTGGGCGTTCCGGATCGCGACGGCGGCCTCGTCGGCGAGCCGCATCAGGGTGGCCTCGTCGTGGTCGCTGAACGGGCGACGCGTGCGGTTCGCCACGTAGAGGAGCCCGACCACGCGCCCCTCGCTCTTGATCGGCACCACCATCGCGCTCACGCTGCCGTCCGTCACGGTGGCGGCGAGATACTCCTTGCCGACGGCCGGATCGTTCGTGTAGTCGTCGGTCCGGAGCGGGCGTCCGCTGAGCAGCGCCTGGCCGCCGAAGCCCTTGCCCGGCTCGATGCTGAACGCGCGGTCCGACGTGTACCGCGAGCCGACGCGGTGGCGGACGGTGACGGCCTCGGACTCGCCTTCGCGGAAGCCGATCATCGCCAGGTCGCTGCCGACCAGCTCCTTGGCACTGTCGGTGATCCGACGGAGCACCGTGTCGAGATCGAGCGACGAGGTGATCGCCTGCGCGACCCCCGCGAACACCTCGGACTCACGGCGCCGGCGCTCGCTCTCCTCGTACAGCCGCGAGTTCTCCAGCGCGAGCGCGGCCTGGTGGGCGAACGCCTGCATGAGCTCCACCTGGCGAACGGAAAACGGCCCCACGTCGTCGCGGTAGGTGACGAGCGCGCCGAGCACCCGCTCGCCGACGAGGAGGGGCACCGAGAGCACGGCCCGGTAGCCCTCGGCTTCGACGGCGGCGCGCGTCGACGGCGTGAGGTCGAACGCCGGATCGTTGAGCAAGTCGGCGGACCACACCGGGCGGCGCTCGGCGATCGCGGTGGGCGTGGTGCCGTCGTGCGGGTGCAGCGGGCGCATGGCCGGGAACGACCGACTCATGCCCCGGCTGGCCACGAAGAGCGTCGCGGTACTCGGCCGCTCCGCGTTCACCAGCGCGACCGCGGAACGCTGGGTGCCGAGCAGCGCGCAGGCGCGGTCGACGACCAGTGACAGGATCTTCTGCAGGTCCAGCGACGACGCGATCGCGCCGCCGAGCTCGGTGAGCGCCTCGGCCTCCTGGCGGCGCGCGGCGTTGTCGGCGAACAGGCGCGCATTGTGGATCGCCACGGCGGCGTGGTCGGCGAGGCGGAGCAGGATCTGCTCGTCGCGGTCGGTCAGGACGCGATCGTCGCGGTTGGCGACCGAGAGAAAGCCCTCGACGTGCTCCTCGATCTTGATCGGCACCGCCATGTAGGCCCGCATGCCTTCTTCGCGGGCCGCCGCCCTGAACTGCGGGCCGATCCTCGGGTCCTCGAGATAGCAGTCCGTGCGGAAGGGCAGGCCTGTCGCGAGAACCTGTCCGCCCGCGCCCTGGCCGGGCGCGATGCGGAACGAGGGATAGCCCTCGTAGCGCGTCCCGGGCCACTGGCGGAAGACGACGGCATCGATCCCGGGATCGCGGAGCGCGATGGTGGCCATGTCGCTCCGACAGATCTCACGAGCCCCCTCGGCGATACGCTCGAGCACCGTCGTGAGGTCGAGGGAGGTGTTGACGGTTCGGACCACGTCCGCGAGGAGCTCGGCCTCGCGCTGGCGCCGCCCCGCTTCTTCGTAGAGGCGTGCGTTCTCGATGGCGATGGCCGCCTGGTCGGCCAGGAGCCCGGCGAGATTCTTTTCCTCGGACGTGAACTCGCCACGGCGGCCGAACCCGACGATCAGCGCGCCGACCGCGCGATCGTGATGGATCAACGGCAGCGCGATGCAGGCGTGGAGATTGCCCATCTCGGCGAGCGCGCGGTGGCGCCAGCGTGGATCCTGCTGGACGTCCTGGAGATACTCCGCCCGGCGCGAGGTGAGCACCGAGCCAGCGATGCTGTGGCCCCGCGGAACCGGCACGGTGGGCACCGTCCGGCCCGCGAGCTTCGGCCCCGCCCAGAAGCTGCCGCCCTCGCGCAGAGTTTCCGCGCCGTGATCCACCCAGACGTAGGCCATCGTCGCTTTCAAGAGGATGGTTGCGGCTTCGGCGATGCCGCGGAAGGCCGCGGCGCTGTCGGTCGCCGACGTCATCAGGCGCGTGAGCCGGCTGAGAGCGGTCAGGCGCTCGGCCCGCTCGTCCGCTTGTCGAATGGCCCGGCCGTGGGGATCGGGCGCCGTCCGCGCCCGCCGGGCGGGGTTGGGACGTTGCCGCTTACTCAATGGCGAAGTGCAATCGGGCGTGCGCCTGGCGGAGAGCCTGCTCGACGGCGTCCGGCGTGTCGGCGCGGGCGAAGATGAACCCGAGATACTGCCAGCCCTCCGGAAGCGGCACGACCTCCTGGCCCGGGTGCATCGTGATGGCCACCTCCTCGACGCCATCGACCGCGGTGGCCTCATCGGCGCCGTGCACCGACGCGAGCCGCCCCGCACGCGGGATCGGAATCATCATGACGCCGGCGGCGCGCCGCTCGCGCTCGAGCGATTGGAGGGGGCGGCCGAGCGCATGGCTGAGGATCAGCTCCTCGAGGCTCAGGCCGGTCCCGAACGTCAGCGTGCGCGAGCACAGGCCGCCGATCGAGCGCGCGGCGACCTCCAGCACGAATGGGCCACGCTCGTTCAGGCGCAGCTCGGCGTGGATCGGCCCCTCGGTGAGCCCGAGCGCCGAGCACGCGTCGCGGGTCACCGCGGCGATGCAGGCCTGAGCGGGCTCGGGCAGGCGCGACGGGGTCACGTAGATCGTCTCCTCGAAGAACGGTCCGTCGAGCGGATCCGGCTTGTCGAAGATCGCCAGCACGTGGAGCGTGCCGCCGACCAGCAACCCCTCGAGCGCGACCTCGCGTCCCGCGATGAATTGCTCGACGAGCAACGCCTGGCGAGCCTCGTCCGGCAACCGCGCCTCCACACTCTCGAGGATCGCCGCGATCCGGTGAAAGGCCGCCACGAATTCTCGCGCGTCGTTGGCGCGGATCACGCCGCGGCTGGCCGAGAGCGCGAGCGGCTTGAGGACGCACGGGTAGTCGACCTCCTCGGCGCGGGCGGCGGGATCGTCGGATAGCCGCACGAGCCGGAACCGAGGCACCGGCACGCCGGCCTCGGCGAGGCAGCGCCGCATCGCGTGCTTGTCGCGCGCGATGGCGGCGGCGGGCAGGGAGTTCGACTTGAGGCCGAGGCGCTGGCTGATGGCGGCGGCGACGACCGTGGTCTGATCGTCTACGGGAACGACGGCGTGGATGGGTCGGCGCGCCGCGAACCGCGCGATCGTCTCGGCGCTCGCGCGAGGATCGGCGAAGTCGAGCGTGACGAGGGAGTCGGGTGCCAGGTGCTCGAGCGTGCTCGGTCGCTCGGAGGCGCACACGAGCTCGACGCCCAGCTTGGTGGCGGCCTCGACGAAGGCCTCGGTGCGATACGTCGTCGTCGGCAGCAGGAGCAGTAACCGATTTGCCGACGACGACACCGGCGGCAGGCCCTCACGCCGAGGCGTGAGGCTACGCTTTGCCCGGGGTGTAGTAGGGGTTGCTCCCCGCGGAGTGGTCGGTCGCGTCGAGGACTTCGGCGACTTCCGGGATCTCTTCCTTGATCAGCCGCTCGATCCCCTGCTTCAACGTCACATCCGCGGCGCCGCAGCCCTGGCAGCCGCCGCCCATCTGGAGATAGACCCGGTTATCCTGCACGTCGACGAGCTCGACGAAGCCGCCGTGGCCGGCGACGGCGGGGTTGATCATGGACTCGATCAGCTCCTGGACCCGTGTCTTCAGATCGTCGCTCATAACACACCTCTCAAATCGTTACTCTACCCGAGTTTGCGTTCAGGGCCAACTGGCCCTCGGTGGGCTCCGCTCAGCAGAACCAGGGCTCGGTCAGCCGCGGCGGCCGCGTGCGACGAGCCACCGGCGCCGAAGCCGGCCGCGGCATCACGCCGGCGCTCCGGTCCGCGAGCTCGCGGACCCGCTGGAAGGTGACGGCGGCGTCCTCGCGCCGTTCCGCGGCGCCGGCGACCAGCGACGACACCGCCGCGTGAAGCGCTTCCATGCGCGAATCGGGGTGGGTCCAGCGGTGATAGAACTGGTCTTCGACCAGCTCACCCAGGAACGGACGCAGCGCGGCGCTTTCGAGCAGGAGCGAGCCGGGCGGTACCAGGAGGCGGATCGAGAACTGGACGGGGTCGACCGCGTCGACGAGCCCGTTCGTCTCGACGAAGTCCAGCAGCTCACGGTAGTCGTCGAGCGTCGTCCACGGAGTGAAGGCCACCCACGTGGGGCGCAGCGTGATCCCGGCCTCCGCGGCGAGCCGCACCGCTGTCTCGATGTCGGCGCGCGTGTGACCCTTGTCGAGGTGCGCCAGGACCGTGTCGCTCAGCGACTCCGCCGCGGACACGATGAACGCGCAGCCCAGCCGCGCGAGCTCGGGCAGCCGATCCCGGTGACGCAACAGGTGTTCGATCTTGGCCGTGAAGTCGAACGTGAGCGCCGGGAAGGCCTCGTGGAGCGCCCGCGCGACGGCCAGGGCGTGGCCGGGGCCGTTGAGGAAATCGGGATCGCCGAAGGTGATGTGCGTGGCGCCGGCATCCACTTGCTGGCGAATATCGGCGAGCAGGACCTCGACCGGCACGACGAAGAAGCGTCCGCCGTACACCGGAGGGATCGGGCAATGCCGGCACAGGTGCTTGCAGCCTCGGCTCGCCTCGACGTAGCCGACGAGCTCGAGCCGGTCGTTTCGCTCGAGGTGCGCATACTTCTTCAGCGAAGGGAGAGCCGCGCGGCTCGGCGCGGGAAATTCGAGCTTCGCGAGGACGGGCGAGGGCTGGGCCGGCGTCGTCGGTCGGCTCTCGCCCTCCAGCGTCCGGACCAGATCGACCAGCGCGGCTTCGATCTCGCCGCTCATGACCGAATCGGCGGGACCGGACAGCAAGTGGCGGGCGTTGAGCGTCGCGTAGAGTCCGTAGAAGGCGATGTGGCAGGTCGGGTTCGCGTCACGCACGCGCCGCGCGACCGTCACGCCGAGGCGGAGGGCCGTGTGCATCGGCACCGAGATCGCGACCAGCTTCGCCCGTCGAACACGCTCGGAGTCGAAGGGCTCGACCGACACGTCCATCACCGCCGGCGCGTAGCCCGCGCGCTCGAGAAACGCCGCCGGCCACGCGACGGCCAGCGGCTGATGGCCGAGCTCGTAGCACGCGACGAGCAGGACTGCGCCGGGCTCCCTCATAGCCGAGAGTGTACCCCCGCGCTGCGCGCTGCGGGCTCGCACATGGTGGTATCTTGATGGGCGCTGCTCAACCCCCAAGGAGGACTCACACGATGGCCGTCAAGATCACTGCCCGGCCGAACGGCCCCTACCTGATCGAGGGCGAGTGCGAGCTTTACGATCCGACCGGAGCCCCGATCAATACGGCGGGCCAGGCGAGGATCGCGCTCTGCCGCTGCGGCGCATCCGCCAACAAGCCGATGTGCGACGGCACGCACAACAAGGTCGGCTTCCAGGCCGCGGAGGCCGCGAAGAAGTAACTTATTCCGGGCGAGCGTCGGGCTCGACGTCGGTCAGCAGGACCCAGTCGTCCGGCGGGTCCGGAGCGGGCCGTGTCTTGGGCGCCGAGGTGACCGTGCGGCCGCGACTCGGTGAGAACCACTCCCACATGCCGGTGGGTGCGCCGGTGTCCTGGGCTTCCCCGACTTCGGGTCCGGTGACGCCGGACTCCGCGCGCTCGGTCTTGCGCTGTCGCTTCGCTTCCTGCTTCGCCTTCTGGATATCGGCCCGGCGTCGACGCTCGAAGCCGTAGTGCCCTCCGCGACTCACCGAACACTCACGATTGATCTCATCGCCGAAATTCTAGCACGTGTCGCGCGGCTCGGGTCTTGGCGCCGGGGAACGGGGCTAAGCTCCGCGACGGCGCCCGACGCCCTCACCGAGGAGCCGTCCAGTCGCGCCACAGGGTGAGGAGAAGCGCGATCGCGACCGGTCCCACGAAGAGCCCGAGCGGTCCGAACGCCAGCAGACCGCCGAGGACGCCGAAGAAGCCGAGAAGGAACGGAATCCGCGCGGCGCCGCTCAGGAACCACGACTTGATCACGTTGTCGACCATGCTGACCGCAAAGATGCCCCATCCCAGGAAGATGAGACCCCCGACGATCCGCCCTTGCACGAGGAGCCAGATCGTGGCGGGCACGTAGACCAGCGGCGGCCCGATCGGCGTGAGCGCCAGGAGTCCGGTGACCGCTCCCAGGAGCACGGGTGAGCCAAGGCCGATCACCCACGCGCCCAGCGCCAGGAGCAGCGCCTGGGTGAGCGCGGTCGAGAGGGTTCCGTACATCACGGCGCGGACGGTCTCGCCGAGTGTGTGGACCAGCGTGTCCACGTGTCCGCCCGCGAGGCGCCGCGCCGCTCCATGGATCTGCGGGACCAGCTCGGCCCCGTGCCGGTAGAAGAAGAACAGCGTCAGAAGGGTCAGGATCGCGTCGAGGGCCGCGCGTCCCAGGTCGCCCGCCGTGGTCGCGACGAGTCCGACGAGGAGGCCCGTGCGGGCGAGGACCCACTGCTGCATCTGCGCCGGATCGGCGACCAGCCCTTGAATCGATTCAGCGACCCTCGGGCCCACTCGCGGGATGCCACGCAGTGCCGTCGTGAACGCCTCGGGGCCGCCGGCGAGCCAGCCCCGCAAGCCTTCGTAAGCCCTCTGGAGCTCGACGACGAGCGCCCCGGTCACCAGGACCGCGGGAACCACGACGACCAGGATCATGAGCGCGGTCATTGCGAAGGCGCTGAGGCCGGCGCGACCGCGCAAGACGCGATCGATTCGCGCATGGAGGGGCCAGCTCGCGTACGCGAGGATCGCCGCCCATGCGATCGGGACTAAGAACGGGCGCAGGACCACGAAGGACGTGAGCACGATGAGCGCGACTCCCGCGATTTGAGCCCATCGCTGCTCCAGGATCCCGTTCATTCGGGGCACTCTAGACCCGCCCCACACGGCGCGCCACCGCCGCGGACCTCACGAGTGGTCCGCGGCTGATCAGACCTGGCTGTTCCGGGGCGGTAAGAATCGAGCCAGCTCAGCCGACTTCTAGGCCGGAAATTCAAAAATACTTGCTAATACGGATGGTTACGAGCATGGCACCGCCTGGTATCGCCTTTGCGTTACTACCCGTGCAGGAGGGAAAAGGCGATGATCAGCACGATGGTTCGCACGCTCTCGCGGGTTCCGATCTCGCTCCGCAGCCTCGCCGTTTGCGTGGCTTGCGAAGAGTGCTTCGAGCTGGGCGACCCGACCTGCCCCTCTTGCGGCAGCGACGAGTACGTCCCGCTCCTTCATCAGCTCGAGGGCCGCATCCTCAACATGACGAGCAACAACTAAATGCTGGTTCGGCGCGCCGAGTGGAGTCGTTCGGCCGCCAACCAGCTGGCTGCTGGATCGAGAGTCTGAGTCTCGACGCGATCCCCCCTCGAGCAGTCCGCTAGATCGTTCCGACGAGCTCCCGCGCAACTCATCAGCGCCCTTGCCAGTCAGGCTTTCGCTTCTCGAGGAACGAGCGCACGCCTTCGTGGAAGTCCCGGCTCAGATAGCAGGAGACGATGAGATCGTCGAGGTCCCGCGGCGCCAGCGCCGCGAGCACCCGGCGCGTGGCCTCTTTGGTGGCCGCGAGGGTGAGCGGGGCCAGCTCGGCGAGGCTCGCGGCGAGCTCGCGCGCGCGTGACTCGAGCTCCGGCGCCGGATGGATTCGATCGACCAGGCCGATCGTTTTGGCTTCTTGAGCGTCCAGCAGGCGGGCCGTCAGCACGATCTCGCGGGCGCGATTGGGACCGAGCACGGCCACGAGCAAGGTGAGGCTCACCGGCGCCAGAAAGTTGCCGAGCGTGCGGGCTACCGGCACGCCGAAGCGCGCGTGGGGAGCGGCGAGCCTCAGATCACACGCCAGCGCGATGAACAGGCCGCCGCCGACCGCGTCGCCCTGCAGCATGGCGATCGTCGGCTTGCTCATGCCGGCGAGCTTCGAGAGCACCCGGGTCAGGCGGGCCTCGTAGTCGAGCGCGTCCTCGCGGGTCTTGAAGTCCAGGAACTGGCGGATATCGGTGCCGCTGGCGAAGGCTCGGTCGCCCGCGCCCCGCAGGACGACCGCGCGCACCGACGGGTCGGCGTCGAGCGTGCCGCACGCATCGTGGAGCGCCTCGTACATCTCGAACGTCATCGAGTTGCGCGCGTCGGGGCGATTGAAGGTGAGGAGCGCGGTGGGGCCGTCGCGCTCGACGAGGAAGTGCCCGGTCATCCGTGCCGTCGCGGGGCTACCCTGAAGCCCCAGCCCCCGAGGTCCTGATCGAGCTGGTCGCGTCGCCGCTCGGCTGGCTGCGAGCGCGCCACGATGAAGAGGTGGCCGAGCTCGGTCACTTCCCTCTCGGCCTGCTCGCGTCCGGAGCGCATGTCGAGCTCGTGGGCGGCGCGCGCGGTCAGGATCTTGTCGGCGAGGTGCGGCGGCGTGTAGGCCTGGGGCGTCGCGGCGAGCGTCGCCGCGGTGAGGCGAGTGCCGCAGCCGTTACAGAATCGTGCGCCGTCGGGATTGTCCTGCTGGCAGGCCGGACACGTCATCCTTTCACGCTCCCGGCCGTGAGCCCTTCCACCATGTACCGCTGGAGGTAGGTGTAGACGACGATCACCGGGAGTGTGGTGAGGACGGCGCCGGCCATGAGGTAGCCCCAGCCGTAGACATCGCCCGTGATGAACGTGGAGAGACCGACCGGCAACGTCCGCTGCTTGACGTCGCTGATGAAGACCAGCGCGTACAGGAACTCGTTCCAAGCCTGCGTGAAGGCGAAGAGGCCGGCGGCGAGCACGCCGGGCGCCGCGAGCGGCAGGATGATGCGCCGGAACGCGCCGAAGCGCGTGGCGCCGTCGATCATCGCCGCCTCTTCGAGCTCCTCGGGAATCGAGCCGAAGTAGCCCATGAGGAGCCACGTCACGAACGGCACCGTGAACGACGGATAGGCGGCGATGAGCCCGGCCAGGCTGTCGGCCAATCCCATCGTGCGGATCTGCGCGTAGAGCGGGATGAACAGGATCGACGGCGGCACCAGGTACGTGATCAGGGTCGCGCTCGACAGGAAGGCGCGGCCCAGGAAGCGGAGCCGCGCCAGCGCGTAGGCGCCGATGGTGCCGATCGCGGTGGCCACGAGCGTGCTCGAGATGGCGACGGCGGCGCTGTTGCGGTACCAGATCGCGAAGTCGGTCTTCGTCAGGAGCTGCGTATAGTTCTCGACGACGAACGGCGCGGGCCAGAACATCGACACCAGGCTCCGCATCTGGTCCTCGGTCTTGAACGACGTGATCGTCATCCAGTAGAACGGGAACAGGACCAGCAGGAGCAAGAACCCGAGCACGACGTAGGCGACCGTGGTCTGGAGCCGCTCGATCGCCTCCCGCTTCACCTCGCGTGGCTCCGCCGCATGTAGCGCGAGAGCACGATGATCACCATCGCGAGCGCCGGCAGCATGTAGAGCGCGACGGCGATGGCCTCGCCGAGCCGCTGGGCGCCGAAGGCCATCTCGTAGGTGAAGACCGGCAGCACCTGCGTCGCGCCGCCCGGGCCGCCCTTGGTGAGGATGTAGACGATCGCGAAGTCGTTGAAGGTCCAGATCGTCGACAGGAGCATGACGACGATGATGATGTTGCGCAGCGACGGCAACGTCACGTGGCGGAAGCGCTGTACGATGTTGGCGCCGTCCACCGATGCCGCCTCGTAGAGCTCGCCGGGGATCGCCTTCAGCCCGGCCAGGAACGAGATCCCGAAGAACGGGAACCCCCGCCACACGTTGACGAAGATCACCGACGCCATCGCGGTGCCGGCCTCGCTGAGCCAGCCCACGCCCTGCGGCAAGATGCGGAAGACCTTGACCAGGAGATAGTTCAGCACGCCGAGGCTCGCGTCGAAGATCCAGAGGAAGTTCAGCGCGGACACGACGGTCGGGGCGACCCACGGGATCAGCAGCAGCCCGGTGAAGAGGTTGCGATAGCGGATGCGCGAGGTCAGGACCAGCGCCATCACCATGCCCAGGACGAGCTTGACGCCGACGGAGGCGAAGGTGAAGACGAACGAGTTCCAGACCGCGCGACGGAAGAAGCCGTCGTAGGCCAGGCGCACATAGTTTTCGAAGCCGACGAAGACCGGGGGGACGCCGACGTACTTTCGCGTCAGGCTCAGGTAGGCCGCGTAGCAGAACGGATAGGCGACCAGGGCGATCACCATGATCGCCATCGGGAGCACGAAGAGATAGCCCAGGTGCCAGTCGGCCCCGAGTCGGCGCCGGAGTCCGGCGCGCGGTCGGGGGGCGCGCGCGCGCTCGACGGGCAACTGGGCGACGGTGGCCATGGCTCGGAGAGCGCTCGGCGCTATTTGCCTCCTCGAATCTTGTAGACTTCCTCGACCCGCCCGTGCGCTTCCTTCAGCGCGGCCTCGAGCGACAGCCCGGCCGTCACCATCCGACCCGCCATGTCGCACAGCATGTACTGCGCCTGCACCTCGATCGCCGCCGGCGAGATCGGGCCGGGGTAACCTGGCCACACGCTGCGCATGATGTTCTGCAGCATGCCTTCGTAGTTGGGGTCGCTCTTCCAGTACGGGTGCTCGGCGCGCGACTTGTAGACCGGCCCGGCCTGGCCGCTGCACGCCTTCATGTACTCCTCGAACCGCTTCTCGTCCTCGACCCAGCGGATCATGTCTTCGGCGAGCTCGTGATACTTCGACTTCTGGAAGACGCCCCAGTTGTAGGCGCCGGCGAAGACGAACGAGCCGGCCGGCCCACCCGGCGTGAGGATGACCTGGGTCTTCTCGAACAACGGGTGCTTCTTCGCGCCCATGGCGTAGTAGAGGCTGGCCCCGTTGTTGGTGCTGACGAGCTTGCCGGCCATGTAGGCCTCGTTGTTGCTGGCGTCGTTCCAGCCCATCACCCCGGGCGGCTGGATCTTGTGCTTCTGGATCGTGTCGACGGCGAACTGGAGCGCGGCCATGTTCGCCTTGAGATTCGACGTCGCGAGCGCCGGCTTGCCGTCCTTGTCCCAGGCGCCCCCGCCATAGTCCCAGAGGATGTTCTGCATGAAGCCGTTGCCGTCGTCGCACCGGTTGAGCGTCTGGCCGAACCCCCAGATGTCCTTCGCCGGGTCCTGGCACTTCTTGGCGACCTCGATCACGTCGGGGTCGTAGACCTTCGGCAGCTTGAGGCCCTTCTCCGCGAGCACGTCCTTGCGGACGTGGAGTCCGCCGCCGAAGGCCAGGCGCGCGATGCCGAAGTACTGGCCGTTGAACTGGACGACGCGAGCGGCGTACGGCAGGAGACCGCCGCGCGCAGCGGCGAGGTCCTTGGCCAGCTTCGTCTCGTCGCGCAGGGCCGCCTTGTAGCGCATCGGCCCCTGGTAGTTCATCTCGGCCACGTCGGGCGGGTTGCCCGCTTCGATCGCGGCGACGAACTTCTGCTCGCGGTCGCCGAAGGTGGCCCAGTCGAACTCGGGCTCGACGTTGCGCTCCTTCGCCCACGCCTCGACGTGCTTGGCAAGGATGTCGTTGCCGCCGGTCACGTAGCTCTTGAAGAGCCAGACGCGCAGCTTGGTCTTCGGCTGCGCGGACGCCATGCCGCGCAGCACGGCCAGGCCCGCGGCGGTGCCGCCGGTCAGGATGGCGGATTTCCGGAGAAACTCCCGCCGGGCGATGAGGCCCGCGTCGAGCTCGGCGGCGATACCCCTCAGGCGCGGGTCGGTCGTCATCCTAGTCGCTCGCCAGCTTTCCGTTGACGCCCCAGTTCGCCTTCTCCACGTCCTGGAAGACGATGTGCACCTGGTCGGCGGTCGTCTTGCCGATCTTCACCATCGCCTCGGTTATCGCGGCGGTGATCTCGCGCTTCTGCTGATCGGTGCGTCCGGCGTACCACTGGATCGTGATGTTCGGCATGGCCTCTCTCCTCGATTGAAAGTGCGTGGCAGCGATTATCGCAGCGGGCCGTCTGCCGGGCAAGGCAGCCCACGACGGCGCTCGTCGCTGAGAGCCAGGTCGTGCACGTCGCGATGCTCTGACCGGCCCGCGGCCGGCGGACCCCGTCGAGGTTGTCGTCGCGGATCTCGCGCCGCCGCCGGGCGTCCCGCATCAGTCGGGACGCTCGGCCGCGACGATGCGTTTCACGGCACGATCTTGTAGACGCGCCGGACGTTCTCCCAGAGCATCTTCGACTGGACCGCCGGCGCGGTGCCGCGGAACTGCTCCTCGATCGCCTTCTGCGAGAAGGGCCAGGTCCCGTCGCGATGCGGATAGTCCGAGCCCCACATGACGTTGTCCGGCGCGATCTCCGCCATCGCGCGCACGCCGTGGAAGTCCTTCTGGAACGTCGCGTACATCTGCCGCTTGAAGTAGGCGCTCGGGGGGAGCTTGAGCTTGAGGTCGTCGGCCAGACGCTCCTCGTACGTGTCGTCGAGGCGCTCGAGTATGTAGGGGAGCCAGCCGATCCCGCTCTCGCCCAGAACGAGAGTGAGCTTCGGGTGGCGCTCGCAGACGCCGGACAGGATCACCGAGGCGCAGATCTCGTCCATCTGGAGCGGCGCGACCACGGTCCACGACCCGGCCGACGCCGGGCTCTGGATACCCTGCACGGCGTAGCCCACCGTCGCGGCGCCGCCCTCGAAGACATGAAAAGAAACGACAAGACCTGTGTCCTCTGCGGCGGCCCACAGCGGCTCCCATATTGGATGCCACACCGGGAGCGCCGCGCCCCATGGAACGAAGACGGCGCCGCGCAGGCCGAGCTCGGCACAGTGACGGACCTCGTCGGCGGCTGCTCCCGCGTCGTGGTTCGGCAGGCAGCCGAGTCCGAAGAAACGACCGGGCTCGGAGCGATTGAAGTCGGCGACGTAGTCGTTGTAGGCGCGGTAGACCGCGGCGAGGGTCTCGTGATCGGCGATGCCGCTGTGCGTGAAGAGCCCCCGTGAGATCCCGATGATGCCATAGATGATTTCGGCCTCGACGCCGTCGCGCTCCTGATCCTGGCGCCGCTCGGCGGGATTCGAGGGCCGCGTTTGCGTGCCCGAGGCGAACCCCGCTTCGGCCAGGATACGGCCGCGCCGTCCACCCGTCACGCCCGGTCCGTAGACGCCCCACGGCCCGAGCACCGCGTCGCCGGAGACCCACACCTTGCGACCGTCGCGCTCGACCACGTGCGGCGCGCGCTCGCGCCACGACGACGCCATGCGCGACGTGAAGGTGTCGGGCGGGAGGTAAATGAGATCCATGTGGCTGTCGGCCGACATCGCTCTGAGGGACATAGGCGACTCCTTTGCTCTGACGCGAGCGCGCGCGAGTGAAGGCGAGCGTAGTCCCACTCGCGCGCGAACGCAAGAATCCGGAATCTGTTCTGACACGGCCAAGCTGGCCAGAGGCGGACAGTCTGGCGCGCGCGCGGCCAGCGAATA
>Ga0066709_100000277_pt1 | contig 24740 bp, 33 predicted proteins | sample GraSoiAngelo_158_FD_79665 | JGI IMG/M metagenome (GOLD analysis project Ga0066709, IMG submission 79665) | Grasslands soil microbial communities from the Angelo Coastal Reserve, California, USA - 14_1009_16_30cm | ecosystem: Environmental > Terrestrial > Soil > Grasslands | place: USA...
CTAAGGTGGAAAGCCGCTGTCTTATGGAGGAGACATGGCAAGACAGCGGAAGCAATATACGGCGGCGTTCAAGGCGAAGGTCGCCGTGGAAGCGATCAAAGGGCAACGCACAATTCAGGAACTGGCGTCCAGTTACGGAGTTCACCCCAATCAAGTCACAACCTGGAAGAAACAGCTAATAGCGGAAGCGCCGGAAATTTTCACCCGCAGTGGGATTCACAACAACGAAGCGGTCGAGCAAGAGAAGGGCGAGCTCTACCAACAGATCGGAAAGTTGCAGGTGGAATTGTAATTCCGATATCGGAATTACAATCGACTTTCAGCTTCCCGATCTCGCGTAGAGTTCGTTCCTCAACAGCTCGTCGGTTTCATCCGACCGGACGCGTCCGACCGAAAATGCCTCCGGTGTGAAATCCAATAACTGCTTTTTCCAATTCGTGACTTGATTCGGATGGACGCTGTAGCTTGATGCGATCTCCTGGACGGTGTGCTGTCCCTTGATCGCTTCGACCGCGATCTTCGCTTTTAGCGCGGCGCTGAACTGCCTTCGCTGTTTTCCCATGTCTGCCTCATAAGGCAGCCAAAATCCACCTTAGGTCCCTGTCCAAATTTTGGGGAGTACCTCAGAGGACAGGACGTTCCAGACAGCGCAGGTGTCCGTGACGTTAGAAGGATGGAACGACCGCGGATCAACCGGCATCGTCCAGTTGCTCCTTGTAGAGGTCTGCAAGTTCCATGAGTTCGCGGTCGCCGTCAAGCAACAGCAGTTCTACTAACCTCGAAGAGGTGACCACATGACGCCTGAACGCTTCAAAACAAAGCATGACATAGTGGCTAGACAGGCCTCGCTCAAGCAGCTGGCTCTTCCTTTGCCTTGACAACGGCGATAGTGTGATCGGAAGCTCAGGGTCTGATTTGTTGGTGAGTTTGGTCCGCGACCGCTTCAGGTCGTCGGTTGTTGTACTATCGATCAGCCCAGCGTTCGAAAGCGCAATGATGAGCGGTTCCCGGTTCACTCGTAGCTTGTCTGCCCACTCAATCAGTTTCTCCGTATTCCAATGTTTGCTGTCCGGAATCCGCGCCAGGAAATCCGGAGGCATCAGGAAATGTGAGGCGAAGTTGTTCGCACGCACTTCCTGAAGTTCGCCGGCATTCCAGAAGGAGACGACTATCTCCTCCTCCCCGTCGAAAAGCGCATGCGCTGCCTCGTGAGCCGCCGTAAAGCGTTGTCGGTAGATGTCCTCGCTGTAGTTAATGAGGATGCAATCGCCCGCGGATGGGTGATTCAAATAAACGCCGGAGATATTTGAGTTTTCAAGCTTCCTCCGAAAAAGGTGCATGCCCAATTGGCGGAAATCTTGGTAAATGTCCCGCGGCACTTCATGCGGGTCATACTTGAGGAACTTTCTGAGATCAGCTGCCCCATCCTCCGCGTGCTTCTTGTAGTAGTTTCCGATCTTCTTCGCCACGAATTTTCCCGTGCGCCGTGGCTGTCCGATGGTCCTCTCCAGGTATTCTTCGGACTCGCATAGGAACATGAAATCCTGGACTGCGCGTCGATCGGCTTTGTTGAATGCGTCACCGAAGCGCCGGAAAAGCGTCTCTGTGCGATCGAGTGGGGTCAGTTTGTCGCCAGATACCAGGTCCTTGTAATCGCATCTGAAGAAGTCCGCAAGGATTAGAAGCTCGTCCCCGCTTGGTCCACGTGCACCGCTTTCGTATTCCTCCAGCGAAACAACCGCAATGGCGGTCCTCGCCGACACTTCACTGAGCGAAAGTTGGAGCTGGGACCGGTAGCGCTGCAACTTCTGGCCCAGCAGTTTCAGATCCGGCGGCATTCGGTTCCTCTCAGCTTACGGCTCAGTTCGGCGAGTCCAACTGTGCATCGCACCCCATATCCATGTCCCCTCGGCCTCAGCGGTTTAACCCTTCATAACAGGTTGCCCGAAAGTTGATCGGGTGTATCAAAATCTAAGCCTTCGAAAAATTTTACATGCATCGGCCGTTTGTCGCCCCAGTGTGGCCCCAACGAAAAAGCCGACCGGTGAAGGTCGGCTAACAATTTGATTCCAAAATCAGCCGTGGAGGAATCGAACCTCCAACCTACTGATTAAGAGTTTCCCGCCGGACTCGTCGTCTGAATAACTTCAATAACTTGCGCTCTAGATTTTCCGTACTTTTCCGCCGTTTTCCAACCGAAAACGGCAATCGCGCGGCAATGATGCGCGCCACATGTATCTGGGCGTGTGATGACACCTGTCGTTCGGAAGAGCTTAAGGCAAGTCGAGGTACTTTACCTGGATAAGCGTCCAGCCCCCTGCGGCGTCGGCGACGATTTCGAAAACCGCCACGAACTGAGTCCGGCTCTTCTTCAGACTCCAGTCGGGAAACATGGTGTCCCGCTTGAAGGGTTTGTGGTTCTCGAAATTCCTTCGCGCCGGAAACCGCGGGGTCCGCCCGCGCAGGCGGAATCAGGTCGAGATCCCGCAGATGCTAGGGCTTTGCGAAGCGCAACAAATCAGCAGGCTTTGCGCGAAGAACCCATGCGAAACATTCGGGCGCGGCTCTTCACAAACATATGCTCGATGAGCAGCCACGGCACGCGTATTCCGATGAAAGCACTTCACGCATTTCTGGTCGAATGACGAAGCTATCAAGTTGGCCAAGGGACCTCGTGCCGCGCTCGATCAGACAAATTCAGCCAAAAGGGATCTGACTGCCAACTATGGCTCGAAGTAGCACAACTCTTCACGACGAAAGATTTCGCCTGGATTTTCGAGCTGGCGCGGGTCTTAATGCTCAGGCGAACCAGTTCCTAATCGGGACTGGATTCGCCTTTCGCCATTTCTGCAGTGTAGTTCTCTTAAAACTCAAAATCGATCGAGAAACGGATCTGCCGCGGTGCGGCAAAACTCGTTGGGGTGCCAAAACTCGGCAGAGGCGTTATCTCAGAGCCCTAGAAGGGATTCAGCGCCACGACGTTCGGATGGTTCAAGAGGTTGAAGGCCTCTGTAACGAAATCAAGGCGTCTGCGTTCTCCATACGCAACGTATTTGATGACGCGAAGATCAATATCAATAATCCGTGGCGGAGAGTATTTCGATTTAATCCGAGAGGTCGTGATGCAAATGGATAAGCACGGCTCAACTCTTCATCTGTTCCCATCAGCACATTTACTGGACGACCGCGACTTAAGGTGAAGAAGGGCTGCCTCGATGTGTCCGAAAATCTTTCCGATGAGGTTTTGCTCTGTTTGAGATTTCCCCGATCGTTCTCGTCTTCGCCGCTGGGCAAGTCGAAGAGTGAACTGACGACAAATCGATTGCGCACATCTTGTCACGATAGAGCGCGCTCCGCTCTCAGGTCGTATGGATTCTCCGGCTGCTCGTCAAAATTGGACACGTCATCGAAGGCTTTCGATCGCGTGTATGACCCCAGCAACTCGAACTCATCGCTCAATCGTTTATTCACACTCACGGTAAAACCGTGGTTAGTCGAAGCCGCGGAACTCTCAAGCCGGTACATCACGTCAAATCGAGAATCGATTGTTCCTTCACCGAAGATTATGCGCCCGGCCAGATCAGGCGCGGCCGGTTGAAGGTTAACATTCCGCGTTAGGAGCAAGTGAATCCCTCGGGTACACAGATAGTCGGCACGCACCGTTACATCTTTGCAGACCAGCAAGCTCGACGCTGGCATTGGTCTGACGGCTATGGAGTGACGAATGCCGGATCTGCCGTAAAAATCGAGGGTGCAATCGTAGGAAATGGGGAGATAACACTGCCCTCGCTTGACGAAAATATCGTCGAGGCGACAGCACTGTCCGCCACCTGTTCGAACGCGTGCATGCCGTCTTTCTGGATCGCGCGGTTCAAGAACACTAACCTCGTTGATTCATAAAGTCGTTTCCGAAGCGAACCCACTGGCGGAGTAATTTGCGGCTCTGCTTTTAAGCGGCCTTGGATGGCTTGAAAAATTCGATTCGAAAAGTGCTTCCCTTTCCAGGTGTGCTTTCAACAGAAACCTTGCCTCCATGCAGTTGCATGATCCTCTGAACGATCGCTAGACCCAGCCCCGTACTCTCGACATTATTCGGATCGATATTTCTTCTGTCAAAAATGTGATTGATGCGTTCTGGGGGGATGCCTGAGCCGGTATCACGAACCCAGCACGCGACTGAATCGGTATTTTCTGAGGCCCCGATTCTAACTTCACCGTTGGCTGTGTACTTCAGTGCGTTGGATAGCAGATTTTGAAGAAGCTCCAGTAGAAGCTCGGAGTCGACACGAATCCGAAGATCTTGAGGCACGTCGTTATAGATTGTGTTGCCTCGCGACTCAGCTAGTAACTGGCGTTCATGCTTCAGGCGCTCTGCGATTGGCCAGAGATCTATCTCACGAAAGTCCAACTGCAGTTCAGGCGCTTCAGCAGTCAGCGCTTTCAGATGGCTCTCCTCATTTATGATCTGCATGACACGGTTGCTGAGGCTGGCCGCATTGCGGCGAAGAATGTCAAGCATTCTACTAGTGACGACAGAGCGTGAGGTTTCGAGTTCTTGATCGATCACATGTGCCGCCGTTGAAATCGCTGAAATCGGCGTCTTTAGGTCGTGGACGACAAACGAGAGATACTCGCGCCGCTTTCGATCAACTTCTTCTGACTGCTGTCGGACGTAGGTTCGCAGCGAAACCGCAATAGCCTTGTCAATTACGCGGTTAACGGTGCGATTGACTTCGGCGGAAATATTGACGCCATGGGATTCCGCAAACTGTTGGATTACGTCACGCAGCAGATCAAATTCCGCGATAACTTCCTCGATATCAAAACCCAATCGAAAGCGGACGATGCCATGTTCTTCGGCGCTCTTGTGCGCTCTCATTTCTAGAATCGAACCAGTCTGTGCCTCTGTGAGTGCCGAGGAAAGCTCACCAAGCAACTGCGGCATGTGATCCAGAATTAGCGGGTCTTCCAAACGCTGTGCGCGTGGAAGTTTGCAGACCAATGCTTTCCACTGATTGATGATTTCACTCTGCTTCTCAATAATTAACACCGCTAGACTACTCACATATTCAGCCATACTCTCTGATTTCTCGAACATTTGCTCTTAATTGATTCTGACATACTAAGTAACGGTTGGCGCATTCAGAACTACCCACAAACCTAGGAGGCAAAACCACACTTATTGACGTTAACAGTACGCACGTTCGGCTTCGTCTTGCAAAACGTCAAAGTATGTTGTATTCGGAAACCACTTCCTCGATATCGAAACCGACCTCCACGCGCTGAGCGCCATGTGAAAGCGATCCGCGACGGAATCTGTGTTCTTCGACGTAATTGCTAATTCCGCTCCGCAGTGTCTCCGCGATTTCTTTGATTAGATCAGCCATACTGTCCGTCAGAGGCGCTTCATCCAGTATTTTTCCCTTAGTCACATTGCAACCTGGCGTGCGTCAATTAAGGAATCCGTTCTACGTTCGAGTAAATCCGCGATCTGGCGTAAGTGTTGGTGTCCATTTGCCAACCTCCCAGAACAAGTCGGCCGGTTCGGAAGTTCTGCTCATGGTAAAGCACGGCTGGGGCCGCGCTGGATCAGAGATCGACCGGCAGGCAAGAATTGACGGCCGCATCAGTAGTCCGGTATCGGTACGCCGTGACTACAGGACTGGATGATGACAGTGGCGTAACGAAGCGCTCTCGAAGAATTGACCCGCAGGAGCAGCGTCAGGATTCCGTGAAGTGATCAACGTGATGTTCCCTCAGTTGGATGTCCAAAATGGTTAACGCAGGAAGGGAAGATCCTCAGGGGCCCCGTTTTAGCGCGGAACATGCGGAGATTTTTCAGAACTTGGTGTCTTCACTTCGGTTGAAGAGCCTTTGCACAATTCACATCTCGACTGCAGGGTGGGGGACACTCGGCGACTTATCGAAGATTCTTTGGCTAGTTCATCGCTCGAAAAGGGCCGATGCGTTCATGCGTAGGTTCACATATGAAGGGTCCTTTCTTGAATCCGGCTACGCTCATGGCCAACGTCACCGTACATTACACAACGCATCTAAACGATCACGAGTCCGGTTTCGATCAAGTTTCGCAACACGAAGTTCGATCACATACGAGCGAAGACGTGATTCATGCTCCGGCTGATATTTTCCGCTGAGTAGGCCATGCGCGGTTGTAGAGATCTATAGCCTGCTCGTAAGCGAAGATCAGTTCCTTCATCCGATGCACGTTTGCGCCGGTAATCAGCGGCGACCTTCAAAGAGCAGGTGGTGATCCAAAGCGTGCCCTTCATCTTTCATATCGTCTACCTCGCTAAATTCTGCACCGGCACTGCATAACCAGCAATCTCCAGCACGTGCCGACCTAATCATGCGGCGTTGATTTTTGGATTTGTATGACCGGATATTTCCGTTGCTAAGCGGACGCGGTTCTGAACGTGTGCAATGAAGTTGTCCGCCTCAGATGCGGCACGCCGGCGTCCGAAACCATACCGCTGTTGCAGAAATGAGATCAGTTCGTCTCGCTCGGCATTCAATGTCGTGACGTCTCCTGGAGAAAGGTCCGTCCAACGATTTAAAACCTCCGCTTTGAAGAAGCCTTTTGCATACGCTGGAATATCGCTGACCAGATCCGATGCCAGCATCGACCTGCACTCAGAGCTATACCGGCCAACAGCTCTAACTTGATCGCCTAAAGTAAAACTCATATAACCCTTTCGTCCGGTGTCCGTCGGCTATTTCACTTCTTTTACGATGAGAATCAGCGAAAGCGCGTCTGCCTGTTTTTCTGTGATCATTGTTGGAAACTTCATGCCGTTGAAATCCGCATAGTCGCGATAGAGCGCTTCGATCGGGACATCATTTTTATGGCCGGCTTTTGTCTCGACTCGTTCGATTACGTCCTTATCATTGATGTATCCCGCTACCGTATGACTACCGGGCAACGTAAATGTGACCACTTTGCAGGTTGTTCCCATCACGGTCTTGGATTCGACCGTAGCATCGTTGGCCATCGCTCCTTTGAGGAAGCCGTATGGGGTGATCCAGAATTCGTATTGTGAAGACCACGGCGAGTTCGCATTGATGTCCCACGTGAGCGTTTTGTCAGCTGGCGGTGTTCCCTCACTACGAACCAACCGCAGCCGCGACGTTATCGCATCCAAATCGATATCGCGGACATACGATTTCATGACGCTGTGAGGCCAGCCTCCGGCGGGAACTGCCCCCGGGCCGACGATATAGCTGGAACCGCTGCCACCGTAGCGCAGCGTCTTCAAATTAATGGCTCCAAGGTTCTTCGCTACCTGGTTCAACACGGTCTTGGCATCTTTTACTTCCTGGGCGAAACCAGTCACCTGAAGCGCGGCGGCCGAGATCATCAACAATACGAATCTGGATACTCCATTCATATAGCTAAAACCCGGAAGTTATCTTGTTGGTATTGCCACGTAATGCGTGCGTCCATTGCGATTCACAAACAGAAGCGCGTTGCCAGTCGTGGTCTCCTGAAGGTATCGGTTGACCTGTTCTATCGAGTTCACAGGCTGTCGATTGACTTCGACGATCACATCGCCCTGTTCGAGCCCGGCCTGTGCAGCGGCGGAATCGCGATCAATGCGGCGAACAAGGACGCCTTTCGTGTTGGTCGAAATCCCGTACTGGCGTGCGAGTTCGGGCGTCAAAGTCTCAAGCGAAACTCCGTCGAGCGCTCGATCCGCAGTAGTTCCGGCACTGGTGGCAGCAGATTCACTTCGATCAGACGGCTGGTCTCCAAGAGTGACCGAATACTGCCGTTCGGTACCGTCGCGAACCACCGTCAACCGAACAGTTCGGCCAGGTGTCATCTGCCCGATAGCGAGTTGGAGCGCGCGGGAATCTGCTATGGTTTGATCGTCTACCTGTGTAACGATATCACCGGCTTTTAAGCCCGCACGTTCAGCTGGACTATTGGCGGACACATACGAAATCAGCGCGCCTTCAGACTTTCCTGATTTGAAGGCCTTGGCAAGATCGGGAGTGACCGGCTGGATCAGTACGCCAAGAAACGCGCGAGAGACCTTCCCGCCGTGGATGATCTGATCCATCACATTTCGAGCCATGTTAGCCGGGATTGCAAACCCAATCCCTTGATTCCCACCTGATCGGCTCAGGATTGCCGTGCTGATCCCGACCAATCGTCCTTCCGCGTTGACCAGTGCTCCCCCGGAATTACCCGGATTGATCGCGGCATCGGTCTGAATGAAGTCCTCATAGTCTTCAATGCCGAGTCCTCCACGCCCTGTTGCGCAGACAATGCCCATGGTCACGGTCTGCCCAACCCCGAACGGATTTCCAATGGCCAGCACGATGTCCCCAACTTGAACCTTTGAAGAATCCGCGAGCGCAAGTGTCGGCAAAGCCGTTTGGTCGATCTTCAGAACGGCTAGATCGGTCTTACTGTCGGTTCCAACGACTCGCGCCGTAAACTCGCGCTTATCGTTCAATGAAACCTTGATGTCCGTCCCGCCATCTACAACGTGATTGTTCGTGAGGATGTAACCATCGGATGAAACAATTACGCCGGAGCCCAGACTGCGCTCCTGCCGCTCTTTTGGAATGGGCGGCTGTCCACCGAACTGATCGCCAAAGAACCTGCGAAATAACGGATCATCCAAGAAAGGATCCAGGTTCCGGCTGTCAGCTTTGATTTTCCGGGACGAAAAGATATTCACCACCGAGGGCATGACCTTTTGTACAACTGGAGCAAAAGTTGTTTGCAATGCGGGCTTGGTTTCGGCCGTCTGTGCGGCTGAAATCCCGGCTGCTGGTTGGGTACCCGTAACGGTGGCGGCAAGGACTTCATGCTCTCCTAATAATGATCCTTCGACTACCCCGAGGCCTAAAGTTAGAGCAAGACAGATTGACCAAAGGGGGAGTCGTACGGAATGTTCGGACATAGTTGGCTCCTCTGGCATAGTTGAATGAAAAATTCATTCACTTACTCGCCGCGAATTCAGTTTCCCGATAGAAGGCGGCTTCCAGCGGTATATCAGTCTCGGTCGAAGCCGTAATTTCGACACCTTGGGGTATCGTCACTTCTTTTGAAGCGCTGTCCGTTGCCGGTCCTGAAGTCGTCGATGCTGTTGTAGAGCCATAGACAGGAATCCTCAATCCAGTTCGGGTAAGCACGGAGCCGACGTAGACGGTAATGCTACCGGCCCCCCACAGTTTTCCGGACATAGCTTCAGCGACAAACCCTTCGGCCTTGCCACCCTTTGGAATAATGACGGTCCCATCGATTTTGACGTCTTCGGCTACCTCCAAATCAACGTGATCGCCTAGGCTGGCTGTCGCCGACGAAATCGGCTGGACAATTGGAAGTTTCACTGTTGTTCCTTTTAGCAGGTGCAACGTTTTAGCGTTCACATCCGGTTGCGGAGTGTCATTTCTTTCGCCTCGCCCGGATGGATGGCGCAAACAAGAATGAATGCCATCAGAAGCAAAGGGACTCTGTACAACACGATGGATTTTTCCTCCTTATCTTGATTCCTGGACCTCCAGCCGGCCGGCCAGCCTGTCAGAGTCGGACAGTTTGCCAGAATGATCTTTCGCGACGCCGTCCACCCGAAGGGCCTCAATGGCGGGGAGACGCTGTCCAGCAATCACGTTTAGCGCTGCGTCACCGAATAACGAAAGCTGAGAAAAATGACTGGAATCGGCGGACCCCGAAAGGCTCGACACAAGTTCACAACCAGCCAACACGACTCGCTGCCAGCGACGCGGAATCGTCGCATATAACTGTTGCAGAACCTCCCAATCTGACTGAGGTCCGTGCTCCTGCGGATAAACTCCAAGAGAGTCCACCCACAGGACGCCGTAGGCGCTGCTCATGAAATCCACCAATCGCGCTAAGCTCTGGGCACCTATATCGACCGGTACATCAGCCGGACTGAGAACGGGTGCGCACCGCCCTCTGTTACCAGCGCGGACGATGAAATCTCCAGGCAGAACCAATTCGGTCTTGGTCTCTGCTTTCCGGTCGAGTTCACGGATGAACTCGACCGGAAACTCGGACTCGATAGGAGCCTTGCCGGTCTCTCGTCCCATCGCTTTAAGAAAGGAGAAGGCCAGCGCGCCGCCGACAAATAGGCGATCGAGATTCGGTAACAATGCCTCAATCAACGACAGCTTGGCCTGGATGTGGCTGCCGCCGATAATTGCAAGAAATGGCCGGGGTGGATTCTTAGAAAAATCCTCAAGTTCTTTGACGCGGGATGCCAACCACGGTCCGACAACCGAAATCGGTATCCAGCGCGTAATCCCAACGTTCGAGGCCAGCGCCCGATGCGATACTTCAAAAGCATCATCGACAAACAAGTCACAAAACGATGCCAGTTGACGCGCAAAGGCAACTTCGTTAGCGGCGTCCTGCTGATAAATGCTCAGGTTTTCCAGGAGAATGATCCCGTTGGGTTTGATCTCCATAACGGATCGCGTCACTTCGGAGCCAACGGCATGGTCGAGGTTCGTCACGCGCAGTCCGAGAGAGTGCGATAGCTGCTTGGCAAAATCCAATTCCAGCCTTTTGGGGTTCTGACCGGGTCGCGCTTCAACGTGTGTGGCCACAACGACCTTGGCCGATTTACCAATCAGTGATCCGAGGGTCGGCGTCGCTTTTTCGATATTGGGATCAATCAAAACCAAAATTCGTTTGCCACGAATCTTCTCTAATGGAATTTGTTGAATGGTAATCATGTGGTCAAGCCACCTGCCAGAATGAGATCTAAACCGCATGCACCATCACGCTGAATACTGCCAACGCGATTGATGTCGCCGCGAACAGTCCTGCATCCGATAGACGGAAAGACGACGCAAGCGTTACCGGGTGTCAAATACATTGGTACCTCAAAACAAACGACTGAAAAAATCATCGTCAAAAGCTTCGGCGAGCAATTCATCAAACAGTTCTTCGAACCTATTCGCAGCTCTGTTGTCCACGATGAAGGTATTGTGTGAATACCGTCCCCGGTTGCGAAATCTCACCCCGAGGGGTTCCACCAGCGATTCCGCGCGTAATGGCTCCGCGTGAACCGGCTCTACCGAAGTGTGCCGTGGCCTGTTCCGCGCCGCCCGCAAGGACGAATCGTAGGATGCGCGGCGCAGGGGATCGCGCAGTGTTTCATACGCATCGACAATCTCGCGAAATTTGTCGGGGCATGAACCTGCGCCTGCGTCCGGGTGGTAGCGCCGGACAAGAGCGCGGAAAGCCCGCCGCGTCGTGTCTTCATCAGCATCTTCGGGAATTCCCAATACCACGTAATAGTTCATGGTCTGCCAACCTCCGAACTGTGGATTCATGCCTCCGTCTGTCCGTTGGATCTACGCAGAACCTTTACAGCTAGCAATGAAAGGGCATTGTCCAGAAGCTCTGGCTCTGCCTGGCCCGTGGCGGCAACAAGGGCCGATAATCTTCTGCGCCACGTCTTTGCTTCCGAACTCTCACGACTCGCCGGGCTCTCCGTGCCGTTTTCCATGATCGGAAAGTTGTGAACCTTGCGCCTCTTTCCTGGTTTCTCGACCGACTCCCTCCGGATACGGTTGCTCGCTGCCAACCGATTGCATAACTGCTGGACCTGCTGGCGGGGCTTGATGCCGGTCATTGCGGAGATATCGTCGTCATCCAACCCTTCGGGATGCTTCTGGATTAGATCGAAAACATGTTCTTTATTCGTTTTGTCTTGCATAAAAACCACGCCCAGAAAAAATATAAGGTCACACTAATAGAATGTCAATTACCTACGTCAAAAGTAGTGTAACAAGTCCTTGACTGAATGTTTAGACTGTCTAAACTAAGTCTATAACCTATTTTTAGAATGGAGAAAAACCAAAATGAACTTGATCCGATGGAATGTTTTGCCTGAGATGTCCATTCTTCAACGCCAGATGAACCGCCTCTTCGATGAGGCTACAGAGAACTGGAACGGCGATGCAAATACGCCGAATGGCTGGTCCCCAGAAACGGATATTTACGAAACGGAAACCGACCTCGTTCTGCAGGCGGACCTGCCGGGCTTCAGCGCGAAGGACATTGATATCGTTGTCGAAAACAATGTCCTGACGATTCGCGGCGAACGCCAGTTCGAGGCAAAGGCGCAACCCGAGGGACTCCATCGCATGGAGCGGTCCTACGGAAAGTTCTCGCGATCCTTCACCCTGCCTGCCAGCGTCAACGCGCAGAAGATTCAGGCGAACTACAAAAACGGTGTTCTCACCGCCACTGTGGCTAAGGCGGAACACGCCCGGCCGAAACGAATTCAGATTGCGGCGACCGCCGCGTAAAGACAAAAAATCCTGACGGAGGTAACTATGAAAGACGCAAATTGGATTTGGAAGAGTTGGACGTTGTTAGCTCTGGTCGCGTTGTCTTTGCCGTTCGTTATCACCAGCCAAGTGGCTGCCCAGTCGAGTCCGCCGGCCGCGGATACATATACATGGAGCGGAGAGCTGGTTTCCCTCGATGAAGGGGCGCGAATCTTAACCGTTAAAACCCGCGTTGTCGGGGACCAGCCAATGACGGAGTTGCCGAAGTTCAAGGCCGGCGATCGACTCATGTTAACCTGGTCCGGATACGACAAGTATGCCGACGCCATTAATCGTGCCGCTCGGTTCGACGCGGCAAAGAAATCGGAGGAGCGATTTACCTTCCCGGTGGACTTCGTCGCGTTCGACTCCGCTCATCAGTACGTCACGTTTAAGGTTCCCGTTCCCGCCGACAGCATCGCTAAGATCAAGTCGCTGAAACCGGGCGAATGGGTCACCGCCACGTCGCCACATTCGAAGACCGCGGAGTCTCAGCCTATTGTATCGATCCGGCCGTATGTCTGGTCGTCGAGTACGAATTCGAATTGATTCACCTATTAATCCAAAAGGAGGACAAAAATGCGAATTGAAGTCAGGTTGATCGCAATCGCCTTGCTGATGTTGGCCTTTAGCGTCCTACCAGCACATGCACAATATTCTGAAATCTACCGCTTGGACAAAGCCGTCAATGGACTCGATGAGAGGGTCGTTCTGGCCAAGCTCTCCGAAAAACTCTCGATCCCGGCCGACACGCTCGCGCAGCAGAAAAGCCAGCACAACCTGTCCTTTGGGCAGCTCTATATGGCACATGCCTTGGCAAAAGCCGCGAATAAAGATTTTGATACGATGATGTCCCAGATCAAATCAGGTAAGACCAGCCTGCTGGTGAGGGAGAATAACGTTCGATTGCAGCCCATCAGCGGCACAGTCCGCGATCTTGAAAAGACGTTGAAGAAGGAGCGCGTCTCTGCAAACGCGAAAGGTTCCCGGATTTCCGCGGAAAAATCGAAATCCGGCAACTGAAACTTTCTTCTTGCCTCAAGGCGTCGCTTTCGAGCGGCGCCTTTTATTTTTTGCGGGCTCCGGACTTTCCATTCCTATTTGTATGACTTTCCCCCAGAACCTTCATCCCCAGTAACTGAAGGGCCTCTTCGAGAAGGTCCGCCTCGTCCCGGCCGGTTGCGGCCACAAGCGCAGAAAGCCTGCGCCGCCAGTTTTCATGGGACGAACCTCGGATTGCGGTGACACTTGCCGGAACGTCATCGTCCGCAACAGGAAAGTTATGGATTTTCCGCCGCTTTCCAGCCTTATCCGTCGACTCTCGGCGAATCCGCCTCACGGAAGCGAGCTGGTTACAGAGTTGCTGCACTTGCTGCCGCGGTTCAATGCCGGTCATTTCGGATATATCGTCGTCGTCTAGGCCTTCGGGATGGCTTTGAATCAGGTCGAAAATCTCTTCTTTATTGGGCTTACCCGCCATTCACGCTCCCCAGAGAATGTAACTTCCTCTTGCGGCAAATATAACAGTAGGCCACAAATAAAGACACTCAAAAACAATTCTTCCACAGGTACTTGACATACGTTTATGAACGTCTAAAATAATTTCTACAACATTTTATACAGGAGGTAATGCAAAATCAATGACTCTCGTTCGTTGGAATCCAATCCGTGATTTTTCGGTTCTTCAGAACCAGATGAATCGGCTCTTTGAGGATGCCATGGGCACGTGGCTGGGAGAATCCAATGGAAGAGGGAGTACCGGTTGGGTCCCACTGGCCGACATTTATGAAAATGAAAACGACCTCATCGTCCGAGCGGAGTTGCCGGGCGTCGACCCGAAGGTGGTCGATGTGCGGGTCGAGAACAATGTTCTGACGATTCGCGGGGAACGGCCGTTTGAGCAGAAGGTCGAGCAGGAGAGCTATCACCGCCTGGAGCGATCGTATGGGACCTTTTCCCGGTCATTCGCCCTCCCCACAACCATCGATGCGGACAAGATCCACGCCGAATACCGCGACGGCGTTCTCAATCTGACGCTTCCGAAGTCGGAAAAAGCCAAACCGAAGCGAATTCAGATTGCTGCAACCGCCGCCTGACGGGTTCGATGGTTGGCCGCGAGCCGCATGGCGCGGCTCGCGCAACTTTCACGGAAACTAAATTTCATTCGGAGGTTTCATGAAGGCCGCATTGTTTGTGGGCACAATGTCAGTTTTGCTGATGGCGACAGCATCGGCCGCAGACCTGGCTGCAATCAATGGAACATGGTCGGGCAATTGGACGCCAAAGGGTGGCGTTCTCGATGCAGTCACCGTTGAACTGCGAAGCGATGCTGCGGGGAATATCACCGGTAAGTTTCTAACGCCGGTGCCGATGGATTTCAGCAAAGCATCGTTCAATCGCACGACCGGGGTCGTAACGTTTGAAGCAAAGGATGAAAAATCCGGAAAACAATACAAACTCGAAGGCAAGCTCAAAGGCCCCGAACTGATTGGAACGCTTGGAGCCAACGATACCGTGGGCGAAGTCCGGCTCATCAAGTGGACGTTCTTCGGCCGGTGAACTTCTGACTGATTCGGATTCATTCTCACGTTTTTCAACAAATGTATTAGCCACGACGAAATGGAGGATTAAGCCATGAAGAAAACTTCAATCAGCATGGTTAGCCTCGCTGTGGTGCTGTTGATTTTCTGTGTCACTGCGACGGCTAGCCAGCTTTTCGATAAGAAAACGACGATCACCATCAACCAACCGATGGAAATTCCGGGTACCCCAGCGATTGTTCTTCCACCGGGCACCTATGTCCTAAAGCTGCTGAACTCAGCGAGTAGCCGCAGTATTGTTCAATTCTTCAACGGGGATGAAACGAAGCTTTACTCCACCGTAATCGGTATCCCCAATTACCGGTTGCAGACCCCGGAAAAAGCGGAGATCAGCTTCTACGAGACTGAGCCTGGCCGGGCGCATCCGATCCGGGCTTGGTTCTACTCAGGCGATAACTATGGCGTCGAGTTCGTTTACTCCAAGGCCCGCGCTTTGGAAGTAGCGAAGGCGACCAACCAGCACGTGATGTCGGCAGCGAATCCAACCACATCGACTCCTGCCGAACAGCCGACGACGGCTCAAGTATCCCAGTTACAGAATGAGACCGTCGCCGCCACCACACCGCAAGGGACGGAAGTCTCTCTCGCAGAGGTCCACCCGCCGTCGACTGTGCAAGCTCCAGCGGAACCGTCACAATCCGTCACGCAATCTTCTCCATCGAGCACACCGATTGCCACCGTGGCCTCGAATACCCCCTTAAAGACCCTCCCGAAAACAGCGAGTAACATGCCTCTCTTTGCGCTTACCGGCATCATGTTGCTTGGGGCTGCGCTCCCGTTACGCATTCTTCTCGACTAGGAGATGCACTCTGCGGCGGTATCGGTTTACGACCGCCGCAGGCGCAACTTGCTTATGACGGCAAAGAAAATCGGCAGGTGGTTCGAATACGCTCTCTTCGCCAGCGGCGTCGGACTTCTCATCTACGTTGCGCTGAACTACACATTCGCCGCTGCCTACCAGCTTTATCTGCAGCGGATTTTCGTGGCGGACCCGCCGCCTCCCCTTAAGGCCGGCGTGGCGATCCGTTCAGCGAAGGGTTCTCCTATCGGAAGGCTGGAAATCCCAAGACTAAACGTTTCCGTCATGGTATTGGAAGGCGCAGAAGATCAGGCATTGCGAATGGGAGCAGGACATGTGCGCGGCACGGATTTACCTGGCAGTACAGGCAATGTCGCGATTGCCGCTCATCGCGACACATTTTTTCGGCCTCTTCGGAAGATCCAAGATAATGACCTCATCCGCATCACAACTCCCGATGGGGTGTTTGAGTACGCCGTGGCGTGGACAAGAATTGTCACACCCACAGACATAAAAGTGCTCGACCACACGGATGAGCCCTCACTGACGTTGATTACTTGTTATCCGTTTTCTTACATCGGTTCAGCACCAGATCGCTTTGTCGTTAGAGGCCGGCTCGTTTCGACGACTTGAAATATGAACGAACAAGAGCAGCAGCCAGTAATTCCCGAACTTTGGATTATTCGAGAGATTGTCCGCCGACACATGCCTGAAGGACACGCGTTGAAGAACGTGGACTTGAGCATCGGATCTCTGGAAGAAAATCAGGAGCCGCGATTTCTTATCCTGATTGAATTGGAGAAGCAAACCGCGAGTCCTGAACTCTTCGGCTGGGCGGACGAAATGGCGAAAATTATCCGCCAGCGATGGCCGAGGGATGATTTTTACGTCAAGGTTAAGATCCTCGCGGCATGAAATACGCACAATCCGAGCGTAGAACCAGTTAGTCGGCGGGGACTGATAGCTGCTATCGTTGCTCGACCTAGCACGTCAATATTGCCGGAAGTCCAAAATCATTTAGGAGGTACAAGATGAAATCGCTTAATCGCCATGTCATTGTTGCACTCTCCTCGGTCCTTTTATTGGGTGCAACGCAGGTCTTTGCACAGACCAATCCAAATCTGCACCGGCCAGCCGAGCGTTCAGCGCGCACGAGGATGGCATTGATCGAAGAAGCCCGACATCAGTTGTTGACGTTGCCGTATTACGGGATTTTCGACTGGTTGGACGCGACGGTCGGGTCGAACGGCAAAGTCATTCTGCACGGTCAAGTCGTACGGCCGACGACTAAAGACGACGCGGAAGCAAGAATCAAGAAGTTGGAAAATGTGAAGACCGTCGTTAATGAGATCGAAGTTTTGCCGCTTTCCACCTTCGACGACGAGATCCGGATGGCCCTGTATCGAAGGATTTCGTCCGAAAGCAGCCTGATGAAGTATTTCGTCCAGGCGGTGCCGCCGATCCACATCGTCGTCCAGAATGGGCACGTCACCTTGAGAGGCGTGGTGGATTCGGCCATGGACTCTCAGCTGGCGTATATGGCCGCATCAGGTGTGCCAAATACATTTGAAGTAAAAAACGAACTGCGGATACAGACCACTGCGAAGACCACCTAATGTGTGTTTCGGGGGCTGTCATGAACACGGATATGCGTCTCGTTCCTTTTCGACGGCCCGCCCCAATTAGGGTCGGTATTACTGCCCTCGATTCATGTATCAGTGGGGAGAATTTAGATCTGCGAGGTACGTTCATCTTGTTGAACTGGCTCCAACTTTATTGAGGAAGCAACTGCGCCACCCAATTGTCTAAAATCGAAATATGTTCGAGAAGATCTCTTCGAAACTGCATGCCCGCTCGCCCGAGGTGGCGCAACGAGTCATCGAATTAGCAGTTGAGATCGCTCGGGAAGGAAGGGAGGGCCGAAGGATCGGTACTCTTTTCACCGTCGGCGACGCGGAGACCGTCCTCCGGCATTCGCGGCCGCTGATTCTCGATCCCATCGCCACTCATCCTGAGCAGTTGCGCAGCATTTGGAATACTGATCTGCGCGGAACCCTGAAAGAGCTTGCGCAATTGGATGGCGCCTTCATTTTCAACGATGACGGAGTAGTCGTGGCGGCATCCCGCTATCTTGATGCAACCGCCTCAGATATCGAGCTACCGATGGGGCTGGGTAGCCGTCACCTTGCTGCAGCTTCGATTTCTAAGGTCACACAAGCATCATCGATTGTCGTGTCGGAAAGCGCAATTGTCCGTATTTTCGAGGACGGCAGTTTAGTCGGAGATATTATCCCGGAATTATGGCTCATGAACCGCGAACGCGTAGTTTCAAAAGGCCGGCGCTCTCAACGAGTCCGGCGAATGACATATACTACGGAACAAAAATCCTTCTCAACGTAACAAATACGCGTCATTGTCAAATGTGAAGCTCGCGTGCCGGGTTACGCCGCCCTTGAGCTGATCCACGCGGAAGCGGAATATAAAGAAATGGATCGCGCGTGCCGCCATTTCGATCCTGTCTTCTTGGGTTTTAAGCATTTAAGTCTGATATCAATTTATTGACGGGAAAATCACTTGATATCAGTCAACACCGGCCGTTTCACAGCTTACAAGATTAGAGAGGATCAGAAACGTGGATCAGCATTGGGTTCGATTTCGGAATTGCTGGAAGCACAACTCGCGAAGATGGTGCGTAGCGATGGGCATGTTTCTGTTGCTGCCTTTCTTCTGGACAGCCGCCCAGAATGAGTTGAAGGGCGGCAAAACGGAGTGCCGCAAGCGCACACGATTTGAACCGCGGATGCGCCGATTCCGATCGCGCCACGTTGAATCAGTGGCAGGCCGCAGGCGGGCAACGTCTGTTCAAGATCATTATTTCTCCTCAATTCGGCGACCGGCTGGACTTTGAAAAGCTCACGCGGTATGGATTTGATCATTGACGTTCGAGTGTTCATTGCTCCGAATCTAAATCCTTAAAAGGCGATCCGCGTGAAATGGCGTCCTCTGCGAGTGGATTGACGTATTCCGCTAGTGACCGACGTTTGGAAGCGTCCGGATCTATAGCCACGTGACCGCAGCATCGTTACCGTCGCTGTACTTATCGCGTGTAATCAGGCGATCGAGGTGCCGACACAAGCGCATGACGACGACTGATGAGCATTATAACGATCGCGATAACAGATGATTTGAAGAGGGCGGCGGAGTTGAATCGAGAGGGCGTTCTGGAAGGAATTTGCCCCCGAAGGCTAGTTTTGCCCCGATTTTTTTGCCCCCCCGATTTGTTAAGAGATAATGAACGTGGCTTCTAACTCAAATAAAAAAGGCGGCTTATTCAGCCGCCCGAAATTGCGGGGGAAGGATTTGAACCTCCGACCTTTGGGTTATGAGCACAATCGAATGATGGCCGGTCCTTTTGTTTCAAAGCATTTCGTGACTCCTGGTACCCGGTTTTGCACCCTGTTTTCGAATTTCTGTGAGCATTTTGTGAGCAAAGATGATGTCGAGAAACCCTCAAAACGCCGTTTCGAGAGAATCGCGTCGTCTTCATATCTATCGAGAATAGAACGGATATCCGTCAGATCTTTTGGACGGCCAGGATCATCCATGAACGAGACAATCTTTTAATACCAACACGGGAGGCGGAATCGTCTTTACAGAGAAGCCTTGTGCGATCTGGTGTGATACCGCTCTCGAGAAGACATGATCAAATCCGACGAGACTCATTGCGAATTGACTCTTCGGCCAGATGACTTCCTTCACCTGCCTCAATTTGGGACCGGCTGGCAGAATGTCGAAGTAAGTTCCTCCTCTGCTCCGCCAACACTGTTCCTGAATCGGGTCTCGTTTCCAGCCGGATTCTTCAAGACGACGGCTAAACTCCCAGAATCTGTCGAGGTCCAATGCGATCGCCGCATCGATATCTGTCGTGAAACGATCTTCGTCCGGAAAGTACAGCTTGTACGCAATTGCTCCGATGATGATGAAATCCGCCTTGAATTCTTCGCATAGATCTCGGATTGCGCGAATGTCATCAACCTGATCTTTCGTGAGTTCAAGCGGCAATTAGAAACTCACCTTTCAAATGAACCGCCGCTTCATGGGCCCGTGGATCTTCGGATTGCATCAATTCTGTAAAGATCAGCCACGGATGGGCGATCTGGGTTCCCTGGATTTTCTTCCATCGTGTCAACGGTCCAAAAGATTGCATGAAAATGATTGGTCCCGTTTTGTCCGGCAGCACCCGCAGTTCTCGCTGCAGGTTGTCCGTTAACGGGTCAATGAAAACAGGCGTTTCCACCCCTCTATAGAAATGTTGTAGCAAAAACGCAGCAGGCCCCCCCGTCAGGGACCAACCCACAGAAGCCTCGCTAAAAACGCGCTTGAATTTATCAATGAGCCATTTCTCCGCGGCCTCTTGCGCGCGGAATCGACCGATGACAATTTTCGGACGTAGTACTTGCTCGTAACCACGAACGAGCTGGTCTTCGAGTTCTTTCGCATCCTCGACAACGTGGCCGTCTTTGCGCGGAGCCAAAAACCTCTCAGTTATGAGTTCGTGCCTAATTTTGGCAGCGTTACTCTTGCTGATCCCTGCGGCGTCTGCGAGCTGCCGGACTGTCCAATTCACCGATTCAGGTTGAGCCGCTAATGCGAACAACAATTGAATTCGCGCTGGCGTCAGGGTTTTCTCTGAATGGGTCCGCTCTTCCTTTTTGCCGATTACAGTCCGGATGTAGTCATTGTCGAGCGCAAGATGCATGTTGCCGGCCAAGTCAACGAAGTTAACTCCCGCCTCGATTAGCTTTTCAGCCGAAGGTTGAGGAACATATCTCGCAAACAACATTAAGGGATTCCGGCTGACCTTCAAGGACACGTTCGCGTAGCTGATGATCGCGTTTAACGTGGAAGTATCAAGATAAGATCTTTTTGTCTCAACGACGAAGACATGGGAGCCTTTCGCCGTTCGGATTTTTAGCGTACGGTCGGCTTGTACAGGACCGAGATTGGGAGCCGGTCCGAACCAGCAAGACCACGGAAAGGATCATTTGCCCGTTGAGGAACACGCATTACCCAGATCTCGCGCTTGCTTCTGGAGAGGCAGTGCGATCAGATTGCCGAAACCTCCCTGGGGGTAGTGTGTCCTGATTCGGAAAGAACCCATCGTAGGAACTGAAACCCTAAATCCGGGCGGCGTTCCATCGTCTCGGTCAAGATGAAGGAACCTAGCCTTCGTGCTAATGCCGCGGTGACGACCTCCTCGAAGAACAACCAAACGTGACCGCCGTGACCAGAGCGGGATCGCTCCAGTGCAGCCGAGATGTTCATGCTGCGACACGTTTCCAGAAACGCTGCGGCATCGTCGCGCCAACCTTCTTTGTCGAAATCGACGGCGAGGAAGAAACACGTCTCATCTTGAAGCATCAGATAAACGCCGGCGACGAACGGTTGGCCAGTCGACGGACAGGTGCCACCGGATCACATCATCGATTACCGGAAGAAACCTGCGCTGCTGACATTCCGTGCATTTGATTCGAGGCTTTTCGCAGATACCTCGAACCCTTTCACTGGCGCAAGCGGGCGCATAGCCGATTTTCCGGTCTTACGGCTTTCAAACCGCCTCGGATAGACCTCCTCGCGTCCGCGGAAGAGCGATCGGAAGAGTTTGATCTTGATTGCCATCCAGGCGCCTGGATTTCGCTTGACCGATGCCTCTGAAAACGGCAATGGGGCGGCAATGAGGGGAAAAACAGCAAACAACGTGGAACGTAAATTGTTGAAGAGGAAGAACGGGCGGCAGAAGCCTACCTACTGATTTTGAAGTGTCAGTTGCCCGGTCATTGCCACCCAGCTAAGTTCTTGATTCAATGAGCCGTGGAGGAATCGAACCTCCAACCTACTGATTAAGAGTCAGTTGCTCTGCCAATTGAGCTAACGGCCCCCGCGGAAGAATTGAAATATAGCATGTGGGGACGGAGTGCGGGAAGGGTCGCGGGTGGACGCGCACGTCAGCAGTCAAGTCTTGCGGCACCCGCTTTGGGTAGGAACCGGATCAGGCGGCGGGGTGTTCTTCGTGGGTTTTGCCTGGCTTCCGTCTACCTCCGGAAAAAAAAGCGCGCACGCCTTCAGCAAAACCCAGCGCGATTGCCGAATAGTGGCGGATGGGACGCATGACGGTTTCGCGCGCCTCATCAACCGTGTTGAGAACCCTTTCGCGTACGTGGCGGACTTGGGTGCGCACGTTCTCGCGCGTCTCATTGATGATGGCCTGGACATGCAACACCTGGTCGCGCGCGATTTGTGCGGTTTGCTGAAGGTCATCGGCTACAGCTTTCAGAGTGTGCGCGATTGATTCCAGGGGCGGGATCAGCTTACGGGTTTCGTCCATCAGAACCTCGACCTTGCCGCTTATCCGGCGCGCCAAGAGATACATCGCAAGAAGCACTCCCGTCTGAACAACGACCGCCAATGTAATGACAACCACGGCAACCATTAAAAGTGTTTCCATAAACTCCCCCTTTAGATGCAAGGCAACTCCCTAACCTTTTAGACGCCTCATGTCAAAGAAGTATAAAGCTATCCCGCAAACGTCAATATGGACATGCCTGAGCACAATCAACTTTACGCCTCTTTCAATTCGCCGCACCCGAAAACTTGCCCCAACGCCGCGAGGGAATACGCCTGACCGCCATCTCGAGAGAAATCCGAAGATTGCTATAATTGAACAGGGGGACAGTGAGCAATTTCCGAACGGAAAATTGCTTACTGTCCCCGAATTCAATTATGCGCAATTTGGAGATCGCCTCTGTCTTTAATCAAATCGCCGACTTGCTGGAAATCCAAGGAGCAAACCCCTTTCGCGTACGCGCATATCGCCGGGCGGCACTCAACATCGAAGGTCTTGCCGATAACGTCGAGACGCTGTCGCTTGGAGGAACCCTCGATGACATTCCGGGCATTGGCAGCGATTTGGCGGGCAAAATCGATGAGTATCTTCGAACCGGCAGGATCGAATTTCACGAACAACTGAAGAAGGAAGTCCCGCCGGGGTTAGCGAAGATGGCGGAGATTCCGAGTGTCGGCCCGAAGACTGCCAAGGAAATCTACGATCGATTTCGCATTGAAACGATCGAAGATTTGGAAGCGCTTTGCAAGACCGACAAGCTCTTATGTGTTCCAGGATTCAAGCAAAAGAGCGTCGATAATATCCTCCGCGGAATCGAGCTGTACCGCAGACGAAGAGGAAATTATTTGTTGGGCAGGGCTGTCCCGCTTGCAAGAGCGCTCTGCGAGTACCTCGAAAGCGCGGCCGAGCGCATCGCATACGCGGGCAGCTTGCGGCGGATGAAAGAGATTGTTCACGACATCGACATCCTCGCTGCATCCAAAGATCCTGCAAAGACAATTCAAGCGTTCCTCACGATGCCTCTCGTAGAAAGCGTCCTCGCCCAGGGTGGAACGAAGGCTTCAATCCGCGTCCAGGACGACATGCAAGTGGATTTGCGCGTGGTGGATCCCCAAAGCTGGGGTGCTGCCATGCATTATTTTACAGGCTCCAAAGCTCACAACATCCGTATGCGTGAGCGCGCCATCAAACGAGGGCTGAAGCTGAATGAGTACGGATTATTCGATGCAAGCGAGAAGCGCCTCGCCGGGGCCGAAGAAGGTGACATCTTTGAAAAGCTCGGACTGCCGTATATCCCCCCCGTACTGCGCGAAGATTGGGGCGAAATAGAAGCTGCAGCCGAGGGGAAGCTGCCGAACCTCGTCGAGCCCGAGGATATTCGCGGCGATCTTCACATGCATACGACCTGGTCCGACGGCAAATATTCCGCCGAAGAAATGCTCGACGCCGCACGCAGGCGCGGTTACAGATACATTGCCTTGACGGATCATTCGAAATCGCTCGGTGTTGCCGGCGGGCTTTCCGATGAAGATCTCATGAAGCATACCGAAGAGTGCCACAGACTGGACGCGAAATACTCCGACATTCGCGTGCTCGCAGGAACCGAGGTCGATATCCGTCAGGACGGGACGCTCGATTATTCCGACGAGCTGCTCGCGAAGCTGGACTTTGTCGTTGCATCGGTTCATAGCGGCTTCAAACAGGATCGCGCGACGTTGACAGCGCGCGTTGTGCGGGCGATGCAAAATCCTTACGTACGTGTCATCGGACACCCCACGGGCCGCTTGCTCGGCGATCGCGATCCTTACGATATCGATTTGGAGGAAGTGATGAAAGAGGCCGCGCGGACCCGAACCTGCCTCGAAGTGAACGCCAATTTTCATCGCCTCGATCTGAATGATATTCACTGCAGGAAGGCTCGCGAAATGGGAGTCCACGTTATTATCAGCACGGACTCTCATAATTATGACGACATGCTGAACCTTCCCTACGGAGTCGCCACCGCCCAGAGAGGTTGGATCGAAAAGGACAGCGTCCTGAACGCGAAGCCGGTGGAAGAAATGCTGAACTTCAAAAAGACTCGATGAACTCCGTCGAAATTAAAAATAAGGCGCACGATCTCGGTTTTGATCTTGTGGGAGTATCTCCGCTCGGCCCCTTCCCTGAAGCTGCGTTTTATCCGGAATGGCTTGAAAGGGGATATGCCGGCGAGATGCAATACCTTGAACGGCAGAAAAGGACGAAAATGGAGTCCGCATCGATCCTGCCGGCAGCCCGTTCCATCATTGTCTGCGCGATGAATTACAACAGCTTTAATCCCTATACGCAGTCCGAACCGGGAAGGGCCTGGGTCTCACGATACGCATGGGGTGAGGACTATCACGACACGGTCAAAAGGAAGCTGCAGGACCTGGCAACCTGGATCGAACAGAATTCGCCACAGCGAACGAAAGCTTATGTCGACACAGGCCCACTGCTGGAACGCGTATTTGCGAAATACGCCGGCGTGGGTTGGTTCGGAAAGAATACGTGCATCATCAACCAGAAAACCGGCTCCTGGCTTTTTCTTGGTTGCATCGTTACCGATCTTGAATTGCCTTAC
>Ga0066709_100000279_pt1 | contig 24687 bp, 32 predicted proteins | sample GraSoiAngelo_158_FD_79665 | JGI IMG/M metagenome (GOLD analysis project Ga0066709, IMG submission 79665) | Grasslands soil microbial communities from the Angelo Coastal Reserve, California, USA - 14_1009_16_30cm | ecosystem: Environmental > Terrestrial > Soil > Grasslands | place: USA...
ACACCTTCGGAGGCGTCCCGGCGCCGCGCGCGCCGAACTACCACTCGGTGAACATCGCCGCCGACGTCACCGCCCCGGGCAAGGCATACAACGTCTCGAGCAAGCAACCGCTCGGCGCGGCGAATCATTCGGCGATGCGCTACGACACGTCGACCGGGTCGTGGGACAACTCGGACACGCTGCTCGAGCAGCAGGACTTTGCCGACCTGCTTTGCTGGCTGACCCCCGGCGGCGCGACGAACTCCGAGTGCACGGCGGCCGGCACGACCGGCTCGTCGACCGGCGTCGCCGCCGGCCCGCAGCTCGTCGGCGCGGGCACGACCAACGGGACCGCCGTCGGAACGCAGGCGGAGACGTACTACGCGACGGACGTCGCGCCGCAGGCGGGCTGTCCCCAGAGCGTCTACCGGGTGATCCAGGTCGCAGGGACGACCAACGTCCTCGCCAACGCGGGCGTCTGCGTCGCGTTCCAGGGCTCGATCCATCTCGGCAGCGAGACGCTGACGCCGCCGTTCGCCACAGGCGTGTTCTCGTTCTCAGTCGAAGCGGTCGGCGCAACGAACGTCGAGCTCGTGAAGGTCGCAACCGCGGCCGACGACCCGCTCACAGGCACCATCCTGTACTCACGCGACAAGATCGCCGCTCCCACGGTGACGTCCGTGTCGTTCGACCACTCGACGCCGTTCGGGATCACTGCGCCGACGATCCCGCCGAAGCCCGACGTCGTCTTCCTCGCCGACACGACGGGGAGCATGGGCGGCGCCATTGACAACGTCAAGGCGAGCGTCGCCAGCATCATGGGGACGGTGCGCACGACGCAGCCGCTCGCGCAGTTCGGCGCCGCCGACTACAAGGACTTCAGCTGCGGCGACGACGTCCCGTACACGCTCGGCAGCGCCGTGACGAGCGACACGGCGGCCGTGCAGACGGCGGTCAACGCGTGGCTCGTCACGAGCCCATTCTCCGGGTGTGACACGCCGGAGGCGCAGCTGAACGCGCTCTACCGGCTCGCCACCGACTCGAACGTTGGCTGGCGCGCCGACTCGTCGCGGATCATCGCCTGGTTCGGCGACGCGCCCGGTCACGATCCGAGCGGCGGGCACTCGCTCGCCGACGTCACGGCCGCGCTGACCGCCGCTCCGGGGACGCGCATCGTCGCCGTCTCCGTGAACGGCGGTGGGCTCGACGCGACCGGCCAGGCGACGGCGCTCGTGAACGCGACGCACGGCACGTATCAGCAAGGCGTCTCCAATGACCAAGTCGCCGCCGCGATCACGAGCGGGCTCCAGAACCTGCCCGTGACGCTGAAGCCCTCCACGTCGTGCGACCAGGAGGGCGTGACGCTCTCGCTGGGGGCGCAGGTGCCGGCGAACCCGGTGTCGAGCGGCGCCTCCGTTCGCTTCGACGGCGCCGTCGCGCACGTGGCCGCGGGCACGCCGGCCGGCACGTACACGTGCACCGCCGCGTTCACTATCAACGGGCACCCGGATTCGAGCCTGACCACGCAGGTCTCGGTCGTCGTCCCCGGCGGCTCGACCTCGTCGACCGCCGACGTCGCAGTCTCGAGCCCCGACCCGAACCGCGTCCAGGTCGACCTCTTCTACCACTGCGGCGGCGTCTACTACCCGGTCGCGGTCGGCCTGACCCCGGACGCGGTCACCGACACGACGGCGACGTTCACCACGCGGTTCGACTCGACGAACGCCTGCGGCGGCGGGACGCTCATCGCGTTCGCGAACGACGGCTTCACCCGCAGCGCCGGCGTCGAGACGACGCCCGAGGGCGGCTCGCCCACGCCCAAGCCGCCGAACGCGGCGATCTACGCGCCGACGAGCAGCGTCTTCGAGGCGGGATCGTTCCTCGCCGTCTACGGCGTCGGCAAGAGCCCGCAGACCGGGCAGCTGCCGCCGGGCGCGCTGCACTGGACGCTCACCGGCGGCGCGGGCCAGATCGCGCAGCTCGACGGCCCGAGCGGTGACATCGTCCTCCCTCGAACGCTCGCGCCCGGCGACTACACGCTCACGCTGACGGCGACCGACGCGGTCGGCACGGGAACCGACTCGCGGCCGGTGACGATCGTCGCGCCGCCGTCCCTGACGATCTCCCACAGCCCGTCCGGCGCGACGACCACAAGCGGCTCGGTCACCTTCACCGTCTCCGCCGACTCGGCGATCGGGCTGACGTCCGTCGCGTGCACGCTCGACTCGGCCGACGTGACGCTCCCGCCCGTCTCCGGCACGCCGTATTCCGCGACGTTTACGGCGACCGGCTACGGCCTGCACACCGCCGTCTGCCAGGCGACGGATACGGCCGGCTATGCGACGAGCGCCTCCGATCAGTCGCAGATCGTCTACGGGTTCAACGGCTTCTTGTCGCCCATCGACAATCCGCCCGTGACGAATCTGGGGAAGGGCGGGCGCACGTATCCCGTCAAGTGGCAACTCATGGACTCCCTGAACCAGTTCGTCACATCCACCAGCGTCGTCACCGACATCTCGTACCGGTCCATCGCTTGCGCCGACCTCTCGCCGATGACGGAGCCGATCGAGACGACGACGAGCGGCGGCTCGGTGCTCCGGTACGACAGCGGGGCGAACCAGTTCGTCTACAACTGGCAGACGCCGTCGGCGTCTACGACCCGCTGCTACGAGCTCGACGTATCCCTCAACGACGGAACGGTTCACTCGGCCTTCTTCCGGCTGAGCTGATGAAAGGGGGCAAGACCAGATGAGGTACCTCGTTGCGGCTGCGAGCCTTGCGGCATTGCTCGCAGTCGCGCCTGCGGCGCTCGGGGCTCCCGGCAAGGACTACACCGGACCGAGCTGTACGAACATCGTCAGCGGCGACGGCAAGTACTCGACGTTCGGCGGCGCAGAGGCGATCCTGCGGTGGGACGTCCAGACCGAGTCGCCGACGTGCAAGAACGCGACGTACACGCTCGTCGTGCTGGACGCGACGGGAGCTACGGTGCTCGCGCAGCAGTCGCTCCAGGGCGGGACAGCGATGTCGTGCACGTTGAATCCCGGCCCGACCGGCGACACGTGCGTCTCGTACACGATCGACCTCGGCCCGGCTGCGACCGCGCCGAGTGCGATCTGCATCTACGGCTACAGCGCCAACGGCACGAAGTTGAACGACCGCGCGCCCGACACGGACTGCGTCAGCCTGACGCTCGACTCCGGTCTGCCGGGCGGCTTCTTCAACTGAGCTCGAGGCGGGCGCGTCCGGAGACGCTCCGGGTGCGCCCGCGCGAGTCCGCCGCAAGCGCGAGCGCCCGCTGCTCCGCGTCGGTCACGCCCATCTTCCGGAACTGCACAGCCGCCTCGTCCGCCTTGAGCGCGGCGAGCTCGAAGTCCGCCACGTGCGCCGCGATCAGCGCGAGCGTCTGCGTCGCGTCGGCGACGGTGTATCCGTTGCCGATCGTGTGGGCGAGGTCGAGCGCGCGCTCGCAGTACGTGCGCGCCTCGTCGACGCCGCCCGCGTAGAGCAGCTTCTCGGCGAGGTTCGCGTAGCCGGTGGCGCGACCGGATCCGTGCGCAATCCGTTCGAACTCCTCGATCGCGCGCCGGTCGCAGACGATCGCCTCGTCGAGGCTGCCGCGCTGCAGTTGCACCATGCCGAGGTTGAGCAGGCAGCCGCCGATCTCCTCGACGCTGCCGATGCGCTCGGCCGTCTCGAGCCCTCGCTGCAGCTCGGCCACCGCGTCGTCGAGCCGGCCGAGCCGGACGTAAACCGCGCCGAGGATGCGCGCGGCCGTCGCGCGCCCACGCAGGTCGTCGCGCTCCTCGAAGATCTCCCGCGCCGCCAGTCCGTGCTCGAGCGCGTCCTCCAGCCGGCCCTCGACCTCCTCCGCGCGGCTGAGCTGCAGGAGGAGCTGCCCGACAACAGAGGTTCGTTGGTTGCCTGCGGTCTCGATCCCGGCGCCGAGCACGTCTGCCGCCTGGGCGAACCGGCCCGCGATCGAGAGCGCCCAGCCGGCCTCGAGCCAGAGCGGCAGGACGTCACCGCCACGCATGGACTCGCTCGCGAAGGCGTCGTCGACGACTGAAAGCGCCTCCCAGTACTCGCCGCGCTTGCGGTGCACCGCAGCGAGCCCGCGCCACGCACGGGCGTCGCCCGTCTCGCGCCGCACCGTCTCATAGAGGTCCGCGGCGGTGTCGTAGTTGCCGACGAGCTCATGCAGGTCGGCGAGCTCCAGCTGCAGCTCTGTGTCCTCCGGCACGAGCTCGGCGCAGCGGGTGAGGTGGAGGATCGCCTCCTCGTTGGCGTACAGCCGCCGGGCGCGCGCCGCCGCGCGCAGTAGGTACTTGACCGCCTTCGGGCCGCCACCGCCGAGGTAGAGGTGACGTGCGAGCAGGTCGATCGTCTCGTCGCCCGCGCCGTACAGCTCCTCCGCGTGCTCCGCGACGCGTCGATGCAGATCACGCCGCTGCTTGCGGAGCAGGCGCGCGTACGCGACGTCCTGCACGAGTGCGTGATGGAAGACGAGCGTCTCGCCGCTGCCGTCGAGGAAGCCGCCGGCGACGAGCTCCGGGATCATGCCGAGGTCTCCGCCGACCGCGGCAACCAGCGCCCGCGGCGCGCGGCGCCCGATCACTGACGCGGCCTGGAGCGTCGAGGCGGCGCCGCGCGAGAGCGAGTCCATCCGTCCCGACAGCACCTCCTCGATCGTCGGCGGCAGCTCGCGGGCGTCCCAGCCCGCACGAATGTGCCAGCGACCGTCCGCCTCCGCGAGCGTGCCCGACTCCTGCAATGCACGCACGAGCTCCTGGACGAAGAACGGATTGCCGGTCGTGCGCGCGCCGATGAACGCCGCGAGCCCGGGCGGCGGTGCGGCGCCGAGCTCCGCCGCGAGCAGCTCCTCGACGCCTCGCTCGTCGAGGGGCGTGAGGACGATCCGGGTTCGCGTGGGGGCGAGCTCCGCGAACACCGGCTCCGCTTCGGGCCGGGCGACGAGCACCAGGGTTGCGGAGCCGCGGCGGACGAGCTCGCCGACGAGCGCGTGCGACGCGGCGTCGATCCAGTGCGCGTCCTCGAGGGCGAGGACGACCGGCGCGAGGTCTTCGAGCCAGCGCGCGATCGAGTCGTGGAGCCCGCGCCGGAACGCCTCGGGCTCGAGCTCCGACCCACCGTGGCCGAGCAGCTGGGAGACGAACGGATCGCCGGCCGGGCCGTCCTCATTCCGCAGCAGCTCGGCGAACGGCCAGTACGGCAGCGCGGCGCCGTAGGACAGGCAGCGTGCCTGGAGCCACGCGCCGGCGGCACGGTGTCGCGCCTCCGCCAGCAGCCGCGACTTGCCGACGCCCGGCTCGCCGGTGACCGTGACGACGCCTCCGGCGGCCAGCGCCTCGTCGAGCGCCGCGAGCTCGCGGTCGCGTCCGACCATGTGGCTGCGCCCCGACCGGGTAGCGAACTTTCGCTCTCCGAGCAGTCGCCATGCGCGGACGGGCTCGCTCTTCCCCTTCAGGGTCAGCTCGCCGACCGGCTCGAGCTCGAACAGGTGCTCGGCGAGCCGCAGCGTCGTCTCGCTGACGTACGTCTCGCCGGGCGGCGCCGCCGACTCCAGCCGCTGCGCGAGGATGACGGAGTCGCCCAGTACGGCGTAGTCGGTGCGCGCCTCGCTGCCGATGATCCGCGCGATCCCGTGTCCGGAGTTGACGCCGACGTGCAGCGTCAGCCCGCGGGCGTCCTCCGGCAGCTCGTCCTTCATCCGCTCGAGCTCGGCGTGCATCTCGAGCGCGACCCGGAGTGCGCGGGCCGCGTCGTCGTCGTGGCTGACCGGCGCGCCGAAGAGCGCGAGCAGCGCGTCGCCGGCGAACTTCTCGACGAAGCCGTCGTAGCGGCCGACGACCGACGACAGCGCCGAGACGACCGGATCGATCACCTCGAGCAGCTCTTCGGGATCGAGCCGCTCGGCGAGCGGGGTGAAACCGGAAATGTCCGCGAAGAGCGCGGTCACGAGGCGCCGCTCCTCCGCCGAGGCGGCCTCGGGAGCCTTCGCACCGCAGTGGCCGCAGAAGCGCGTCCCTTCCGGGTTCGCGCTGCTGCACGCCGGGCATCCCCACTCGGCCATTTCCGATAGTTTCGCAGCTTTCATCCCGCTTGAAAATGCGTTTTGATGGTGCCATGGCGAGCACCCTGTCTGATGCGCAACTCGTGGCACGCTGCCGGAGCGGCGACCAGGCGGCCTGGAACGAGCTCGTCGAGCGCTTCTCCCGCTACGTCTATGCCATCTCCGTCCAGGCATTCCGGCTCGCGCAGCACGACGCGGAGGACGTCTTCCAGGAGGTCTTCGCGCGCGTCTACCAGCACCTGGGCCGGCTCCGGAGCGACGAGGCGATCCGCCCCTGGATCGCCCAACTGACGCGCCGTGTCTGCATCGACCGGCTCCGCTCCGGCAGTCGCGAGGCGCCGGCGGTCGACGAGCTGCCCGACGAGGGGCAGGAGGACGAGACGATCGCCCACCTCGACGAGGCCATGGCCGTCCGGGAGGGGCTGGACGATCTGGGCGACCCGTGCCGCGAGATCCTCGACCGGTTCTTCTGCCGCGACGAGAGCTACCGGACGATAGGCGAGGCGATGGACATCCCCGCCGGCACGATCGCCAGTCGGATCTCCCGCTGCCTCGCCAAGCTGCGAGAAGCCCTCGAAGGGAAGAAAGCCGGGGCGGAGCCCGTCTAGCGAACATGCCGAACCATTACTTCGAAGAAGAGCGAATCGCCGAGCTGCTGCGGGCCCTGCCGCCCGCGCCGGAAGGGTGGGTACGCGCAGCCCAGGAGCTGCCGCTCGCCCGGATGGGGCTGGACGAGATCGTGCGTCGCGCCGAGGAGGATGCGGCCTTCCGCGCCCGCCTCGTGGCCGACCTCGAAGGAGCCCTCGCGGCGGAGGGGATCGAGCCCGCCCCCGCGCTCCTCGATGCCGTGCGCGACCGCCTCGACCTCGATTACTAGCCATCCGCGCGGCCGCAGGTCGATAATCGTCGTCGGTGACGACGACCGAGTTCCTCGACCTGCGGCTGCGCGAGCTGCTCGATCGCGTCGCCGCGCCGGAACCCGCCCCGGGAGGCGGGTCGGTCCTCGCTCTCGTGGCCGCCCTGGCCGCGGGGATCCTGGCCATGGCCGCGCGCGCGTCGGCCGACTTCTGGGAGGACGCGGGCGGGGTCGCTGCGCAGGCGGAGATGCTGCGGGCCCGTGCGGCGCCGCTGGCCCAGGTCGACGCCGAGACGTACGAGCGCGCACTGGCCGTCCGCGACGACCACGCCGAGCTCGATGAGGAGCGTCGCGACTGGGAGATCGGCAGAGCCTTCGCGGCGGCCGCCGAGCCGCCTCTCCAGATCGCCCGCGTCGCGGCCGACATCGCCGAGCTGGCGCAGGAGGTGGCCTCCCGGGCCGACCAGCGGCTCCGCCCGGACGCCCTCGCCGCTGCCGCACTCGCCTCGGCCGTCGCCCGGGCCTGCGCCGAGCTCGTGGCCGTGAACCTGACGGCGACGGAGGACGATCCACGGGTGCGCGAGGCCCATTCCCATGCCGAGGCCGCCCAACGGGCCGCTGCGACGGCTTTCGCTGCCTGATTCGTTTCCCTGAAAGGGGGGAGATGGGCCGCGAGCTGGACGGCCGATGACGCAAGCGTGGGCGAGGAGGGGTTCCTTCGATCCAATGCAGACCGGCTTGCCGAGGCGCTGGCCGGCAGCCGCAGCGTTCTCGCGACCGTCGACGAGAGCGAGCGGCCCCGCCGCGCCGACGCGATCGATCATTTTGCGAAGTACGTCGAGCTGCTCCGGCAGACCACGGCGGCGACGCTGATGCGCTACTCGTTCAAGCGGGAGTTCGCCGACGGGCGCTGGGACGTCGCCGAGACCGAGCTCCCCGCCGAGCCGCTCATCGGCGAGTACGTCTGGTTCGCCGACACGGGTGCGTGGAAGGTCTCCGGCGTCCAGCGGGTCGCCCGCCCGGTCGGGCAGGTGCCGCCGCACGAATTCTTCGCCTGCGCCCCGGCCGCCTAGGCTAAGCGCTCGGCGAGATACCGAAGCCCGAGCGGGTAGCGGTACTCGATCGCGCTGTGCGTCCCGTCGAACAGCTCGAAGAAGACGTCCGTGACGCCGACGCGCTCGAGCGCGCGGCGGAACGCCTCGGCGCCGAGGTCGAGGAAGAACTGGTCGCGCTTGCCGCAGTCGACGTAGATCGCGCGGAGCGAGCGGGCCGCCTCGGCGCGCGGCTCCACCATCCGCACCGGATCCCACGCGAGCCAGCGGGCCCAGACGTCGTCGAGCAGCTCGCCCGTCCCGGGGTCGAACGGCACCCTGACCGTCCCGTCCTCGTCGGCCGAGTAGCAGGCGGCCATCGTCCACGCGTTGAGCAGGATGTGATCCGCGCTCTTCGCGAAGGCGGGCCGGCTGCTGAAGTCCTCCCAGAAGCGGTCGAACGAGCCGTCGTAGGAATCCCGCAGAGCCCGCACGGCGTCGCGGAACTCGGGCAGGTAGCACGTTTCGAAGAGCGCATCGCCCGCGTGCGTCGCGAGGCCCCCGAACAGATCCGGGCGGAGCAGGGGCGTGATCATCGCCCCGTAGCCGCCGCTCGACTTGCCGCTGATCCCGCGGTGCGCCGCGTCCGCCAGCGTCCGGTAGCGCGCGTCGACGAACGCGACGACGTCTTCGCAGAGGTAGGTGTGGTAGCGGCCGGTCGCAGGCGAGTCGACGAACTGGCTGCCGCCGAGCGACGTCCAGGCGTCGACCCAGACGACGATCGCCGGGGGCGGCGCGTCGTCCGCCGCGAAGAGCGCGTCGACGAGCTCGAGCGGGTTCGGCCGGAAGGCGGAGCGGTTCGCCCACATGTCGAGCTGTCCGGTCAGACCCTGGATCACGTAGAGGGAGGGGTATCGGCGCTCGCGCTCGTCGTCGTAGCCCGGCGGCAGCGAGACCCAGAGCGGCCGCACGTGCGGGTCGCCGAGCGCATTCCCGCGCAGCGCCTCGCTCTCGATCTCGACGTGCTCGAGGCGGCCCGCGAACTGCTTCGACCAGGGCTCCATCCATCCGATTCTGACCGCTAGGCTCGCGGCGGTGCGCAGGCTGCTCCTCCTCGTCCCGCTCGCGCTGCTTGCCGCTGCGTGCGGCCAGACGGCCGCGAAGCCGTTCGCTGCCGGCCCGACGGCGAGCTGTCTTCGCACCAAGGGCTTCCAGGTCTCGACGAAGGACGCGGACATCGGCCTCGTCGCCTCGACGGCGGCGAACGGCGGGCTCCTCGCGACGCCCAAGGGCGGCGGCAATACCCTCGTGCTCGCCTTCGCCGCCGACGGCAAGGGCGCCGGCAGCATCGAGGGCGCGTTCCGCCGCTTCGCCCCGAAGAAGCTGCGACCGCACCTGGGCGACGTGATGAGCGCGAAGCGGAACGCCGTCCTCCTCTGGACGGTCTCGCCGACCGCCGAGCAGCAGGCCACGGTCCTCGCCTGCCTCCGTTCCTGAGATACCCTTTAGCCATGGCCGAATACGGAACGATGCGCGTGAAGAGCGGCCTCGCCGAGATGCTGAAGGGCGGGGTGATCATGGATGTCGTCAACGCCGAGCAGGCACGGATCGCGGAGGAGTCCGGCGCCGTCGCCGTGATGGCCCTTGAGCGCGTCCCGGCCGACATCCGCGTCCAGGGCGGCGTCGCCCGCATGTCCGACCCGGCGATCATCCGCGAGATCCAAGACGCTGTGACGATCCCGGTCATGGCCAAGTGCCGCATCGGCCACTTCGCCGAGGCGCAGATCCTCGAGGCCCTCGAGATCGACTACATCGACGAGTCGGAGGTGCTGACGCCGGCCGACCTCGAGCACCACGTCGACAAGTGGAAGTTCACCGTCCCGTTCGTGTGCGGGGCCACGAATCTCGGCGAGGGGCTCCGCCGGATCGCCGAGGGCGCGGCGATGATCCGGACGAAGGGCGAGGCCGGCACGGGCGACATCGTCAACGCCGTCACGCACATGCGCGCCGTCTTCGGTGCGATCCGCAAGCTCGGCTCGCTGGCCGAGGAGGAGCTCTACACCGCGGCCAAGAACCACCAGGCGCCCGTCGAGCTCGTCAAGTGGGTCGCGGAGAACGGCCGCCTCCCGGTCGTTACGTTCACCGCCGGCGGGATCGCGACGCCCGCCGACGCATCACTCTGCATGCAGCTCGGAGCCGACGGGGTCTTCGTCGGCTCGGGGATCTTCAAGTCCGGCGATCCTGAGAAGCGGGCGAAGGCGATCGTCGAGGCAACCACGCATTTCCGGGATCCCGAGGTGCTCGCCCGCGTGTCCGCGGGACTCGGCGAGCCGATGGTCGGCATCTCCGCGAGCTCGCTCGCGCCGGAAGAGCTGCTCGAGACGCGCGGCTGGTAACCCGGCGCCCGGCGCCGTAACCCGCCCGCCTCCTCCGGCGTTTTACGACTTTGAAAGTCGTATGGACCGGCGGCGTCCGTGCGGATGTTGCCGGCGGCGCAACACGTCAGGGGAGGACGAAGCGTGCAGGAAGGCGGCCATCGAGGCATCGTGGTGACCCACGATCGTCCGGGCGTCGCCGTCGTCTCCCTGGCCGGCGAGCACGACCAGTACACAGCGCCGAAGCTGTCGGCGACCCTGGCCGGCCTGCTGAGCGAGGGCTCGCACATCGTCGTCGACCTCCGCCGGGCCGAGTTTCTCGACTCGACGGCGGCTGGGGCCCTGCTCGTGGCCGACCAGCGGGCGACGGCCGCCGGCTCGCGGCTGGTGATCGTCCTCACCGACGACTCGCCCGGACCGGTGCGCCGGCTCTTCGACACGGCGCGGTTGGGGACGATCCTGACCGTGGCGTCCTCGTTCGACTGCGGGCTGGAGCTCGCGAAGCCGTCTTTACAATCGGAGGAGTGAGCGACCGGCCGCGAATCGGCGTCCTGGCAGTCCAGGGGAACTTCCGCGAGCACGCGGCGATGCTCCGCGGGCTCGGCGCCGAGGTCGTGGAGGTGCGCAAGCCCGAACAGGTCGACGGGCTCGACGGACTCGTCATCCCCGGCGGTGAGTCGACGGCGTTCATGCGCCTGATGCGGCTCTACGGCCTCGACGAAGCCCTACGAGGGTTCGAGCGTCCGATCTTCGGCACCTGTGCCGGGATGATCGTCCTCGACCGGGACCATCTCGGCCTCGGCGACTTCCGCGTCCGCCGCAATGCCTTCGGCCGGCAGGTGGCGAGCTTCGAGACGGACCTCGACCTCGGCCACGGCGACGAGCCGCTGCGGGCCGTCTTCATCCGCGCGCCCTGGCTCGAGGAGGTCGGCCCGGAGGTCGAGGTGCTGGCGGAGGTCGACGGGCGCCCGGTGCTCGCGCGGCAGGGCCGGATCCTCGTCGCCGCGTTCCACCCGGAGCTGACCGACGATACTCGCGTCCACGAGATCTTCCTGAACGCGGTCAGAGAGGAGTCGAGTGTCCGGGCATAGCAAGTGGTCGTCGATCAAGCACAAGAAGGGCGCGGCGGACGCGAAGCGGGGCAAGCTCTTCTCGAAGCTCTCGCGCGCGATCATCGTGGCGGCGAAGGAGGGCGGAGGCGATCCGTCCGGGAACCTCGCGCTCCAGAACGCGATCGAGAAGGCGAGGAGCTACTCGATGCCGAAGGAGAACATCGACCGCGCGATCGCGAAGGGCTCGGGCGCGGACGCGGACGCGTCCGATTTCGAGACGGTGATCTACGAGGGCTACGGGCCCGGCGGCGTCGCGGTGATCGTCGAAGCGCTGACGGACAACCGAAACCGCACCGCCTCGGACGTCCGTCACCTGTTCGCGAAGAACGACGGCAATCTCGGCACAGCCGGCGCCGTCTCGTGGCTGTTCGAGCGGCGCGGCGTCGTGCTCGTGAACGCCGACGGCGTCGACGAGGATGAGCTGACGCTGGCCGCCGCCGAGGGCGGCGCCGACGACGTCGAGCTCGACGGGACGACCTTCCAGATCGTCGGCCCCGTGGAGACCCTCTCCGTGGTGCGCGAAGCCGTCGAGGCGGCCGGCTTCAGCGTCGAGTCCGCGGAGCTGACGATGGTGCCCAAGACGACCGTCCAGGTGGAGAGCGAGAACGACGCGAAGAAGATCCTCCGCCTCGTCGACCAGCTCGAGGACAACGACGACGTCCAGGACGTCTACGCGAACTTCGATATTCCGGAGCGGGTGCTGGAGGCGGTCGCGAGCTAACAGAAGGCTTACGGCCGCTCACCCGACTGAGGGAAGCGGCCGAGCCCGATCCCGGGCACCCTGCGGCGCGTGAGAGGGGTCCTCGCCGCCGCCGCGCTTGCCTGCGCGCTCGTCCTGCCCGCCGCCGCGCAGGCGTCGTTCATCGTCGACCGGAACGCGAGTGCCGCCTCGCTCCGGATCTCCGGCCAGACCGCGATCGTCAACTGGACGAGTCGCGGCGCGCGCCGCTCGGTCGTGCTCGCAGGCGCGGTCAACTCACAGCCGCCGAGCCAGAGCGTCCCCCAAGCCTCCTTCCACGCGGCTTACCGCTACGGCGCCCAGGCGGGCGGCTCGTGCCGCCCGTACACGGGGCCCGCGCTGCTGTTCCTCGTCGCGGCCTGCGACGCGCCCGACAGCACAGCCACTGGGCGCTCCAGAGCTGGCAGCGTCTGCAGCCGAATTACGGCGGTCACAGCGCCGACTCGGAGCTCCACGCGTCCCACTGGACGGGTGACCTGCCGACGATCGAGGTCTGGCTCGACTGGTCGTACGACGGCCGCTTCCAGCACGTGTTCGGCCGCTACACGTACCAGGGTCAGCCGGTACACGGCTTCCGTTCGACGGGCGTCGGCTCGCCGCTCGATCCGTACGGCCGGAACCTGTACCTCGACACGCTCGATTCCCGCTACGGCCCCGGCTGGCGCCGCGAGAGCTCGTTCCTCGCGCACAAGCCGACGGGCGTCTTCTGCTACGGCTTCTACCTTCACGGCGGCGCGCCCGGCATCGGGTCGGCGTACCGGCTGTCGGCGCAGGGCCCCGGGGTGACGCCGATCGTCTCCTGGAGCGGCCAGGCCCTCCCCGAGTACGACGCTGCGGTCGAGCAGCAGATGAACGACCTCCAGCGGTCGTTCGGCGACCGCCTCTGCCGCCACAACTAAAACTGGCTACGTCTTCGGGTTCGCGACCGTCAGCTCGAAGTCGACCTTTGCGCCGACGAGCGCGCCGAGCGCGGTCTTCAGGTCGGCCGGGACGTCGAAGCCGATGTCGACGCTCATCACGAGCTTGCGCAGCAGATGATCGTCCTTGCCGCTGTAGAGGACGAAGCTCGACGAGCGGACGGCTTCCTGCAGGCGCTTCCGCTCGTCCGCCGTCAGCTGCCGGGCGTGGCGTCCGGAGAGCCGCTCGACCTCGACGAGTGCGGTGGCCGCCTCGGCGAGGTCGATCGTGCCCGAGACCTTGTCGGTCTTCGCCCCGCTGACGAGGCCGCCGTCGGAGGCCTTGGGATTCTTGACCCAGGTGCCGATCGCGAGGCGGGCGCCGCTCCCCGACCCGCGGAGCTGCGCGGTCGCCCGCCGGAGAGAATCGGTCTGCGCCGGCGAGAGCGCCAGCTGCTTACCGCCCGCCTCGACGTGGGCGTCGGTGCCGTCGGAGACGAGGGTGGCGGTGGCCGTTGCCCCGTTCGCGATCTGCGTGTACGTCATCTGCGTGACCGGAAGGGACCCCCGCCGGAACGTGAACGGGCCGTGCAGCTCGAAGCCGAACGGCTGCCCTTCGCTCTGCGGCGTGACGAGGAGCTTCAAGCCGAGCGTACCGCTTTGGATGACGCCGATCGTCGACGCCGTCTGCTTCAGGACGTCCTGCGCATTCGTGTCGCCGTCTCCGCAGCCGGCGGCCACGAGCGCGACCCCGCTCAGGACCGCGGCGAGGGTTCTCACGGCTGGGTCGTCGTGGTACCCGCGGTCGTGGTCGGCGTCGTGCCGGTCGTGTCGGTCGTCGGCGTCGTCACCGTCGACGAGACCGTACCGGTGTCGGTCGTCGACGTGTTCGTCGTCGGTGTCGTCTGCGGCTGCGTCTCGGTCGTCTCAGTCTCGGTCTCGTTGCCCTGGTGCGGCTCCGCGTTCCCGTCGGGGACGAGCTGCGTCTTGAGGATGTCCTCGATCCGCGCGATTACGTCGGGCACCATCGTCTTGATCTCGGCGTTCGATAGGCCCTGCTTCCCCCAGCTCTGGATCTCCTTGCGGATATCGTGCAACGCCTTGATGCCGGCCTGGGTGAAGTGCACGGGTCCGCCGCTGCCGATGACGAACTGGTAGGCCGACGCGAACGTATCGCACAGCGTGCAGTTCTGGTTGATCGCGATCGCTCTGTTCGTCGGCGTCACGGTCGAAGCGGGCGCCTCGACGAGCACGATCTCGATCGCGATCGCCGTCGTCTGGCACGAGTTGCACTGCGAGTAGGCCGCGGCGCCGTTTTCCTCGTCGACGACGCCGTTCAGGACGTGGCGCACCGCGAACGCGAACTTGAAGAGCGACGAGTCGTCCTTCGTGTTGATCGCGACGGCGTCGTTCTGACCGGACTCGGCGTGCGCCAGCCCCGGCGCGCCGAACGCGGCGATCAGCGCGAGGAGGAGGACGAGGATACGGCGTCTCACGGCGTGGTCGTCGTCGCGGTCGTGTCGGTCGCGGTGGTATCCGTCGCGGTTGTGGTCGCGGTCTTGGTCGCCGCGGGCGTCGTCGAGGCGGGCGTCGTCGAGGCGGGCGTCGTCGAGGCGGGCGTCGTCGAGGATGGCGAGGTCGAGCCGGTCGTCTCGGTCGTCGTCGTCGTTGTCGGGGTGCTGGTCGTCGCGGCCGGCTGCGTCGTCGTCTGCGTCGTCGTGGTCTGCGCCGGGGCCGGCGTCGTCCCCTTGGTGTCGCTCTTCAGCGGCGCACCGCCGAGCTGCTTCTCTCGCTGCGCCGTCAAGCCCGGGCGTCCGGTCGGGATCGCCTGGAGCTGGTCGACGCCGCCGACGAGCGTTCCGCGCTCGCCGGGCTGGATCGGCCGGTACACCGAGCTCGGGATCCACGTGTACGCCGCGAACGCGGCCGCTGCGGACGCAGCGAGGACGACGCCCGCCCGGGCGACGGGCCGGCCCTCGGTCACGTTCCACGTCCCGACGATTCCCTTGCGGCCGAGCTGGACGAACATCAGGACGAGCCCGAGCGGAACGAGCAGCAGCACGAGCAGCTGGATCACGTCCACGGTCAGCGACAGCGCACTCGCATGGCTGAGCTTGTGCGCTGTGACCATGAACGAGTCGTATGCGGTCGCGAAGATGCGCGGCATGTTGATCACGGTTAGCGTGAGGAAGCCGAGGAGCAGTGGGATCAGCAGCAGCACGTACAGCGTCACGGCCGCGCGTACCCACGGCTTGAGCTCCTTGACCGAGTCGTCCGTCTTCGCGAACGGGATCAGGCTCTTCAGCGTCGGCTTGATCCGCTGGAACATGTCCGGGACGCCGGCCAGGTCGCTGACGATGTAGTAACCGTCCAGCCGGATGAACGGCAGGAACTGGTGCAGGATCTCGAGGTGCTGCAGCGGGATCAGCAGCAGCAGCGGCTCGAACCCGGTCGCGAAGTACGCGCCCGCGGTCGCGAGGATGAAGATGACGTTGAAGTAGACGCCGCCGAGGTCGGTGCGGAGGCGGCCGCTCCTGTTGAGCCGATACGCGTCGGTGACGTCCGTGTAGAAGGCGGGCCAGACGATGTAGATCCCGGCGCCCATCACGCCCGGGCGTGCGCCTCCGTAGCTCGTCGCCGTCGCGTGGCCGATCTCGTGGAACGCGGCCGAGAGGACGACGAGGCCGACCATGAGCAGGATGAACAGCGGGTCGTAGAGCGTCTGCCGGACGCTCTGCGCGATGCCGTGGTAGCCGAAGAGCCACACGTCGAGCGCGACGAGGCCGCCGAGCACGGCGAGGATCACGGGCGGGAAAAACAGCGGCTTGAAGATCGTCGTGACCGCGTTGACGAGGCGCTCGGGCACGACGGCCGCGCGGAACTTGAGCGCGAGGAGCGGGTCGATCTTCTTCAGCTCCTGCTGCGGCTGTCCCGGGAGCACGACAACGCCGAGCGGGGCGAGCTTCTCTTCGACGACCACCTTCGTCATCTCGGCGTCGAGGCCGCGGCCGAACTTCTCCGTGACGCGCTCGCCGATCTCGGCATAGCTCTTCCGCCCGTCGATCTCCGCGGCGACGAGGTAGAGGAGCTCGGCCATCTGGATCACCTGGCCGTCGCTGCGGCGGGCGATGTACGGCGGCTTCTTGAACCCGGATCCCTCGTACTCGCCGATCAGCTCGATGCCCTCGGCGAGCTTCGGCGCCGGTTGCGCGGCCGCCTCGACGGCGGCGCGCCGACGTCCGTCGTCGGTGACCCCGCCGTCGCCTGGAGGCGGGAGGTCGTCGGTGACGGGCGCTTCGACGGTGGCCTGACCGTTCTCGTCCGCTGGGCGAAGGACCTGCGTCTCGGCGTTCTCGATGTCGTAGCGTGAGGAAATCGGCGTCTCCCATCCGGCAGTCGGTGGGGGGCGGACGGCCGGCCTCGGATCCGGCCGCCCGCGATCTGCGGTGCTCAGTTGGTCTGAGTGAGGTTGCCGATGTTCTGCTCTGCGTCCGCGACGGCGACCGAGTTGTCCGAGAGGACGTTCGCGGCAACGGCGGCGTTCACGGGCAGGAAGACGTTCGCGTTCACGAGCGACATCGCGGCACGCTCAGGCAGCTCGCCGCCCGTGATCTGGTCGAGATCCTCCCGCGTGAGCTTGCGGTACTCCTGTTCGGACATCCGTCGCCTCCTAGTTGCCCTGCGTGATGTTGCCGATGTCCTGATGGGCGACCGCGGCCGCAGTCGAGCCGTCGCTGAGCGCGTTGAGCGCGACAGCCGCATTGATCGGCGCGGCGATGTTCGCGTTGACGAGCGACATTGCGGCGCGCTCCGGCAGCTCTTCGCCGGCGAGCTCGTTTAGCTCTTCGCGAGTGAGCTTGCGGTATTCCTCCGTCATCTGTTCGCCTCCTAGTTCGTTTGGGTGACGTTGCCGATGGTCTGCTGCGCATCCGCGTAAGCGATCGAGTTGTCGCTTGCCACGTTGAGCGCCACTGCAGCGTTGATTGGCGCGAAGAGGTTCGCGTTCACGAGCGACATCGCGGCCCGCTCGGGCAGCTCGCCGCCGGTGATCGCGTCGATGTCCTCGCGCGTGAGCTTCTTGTACTCCTGTTCCGCCATCGAGGCCTCCTAGTTGGTCTGGTCGATGTTTGCGTACTGCTGAGCATCGGCGTACGCGACCGCGTTGTCGGAGAGGACGTTCGCCGCGATGGCCGCGTTGATCGGGATCGCGAGGTTCGCGTTGATGAGCGACATGGCGGCGCGCTCTGGTAGCTCCTCCCCGGCGAGCTGGTTCAGCTCTTCGTGCGTGAGCTTGCGGTATTCCTCCGGCATTGCGCCTCCTTGGGTCGAGCGGGGATGTTCCTCTTGGTCGGACCGGGTCTCCGGGGTGAAACGGGCCGCACCGGAGTCCGGTTACGGAAGCATTTCCCGTGTTGCAAGCCGGAAAACAGCAGGTGTCCCGTGGGTCACCGGAGTGACCCATCGGTACTAGATCCAGCCGCGCTCCCGGGCGATGCGGCAGAGCGCCCGCCGCTTCGCGTGCGCAGGCAGGTTGCTGACTCCCGCCTTCGCATAGGCGCGCCGCAGCGCCGCTTTCACCGTGCCGGCGGCTCCGGGCGTGCCGAGCTTCGCCGCGATTTCCTCGTTCGAGGGCAGCTGGTCGAGCGTGCCGCCCTCGAGCCAGGGCTCCGCGAGGAGCCGCACGACCTGGAGCTGCAGCGGCGACAGCGGCCGGCCGACCGGAAGCTCCTGCGCCGTCTCGGTGCGGTCCGGGTCGTCGGCCTCCGCAGGCTGCGAGAAGACCATCGTCTGCGAGCCGAGCTGAAGGCGGTCGGCGTGGCGGAGCGGCAGCCGCGTTCCCGGCGGCACACGCTGGCCGTTCAGGAGCGTCCCGTTGAAGCTGCCGCGGTCCTCGACGTACCAGCGGCCGTCCTCGCAGACGATCCGGGCGTGCTCCCTGGAGACCGTCTTTGTCACGAGCACGAGGTCGTTCGCCGGATCCCGGCCTACCGAGAGCTCGCTCGCCAACGGGCGCTCGAGCCCGTCGCTGAAGATCAAAGACGCGCCGCCAGTCACGTTCCCTCATCATCTCTAACGGCGGAGAGGAACGTCCGGGTGCACGCCTAACCTCTCGCTGTGAAAGTCCTCGGCATCGACCCAGGGACGGCGGCGTGCGGATACGGAATCGTCCACCAAAGCGGCGGGCGCCTCAGAGCCACCGCCCGCGGGTGCTGGCACACCCCCGCGGGCGCGCCTGTGGAGGTCCGGTTGAAGACGATCTACGACGGGGTGGCCGGCCTCATCGCGGAGCACGCGCCCGATGCCGTGGCGCTCGAGGAGTCGTTCGTCGGCGCCGACGCCCGCATCGCGCTCTCCGTCGGACAGGCGCGCGGCGCCGTGCTCGTCGCGGCCGCCAACGCGGGCCTGTCGTGCGCCGAGTACGCCCCGGCCCGAGTGAAGCAAGCCGTGTGCGGCTACGGACGTGCCGAGAAGGCCCAGGTGCAGCGGATGGTGCAGACGATCCTGGCGCTCGCCGAGCTGCCGACTCCGAACCACGCGGCCGACGCCCTGGCGGTCGCCATCTGTCATGCGCTCTCGCCGCCGCTCCTCAGGGTGGCCGGCGGGTGATAGCACGGCTGCGTGGGAAGCCCGTCGCGTCGACGCCCGAGGGGCTCGTCCTCGACGTCGGGGGGGTCGGCTACCTCGTCTCGGCAACGCCGTCGGCCGTGCGCAAGGCGGACGGGGTCGACGAGGTGACGGTCGAGACGTACCTCCACGTCCGCGAGGACGCCCTGCAGCTCTACGGCTTCGCCGAGCGCGCCGAGCGCGAGCTCTTCGTCCAGCTCCTCACCGTGAACGGCATCGGCCCGAAGGTCGCGCTCGCGATCGTGTCGGGCTCGCCGCCGGCGGAGCTCCGTCGCGCAATCGTCCTCGAGGACGCGGCGCGCTTCCAGGCGATCCCCGGGATCGGCAAGAAGACGGCGGAGCGCATCGTGCTCGAGCTGAAGGAGAAGATCGGCGTCGACATCGGCCCGGCCGCGCCGCACGCAGACGTCACGGCGCGCGACGCGCTCGTCGAGCTCGGCTACTCGCTCGCCGACGCCGAGGCGGCACTAGCGCGCGTCGACCGCGACCTGCCCGTGGAGGAACAGGTGCGCCTGGCGTTGAAGGCTGCTGCATGAGCACCCAATTCCTCGCACCGACCGTCACCGTCGAGGAGGAAGAGGTCGAGCGGTCGCTTCGCCCGCGCCGCCTGTCCGACTTCGTCGGGCAGGAGCGAGTGAAGGAGCAGCTCGCGATCGCCCTCGAGGCGACGCGGACGCGCGGCGAGGCGCTCGACCACGTGCTGCTCGTCGGCCCGCCGGGCCTCGGCAAGACGAGTCTCGCGTACATCGTCCGAGAGGAGCTCGGCGTCGGCATCCGGACGGTCGCCGGCCCGGGTCTCGAACGGAAGGACATCGCGGCGATCCTGACCTCGCTCGAGTCGCGCGACGTGCTGTTCGTCGACGAGATCCACCGGATGAGCCGCTCGGCCGAGGAGATTCTCTATCCGGCGCTCGAGGACTTCCGGCTCGACATCGTCGTGGGCCAGGGCCCGGCCGCGCGGACGCTGACACTGGATCTGCCGCCGTTCACGCTGATCGGGGCGACGACGAGGACGGGCCTGCTGACGACGCCCCTGCGCGACCGCTTCGGCATGACCTTCCGGCTCGGCTACTACGACCCTGGGCAGCTCGCCGCGATCGTGCGCCGCTCGGCCGGGATCCTCGGCGTCGAGATCGACACCGACGCGGCCGACGAGATCGCGCGCCGCTCGCGCGGAACGCCCCGCATCGCCAACCGGATTCTGCGACGGGTGCGCGACGTCGCCGAGGTGCGCCACCAGGGCGCCGTGACGGACGCGGTCGCAAAAGAGGCGCTCGAGCTGCTCGAGGTCGACGACGAGGGCCTCGAGGCGACCGACCGGGAGCTCCTGCGCACGATCGTCCACAAGTTCGACGGCGGGCCCGTCGGCCTGTCCACCCTCGCCGTCTCGCTCGGAGAGGAGCGGGACACGATCGAGGACGTCTACGAGCCCTACCTGCTCCAGCTCGGCTTCATTCAGCGCACGCCCCGCGGGCGAACGATCACCAAGCTCGGCCGCGCCCACGTCGGTGCGGTGGCCGAGCCGGACGCGAAGCTCTTCTAGCGGGCTTTACCGGGACTTAGCCGCCGCTTTGCCGGCCTCCGCCACGCTCGGCGAAAAGGAGGCCCCAGATGAAGCTCGTCCCTGTCCTGATCCTCGCACTCGCCCTGGCCGCCCCGGCCTTCGGTTGCGGCGACACGCCGAATGCGCAGAACCTCGTGGTCCCGCCCGAGGTGCGGGCTGCGCTCGCGAAGGCGTACACCGCGCACACGGGCGTGACGGCATCGGCCGTGCCCGGGCGGACGTACTTCGGCTCGCACGTCGGCATCCAGTTCGCGGTCGCGACGTTCGGCGGCGGCCGGCCGGCGATCTTCTCGGACGGCGGGATGGGCCGCTGGCGGCTGCTGCGCATCACGCACGGCGGCATCTGCTCCGGCGTCGTTCCGGTCGACCTGATCCAGGCCTGGGCGATGACGCACTGGCGCGGCGGCTGCTACATCGAGCCGGCGGTCTAGAAGTCGAGCGAGCGCCATTCCCGCGCCTGGAACCGGCGGGCGAGCGGTGCGAAGGCGGACACGAACGCCGTCTTCAGCCCCGTCGCCCGCCGGTCGAGCGCGAGCACCTGCGGGGGCGCGGGCGCGCCGCGGACGCACGCGGGGCGTGCGCGGAGCCAGTCGCGGTAGCGCCAGTCGGCAGCGATTGACGCCTGCGCCGCGCGTTGCAGCAGATCGAAGGAACGCAGCGCGCCCGGCTGCGACGGAACCGAAAGCGCGGCGAGCTGCTGCAGGAGGCTCTGGCGGCTGCGCTGTACGCGGTCGATCGCGGCCGCCGCCTTCGCGTTCGGTAGCGCGCACGTTCGAGCAGCCACGATCGTGTTCACGATCTCCCGGTGCGCCTCGTGCGACTGGCCGAGGAAGTTCTCGACCTTCAGCACGTACGCGCGCAGCGCCGAGCTGTCGCCGCTCGATCCGCTCGTGAAGACGACCACGATCGCGGCGATTCCGGCCGCGACGCCGACCGCGGCCGCGACGATGAGCCTGCGCCGCGACCGCGGCGCGCCGGTTGTCGCGCTTGGCTTGTCTAGCGCACTTGCCTTGTCTAGCGCGCCAGACACGCCAGTCGCGCTTGGCGCGCGCGGCGTGGCGAGCTCGGGATCGTGGCGGAGGATCCGCGAGTGGAGACCGCGAAGCTCCGGGCCCGGCTCGATGCCGAGCCGCTCGACGAGATCCTGGCGCGTGCGGCGGTAGACGTCGAGCGCCTCCTCCTGCCGGCCGGACCTGTAGAGCGCGAGCATCAGCTGCGCGTGGAGGCGTTCGCGCTCCGGATGCTCGGCCGCGCGGCGCTCGAGCTCCGGAACGAGCCGGGCATGGCGGCCGTGCTCCAGTTCCGCGTCGGCGAGATCCTCGAGCGCGGCGAGCCGGAGCCCTTCGAGCCGTGCCGCCTCCGGCCGCCAGTACGGCTCGTCGAGGCCCGCGAGGGCCGGCCCTCGCCAGAGTGCCAGCGCTTCCTCGGGCGGCAGCCGGTCGAGCTCCGCGACGTCGATCTTCGTCGCGGCGGCGAGCCGGTAGCCGGACCCGACCGTTTCGATCGCGTCCGCGCCCAGCGCGCGACGGAGCTGCGAGACGTAGACCTGCAGCGTCTTGACCGCTTGCTCGGGCGGCCGCTCGTCCCAGAGGATGTCGACGAGCCGGTCGGTCGAGACGGGCCGGCCGAGGTCGAGGGCGAGCGCCGCGAGCACCGCGCGCTGCTTCGCCGGCAGCGCGACCGGCTGCCCGTCGACGAGCGCCTCGACCGGCCCCAGCAGGCGGAGCTCAAGCATCGGCGCAGCGTATGCTCGCCGCATGTCGACGCTGTGGATCCCCGGCGCCGCTGGCCCGCTGGAGCAGTTCGTCGATCGGCTCCAGCGGCGGATCGCCGACTACGCCCAGCGTCACGGGCTCGAGCAGGTGGCCGTCGAGGTGCAGCTCGTCGACGGTGCGCTCTTCGCGGTCAAGGACATCTCCGCGGAGCCGGGCTTTGGGTTCGTCACCCTGATTCCGTTCGACGAGCCGGAGGAGGAGCTGATCGTCCCCGTCGGCTCAGTTCGCCGCATCACCCTCGGCCAGGCCGAGGAGAAGGTGGCGCGGTTCAGGTTCACGCCGCCGCCGGCGTAGTCGCGACGCGACGAGTAGCGCCATCACGTCGAACCAGATGTAGCCGCTCGCGACGCCGCTCGGCGGATTCCCGTCCGGGACGTCGAGACCCGGCAGCGTCGCGGCCCAGCGCCACGTGCCGATCGCCGTCCCGTAGAGCTCGAGCGCCGCGACGACGAGGAACACCGCTGCATAGGTCCCTCGCGCGCGCGAACGCAAGAGGAACGCGCAGAGCACCGGCACGCCGACCGCCCCCGCGACGTCGAGCCGCGGCAGCACGGTCAGTCCCGCGACACCCCAGCCGGCCGCGCCGGCCGCGGCTGCCCACACGATCCATCGTTCTCGCAGCGCCGCCGCGAGCGAGAGTCCCGCGAGGAACACGAGTCCGTGCGCCGGGGGGATGAACAGCGGCAGGTTGTGCAGCCGGTACGAGTAGACGCCCCAGACGAGCGAGCCGGTGACCTCGCCGACGGTTGCAAATGCAACGACTCCGAGTGTCTGCACGCGGCGCTCGGCCGAGATGCGCACGAGCAGCGCCCCGAGCACAGCCCAGGTCGCGACGCCGAGCGCGAGCTGTCCGCCGTAGCCGACCTGCGTATCGACCGCGAGCAGCGTCGCGAGATACGCGCCGATCGCGGCGGCCCTGATCACCGGCGGAACTGCAGCTCGTGCCACGACGGCACGGGCGCGAGCTCGAGCAGCGCGCGGCCGCCGTTCGGATCGGCGTATGCGAAGTCCGCCTGCAAGTCGTCCCACGCGACCTCGAGCAGCCCTTCCTTCACGCGGTGGTCGAGCCACGCGCCGCGGAAGACGAGCTTGCGGAGCCAGTAGACCAGCGACTCGCCGTCGACGAGGGAGAGGCGCTCCCAGTGGCGGACGAGGTAGCGACCGAGCCCGCTGCGCGGCTCCTCGATCGAGCCGCGCTCGACAAGCTCGACGAGGTCGGCCGTCTCGCCGTCGTCCAGCTCGTTGCCCTCGAGGAGACCGAGCTTCACCGCCGCTGCCGTCACGCGCTCGTCGAAGTCCTGCGCCGCGAAGCTGAAGCGATAGCCGAGGAACTCGACGGCGTAGTCCTCGCCGGACATGTAATTGGGCTCCACGGCGGGAAGGATATCCCCGACTAAACTCGTGTCCGATGAGGGTCAGGGTCGCCGGAGCGACGCTCGCGGTCGCCGCGCTCGTCCCGTTGACGGCGTGGATCATGGCGTGGCCGCTGGAGAAGGCCGCGTACCTCGCGCCTGTGATCGTCGTCGCCGCGGCGGCGATCGTCGGCCTGCTCATCCTCTGGGGCCGCGTCGCCTGGCAGCAGCTGCAGGAGACGAAGCGGCCGCGCCTCGTCGCGGCACTCTGGCTGGCCGGGATCGGCCTGCTCGTGCTGCTGACGTTCCTCGGCGTGAAGCTGCCGCGCGAGCACTGAGCCGTCGCCGCAGTTCCGGCCCGATCGGCGCTCCGGCGGCTCCTGCTGACCCCCATTGGAGGTCGGGTGCTGCCCGTACCCCAAGACGCATGCGGGCCGCATGCCGCAGGACGCCCCGCGCTGCGAATCTCATGGAGACGAAATCGACTGAGGAGACCCCGATGGTGGACACGACGACAACTGATCTCTTCCCGCAGGAGCTCGACCACCGCGCGTCCAACGGCCTCGAGGTCTCGCTCCTCTGGAGCAAGCGGACGAACCGGCTGACGGTAGCCGTCAACGACACGGCCACCGGCGAAGTGCTACACGTCCCGGCGCACCCCCACAACGCGCTCGACGTCTTCAAGCACCCGTACGCGTACGCCGCCTAGCTCCAACAGGAATCGACGAGGGAACGCGCCCACTCGGGCGCACTCGTCTGGTCCGGACAGACGGCGCATACTCCAGTTTGTGAACAAGGACGCCTGGTGGGTCTGGCCGCTCCCGCTCCTGATCGCGTCCCCGTGGATCGCCGCGATCGCCTGCTACTGGCGACGAGCCAGGCCGCGGGACGGGGCTCTCCCTCCGTCTGCGGCGGAAATGACGCGCAAGCGTCTTTGGGACTACTACTAGAGGGCTGATGTGATTTAGCGGCCGTCGTAGGCGGCGGGGGCTCGTGCGGGACGGCCGGCGAGGGTGTTGAGCAGGATCGCGATCGTGAGCGCGAGGATACGTTGCGCGATTCGCGCGGCGAGGCCGGTGGGGGTTTTCGCCCGGTGCTGTTCGAGTCGCATCTGGCCTTTCAGGTTCGAGAAGACGCTTTCGATCACGAGTCTGAGCGAGGCGAGCGCCCGCTCGCGGGCGAGGTTGGCGGCGGTGCGGGTCTTGTCCGGGGTGAGCAGCGCCGGCGGCGGCGAGCCGGTGCGCGTAGTCGCGGCCCCAGAAGCCTTTGTCGGCGATCACGATCTCCGC